>Ga0255773_10004802_pt1 | contig 11367 bp, 7 predicted proteins | sample 011ome_17_FD_179971 | JGI IMG/M metagenome (GOLD analysis project Ga0255773, IMG submission 179971) | Coastal salt marsh microbial communities from the Groves Creek Marsh, Skidaway Island, Georgia - 011502XT metaG (version 2) | ecosystem: Environmental > Aquatic > Marine > Intertidal zone > Salt...
GAAGATGTTATGCGTAAGACTAAAAATATAAATATGACTGAGCGCCAAGCACCTGAAGTAACAAACAAGGGAGGATTTCAAGTCAGACCAGTCAACCCTGATTCTGGGAGAGGTCTAAAAATTAGAAGTATAAGAAAAAAATAAAAATTTAAAAAATGGCAGGAAGTGTTCAGGCGACCCCAGGGTACGCTTTACAACCAAGTGCAGAACAAGTGCCCTTGGCAACAAATTACATTACAAACTTTGATTTCTTGAATCAGTATTTACCTGATACATATGAAAAGGAGTTTGAGCGGTACGGAAACCGCACCGTAGCATCTTTTCTACGTTTAGTAGGAGCTGAGATGCCATCTAACTCTGACCTTATCAAATGGGCAGAGCAAGGAAGACTACACACAAAATATACTAACTGTTCTTCAGGAGCTGCTGCTGCTGCCGATACAGCTACTATTACTGTAAGTGATACACTAGTACCTGGTACTGGAAGCATCGCTATTCGTGTAGGGCAGACTGTTGTTATTTCTGATAACGCAGGTTCTGGATTGAATAAAGGTATCGTTACTTCTGTTGATACAGCAGCTGGTACTTTTGACGTAGCTTACTATGAAGCTGGTGGACAAGTGTTTGGAAACACTGAGACTCTTACTGTATTTATCTACGGTTCTGAGTTCAAGAAAGGTGCTAACGGAATGTCAGGTTCATTAGAAGCTGATGACCAAATCTTTGACAACTCTCCAATTATCATTAAAGACAAATACGCTGTTAGCGGGTCTGATATGGCACAAATCGGATGGGTTGAAGTTACTACTGAAAATGGTGCATCTGGATATCTATGGTATCTAAAATCAGAGCATGAAACAAGACTACGTTTTGACGATTATCTTGAGACTGCAATGATTGAAGCTGTACCTGCTGAAACTGGTTCAGGAGCTATTGCTGCTACTGGTGATGTAGGAAACAAAGGTTCTGAAGGTATCTTCTACGTTGTAGAAAATCGTGGAAATGTTTGGGGAGGTGGAAACCCATCTACTCTAGCTGACTTTGACGCAGTTATTTCTCGTTTAGATAAGCAAGGAGCTATTGAAGAAAACGTTCTTTTCGTTGATAGAGAATTTAGCTTTGACATCGATGATATGTTAGCTGCTCAAAACTCTTACGGAGCTGGTGGAACATCTTATGGTTTATTTGACAATGACAAAGACATGGCATTAAACCTAGGATTCACTGGATTCCGCAGAGGATATGACTTCTACAAGTCTGACTGGAAATACTTAAATGACCCAACTATGCGTGGTGGTCTACCTACTGGAGCTAACTCTGGCCGTATCAACGGACTTTTAGTACCAGCTGGTTCTACTACTGTATACGACCAGATTTTAGGTAAAAACGCGAAGAGACCATTCCTTCATGTGCGATACAGAGCTTCTGAAACAGAAGATAGACGATACAAAACTTGGATTACAGGTTCTGCTGGAGGAGCTGCTACATCGGATTTAGATGCGATGGAAGTACACTTCTTGTCAGAAAGAGCTGTATGTACTTTAGGTGCAAACAACTTCTTCTTATTCCAAGAGTAGTATTAATTACCAAGGGAGGTTTAACCGCCTCCCTTTTTTTTAAATCTAATTAAATCATATATAATGAAAAAAAATACATTAGTAGACAAGGTCTACAAACTTACAAGAGATTCAGCACCATTATCTTTTTTACTACCTTCTGCTGGGTCAAAAAGACAACCCTTACTATATTTTGACGAAACAAAAGGAATCAACCGAGTGTTGAGATATTCCCCTAATCAAAGGTCTTGTTTTGAAGACGAACAAGATGGACAGGTGGTTAGAGAACCCATTGATTTTGTTGATGGTTTTTTAAGAGTTCCCAAAACTAATCCGGTTTTGCAGGAGTTTTTGTATTACCATCCTCTTAATGGTAAAAAGTTCGTTGAGGTAAACGAGGAGAAAGACGCTGCTTCTGAAATAGAACAGCTTAATATGGAAGCAGATGCTCTTATTGAAGCCAGAAAGCTTTCTGTAGACCAAGTAGAAACCATATCAAGAGTTTTGCTTGGAAGAAACACAGAGCAAATGAGTACAGCAGAGTTGCGTAGAGATATATTAATATTTGTTAAGCGTGACCCTCAGACTTTTTTAAAGATGATAAATGACCCTATGCTCAAATTACAATCTAACGTACAGTTATTTTTTGACAAAGGAATGCTTGCTTTTAGAAATAAAAGAAAGGAAGTTTGGTTTAATACATCTTCTAATAAAAAGAAAATGCTTACCGTTCCATTTGGAGAAGACCCTATGTATATAGTATCTTCTTATTTGCAGAGCGATGATGGTTTAGAGTCACTCAAAATGCTAGAAAGTTTACTAGAAGAGTAAGTCTAAACGCTTTAACTACAGAGAGGTCAAAAATAATTGACCTCTTTTTTTTTCCTTATCTTTGTAAAAAAGAAAGCAATGATAAACGCTGTTAGAAATACAGTTCTTGCTATACTAAACAAGAATAATTACGGTTATATATCTCCATCGGATTTTAATCTATTTGCAAAGCAAGCGCAACTAGATATTTTTGATGAATACTTTTTGGGGTATAACAATCAAATCAACAAAGAAAACGGTAGAGTGTCGGGTACTGGATATGCCGACATAACAAAAGGATATGAGGAGGTTATAGATACTTTTTCAGTAACTTCAAGTTTAGCAAACTCATCAGCAAATGTGTATTCAGTGCCAACTGCTGCAACTACTGGGTCTGATTATTATTTACTAAATAAGGTTTTAATATATAGCGAGGTAACTTCATCTGGTGTAACAACATCTACTGGTAGTGGTAATACAGCTTTAATAGACTCTACGGCCACTTTTCAGACTGATGGTGTAGCTGTAGGGGATACTGTATCTGTCGTGCTTAGCAACTCTGTAGTTACAAATTTAACAGTACAATCGGTAACAAGTGAAACTCAGCTTATAGTGAGCACTGCTGTATTGACTTCTTCAGGACTATATTACTCAGTTTATAAGGCTGCTAATTTAAAAAACGAAGCTGAGCAGGTAAACCATAGTAAAATTACTATGCTAAACAAATCAATGCTTACAGCTCCAAACATTACTTTTCCAGCATACACTCAGGAAGGGAGCTTGATAACATTATATCCAAATACAGTTTCACAGGTAGGGCGAGTGGTTTCTCAATATATAAGATATCCCAAAGACCCTAAATGGACATACGTTTCATTATCTGGAGGAGAACCTGTATTTGACCAGTCTCAATCAGACTATCAAGATTTTGAGTTACCTGAAGATGATGGAAACAATTTAGTTGCTAGAATATTACAATACGCTGGACTGTCTATAAGGGAAATACCTACAGTGCAGTTTGGACAGGCGCTAGAACAACAAGAAAACCAAGAACAATAAGATGGCATATTTATCACAATATCAATATTACGAGAATGCTGGAGCATCACCAACCAATAAAAATTGGGGGTCGTATCAATATGTAAGCTTGGAAGATATAGTAAATAATTTCCAGTTAATGTATTCTGGGAATCATTCTTTAATTAATAACGAAGAAAGATATAAAATATTGTTTCATGCAAAGCGTGGGATACAAGAACTTAACTATGATGCTTTTATGGAAATAAAAGCTTTAGAGCTTACAGTTTATGATAATCTCACTTTTGTTTTGCCTAATGATTATGTCAATTGGATTCGTATCTCACTGTATAAAGATGGCTGGCTAAGACCTTTAAATGAAAACATTCAAGTAAACTCAGCTCAGTCTTATTTACAGGGCTCTGGAGGAACACTTACATTTAATCCTGACGGAACTGTTGTAACTGCTGATTCTCAGTTAGATACAGAGAGAAAAAATGGGCAGCAAAAAAGTATTTATTTAAACCAAGAGAACGCTGAAGAACAAATACCAGCGGACACACAAGCGAATTGGTATGCTAATTATACTATAGGCGCTAGATATGGTTTAAACACGGAAACGGCAAATATTAATCCTACATTTAGAATAGATAAAAAAGCAGGGGTTATAAATTTTGATTCTACTATGCTTAATGAGAGCTGTGTATTGGAGTATATATCTGACGGAATGGAAGGAGGAGATGATTCGCAAGTTTCAGTTAATAAGCTTTTTGAAGATTATATATACGCTTATATTGAATATGCTATTTTAGGTAGTAAATTTAATGTTCAAGAATACGTTATAAATAGAGCTAGAAAAAGAAAAACAGCTCTACTTAGAAATGCAAAAATTAGATTAAGCAATATTCATCCCGGTAGATTACTTATGAATCTAAGAGGAGAGAATAAGTGGATTAAGTAAAATGGCAAATATTCAAAGAAATTTTATAACTGGCCGTATGAATAAAAGCCTTGATGAAAGGCTTGTACCAAACGGAGAATATGTAGATGCCTTGAACGTAAGGTTAGGTTCTACAGAAGACTCTGAAATTGGCTCAGTTGAAAATTCTAAGGGTAATACTAAAATTACTTCTATAAATTTCAATGGCATACCTTTAAGCGTAAATGCTAGATGTATAGGTGCTTTTGAAGATGGCGCTAATGATACTATTTATTGGTTTGTCCATGATTCAACTTTTGTTGATGGAGACACTGGAAAATTAGATTTGATTCTTTCTTTTAATGTTAAGACAAATACTACGACATATCATGTTATAAGTATCGATAATGGTCTTGGAGTAAATACAACATTAAACTTCAACCCTTCTTATCTAATAAATTCTGTTGACAGAGTTGGGGATTTGTTATTTTTTACAGACAATTATAATCCTCCAAGGTTTATCAATATAAATAGAAACTATCCCGACCCTATTAGCATTTCACCAGCGCCACCCACTCCAACGCCACCCACTCCAACGCCAGTCATTACAGATGGATGGATATTTACATCAGGACAAACAAATATAGGAGGTACTGATTTTTTTGGATTACATATTGGAACTTTACTTGGATGTCCAACAAGCATACCCTCTATTGGAGTTGGCGTTTCACCAACATCAACACAAATAGCTTTGCCAGGAGTGGATTGTTATCAAGCGTCATTTAGCAGTGTAACCAAGGGATTTGGTATTCAGGGGGTTGGAAATGTTAGCAGTCTAGCTTTGACACAATTTGCGCTAGACACAAGCGGAAATTCAGGCGCTGGCAGAGTATCTATTGGACTTGTAAATGTATCTGGTGTTGGAAATCCAGGTACTGGTACTTTAAGTGGAACTATAACTGGTAGTGATGGCAGTAGCGGAACATGGTCTGTTAATTATTCAGATGCTGGAATACCCTCGTATACCGATGGCAATGGAGATAGTTTACAGCCAGAATCTACAGGAGAGATTATTATAAATGGACTAACATTAACTAATAATGTTACATATACAATTAATACTTAAAGATGGCATCATACTTAGACCAATTTTCTGAAGAATCTTTACTGGTTATAAAAAAACCACCAGTGAGTGCTCCCACTATTCAGCCAATAACTATAGCTGGAGATGAGGACTTTTTAGAGGAGCGTTTTATAAGTTTTGCCTATAGATACAGATATCAAGACGGAGAGTATTCTGCTACATCTCAATTTAGTGAGCCTTCATTTATTCCTAATTCTTTTGATTTTAGTTTGAATAGTTATTTGAATGAGGGAATGACTAACTCAACAAACGCTTGTATAATTACTTTTAATTCTGGAGGACCATTAGTTGTTGGTATTGATTTGTTATTTAAAGAGTCAAATAACTCTATAATTAAAGTAATTGAAAAATTAGATAAAGCTAACTTAGGGTATTCAGATAATCAAGATTACACTTACACTTTTAGTAATAGCAAAATATTTACAGTTTTACCAGAGTCTGAGATATTAAGACTTTATGACAATGTTCCTTTATTGGCTCAAGGTCAGACAGTTATGGGTAATAGACTGATATATGGAAACTATGTGGAAGGCTATGATTTAATAGACTTGAACAAGGCTCCTGTAAAGTTTGAGTATTCAGCCAATTTAGTTGCTGAAGAAATAGGTAATACAACCTTAAATAACTCTACAGTATCCGCAAATTATACCATACCTGATACGCAAACAACTTCCGTTACAGTACCTAATTCATTAGTTTATGTTGATTTAAGTGGTGCTGAGTTAATTGCTGGAGCATCAATAACTATAGATTTAAAAATAGAGCACAACCAATTTGCTCGCCCTTTTGGGGGTCAGACTCCTTTGCCTACAGAAACAACTACAAATGTAAATTTATCATTTACTTATGTGCTTCCTACCTCATACGGTTCTGTTTATGAGTTAGCTACAAGCGCTGATTTTTTGCAGAGAATAGGAACTGCTGGAAACATAGAAACTGTCGCAAACTCTTGTAATGGAACAACTTTTACAGACCAGTTTAATTGTGAGTTACCTGAAAATTTAGATTCTTTAACGAAATATCAAAGTGGTATAACATCAGGCAATCAACCGTTGTCGGTAATAGCTGTCCCTGGAAGCTCTCAAATAGGCATACAAGTTTTAGCTATGGCCTATACTCCAAATATAGGCGCTCCAATTTTTATTGATAATGTTTATGAATATTATTCTATAAATTTTGTTGAGGCTACATATCAAAAAATTGCTAATCCAACAAGTCTTCATAGTAACAGGGGTTATGAAATTGGTATTGTTTACATGGATGAATTTAATCGTTCATCTACAGCGCTTGTAAGCCCAGATAACACAGTTCAGATACCCTGTGCTAACTCAGCGTCAAAAAACTCAATACAGGTAACTATACCAACTACGCAGGTAGCTCCATCATGGGCAACAAGATATAAGTTTGTTATAAAACCAGATGAGGATACTTACGATACAATATATAGTAATGTTTATTTTGAAGACCCATCAAGTAATGCTGCATATTTTTTATTAGAAGGAGAAAGCGCAGCTAAAGTTGAAGATGGAGATAGACTTATAGTTAAGTCAGATATTAATGGTCCAACACAAAATTGTGTATATACTACAGTATTAGAAAAAGAAGTTCAAGAGGAAGGGTTTTTGACTATACCTACTGGTCAAACTGACCCAGTTACTGGAGACCCTATTAATGTATATGTTCCTGGTGGGCCATACATGAAATTAAATCCAAACAACTTTTCCATAGTAACTGATACAAGTGCAGGAGGTCCTTTTGTAATACCAGGTCCTCGTGAAGATACAGCAGATAGGAGGGGAGAAAATCCATTAGTAAACTATCCTGTAAATATTATAAATCCAGTGGGTACTGGACAGACTGCTTATATGGATTATACTATTCCAGCGGGCGCTAGAATTAAAATAGATATATCTCAAACAAGAACAGGAAGAGGCAGTTGCCCTGCTCGTTCAAATGTATTTAAGGCTGAATTTGTCTCTACTGAAACTTATGCTAATTTTGAAGACTGGTGGGTTGGAGATAATATTGGAACTTTTCTTGTAGACGATAGTATTACAAGTCCATCTAATTACACAAACGTAGTTCTTCCTTCAGTTTCTCAAGCTGGAGCTCCTACTATTAATGATATTCAAACATCAGATTTAACAAATTATTATCAATTTTATACAGATACAACTTCAAACCAGACTTTTTTAATGGTAACTGGACCTGATGCTTGTGCGAGCGCTTCAATATATGAGGAAAGAAGGGCTACTGTAAATGTAAACATAGAGGTTATTAGGTTTAGCAGTACTATTGCTTTTGAAACAATTCCAGCAGATGCACTTCCAGATGTATGGTATGAAAATAATTTATCATTTCAAATTGGAGGTGATGGAGGGCATACAGGAAATGTACAGAGTCAAAACTTTTCAACTTCTCAACCAGCCATAATTGACACGGGATTTTATAACTGTTACGCTTTTGGTAATGGTGTTGAAAGCTATAAGATTAGAGACTCTATAAGTGGAAAGCAGCTTAATTTAGGAGATAGAGTTACATCTACTTCATCTGTAGATTATAAGCGAGCGCATAGATTTGCAGACCTTACTTATAGTGGTGTATTTAATGATGAAACTAATGTAAACAAACTCAATGAGTTTAACCTTGGTTTATTAAACTTTAAACCATTAGAAGAATCTTTTGGTTCAATACAAAAATTATTTGCCAGAGAAACAGACATACTCACGCTACAGGAAGATAAAATATCTTATGTATTAAGAGGAAAGAATTTACTTTCTGATGCAGCTGGAACAAGCACTCTTACTTCAGTACCAGAGGTATTAGGTCTTCAAATTGCAAGAATAGAGAATTATGGAATAAGTTCTAACCCAGAGAGTTTTGTTTCTTTTGGCCCAGACAAATTTTTTACAGATGCAAAGAGGGGCGCATTAATACAACTTAAAGGTGGTAACTATAAAGATGAACAGCTTGTTGTTATTTCAGAAGCTGGTATGCGTTCTTGGTTTAGAGATTTATTTATAGAATCTCCGGACACTCAGAAATTAGGTGGCTTTGACCCCTATATGAATGAATACGTTTTGTCATCTAATCAAGTGGAATTACCAAAACCAGTAGTTCCTTTATCTTGTGGTGTAAGCAAAAACTTAACTGTTTCCGCATCATCTCCAGCTTCATTTACTTTGGATATGTCTGAGCTTGTTGGGACATCAACGGTTACTTATACCATACCTTTTGAAGGAACTGACAACGTTATAACTGAATTAAGTTCAGAGGATGTTATTACGGAAACAGGAATTGACATTGTTAGTGAACAAGCTGTTTCTGGAACAGCTTACGTTATTAGTGTTAACTATAATGGCAAAACTTATAGTTCAGGAAACGTATTTGTAAGTGGTTCATTTACATTCCCTAAAGATGTGGTAAATGTAACTGAAGCAGTTGTGACTGTTTCTACCTCTAAAGTATCCGAAGATACAGTAGATGTGATGGTTTCGTGTCCAGTAGCTGATGTTATAACAATATACAATGTAGCGGTAACAAATAATAATGAAGCTGGCCAGTTTATTCATAACGAATATAGATGGACAGATGGTACATTTACTTCCCCTTTACATTCCAACTTGGTTACTTTTGCATCAGGTACTTCACAGCCTTTGGTTTCTCAATATACTTCAGTATCTGGACCTCAAGGAGCTGGAATAATACCGGGGGATGGAGCGAATGTAACAATTACTAGCAACAAAAAGACGGGTGATAATTTTGTGTTTGATGCCAACGTCAATAAGTTGAAATATTTAAGAACAAATACCCTTTATCAAAACAACAGTTCTGACATAAACTCGTTATTAGCATCGTCTACAAACGCGACTCCTATTATAACTACTGGAGCTCCAAATGTTTATTCAGCAAACTTTGTTATGCCTGGAAGCGGAAGCAATCTTTATATTATATGGGATTATAGAAAATCAACAGTAGCAAGTCTTTGTTATTCTACTTTAGATGCTCAAGACGCTTGTTGTAACTGTACTCCTACGCCAACGCCTGTGCCTACAGCACCGACTCCTGTTCCGGTAGCTCCTAGTCCAACGCCACCAGCTTATAGAACTATTTCTTTAAGCAATCCTCCTGGCAATAACACTACATCAGCCACCTGTTCAATTACAACCGGTTTAACGTATTACATTAATTATTCTTTTGCGATAACTAATGGATTAGCTATATACACAGACACAGCTTTAACTACAAAACTTTATACCAGTGACCCATTAGCAGCAGGATATACAGTATGGCTTAAAGATACTGGAGGAAATGGTGCGGAATATGCAGTTGATTTTGATTCAAACGGAAATGTAGATACAGTATTTGCTTGTCCTCCCGCTCCAACTCCAACGCCTGTGCCAGTAGCACCAACCCCATCGGGATTATATTATGTTTATAATTCATGTGACCCAAGCTATGGCGCTGTAAGTGTATTCTTATCTACGCCACCAGCTCAAACTGGAGACAGAAGATATAGAATATCTAGCAATTCATACTTTGTTTACGATGGAAATCCGGGAACTATAACACCTACTAGCGCGGTTGAAACATTACAATTTACAGGACAAGCAGGATGTATTTAATAAAAAAATAAAATATAATGGCGACACCAGGGACATATTATTTTGATTCAGCAACCTTTAGCAGTGCAACTGCAATATATACTGATGAAGCGCTTACAACTTGCGCCCCCGATGGTATATATTCTGATGGAACAATTACAAGAAGACAAGTAAATTGTGTGTTAGAAGTTGCTCAAACTTGTCCTAGTTGTGTTTATTTTGCTTACAAAAAAACTACAGCACAAACATCCTCAAGCTTGGCTTGTAGTGATACCACATCAAGTGATATATATTTTAATACATCCACTCCTGGTAATGGAGATGTTGGATATACGGACACCGGTTTAACAACACCATTTGTTGGTGGGGATAGTTGGTATGGTTTAGACCAATCTGGGACTACACCATCTTTTGGCGTTATAATAAGCAATACCGGAGTATTAAGCAGTAAGACAACTTGTGTTGCTCCTACTCCACCTACTCCTGTACCAGTAGCACCTACTCCACCTACTCCTGTACCACCTACTCCACCGACACCTACAGCACCTACTCCACCGACTCCACCGAGCCCGCCAAGTTATAATTATTATTCTGCAGCACCTTGTGAAGGAGGTTCTACGGTTTACTTTAGAACAACCGGTTCATATAGCGCAGGAGAAGCCGTTAAGATAGATGCTTATGGCAATGTTTGTTATGAAGTAATTGCTGGAGGAGCTCCATCTAACACAAATGATGTTACGGCAAATTATTCTAATTGTACTGATTGTTTGCCAGCACCTACGCCTCCAACGCCTGTGCCTGTTGCGCCAACGCCTGTGCCTGTTGCACCAACGCCCGTACCTACTGCGCCTACACCTACAGGTAGCTTTACGTCTGGATGTCCAGTTCAATCGTTTACGCCAGGGAATAGTGGAACTGCTCCAATAACAGTTCAAACTAATGGTTCTTGGAGTGTAGCTGTAGGAGGAAATGCTTCTAATTATTTTACATTAAGTCCTGCCGCTGGTTCTGGAGCAACAACAGGAACTACAGTAACTGTTACTTATAATGGTAGTACTGGTTGGAGTAGAGATGCTATAATAACATTAACTGTTAGTGGAACTGCGGTAGCTGATTGTACAATAGTTTATCCGAATTAAATTAAATTAAAATGAATGAAATAAAAGACTTCCTAAGTAAAGAGGATTGCTTAGAAGTTATGAAGATGATTGACGCAAATCATCAGCCTTCTTCAGTAGTTGAAGGAGGTTATGATGTAAGCACAATATCAAAATCAAGAACTTCTAGCACCTGCAATTTAGACCATAATCACCCTTT
>Ga0255773_10004803_pt1 | contig 11366 bp, 14 predicted proteins | sample 011ome_17_FD_179971 | JGI IMG/M metagenome (GOLD analysis project Ga0255773, IMG submission 179971) | Coastal salt marsh microbial communities from the Groves Creek Marsh, Skidaway Island, Georgia - 011502XT metaG (version 2) | ecosystem: Environmental > Aquatic > Marine > Intertidal zone >...
TAGTCGCTGCAAATGCTAAAACTTTTGTTTGTATCTGTGATGAGAGCAAATATGTCCCTGTATTAGGTAAATTTCCATTGCCTATTGAGGTGCTTCCTATGGCAAGAAGCTACGTCGCTCGCGAACTTGTCAAATTAGGTGGACAACCCAAATTAAGAGACTTTACGACTGATAATAGAAATATCATTTTAGATGTTCATGGACTTAATATTTTAGACCCGATTGAGATGGAAGCAAAAATTAACCAAATCGTTGGCGTTGTAACAAATGGACTTTTTGCTGCGCGTCCTGCGAATATTCTTTTATTAGCGACTAATGATGGCGTTAAAACGATTAAGAAATGATAAAATAAAGTTTATAAATATTAAATATTTTAAAAATGGCCACTGAACATATATACAAACAATACGATGAGGATCTTGAGGAGATTCGAGCCAATATCATTAAGATGGGGGCCATCATTGAAGAACAAATTCGTGATGCAGTTAATGCGCTAGAGGATATTGACACCAAACTGGCTCAAAGAGTGATTGATCGTGACGATGATATCAATGACCTTGAAACTCAAATTGATAATGACTGTTCACTTATTATTGCTAAAAGGGCACCACAAGCAAGAGACCTTAGAACTGTCCTTATGATGCTTAGAGTAAGTAATGATCTTGAAAGAATGGGTGATGAATCTTCCAAAGTAGCTGAGGCTGTATTAAGAATTAATGAATCAAGCCGCACCGCTAAGCCTAAAATTAAAACGGTAAAAAAAATAGCAACCTTAGTTTTAGAAATGCTAAAAAAATCCCTTGATGCATTCAGTACATTGGATACGGATGAAATCGTCCAAATCTTAGAGGGTGATAAAGAGGTGGATGAGGAATATCATTCTTATACCCGTGAGTTACTCACTTTTATGATGGAAGATCCAAGAACTATTTCGTCATCGCTTGAACTTATTTTCGTGACCAAAGCGTTAGAGCGGATTGGCGATCATATCAAAAACATTTCACAAGCCATTGTCTATATTGTCAAAGGTCGGAATGTATCTCACGCATCCATAAAAGAAATCAAAAAGACCATTAATTAATCTTTAGGCGGTACAAAACCCGAAGCCTGTTCTGCTCCATCACCGAAGAAATAAGCTTCGGTTTGTTCTGATAGATACTTTCTAGCCTGAGGATCAATCAAGCTTAATCGATGCTCATTAACCAACATGGTCTGATGTTTTAACCAATCTGCCCAAGCTTGTTTAGAGACATTCTCAAAAATTTTCTTACCCATCTCGCCTGGATATGGAGGAAAATCTAGGCCCTCAGCCTCTTTTTTAAGTTTTACGCAAAACACAGTTCGTGACATATTAATCTCATCAATAATTGCTATAATGCGCAATTCTAACAAATTTTGATTATGGAAAGTCCATTTAAAGGTAAAAAAGGTCTAAAAAAACTAACTAATGCTTTTGGGTACTCAATTGAGGGTTTTAAATCTGCTTTCAAAAATGAGGATGCTTTTAGGCAAGAGCTTATACTGGCCATCATACTTATTCCTACAGGTATTTTAATTGGTGAAAATGGTTTTCAAAAAGCATTATTGGTATCAAGTATATTAGCTGTACTCATTGTTGAACTTTTAAACTCTGGCATTGAAGCCACAGTTGATAGAATTTCTCTAGAAAAAAATAGTCTTGCAAAACGCGCAAAAGATATTGGAAGTGCTGCTGTTTTTTTAACAATTGTTAACGCAATTCTAACCTGGCTAATTATTCTTTTCTTATAAAAAAATGTGTTACGATCTAAGGTGATTGTTGGTGATTTTATTTTTCTCAAAAAATAAAATTTAAACGGGAAGCGAAGTGAAATTCTCGCACTGCCCCCGCAACGGTAATTAAGTGTGGGCAAATGATTTAGCCACTGGATCTATTCTGGGAAGGCCATTTGTCAAATCTTACAAGTCCGGAGACCGGCCAAAAATCAAAGAAAATATTGCGGGGAGGCAATATGTGATCCCTCCTCATCTAAAAAAGTCTATTCGGGGAGGAATAGTGCAATTACCATTTCGTTATTTTGTCTTTTTAATATTTCTTTATTCTAATTTTACAAAAGCAAATGAAGATCTTGAAACTAAACAAATTCAAATTGAAACTGATCCATCGCAAATTCAAGAGGTTAGTTCGACATTTGCCAAAGAAATTTATACTGAAAAAGATATTTTACGCTCAGGTAGCCTGAACCTTTTTGATTTTCTTTCTCAATATACGTCAATTAATATTCTTCCAAATTATGGTGATAAAACTAAACCCCTAATAGATATGCGTGGATATGGTATTGAAGCAGGTTATCAAAATGTGGTGATAAATGTTGATAATCGGCGAATTAATAATATTGATATGAACTCTCAAATGATTGGTTCTATTCCAATCAGTAATATTAAAAGCATTGAAATCATTCGTGGCTCAGGTTCAGTTACCAGTGGTGATGGAGCTATGGCTGGGGTCATTAATATTTATACTAAAGATGTTACTGATACCTCATTAAAAACTACTTTCGGTAGTGATGGCCAAGATATATATAGCCTTAATTCAGGCTTTGGTAATGATTTTTTTAATACATCAATGAATCTTTATGATGAAAATCTAGATGGTTACAGCAGCCCTGATACACAAAATAAAAGAGATGAGGTCAAAAATTCTGCCCAAACAATTAAAGCTAACTTTACTCCATTCAATAATTTAAAAATGACTTTAGGTTATGATGTTATTCGCAATAATGCCTACCTGGTCGGTGCTTTAACTAAAGAAGAATTTTTATCTAACCCTAAACAAAATAGTGGAAATCAATACAATAATTATGATTATGATATTGATAGGGTAACCTTTAAAACAAACTATCAATTTAACCAAAAATTTTCTTTTAATATTGATTTTTTTAACGAGGATAAATCGCAGCATGCAATTACCTCATATAGCAATGATACTTATGATTATGACTACGAGGGCTATTCATTTTTAATACCTTATCAAAATGAATCCTTATTAATTAAACCTGGAATACAGATATTTAATGGAGAGCGAGAAGATTCCATAGGTAATGTGACAAAAGATAGTCAGGCAATTTTTTTAAATGCCGAAATTTTTGAGATGGGTTGGTTAAATAAAAATATAGCCCTCTCAGCCGGCATTAGATATGAAGAAATTGATTATGATTGGAATGATGGCTCTACTATTCAAAAAACGAATGAAAATTTAGGGGCCTGGGATATAGGAATTAATTATAAGTTAAATGAAAATCTTAACTTCTTTTCTAATTACAACCATGCCTATCAAGCTCCTGATGTAGATAGATTTTTTGTTGCCCAATATCCAGCACCTTCATATACCTACAGTGGTCGAGAATTTAATGGGTTTATTGATAGCGCTAAAGTAGACACAATTAATTTTGGTTTTAACTTAATATCCAGTATGAATCAATTGCAGGCCACGCTATTTTATTCAAAAATAAAAGACGAAATTGTCTATAACCCAAATAGCTCAATCAATGAAAATATTGATAACTCAAAAAAATATGGTTTAGAAATTTTTAATCAACTTAAAGTTAATGATGAACTCAATGTTAATTTGGCCTACAGCTTTATCAAAGCTGAGATTGGGTCAAATAGCCAAGGATTTACCAAAGGTAAAGATATGCCTGGAGTCCCTCAAAACACAGTGATTGCAAATTTGAATTATAAATTTTTAACTTTTGGTAATCTTAATATTAATCATGTTTGGAAAGAAACAGCTTACAATATGTCTGATTTTGACAACAATGGTCCTAAACAACCTGCTTTCCTCTCCACCAATCTTACGGTTAATTATAAAATTGAATCTATTGTAGGATTAGAATCAATAAAAATTTCTGCTGGTATGAATAATATTTTTGAGCATAAAAATGGAATACAAACGGGCGATAATGCTATTTACCCATTTAATTTTGATCGAACATGGTTTGGAAGTCTCTCAATAAATTTTTAAGAATAAAAAAGATTTTAAATGATAGAATTTAACTTATGAAAAATTTACTGAATGCATCTAATTATCTTTTTATTTTAATTTTTTCACTAATTCTTTTTAGCAGAATGGGACATGATTTAACTCCTTTCTCTATTCCTGATGCTAGCTTTGTACTGTTTTTGGTTGGGGGATTTCTTTTAAGGAAAAGTCATTTTTTAGCCTTAATGCTTCTTGGATTATTGATCATTGATATTTATGCATTAAGCAGGCTTAATGGAAATCAAATTAATTTAGAGGTAACGTATTTTATTCATTTATTTTGTTATCTAATCCCATGGTTTTTTGCAAGTAAATACCTTCATCAACCTATTACTTTCTCAAAATTTTTTAAAGTTTTTTTTGCAGCCTTATTTTTAACTTATTTATTCTCTAATACCTCATATTATTTTTATTATGGATTACCGCCCACTATAAATAGCTTTACTAATTTTATTATTGGTGATGCTTTAAATTTTGTATTGATAAATACTGTTTACGGTCTTATTTTTACCTTTGTATACAAATTAAACCTTAATTTAAAATTTAAAAGTCTAAAAAAAACTTCCGTTTAATTGGTTTATTAAACAATATATTGATATAATTTCGCACTTATCTAATAAGGCCAGATAGCTCAGTCGGTAGAGCAGTGGACTGAAAATCCTCGTGTCGGCAGTTCGATTCTGCCTCTGGCCACCACTCTGACTTCACTCTCTACTTTAATTTGTCCTTCCCTTGTCCTAACAAATGAATCCTAAATTAGACATATATTTTCAGGATGTTAGAATATGCCCTGAATAATATGGCAATCGCAGTATATTCAAAAGCAAATAAATCTATCAAAATAACTCAGCCAAGTAAAAAGTATGCTTTAGGTATTCATGGATTAATCAAAAAAAGTCCTCCTCTCGATTTAAATTCTTCTTATTTATATCTGCTCCAATCATTTTATTTTTCGAACACATGTGCAGTAGCAATTTTGAATGAAAAAGTAATAGGTTTTGTATCTGGTTTCATTAATCCAAAAAAACAAAACTCACTTTTTGTTTGGCAGGTTGTTATTGATGAAAAATTTAGAGGGCTGGGTTTAGGAGTCGAGTTAATTGAATTTATTCTTAAGAAAAATCGATCACTGGATCATATTGAAACTACCGTTACAAAAGAAAATCATGCATCAAGAAAAATGTTTAGAAAAATTTATGAAAAATATGAGTCAAACATTTCAGAACAAGTTTTATTTGAGAAGACAAAAGATTTCATGGGCCAACACGAATCAGAGTTTTTAATCAAAATTGGTCCTATCATTATATAAGGAGAATTATGAAGATTTTTGATGAAATAGAGTCAGAAGTACAAAGTTATGCGAGGTCATTTCCTAGAATTTTTAATAAAGCCCAAGGTGAACATCTTTATGATCTTGAGGGTAATCAATACTTAGACTTTCTTGCAGGTGCGGGTACCCTAAACTATGGACATAATAATCCTGTGTTAAAGAAAAAACTGCTTGAGTACATTGAGAGTGATGGCATATCCCACGGTTTAGATTTACATACAAAAGCAAAAGGTGAATTCTTAAATACCTTTAATGAAAAAATCCTAAAGCCAAGAAATATGGATTATATGGTCCAATTTACAGGCCCAACAGGTGCAAATGCGGTTGAAGCTGCTATGAAACTTGCAAGAACAATCAAGAAAAGAGAAACAATTATCAGCTTCACAAATGGTTATCATGGGGTCACTCTTGGGGCTTTAGCTTCAACAGGCAATGAGCATCATCGGGGTGCTGCTGGTACTTTATTAACTGGCGTGAACACCGTACCTTATGATGGTTACTTAGGTGAAGGCATGGATACAACATCGTATTTAGACAAAATTCTGAGTGATTCAAGTAGTGGAGTTGATCACCCTGCGGCAATAATTGTTGAAACTGTTCAAGGTGAGGGTGGCATCACAGCCGCAAGTTTTGCATGGCTTAGAAACTTACAAAAAGTATGCAAAAAACATGATCTTCTCCTGATAGTTGATGATATACAAGCTGGATGTGGAAGAACAGGCTCTTATTTTAGTTTTGAAGATATTGGTATAGAGCCAGACATTATTACCCTTTCAAAATCGCTAAGTGGTTATGGCCTCCCTTTCGCGGTAGTTTTATTTAAACCCGAACATGATATTTGGAAACCAGGTGAACATAATGGAACGTTTAGAGGAAATAATTTAGCCTTTGTCACAGCAAAGGCCACCATAGACCATTACTGGAGTGATAATTTATTTTCAAAAGAGGTAAAACGAAAAGGTGCTTACATATATGAGCGAGTACAAAAAATAATTAATACCTATGGTGAGGGGAATTTTTCATCAAGAGGTAGAGGAATGTTCCAAGGTATTAACTGCGTTGATGGAGACCTTGCAAACAAAATTACCAAACTAGCCTTCAAGAAAGGGCTTATGATTGAAACCAGTGGTGCAGATGATCATGTGATTAAATTCTTATGTCCGCTCACCATCACAGATCAAAACCTTAAGAAAGGTATTGATATTCTTGAGGAGTCGATTGAAATGGTTTGTGAAAAAGTTACTTCTTTTGATGAAGAAGTTGACTACTTTAATGAAAACTATTCGGTTTAATTATGCTTATTAAAAAAATAAATGAAAGCCCAAAAATAGAAGATCCTAATCATAAATGGAATAGTATTCGTATGCTATTAAAAGGTGATGGGATGGGCTTTTCATTCCATATCACGACCATTTATAAAAATACAGAGATTAAAATGCATTACCAAAATCATCTTGAATCTGTTTATTGCATCTCAGGTAAAGGAAAAATTTTAGACATTCAGGAAAATAAAACATATGAGATTGAACCTGGAGTACTATACGCCTTAAATAAACATGATGAACATATTCTTTATTGTGATGTAGAAATGCAATTAGCTTGTGTTTTTAATCCGCCAGTAAAAGGAAATGAAGTTCATAATAAAGAAGGTGCCTATGAACTTGAATAAATGATTATAAGTTTTTTAATCTGTCTTTCAATCATAGCATTTATAGGTATATCGTCTTATAAATATAGTAAACCTAATGCAAAAGATTACTATCTTGCAAGTCAGTCATTAAATCCATGGTTGGCTGGATTATCAGCAATGGCAACCAATAACAGTGGTTATATGTTTATTGGATTAATAGGCTTTACCTATACTGTGGGACTATCATCCATTTGGTTAATGGTCGGTTGGATTCTAGGTGATTTTTTAATTTCTAAGTTTATTCACCAAAAAATCAATGAACAAACTAAAAAAACAAAAAAACATACCTACGCTTCTGTTTTGGGTGCATGGTCAAATCAAAAAGATAATTTAACCAAATTTATTGCATTAGTAAGTTTAATTTTCTTGATTGTTTACGCATCAGCACAATTTGTCTCAGGTGGTAAAACACTGGTTGCTATTTTTAATTGGGAGCTCACGACAGGAATTTTTATAGGCTCAATGATTGTTTTAGCTTATACCTTGGTTGGTGGTATAAGAGCATCTATTTGGACAGATGCTATGCAAGCTTTTATCATGATTTTTTCCATGCTGTCATTAGTTGTGATTGGGCTCATCGCTGTGGGTGGATTATTTTCTGCAATCAATCAATGGAATGAAATCCCTGGATTTTTAGAGTGGTATCCATCAAGTATTAATAATACCTTTGAAAAAATTATTTACCCATTAAGTTGGTTGATTGCTGGTATTTTTATTATTGGCCAACCACATATTATGGTCAGATTTATGGCATTAAAAAAATCTAGCCTAATAAATAAGGCTCGTTTTCATTATTACTTCTGGTATACCTTTTTTTACTTTCTAGCTTTTAGTGTTGGTATGTTATCTAGGATATTAATTAATAACTACAGTGGCTTTGATCCTGAATTAGCACTACCATTAATTGCAGTTGATTTATTAAATCCTTTTGTGGTTGGAATTGTTATAGCTGGTATATTTGCTGCAACAATGTCAACTGCTGATTCATTAATTATAAATTGCTCAGGTAATATTTCACAGGACCTTCTTAACAAGAAAAAACTATCGTCTTTTCAAATCAAGATGATGACTTTGCTTGTTGCATTAGCTTCTATTTTAATTTCTTTATTTAATAATGACAGCGTCTTTCTAATTGTTGTATATGCATGGACATTATTAGGAATCTCTTTTGCGCCATTAATTATTGTTTTAGCCTCAGAATGTACAATTTCTTTTAAAGACTTTCTAATAGGCCTACTAATAGGATATTTAACTTTATATGTAGTTAATCATTATTCAATTAATAATTTAATTTACTCTGGTTTTATTCCTTTTTGTACGAACCTATTTTATCTTTGGCTAAAAAGAACTCAAATTAAAATATAAAAAAGGTATAATATTTTTGTCCTTTTTCTGTCCTTTTGGGCAGTGAAAATTAATACTAACGACAAGCGGAAAGCCTTTATTTACTGAGCTCAGTCGGTAGAGCAGTGGACTGAAAATCCTCGTGTCGGCAGTTCGATTCTGCCTCTGGCCACCATTCCGTTGTTGCCTCGTTATCTGTGTTTTTCTCCAATTCTTTGCAAGAAACCAATCATGGAACCAACCATTGAAATTGATTCTCTTTAGAGTTTAAATCAATTTTTGCTCTGCGATGGCCTTTGACAGAAAGATAAAGCCATTCAATGGTGCTAATTTTACAGGTAACTACACAGAAATTATCTTCGCCCATCTCACTTTCCTCATAGGAATATTCAAAGGCCTCGAATTTTTTATCTAGGGACGAACCTGGTTCTTCTAATTTAGTACCTGGTGCTAATGATGCTAAGTAACATTTTCTGCTAATTTGCTGAGTTTTCCTCCAAGCATTTTTAGAAATATTGTTTTTAAAATTAATTGTGCACTCGACTTTAATCCTTAACTGAATTTTTTCTTTTTTATCATAAAAAACTAGCGCTCCTTTTGAATTTTTCTTTATTAAATTTACTTTATTGGAACGATAATCTGAATGAAAACTTAAAGAGCATTGATTTTTATCAGCACCTCTTAAAACAACCACCCTACCATCAGGTTCATCATTATTTGATGAAATAAAAATGGGAGTTCTAAAATCAGATTTTCTATTTAAAACAGCCTCTTCGAGCATGCTCCAAATTTTGACCTGGATTTCATTCTCAGTCTCGTAATGATTATCTATGATGTGATCATTCCCTTTTTTATTCATTAGATTCTAATAAAATTTATCTTTAACATTATAATTATTATATAGACAGATAATTTTACCTTGGCTGATAATTTGGAAAAATATAGTATAGGCATTGATCTTGGTGGCACTAAAATTGAGTGCATTGCCCTAGATCCAGAACTTAATGAATTATATAGAGAAAGAATTCCTACTGAAGCTCATAAAGGTGCAGATCATATCATTAGTCAGATTGGATTGGTTTACAGTGCAGTTAAAAATAAACTCAAACAAGATGATCATGGCATAGGTATAGGGACGCCAGGTTCACTATCTGCAAAAACTAATCTTCTAAGAAATTCAAATACAACCTGTTTAAACGGTTTTCCATTAAAAGATCTCATTGAGTTAAAAATTAATAGAAAAGTTTTAGTTGAAAATGATGCCAATTGTTTTGCTTTAGCAGAAGCGCTCTTAGGAGCGGGCAAGGGTTATAAGTATGTTTTTGGAGTCATTATGGGTACAGGCTGTGGTGGTGGTTTTATTATTGATAAAAAAATAAGATCTGGAATTAATTCTATTTCAGGTGAATGGGGTCATTCAATAATAAATCCAGAAGGTCCCCTTTGTTATTGCCAAAAAAAAGGTTGCGTTGAAACTTACATCTCTGGGAGTGGATTAGAAAAATTCATAGAATCTGATCTTAATCAAAAAATGACAGCTGAAGAATTTCTTAACAAAATCAGCTTCAATGATAATGAATTGAAAGTTCTAAATCGTTTTTATCACTATTTTGGATTATCCTTATCAAATATAATTAATATCACTGACCCAGATATCATTGTCTTAGGTGGTGGGCTCTCTAATCACAATGATCTTTATAACAAAGGATTCGAAGAAGTTAAAAGAAATATTTTCAGTGATTATTTAAAGACACCTATTGTTAAAAATAAACTAGGTGATTCAGCTGGTGTTTTTGGAGCGGCTATTTTAGGAGTAAATTGTTAATGTTAATGATTACAGGATTTTTTGCCTCGATACTTGTTTTTATCTATATCAAACTGGCTAGGAATGTTATCAAATTACGTCGTGAGCATAATGTAGTCATTGGTGACGGTAAAATTAAAGAACTTGAGCAGGCTATCAGGGCGCATGCTAATTTTAATGAGTATGTACCGATTGGTCTTATCATGCTTGCTTGTTTAGAAATAAATAAAATACATGATCTGATTGTTTTCTTATTAGGTGCGTTATTTATTGCTGGAAGATATATTCATGTTAAATCATTTTTAAAAAAAACCATGGATATCTCAATGCGAGTTCAAGGAATGAAGTTAACATTTTGGTCGCTTCTTATCATGGCTGGAATGAACTTATTTGCTTTGGTGGTATCACTCTTCTAAATTAATATTTATTAAAAAGGATAAAAAAATGGCTGATGATAAAAAAATCATAACTGCTCTCAATAAAATTCTAGAGCTGGAGCTCGCTGGAGTTGTTAGATACACACATTATGCTTTAATGGTTTATGGTTACAGTCGTATTCCAATTATTAGCTGGCTTAGAGGACAGGCTACTGAATCACTCACTCATGCAAATCAAGCAGGAGAATTAATAACCAATCTAGGTGGTCATCCTTCTCTTGCCATTGGACCCCTGTTAGAGACTCACAACCATGATATAGGAAATATTTTAAGAGAATCTTTAGAGCATGAAAAAAAATCTTTAGAATGTTACCGTGATCTTTTAAAGCTTGTCGAAGGTCATTCGGTCATGCTTGAGGAATATGCACGTGAGATGATTTATACCGAAGAATTGCATCTTGGTGAAGTTGATAAGATGTTAAGAAACCCTGGTGATGTTGAGCCATTCAGCAAATAAATGCATTTTGATCTAGAAATAGATGCAATTGGCTTAAAGTGTCCGATGCCCATTTTAAAATGTAAAAAAGGGCTTAACTTAATTCAAGTCACACAAATTTTAAAAATATCAACAACGGATATTAATGCTAAAAAAGATTTTGAATTTTTTTGTCGTCAAACAGGACATAAACTTATCAGTTTAGATACTCATGATTCTGTGACTACATTTTTTATTCAGAAGGTTTAAGAAATTTTCTCTAATTGAGCTTGAAATTTTTGTTTAGATAAATTAAAACCATTCA
>Ga0255773_10004806_pt1 | contig 11362 bp, 8 predicted proteins | sample 011ome_17_FD_179971 | JGI IMG/M metagenome (GOLD analysis project Ga0255773, IMG submission 179971) | Coastal salt marsh microbial communities from the Groves Creek Marsh, Skidaway Island, Georgia - 011502XT metaG (version 2) | ecosystem: Environmental > Aquatic > Marine > Intertidal zone > Salt...
TTGTATGACGAAATTACCAGTTATGATTGGGTAAAATCATTTATTGTAGATAAAAAGGACGTGCTAAATTATTTTAGAATGTGTGATATATTAGCGAATACATACAGAGATTATTGTAATCATGTTTCGGGTAGTAATAAAATAAAAGAATATTTATTATGTAATAAACCCATATTATGTAGTAGGGGAAAAGAACGAGAAAGGGAACTAGGTAAAGACTATATCGGATTGTATGATTGTGAAACATGTAATTCTGTGCCTCCATTGTGTTGGACTCGAGAATATTTGAAAAATCCCAACTGTTACATAAATCTATATAACACTTATTTTAAAAATATTGATAACCAAAGTGATAATAGATTTTATATAGAAACTAATAATATTTTAACCATTATTGAAGAATTATTATACACTTCGATACATAATAAAAATTACAAACATAAAAAGATTGGAATTTACCAGGAAAATTTAGCAATTCGTTCTTATAAATTGGGGCTTTCTCTATATTTACAAGGGTTTGATATATTTTATTTATATTATAAAAATGATTTTGAATTTAACTACGAGTCTTCGTGTAAAACATTTTATACAATTAAAAAATTTAGTTATAACCAATACAATGAGTTTAAGGAATATATCAAGATATTAAATGATCTGATATTTATCAACGCATGGGAAAATTTCGCGGTAAACACTTTATATTATGATCCATGTTATTATGTAGGAGATCTATGGCTTTTAAGACAAAACATTCTAACAAATCCATCATGCAATGCATCCATACTTAATGAAACAAAAATATTTACCACATCATCTAGACTAATATTTACAAACAAATACATGATTAAATCTCTACGAGAAAAAGTAAAACTCAAATTATCAAATTACCCCATAATACAGAATAGTTTATTTGTAGATGAAAAATTCATGCCTATTGAAAGAAATTATTTAAAAAAAACTCGTTTTAATTTCGTTTATATTGGTTCGGTTTCTCTTCCAAATACACCAAATCATCGTGATATGATGCCTTTGTTTGAAGAAATTATTAAATATAATCCAAATATTTTTATAGATGTATACGTAACTAAGGTGAATTTAGACCAACTTAAAGAATTAACTTGGTCAAAAAATATTAAATTGTTACCTACTCTTTCACAAAACTTTCTATCGGATACACTTAATAAATATGATTATGGACTAGTTATTTTTAATAACACATATAAAGATGCCGAATACTTAGATATCTCTCAACCTAATAAAATGTTTGATTATTATTTTTCAAATTTACCTATAATATCCATTAATAGCGATTCTTTTAATGATTTTATCAATAATAATAACTTGGGTATTATAGTAAATAATATGAACATTACAGAAAAAATGTTACAGAAAACATATTTTTCAAAAGGCGAATATAATAAACTTGAGTCTTATCAAACAATGTTACAAGGAGCATATCAATTCATTGATAAAAAACAAAATGTTCAACTATATACATCACCTGCATTAAAGTTTTTTAAAAAAGCCATGCTGAAGAAATTTCAGTTAACTGAAGTTAATTTTGATAATCATAAAGATAAATGTATTTTCTTTGGAATATATACTTCAGATGACTTAATAAATATGTTAAAATTCAAGGGTGAAAAAATATATATTCCAGGTGGTTCCGATATTCATCGAAATTTAATTGTTAAAAATAATATTAAAAATATTGAAAAACAACATATTAAAATATTCTGTCAATCCAAACATATATATAATACAGTATTGAAATTTTATCCAAAACAATTAACCTATTTAAATCCTATCACTCCGGTTTTTATCAACGATTTCTATAAACCTTTTAATGTAAAGGGAAAATATATATATATTTATACATCACAAAATACCGACGTACAACTAAACGTGTATGGAAAAAAATTTTATACCGAAGTTATTGATAAATTGTCCCATAAATACAATTTTATTATTGCAACTCATGCTACATATGAAAATATACAAAAAGTATACGAAAAATGTTTTGTGGGTCTAAGACTTACAACACTCGATGGGTTAGGAGCAACAAATATTGAATTAGGTTTAATGGGAATAAAATCTATATCAAACAATATTTCTCCGAATTGTTTATCTTGGAAAAATGTTGATGATATAATTTATCATATAGAAAATGAAAGTAAAAATATAGGTAAGACTGATTATAAATTAGCAGTTGACGTTAAAAATTTTATTAGCGTTGAACACAATATATTCGTATAGTTAAGCAATTACACCCTTGTTAGTTTACACCCTTGGTAATTTAAAACACCGTTTTCACAGAGTAAAACAACCAAGAATGAAAAATCAATAGTAGGAATTTCACCTACGATTGTCTAACTTTTCCACTTCCTTTTTAATATTAGATGTGGTGAAAGACGATATTTGGAAACACACCGGAACTGCTTGTTTTCACCAATAATATTCGTTGGTTTGTTTTTTGCTTTCTCGTTGCTTATGTTCGGTTTTGTTGTTTTCGTAGTAGGTTTTATTTGTTACATCGTTTAAGTGAGAAAAAAGTGTAAAGGGTATTTATTTAACTGCTCTGTTAGTTTGATATTTTCATCTTTATCCATTATGATACCTATGTATAATACAAAATATTTATATTATTTTGTATTATAATCAATTCCAAAATGAACGTTTTTAAATTACCAAGGGTGTAAACAACTTTTTTAGATTTACCATTTATATTGTAAATGAATAAATTATATTCTTGCTGCTCTCACAATTAATATCACTTTTTTCTATTTTAACTTTTAAAAAATCATCGATAAATTTATTTAATGGTATTTTATAATCATAAAGAATATTATTGTTGTTTTTTAATGGTTCAATCCATTCAGTTTCACCTCTCATTATAATACATTTCTTACCTAAATACCATGCTTCTGGTTGAACTCCTCCCGAATCAGTAATAATAAACTTACAATTTCGTTCTAAAATAGTCATATTCAAATAATCAACCGGTTTAATTAATTTTATTTTTTTGGGTATGTTAATATTATTAGTTTCAATTGTTTGTTTAGTTCTTGGATGAATCGGAAATATAATATCAATATTTATTTTTTCCAACTCTATAAAAATTTTATTTAATATTTCTTTATTCGTATTGTATTCACGATGAATAGTCATTAACGCAAAATTGTTTTCAGTTAAACTATTTTCACTTAAAATAGTTGTATCATTATATGACTCACAAACGTTTTTCAATAATTCTAATTGTAAATTACCAACAAAATGAACGTTTTGTTTAATATTTTCTTCTTTTAACTTATCTACGCTATCTTGTGTTGAACATAAAAGTAAGTCTGATATATGATCAGTCATTAGTCTATTTACTTCTTCAGGCATATCTTTATTATAACTTCTCATACCTGCTTCAATATGAATTAAATAAATTTTTAGTTTTCTAGCAACGATTGCTCCAGCGATTGTCGAATCGCAATCTCCAAATACAATCATTTTATTAGGTTTTTCTTTCAAACATATGTCTTCTATTGCATTCATCATATTACCCAAACTTTGAATAGCTGTCTCACCGTTTTTTTGCAGTAAATACTCTGGTTTCTTAATATTTAGAACTTTGAATAAATTATCAGACATTTCTTCGTCATAATGTTGACCTGTGTGAACTACAATATGTTCAATGTTTGTATTTTCGAGTCTGTAAGAAAGAGGAGCTAATTTTAAAAACTGTGGTCTAGTGCCTACAATACTTAATATTTTCATATAATTTATAAAAATATTATATAAATTAACAATTAACTAATCTAATTTTCGATTCCCATGTTCATCTATTGTTCCGATTTTTTTCCCCGGATTACCAACCATGATACTAAACGGTTCGACATCTTTACAAATAACAGCACCTGAACCAATCAAACTATGTTCTCCTAATGTATTTCCGCATACAATCGTGCAATTCGCGCCTAATGTAACGCCTTTCTCCAGTTTTGTTTTAACATATGAACCTCCTTTGCTATGCATCCCTCGTGGATTTATATCGTTCGTTAATACACAACTTGGTCCAAAAAATACATAATCTTCCGCTTCAACTCCTCCGTAAATACTTACATTGTTTTGAACTTTGCAGTTATCGCCTAAAACTGCACCGTCTGCAATAAAAACATTTTGTCCTATATTACAATTCTTGCCTATCTTAGACCCTTTACATATATGACTATAATGCCATATTTTGGTTCCATCACCTATGTCTGCACCTTCGTCAACTATTGCTGTATCGTGAACGAAGTAATCACATTCCATATCAGAGGTTTTTATGGTTTCTTGTTTACCACTATTTAAACTCATTTGTAAAGTATTTAATACTTTCAACACACGTAAACCTTCTTCGCCGTCGGTAATCGGAGTTTTTCTTTCTATACAACATTCGACAAAATGGTTACATTCTTTCAATAATGGCGAAACCGACATATCGACTTCAATATTTACATCGTTATTTTTGATTGGCTGGGGGAACGCATTAATATCGGCACTATATTGAATATATTCGGGGTAATACGTAATTTTTTTATCTTTTGATACATCGTCAAATGATATCATACCTTTGTCCCCTATAATAGACATCTTCTGTTCTTTGTATGGACTTAACCAGTTTACATTAATATTCACGTATTTATCGTCGTACATCAATACTGAATTTGTGATATCTTGGATTCCCTTTGTGATATGGTCTTTGCCCGAACACAATACCGATTTGGGTAATTGATTGCCGCATAAACTAAGAATAACCGATATATCATGAGGGGCAAATGACCACATCACATTTTCTTGAGTTCTAAATATGCCTAGGCTCAATCGATTTGCGACAATATTCTTTACCTTACCAATTTTACCCTCTGCTATAATTTCTTTTATTTTTTCGATACAGGGGTGGTAATGCAATAAATGACCGACCATTAGAATTTTATCTTGTTCTTTTGCAATCTGTATCAACTCCTCTGCTTCTTTCATGCATAATGTAATCGGTTTTTCAACATATACGTCCTTTCCTGCGAGTAATGACTTTTTAGCAAAAGAAAAATGCATTTCAGCAGGCAATGCAATACATACAGCAGTTATCTCATCGTTTATTAATACATCGTCCCAATTTGTTGTGGTGTTTACACCAGGGTATTCCTTAATATAACCTTCTAGTGCGACTGTGTTAATATCACAAATTGTATGTAGTGTTCCAGTTTTATTAAATTCGCGTATGAGGTTTTTACCCCAATAACCTCCACCGATTAGTCCGAGATTCATTTATATATTTAGTAAATATTAAAGAATCTACTAATTATTTATATCCATTTTTTACATATATTTTTCCAAAATTATATAAATGTACAAAATTATTAAAATATCCCATTAATCTTCCTCCTCCGTTATAGTAATTATTTTGATACACACTTTGTCCATTTCCAATATAACATATTTGCCCTTTATCTTGAACAATAAATTCCTTTTTTTTGTGTAATTGTCCATTAAAACGCTTAGCTAAATATATTCCTTGTTGATATGCGACTTGCGCAGTAGGCGGATGTCCACTAAATGCACAATCACCTATAGCAAATAAATTTTCTTGTCCTTCTACATTCAAATATTTATTTACAGGAATTCCACGTGGGTTATTTAAATGTAATAATTCATTCACGTTTTTACTAAAAAGAGACATTTTAATCCCTCCACACCAAATTACCATATCAAATAAAACTGGTGGTTTTTCTTTGATTTCGATGGATTTTTCAGTTACTTGTTTAACTAAACTATTAAACATCATATGAATATTTTCTTTATGCCATGTTGTTATGACTTTTTCAGATAACTTTTTATCAAAAGTAATAAGAGGACGTTCCAACGCATCGATTGCGAATACATTAAATTTTTTCATATCGGACAATGTTCCTATCATTTCTGCACCAGCTAACCCACACCCAATAACTGCAACTGTTGAATTGTGAGGTAATTCTTTCAATCTATTTTTAATATACATACCATCTTCATACGATTTTAAAAAGTAACTATATTTATCAACACCTGGTATATCAAAAGTATTGACTTCAGAACCATGAGAAAATACTAAATATTGATAAGGAATATTCTTTTTACTTACAACCTCTTTATTTTGGAAATCAATTGTTTCTACTTTGTCTTGCACAAATGTAATAGATTTATTCATATCTGAAATTGGAATTGTTAAGTCATAGTTATTTTTTATATTTTGAGCCAACAACGGTGTGTATACAAATTTGTTGTCTTTTGATATTAATATAATTTCGTATTGATTCATATCAATATGTTGTAACAATCCAATAGATGCCCATCCAAAACCAATCACAACTATTTTATCTTTTTGCATTATACATATCCAGGTTAAAGATATTTTTGCAAAACATTGTAGTAATTTAGTTAATTGGGTAAAATATATATAAACACAAATATATATATAGAAATATATGAGCGACATGATTCAAATGTATGACCCTAAACGTGAGTACAAAACGCATAAGCCCGAAATTGATGCTGCGATTCATCAAGTATTAGACCATGGTATATTTATAAACGGTCCTGAGGTTGCGAAACTTGAACAAACGTTAAGTGAATATGTAGGCGTAAAACATGCGATTGGCGTGTCTAACGGCACTGATGCTCTTACTATTTCAATGTTAGCACTCGGGATACAACCCGGTGATGAAGTAATCACGGTTGCACATACATGGATTAGCACTGCAGAAACAATTTCATTGATTGGCGCAATTCCAGTATTTATTGATATTGAACCTGATACATTTAATATGGATCATACTAAAATTGAGGAGGCAATCACAGATAAAACGAAGGCAATTATGCCTGTAAGTTTATATGGTCAAATTGCTGATATGGACAGTATTAATGAAATAGCGAAGAAACATGGATTACACGTCATTGAAGACGGTGCTCAAAGTTTCGGTGCCGTATATAATGGTAAAAAGAGTGGTTCGTTATCAATTGTTGGGACGACTAGTTTCTTCCCTAGCAAACCACTGGGGTGTTATGGTGACGGAGGAGCTTGTTTTACCGACGATGATGAAATTGCAAAACGTATTCGTGCAATTAAGAGTCATGGTGGAATTGAAAGATTCAAACATGAGTATATTGGTATTAATGGTCGAATTGATACAATCCATGCGTCTATATTGAACGCAAAACTCGAGTATTTTGGACAAGAGACATTAATTAACCGCAATCAGTGTGCAGATTATTATTCTGAACATTTGAAGGATGTAAAAGAGTTTATCTTACCCGTTGTGAAAAATGATAGGTATAGTGCATGGGCACAATATTCAATTGTTGTATCCGATAAGGAATTACGCGACAATCTCGTATCGTTTATGAAGGCAAACGGTGTTAATTTAGCTATTTTCTATCCATCACCCTTACATTATCAAGTTTGTTTTAAAAACAAATCGAGATGTATGGATTTGAATGTTACCGAAAAAACTGCAGATACCATTTTTAATCTACCATGTTACGGAGAAATTACCAGAGAGGAACAAGATAAGATCGTCAAACTGTTGAGTAAATTTTTTATACGTTAAATTTAGTTGTTATTATTGATTTATATTAGGATTAAAGTATAAATCAATACAATGTCCATTTTTTATGAACAATATCCAAACTTCGATTGGATATTTTATATAAACGTATACGACGATTTACGTAAAGCAGGTGTTAACAATGAACAGAAAGCCATTCAACACTTCACTAATTACGGTTGTAAAGAAAAGCGTAGAACGCACCCGATTATTCAATCGAACACAACCATATCAACACTTCCCATTCAACAAGTCATTGGTCATGTTAATCAATGTTGTGTTTCTAACGGGTTAAGCTCATTTCGAACACGTTTTATGGATTTTTTTCATTTTAATGATATTACATCTAAAGAAGAACCATGTGTGTTTTTTGGTGTGTATACGGATGTTGATTTACAATCACTATTAAAACATACTGGTTTAAAATATATCATTTGGGGTGGAGAAGATGCGAATTATCATAATGGGCAAGCTCGCGCAACGCTAAATGAAATCAAACATTTACACAACGTTGTACATTTAGCCATCAGCCAATGTATATATAAACGTTTACAAAATCAAGGTATATCATCTATTTTTGTAGAGTTCAATATGGTCAATAAAACAATATTTCAACCCATTCCTCGTAACGAATTGGGAAAATGTATCTATATATTCAACGGACAAACACCTGGAAGAGAACATGTTTATGGAAAATCCGTTTACGAAACTGTTATGAAACGCCTTCCACAATATAAATATATACTTAGTAACCAAACATCGGTTGAGCATGATTTAATGCCTGATGTATATAAACAATGTTTTATCATGTTACGTTTAACAACACATGACGGGAACGCCAATAGCGTCCAAGAAAGTGAGGCTATGGATATTCCTGTAATTCATAATCAATCAGATTATGGATTAAAATGGAAAAATGTTGACGATATTATAGCACATATTTCTCAATGTGCTAACAAATCATAATGTTACATATTTGAATATTATGATTTTATTTATTTTTCATCAAACCCCGACTCAAAATCTTTCTTGTCCTTCAATTTAACATTCACATTATCGTTACGCATTTCATTTCTTTCTAATACAGTTCCCTCTAATACTTTGCAGGGAGTTCCTTCGCGCTTCATATGATTCAATAATGCATTTGTATCTTTGGGAAAGCAATACCCTCCATAACTCAACATACCGTCAATCCCGGGAACATCTGTATGCATTGGGCTAATCCATTTATTATTCAACATCAAATCTTTCACTGTATTGTAATCACAACCCATTTTCTCGCACAACAAATACAATTCATTGAAAAATTGAATCTTCACTGAATAAAAACAATTCACAAAACTCTTCATCGACTCCGACTCTGTGCATGTTGAACGTGAAATTTCAGCATCCGGATAATATTTTCTGTAAAATTTTTCCAATACGTCAACTTCTTCATCAGTAACATTTGACCCTTTTCCTAAAACAATATGTGATTGATTATGGAAATCTTCAAATGCAGTCGCCGCGGTTAAAAACTCAGGATTGTGAATGAATTTTAACATGGGATACGTATGAATTAATCCCTCGGTTGTTGTTGGTTCAACAGTGCTTTTTATCACAACTAATCCTTTATATTCATTCTTTTCAAGATCTGCGCAAACCTCATGAATACACGATTTATCATAAGACATTTGTTCCTCGTCAAAAATAGTCGGAAGAGCCAAAAATGCGATATCACTATCTAGACAATCCAAAAAGCTATCGGTTCCTTCTTTGTATTTATCATACCCTTTTACAGAAGCACCTTTCATTTCGAAACTCTTTTTCATAGAGCCTCCTACAAATCCTAAACCAATTACTGCTGTCTTCATTCTATATTAAACCACTATATAATGAAAAATAACAATTATTTTATTCTATACCACGCTGCTTATACACACCTTCTATCGATTTCAATGAATAGATATAACTAGCCTCTCTCATTGTACACTTGTGTTTTTCAGCAATCTCACTCACCTTTTTATAACACTCCGCCATTTTACCATCCAATTTATCTAATACTTCTTGTTTTTCCCAGGTTACATCCTGTCTATTTTGTAACCATTCATAGTAACTTACTAACACTCCTCCTGAATTCGCTAAAATATCAGGCACAACTGTGATACCTCTACGTTTTAATATCTCATCACCCTTTTCGGTAACTGGTCCGTTCGCACCTTCGACGACGACATCACACTTCATATTTTCAGCTTCTTCTTCGTCAAATTGCATTTCAAGAGCTGCGGGAATCACCACATTGGTTTTTAACGCAAAAAACTCTTGTTTCGTAACTGAATCTCCGCAATGATATCCAAACGTTGGTCCCCAGAATCCTTTTAGTGAACCTTCATTTTTCACGTGTTCATCCACATCAGACACGTTGAAGCCTTCCTCTTTATGAACATAACCTCCGTGGTCACCAACTCCTATCATCTTCATACCAAACGATTCTAACGTATATGCTGCATGCTTCCCCACATTACCAAAACCCTGAATGATAAATGTTTTTCCTTCTAAATTCGTTTTGGTTTGGTTTGACCATTCTTTTACACACATAGCCACACCTCTACCCGTTGCTTCATCTCGCCCTTGACTTCCTCCGCACGGAATCGATTTTCCCGTAAACACACTCTTCACATTTGATGTGCGATTGATTTTATTGTATTCATCCATCATCCAATCCATGATTTGAGGGGTAGTTCCTACATCGGGCGCGGGGATATCCTTGTTTGTTCCTATATGGTCATACAATCCATGTGTGAATGCGCGAGAAATTTTTTGCAAATCCTCTTCGGAATAATCGCGTGGATTTATCGCTACACCTCCTTTACCTCCACCATACGGCAAATCCTGTAAAGCACACTTCATAGTCATCCACGTAGCCAATGCATCCACCTCATCTAAATTCACATCGGGGTGGAATCGCAAACCTCCCTTAAATGGACCCATTACATTGTTATGTTGCACTCTATATCCATCGAACACTCGCAAACCCTCGGGGTATAAATTTACCGGAAAACTAAATAATACTCTGTTTTTTGGTTTTAATAATATATTTTCAACATTTTTATTTAAATTACATAACTTCGCAGCGTTTGTAATTTGTGTTTGAACAGTTTTGAAAAGTTTCGTCATATGTAACTATATAAATTTACTTACATATGATAATATACCAAAATTTCACCGATTAATGGTCAAATACAGTCGTGCATGCAGTGCAATATTTACTCTCAAAAAATCCATAATAACGATGCATTAGATATATGCATTTATCACAATAATAATCATCGCAAATTACACATACATGCTTTTCCTTGTATTCGACACTCTCTTTACATTGACTACATTTTCTCGTCGATTCCATTTACTATATTCGCATATTTTTTATTCTACAGTCACTACTTTCGCTAAGTTACGCGGCATATCAGGATTCAACCCTCTCGACAATGATAGTTCATATGATAATAGCTGTAGCGGAATAATAGACAACATCGCACGATACGTTTGGTTCAATGGTATTTTAATGTGATTCGACTTATCACATTCCGAATCATCAGTGATCATAATAATTGTCGCATGTCTAGATTGTATCTCTTCATAAGCATTCATCGATTTTGCATAATGCTCGTCATTGGGTGCTATCAAAATTACTGGGAAATTTTGTTCCAATAATGCGAACGGTCCATGTTTTAAACTACTTGTTGAATATCCTTCTGCGTGAATATAAGATA
>Ga0255773_10004815_pt1 | contig 11347 bp, 8 predicted proteins | sample 011ome_17_FD_179971 | JGI IMG/M metagenome (GOLD analysis project Ga0255773, IMG submission 179971) | Coastal salt marsh microbial communities from the Groves Creek Marsh, Skidaway Island, Georgia - 011502XT metaG (version 2) | ecosystem: Environmental > Aquatic > Marine > Intertidal zone > Salt...
CTTGGATGGAAGCTAACAACAACTCCACGGGCTTCACTTCCAATTACGTTTTGGATTTCGTTCGCGTCAAATACGACGCCGTGTTGCGCGTGGCGGGCAGGGGACCTTTGGCTTTGACCGTTCGGGGCAGCATGCAAGATCGAAACGGCGTACCCATGCAATGGGAGGACTCAGAATTGTTGCAATTGTGGGGTACGGAGTTGAGCTTTCGAGGAGACGATGGCGGCCAGTTGGCATGGCGCGGAAGCGTCCGGTTGGACAACATCTTCGATGTGCAATACGCCGACCGAGGCAGCGTATTGCAGCCGGGACGCATGGTGCGATTTGGCCTTACCTTTGAATGGACCGAGTAAAGGAAGAACGCGACTGCAATGGAACAAATGAGAAAATTGATCACGGAATTTCCGGACCAGATGGCGCAGGCTTGGCGCATTGCCCAGGATACGCCATTGGATTTCGGCGGGTGGAAACCGGCAAATGTGCTCATTTTGGGCATGGGTGGAAGCGGCATCAGCGGTGCGATTGCTTCCAAGATGCTGGGTGGAGTTAGCCCCGTGCCGATACAGGCGAATTGCGATTATGTCATTCCGGCGTGGGTGGGTACGGAGACGTTGGTTCTGGCGTGTTCGTATTCTGGAAATACAGAGGAGACCTTGATGGCATTGAAGGCTGCGACGGATCGCGGTGCGCGCATCGCGGCCATTACCTCAGGTGGACAATTGGGAAATTTGTGTGATGCGAACGGTTGGCCTTCAGTTCGGTTCCCGGGTGGGGAGCCTCCACGCTCGCAGTTTGGCTATGCTTTTACTTCCGTTATGCACGTTTTGCATGCGGTGGGCTTGGTGCCAGACGCAATGCACGCTGAGTTTGGTGAAGTGGCGGAACATTTGCGGAGCAATCAGGAAAATGCCATTGAACGCGCCACTGCTTTGGCGGATTTTGTTGAAAATCGAAATGTGCTGTTGTACGCGGATGCGGGCCAAGAGGGTTTGATAGTTCGCTGGCGTCAGCAATTGAATGAGAACAGCAAGTTGCTCTGCTCACATCACGTGTTTCCTGAGATGAATCACAACGAATTGGTGGGATGGGAAAGCGGCAGCGAACACGACGTGGCACTGATTATCCAAACCCCAGAAGACCACGCACGAACCCGAGTCCGCATGGACGTGTGCTCGGAAATTTTCCAAGAACGCGGAGCGGATGTTGTGGTGGTTGAAGGCGACGGTGAAGGTCCCATTTTGCGCTTTTTCGATTTGGTGCATGTGGGTGATTGGTTGAGCTTGATCTTGGCTGAACGCGCCGGCGTCGATCCGGTCGACATCAGGAACATCGACCACCTGAAAAACGCTTTGGCGCAGATTCCTTAAACCTCATGGGTCAACCGCGGGTCGTATTCCACGCGCTGGGTCGCCAATCCTACGAACCGGTCTGGCGTCGGCAAGAGGTGTTGATGAAGGATATCATCGACCGAAAAATAGCACGGCGCAAGGCGGGATTGGAGGGGAGCGATCGGTCGGAGAACGCGGAGCTGGATGTTCCGGTGAGTCAATTGTTGTTCGTGGAACACCCGCATGTCTTGACGTTGGGCAAATCAGGGGACGCGGCCAATGTGGTCGCCACAAAGGAGCGCTTGGCGACGCTTGGTGTGGAGTATTTTCCCATCAACCGCGGGGGGGACATCACCTACCACGGCCCGGGCCAATTGGTGGGTTACCCCATTTTAGACTTGGACCAGTTTTTCACAGACATCGGCAAGTACATGCGATTCCTCGAGGAGGCCATCATTCGAACCTGCGCGGATTACGGCATTGAGGCCGGTCGAATTGACGGCTTGACGGGTGTTTGGATCGATGCTGAAAGGGGATTGGGTGCGCGGAAAATTGCCGCGCTTGGTGTGAAGTCTTCGCGGTGGGTTACGATGCACGGCTTTGCGTTCAATTTGAATACGGATCTGACGTTTTTTGATCTCATCGTTCCGTGCGGAATTGGTGATCGGGGTGTGACGTCACTGGCGCGCGAATGTGGCCAACCGATCGACGAGCAAAAGGCAGCTGAGCGCGTGTTACACCACCTGACAGCGCTTTTCGGCTGGAATTTGGAATACGCCGGCTAACTCGGTTTGTTTTTGCTGAACTTCGCCACTGACAGAAATGCAATATTGAAGTGACGATGAAAGTCTTGAAAATTATGGGCGCGGCGGCCTTGGTCTTGGTCGCTGTTACCTTGTTGACTGGCCACGCCTATTTGTGGGGAGGAATTCGCGAAACTTATTTCCGAGGCTGGAAAAACTCCAACATCGATGATATCGAATTCCGGGACATCCGAACGATTGCCGCTCCGGATTCCGCGCACGCTTGGATAGCGGCTCCCGTCTGGGGATACGATTTGTCTACCGAAGAACGGGCGTGGCACGAAACGCACATGTCTGCAAGTTTCCTTGTGCTTCACGGGGACACCTTATTGTTCGAGCGATATTGGCAAGGGTTTGATGAGCACACGGTTTCGAATTCTTTTTCGGCGTGTAAGACCATCGTGGCGCTAGCGGTTGGGCTAGCCGTCACTGAAGGTCGCGTGGATGTGCAGCATGAATTGGCGACGTACCTGCCACGTTTTGCGGGTGATGGCGGAATGGGATTGACGGTGGAAGAAGTCCTTCAAATGCGCTCGCACATCCCGTTTGGTGAGGATTATGACAATCCGTTTGGCTTCATGGCAAAGGCGTATTATCGGGGAGAATTGGCCGAGTTGGTCGCGCCCTACCGTGTCGAATCAGAGCCCGGTACGGAATGGGAATACCAAGGTGGAAACACCCTGTTACTCGGGGAGCTCATGCGCGGTTTGGATGAGCGCACGCTGAGCGATTGGGTTGGAGCTGGGCTATGGCAGCCAATGGGTGCGGAGCACGATGCATATTGGGCGGTGGACGGTCCCGAAGCCGGTGCGATTGAGCGGTGTTTTGCAGCGTACTATGCCACAGCCCGGGACTTTGCGCGCTTTGGCAAGTTGATCAATCACCAGGGCAATTGGAACGGCACGCAGCTCATTGATTCCACCTACATGGAGCAATTGGTGACGCCCATCAGTGAGCGCTCAACGGCGTGTGATGCTGGGCATTACGGGTATCAAATTTGGTTGGGAACGACGGAGGACGGGTTGAAGTTCAGTTGCATGGAGGGACTTCGAGGGCAGTTCGTGGTGTCTGTGCCAGCCTTGGATTTGGTTGTCGTTCGTACTGGATTTAAAAAGAACGAACAAAAAGACGGGCCGCTCCCCGCCGAAGTACAACGCATCGTTCAAATGGGCCGAAGGGTTTTGGATGCAGCGGGATAAGGGCATTTATAAAGTCTTCCCTTTCGCTGGTGAATCATTGGATTGTAGCTTTTATTTTAACGTTTTGATTTGAAGCCGTAATCCAAATGACATGCAGATAGACAGTACTCCCATCCGGTGTTTGGTGGTGGACGATGAGATGCCGGCTCGTCAAGCGATTTGTCGGCAAATTGAGCGGCATTGCCCAAATTTCCATGTAATTCAAACGGCTAACGGCGCTGCGGAAGCGTATCAACTGATTCAAGAATTAGCTCCAGATGTGGTGTTCTTGGATGTGCAAATGCCCAATGAAACGGGCTTGGAATTGCTCGATCGGTTTGCGGAGCGAAATTTTTACGTGGTTTTTTGCACGACGTTTCACGAATATGCGGTTGAGGCGCTTCGACGGCGTGCGTTCGATTACTTGTTGAAACCTGTCGATGCGCAAGACCTGATTGCCTGCGCGAAGAAGATTACCCATAAACTCCGCGTTGCGGAATCAGAAGAACCTGCAGCCACGCCCGGTGGGAAGCGGGTGGAATTGATTACATCGGGCCAACGCTTTTTCGTGCGACATGCTGAAATTCTCTACGTTGAAGCTTCTGGAAGTTATTCAACGTTTTACCTGACGACCGGCAAGCGCATCACCGTTTCGAAGAACCTAAAGCGCATTGAGGAAATGTTGCAAGACCCAATTTTCAGCCGGGTTCACAATTCCTACCTCGTGCGGTTGGCCAGTGTCCAATCGTTTAGTCACCGCAATGGCACCCTCCATCTTCAGGACGGAAAGGAGGTGCCGATCGCCGTTCGAAAAAAAGAATCTGTGCGCAAGCAGTTGGTTCACCTGATGATTGACGTCCGCGAAGATGAGGCGTTTCCCTTGGCAGCCGAAGACCCCGCTACCCTGGCGTAGTGCCGGAAGAGCTTCCGAGTATCTTTGCCTCCATGGCGGAGAGGCTAGACATCCGGAAACTTAATCCGGCGGAATTGCAGGAAGCATTGGTTCAGATGGGCGAGAAACCGTTTCGGGCCAAGCAGATCAATGAGTGGCTTTGGACGAAGGGTGCGGGCTCGTTCGAAGAAATGAGCAATTTATCGAAGCCACTTCGTGATCGATTGGGAGAACGGTTTACGTTAGAACGCATTTCCATTGCGGATCAACAACACAGCTCGGATGGAACCATTAAGTGCGCGTTTGATGTGCGCGCTGGACAGGTGGTTGAAGGGGTTTTGATCCCCACGTCCAAACGCATGACGGCTTGCATATCGTCTCAAGCGGGCTGCAGTTTGGCGTGTAAATTCTGTGCGACAGGCCGATTGAAGCTGTTGAAAAACCTGTCGGCTGCTGAGATTTATGATCAAGTCGAAATGATTCGGGCCATGGCTGCGGAACACTACGATCAAGGGCTCACCAACATTGTCTACATGGGCATGGGAGAGCCATTGCTCAATTACCGCGAAGTCCTGGCTTCAATCGATCGAATTTGTGGCGATCCTGGATTGGGCATGTCGCCGAAACGCATCACCGTCAGCACCGCCGGAATCGCAAAAGCCATCAAACGTCTTGGTGACGATGAGGTACGGTTTAACCTGGCGCTTTCGCTGCACGCTGCGAACGACGAGAAGCGCAACCGGATTATGGCCATCAACGAGACCAACAACCTGGAGGTGCTCGCAGAAGCACTGAAGTATTTTCATGAAAGAACGGGAACGCGGGTGACCTTTGAATACATCATTTTTGACGAATTCAACGATCAACTCGAAGATGCGCGGGAACTCGCAGCATTTTGTTCGCATGTGCCTTGCAAGGTGAACATCATCGAGTACAATCCCATCGACCAAGGAGAATTTCAACAAGCGAAACCCGAGCGTGTGGAGGCGTTTGTGGGGCTTCTCGAAAGCCGCAACATCATTGTCAACGTGCGCCGCTCCCGTGGAAAGGATATCGATGCCGCTTGCGGTCAGCTCGCGAACAAAAACGACGCAACTACGCCTACCTTCAAGCCCGAGATTAATCCAACTTGAGGACGGCCAAAAACGCGGATTGTGGCACCTCGATGTTCCCCACTTGGCGCATGCGCTTCTTTCCCTTTTTCTGCTTCTCCAACAGCTTTCGCTTTCGCGTGATGTCGCCGCCGTAACATTTGGCCGTCACATCTTTTCGAACCGGTTTGATGGTTTCGCGCGCGATGATTTTTGCACCGATCCCTGCTTGGAGGGCAATCATGAATTGCTGACGAGGGATTAACTCTTTTAGCTTCAAGCAGATCTTCTTGCCCAAATTGAACGCGTTATCTCGGTGAATAAGTGCACTCAGTGCATCCACACCGTCGCCATTCAGCATGATGTCCAATTTGACCAGGTGTGATGGTTTGTATTCGTCTGGGAAATAATCGAATGAAGCATATCCGCGTGACACGGACTTCAATTTGTCGTAAAAATCAAAAACGATTTCTCCTAACGGCATGCTGAATGTCAACTCCACTCGGTCGGCTGTGAGATATACTTGATTCAGAAGTACCCCACGTTTTTCAATGCAGAGACTCATGACTTGGCCGATGTATTCGCTTTTCGTAATGACCTGTGCCTTGATAAACGGCTCCTCGACGTGGTCGAGGTGGTTGGGCTCCGGTAAATCCGAAGGGTTATTAACGATTTGCATTTGGCCGTCCTTCGTGTAGGCGTGGTAGCTCACGTTCGGCACAGTGGTGATGACCGTCATGTCGAACTCCCGCTCAAGACGCTCTTGGATGATTTCCATGTGCAGCATGCCGAGGAATCCACAACGGAACCCGAATCCCAGCGCAGCCGAAGACTCCGGTTCAAAAACCAACGATGCATCATTCAACTGCAGCTTCTCCATCGAAGTGCGGAGCTCCTCGTAGTCTTCTGTGTCGACGGGGTAAATACCCGCAAATACCATGGGCTTTACATCCTCAAAACCGTTCACACGATCTGCACACGGATTTTCTTTTAATGTGATGGTATCACCAACCTTCACCTCACGTGCATTTTTGATGCCCGAGATGATGTAGCCCACGTTGCCCGCGGAAATTTCATTTCGAGGTTTCAAGTCCATGCCCAAGACACCGATTTCGTCGGCCTCATACTCTCGGTTGGTTGCGAAAAATTTGACCACATCGCCTTTCCGCATGCGGCCATTCAGAATGCGGTAATAAGCGATGATGCCACGAAAAGGGTTGTAGACGGAGTCAAAAATCATCGCTTGAAGCGGTGCCTCCGGATCTCCTTTGGGCGCCGGAACGCGTTCGACAATGGCCTCAAGGATTTGCTCAACGCCCAACCCCGTCTTCCCACTGGCGGGGATGATGTCGTCCATGGAACACCCAATCAGGTCCACGATTTGATCCCCTACCACTTCAGGGTCGGCCGAATCTAGGTCCATTTTGTTGAGGATGGGAATGATTTCCAAGTCATGCTCAAGCGCTAGGTACAGGTTCGAAATAGTCTGAGCCTCAATGCCTTGAGTAGCGTCAACGATCAGCAGAGCACCTTCACAGGCGGCAATGGAACGGGAAACCTCGTAGCTGAAGTCCACGTGCCCCGGGGTGTCGATCAAATTGAACACATACTCCTCTCCATTTTGTGCCTTGTAAGCCATCTGAATGGCGTGGCTTTTGATGGTGATTCCGCGTTCGCGTTCAAGGTCCATATCGTCCAACGCTTGGTCCTGCATCTCGCGCTCTGTAATGGTTCCCGTGGTTTGCAGGAGTCGGTCGGCCAGGGTGCTTTTTCCGTGGTCGATGTGGGCGATAATGCAAAAATTTCGGATGTTTTTCATCGTTTCTTGAAGAAGCTCAAAATTACGTCGGTTACTCCGGGATTTCTGAAGTTCTTTCGACGATATTTCTTCAGGTCGTTCGATGTACTATATTTACGAACTCTTTAACCCTGAACAATGTGGAAAACACGGGTTTAGGGATGAAGGACCTGTGAAAAAAGTAAACCTGCTCTCATGAATCGATTCATACTGACGTTTGCCTTGGGATTTCTTGCAATGAACACAGAAGCCCAGGTTGACTACTCTACGGACACATCACAGCAACGATACGTGCAACCCGATGAGACTACGGTAGAAGGAATTTTAGATCGCTATGGCTCTTTCAAAGGTGCCGTATTGAACATGACCCGTCCGGAATGGGAGGTGATGCGAGCTTCCGATGTCTACGATAAGGATGAGCACATCCGAATTATGAAGGAGCACAAGGCGCAATGGAGGGCTGAGCATGCGGATGAAATTGCCGAAAGAAAGGCGCAGCGGATGCAAATGACTGGGGGATGCGATTGTTGGATTGAACCGGATGAGTCGTATACGCAGATCACCGAGGATGATCAATATTTCACAGCGGGCGCCGGAATCAATGTCGACTTCTCCACTCAGCACCTTCCGTTGAATTTCGTTTTCAACTTGTACGGTCAGATGTACGAGGAGTTTTACATCAACTCAAAAGGTTCCCTTTCGTTCAATGATTATTCCATTGATTGGACTCCTGAGGAATTCCCCATCACCATCAACCAAGTGGATCAGGTGGCAGGTTTTTGGGCGGATGCAGATTACACGGGTTCGGGAGAGATTTACTACAAAGTGACTCAAAATGAGTTGTTTGTGAATTTTGTGGATGTCGCATATTACCAAGGCGGAGATTTGTATAACTCGTATCAAATCATCATCACTAGCGAGGATTCTGATTACCTGCCGGACGGAAACAACGTTCAAATGTGCTACCTCGATATGGATTGGGCACACGGTGATGTGAGCGGCGCGGGTGGATGTTGCGGTTCAACTCCTGCAACGGTTGGGGTGGATTCAGCGCCAGTGGACGGACCCTATGTTCAGTTTGGACGATTCAATACCCTCGATGACACCTACAACGGTCCCCAAGGAGCGGGCCCGGACAACGAGGACGGCGTTGACTGGCTGGATTACCGCAGTTTCTACATCGATGCGACGCAAACAAGTGGAAATGTGCCTCCGTTGCCCACAGCGAACATCGGGTGCGATACGGTCTTTTTGTGCTTAGGAAATACGTATGACGTCAATTTGAGTTTTCTGGGTCCAGAGCCAATCCAAGACGTAACGGTGACTTCGACGGATGCGGATGGATGGGATTACACCATTTCATCGGCCGATGACCTGACGAATATTACCGGTCTATTTACGGCGCTTCCGGAAAACGTGGGCACAACAGAAATCACCATAACGGCAACGGATAACGGCACACCCGCCGGTGAAACCGTAATCAATTTGGTGATTGAAGTTCTCAATGTTGAATTACCGGAGCTGGTAGTCGAAGGAAACGAAGCCATTTGCGCCGGGGGTGAGGTTACATTAACGGCTAGCGGCGCATTTGATGAAATTGTTTGGTCAGACGGTACGCCGGGGCCGTCCAACAGCTACACGTATGGCGGAACCTTTTTCGTGACAGGCTACCTCGAGCAGTGCACGGTCGTGGAGGAGTTCTATATCGATCAAAGCCCTTATTTCTTGCCGGATGTGGTTGTAGATCCGCCTGCGGTGTGCCCCGGACAAACTGCTTTGGTTGTGGTGGATTCTTTGGAACAGCCAGGTTACATCGCATACCAGTGGGACGCGGATTGGAATGGGCTCGGCGGCGAAGTTATTGGTACGGTAGGCGATGCAGGGGCAGAGTTGACCGCGGGAACATACCGCCTGCTGGTGACGGATGATGCAGGATGCCAAGGACAGCGCGTGTTCATCATTGAAACCATTGGTTCTTATATACCCGAGGTCACGATTGATCCTTTCTGTGATGGAATTCCGGATGAGGTGGTCTTTGAGGGTGGATATTCGAGCCCCCAAGAGGGAACGCTCTATGTGTATTTGAGTTCAAACGAATCGAGCGGCTGGGGCGGTAGTTATTTGGAAGTCACCATTACTACTGCAGAAGGAGTGGACTCGTATATCCTCACGTCGGCCTCGACCTTCCAACAATTTGACTTTGATATTGCAGCTGGGGATGACATCGAAATCACGTTCTATGAGGATGCCTCGGTAGATTCGGATGTCTTGTCTGTCTCGGTCTATAACTGTGGCTTCTCCAATGCATCGACCATTAGCGATTTGACTGCGGGGGTCATATTCTCGACACCTTCCGAATGCGTCGCTTCACCGGCTACCGGCAATTGGCAATGCCTTTCCGGGCCTACGCCTTGGTCATTCAGTAACACAGATGAGTATGATACAGAGTTCTCACCCTCAAGTTACGGTCTGTATGAAATCTGCTTCACCGAGGAAACCTGTGAAACAGACTATTGCTATGACATTGAAATCACAGAGGAACCATCGGTCGAATTAACCGTCATAGATGACCTGCTTTGCAACGGTGAATCGGAAACGGTTTATGCTGAAGTGGATGATTTGGGAGGCACGGCCACGCTTAATTGGTCTGCACCCGGCACGGACGGTGTGGCCTCCAATGAGTTTTCGTTCTCCAACACCACGACCTACAACGCGTCCATCGTGGTGACCAACGGATGTGGATCAGCCTCGGCTTCCGTTCCACTATACTCTCAATACACACCGAACCCAAGTTTGGAGGACGAAAGCCTTTGTGAAGGAGGTACGGTTTACCTCGACCCGACCAGCCCGGATACGCCGGATTTAGAGTTTGAATGGTACTTCAATGGAAATCTCATTCCAGGCGAAGTTGCAGAGGAATATACTGCAGTAGAAACGGGTGAATTCTGCGTTGAAGTATCGAACCAATGCGGTTCAGGCGATGCCTGCGCTAACATCAGCATTGTTGGAGACATTCCACCTCCGCTTGATAACATGACCATCGATTGCATCGGTGATGGAATGGCATCGGTTGTTCCAGATCTTCCTGAAGGTTACACGGTGGTTTGGCCTGACGGTTCAACGAATCCAACTTGGGAGGTTGCCGACGGCAGCATTTATGACGGGGAGGATATTTGTTTGGACTACACGGATCCGTTCGGTTGCGAAACGAACACCGTCTGCACCTACCTCTACATCGGCCTGCCACCCACCATTGAGACGGAGCCGTTCTTGGTACAAGAGGATGGGGAGGATTACTGGCAGTGGACCAACCCGTACCGCCAAGTCAAGGCGACTGGTGCGCCGGGGAATGACAATCCGCACCTCACGTTGTGCCCTGAAGTTGAATATGACTTCGAGTTGCATGCGGAGACCTGGAATGGCTCCGAATGGATTGACGGTGCGGGAGAATACGAATGGTGGGTAGAGTGTCCGGATACGACCATCTATTTCGGAAATCCGGTCGATGCTATGACCGTGGTGAGTTCAATGTTAGACCAGAATTGCTGGGAATATGGCATCGAGTTGGTCGGTTCTGCCATCAACCCCTGTGCGGTTGGAGGTGTGCGTCAAGAATGGGATGTCGTTGTTGATTACTGCGAATTGATCATTCCAAACGTCTTCACACCGGATTACGGAGACGCTATGAACGAGGATTTCTACATCGAGGGGTTGGATGTGTATGACAATGTCTACATGCGCATCTACAACCGATGGGGACAGGTTGTTTACTCCAGCAACAACTACAAGAACGACAGCGCGTGGCGCCCGAACAACGGTGAGACTGGTACATATTGGTACACCATGCGATTGCCGAATGGCATCGACCACAACGGGCACGTAACCATCTTGCGGAACTGATAGCACGAGCATTGGCGAAAGCGAAGACCCATTACGTCTGCACCGCTTGCGGTCAGGAATCCGTTCAATGGGTAGGCAAGTGCCCTGCGTGCAAAGCTTGGAATACGCTCGAAGCGTTTACCGTTCGATCTGGAACGGCTGCTGAGCGGAGGCAAGTGACTTCACCTTTGAAGGCCGTTGAAGCACGTCCGTTGGCGGATGTGGAAGTTCAAGAACTGGGCCGGACATCCACCGGTGATTCTGAATTGGATCGCGTGTTGGGCCAGGGCATCGTACCTGGAGCGGTGATGTTGTTGGGTGGCGAACCTGGAATTGGTAAATCAACGCTGATGTTGCAGTCGGTGTTGCACATGGCGG
>Ga0255773_10004834_pt1 | contig 11324 bp, 17 predicted proteins | sample 011ome_17_FD_179971 | JGI IMG/M metagenome (GOLD analysis project Ga0255773, IMG submission 179971) | Coastal salt marsh microbial communities from the Groves Creek Marsh, Skidaway Island, Georgia - 011502XT metaG (version 2) | ecosystem: Environmental > Aquatic > Marine > Intertidal zone >...
ATAATCAGACCTGGTCAGATATTAATATGACTGGTTCAAACAATGGAGCGTTAGTAGGTCCTGTAACAGTAAGTGGTACAATTACCATTCCATCAGGGAGTACATTCGTAATTTTATAATGAGTAAGTTAGAGACAAATACAATTGATAATATATCTGGAAGCAGTACGCTTACGATTGGAGATAGTAATGCTTCAACTATTTCTATTCCAAAAAATATTACGTTAGGTGCAAGCGGCACAACTATTACTGTACCATCAGGTGCAACGATTACTAACAACGGAACTCAAACAGGGTTTGGTGGTGTTATGACACCATATTTTTCAGCTTATAGAAGTGGTAATCAAACAATTTCAAGTCAAACAAATACAAAAGTAGAATTTAATCAAGAACTTTTTGATTCAGACAATACTTATGACAGCACTACTAATTATAGATTTACACCAACTACTGCTGGTAAATATTGGTTAAATGCTTCAGCTCAATTAAGTGGTACTTTAGATACTGGAACTGTTTATTTTTATATTCAAAAAAATGGTAGCACATTACAAGGAATTGATGAAAAATATATATACTCAAGTATATCAACATCTTTTTCATTAGAAACATCTTGTTTAGTTGATGCAAATGGTAGTTCAGATTATTTTGATTGTTTTTTTTATAGATATGCTGGTTCTGCACCTTTAAGAAGTGGCTCTGCATTTACAAATTTTAATGGTTTTAAATTAATAGAATAGGATAAATTATGGCAGACGGAACATTAAAAGTAGGAACAATAACAACTAGCTCTGGATCAGGGACGATTACACTTGGTCAATCTGGGGAGACTATTTCTGTACCTTCTGGTACTACTTTTTCAGCAACTGCTGGAACTATGTCAGGTCAAAACTATCCAGCTTTTGAATCATATGGAAGTGCACACATGACTGGTGTTGCTGATGCAGTATGGACAAAATTAACTATGAATACAGAAAAATTTGACACGGATTCAATGTATGATTCATCAACAAATTATCGTTTTACTCCAACAATATCTGGAAAATACTATGTTTATGGAATGTGTACTATGTATTCAGAAACAAACTATAAGTTAAATGTAGCTAACATAGCTATTTATAAAAATGGAAGTGTTTACAAAATAATGAATAATACATTCGACCCAAGTTATGAACCAAATGAAAATACTCTTTTTGTTGGTGCAGTAGTAGATTTCAATGGAAGTTCTGATTATATAGAATTATATGCTAGGTCAAATGTAACTTCTGGAACTTCCACATTAGACATAGATGAAGGTAGTGGAACTTTTGGAGCATATAAAATAGGAGCATAATGAGCAGTATATTAAAAGTAGACGAGATACAAGATACATCAGGCAATAACATTATCAATGAGAATGCTAATACCATTACTATTGGTAAGAGTGGGGATACTACAAATATTATTGGAACATTACAAAATGATGGTGCTGCATTGGTCACAGGAAAAGTTTTACAAGTGGTTAGTACATCAACTACATCTGGAGTAGTTACAACATCAACATCTTATGTTGATATTAATTTGTCATTAAACATTACACCATCAGCAACATCTAGTAAAATTTTTGTAATTTATACTGGTACTAATGAAACAAATGGAACTTCTGGAAATAGATTAGCCTTACAAATATTGAGAGATGCTACACAAATTGCAGATTCTGATGGTATAGGAACTGTAGGAAGTGTTGGAGTTGTTACAGCTGCTTCAATTACAAAACTAGATGAACCTAACACAACTAGTGAAATTACTTACAAAATGCAAGGTAAATCAAATGATGGAACGGTAATGGTTTTCAATTTTGGTTCAAATACAGGAACACTAACAGCATTTGAAATAGCGGGATAAAATTATGATTATAGCAAAAGCAATTAAAAAAATAAATTCAAATGCAGAATTTAAATATCTTGATGAAGATATTAATACTATAGAATGGTTAAATGGAACAACACCAATATCTAAAGAAGATATTCAAGCACAAATACCAACTGTTGAAGCTGAAATAGAACAAGAAAAGCAAGACGCAATAGATAAAAAAGCATCTGGTAAACAGAAACTAAAAGATTTAGGATTGGACGACGCAGAAATTAAAGCGTTGATAGGAGTATAATATGGCAATAACTAGACTAGGCGGAGCAAATGCAATAACAGGCACACTTCCTGCAGCGAATATTAACGATACTTCTATCGGGAATATTACAGCATTACCAGCAGCTATTGCTACTGGTAAGGTTTTGCAAGTTGTTACTGGAGTCACATACACCTCAACATCAAGCACCAGTGCTACTTATGCTGATACGTCTTTAACAGCTTCAATAACTCCATCTGCAACATCTAGTAAAATTTTAATAATGGTAAATCAGTTTATGAGAAAAGATCAAAATAATACATACATTGGTTATAAATTATTTAGAGATTCTACAGAATTAAATTATATTGGTGATTTAATAGCATATACTCAAAATTCAGATTCAGATGCTAATGGTATAGGAACAACTTATTTAGATTCTCCATCATCTACATCAGCTCTTACATATAAAACTCAATTCGCTACATTAAGTGGTGGAACTATTACAATTCAAGCAGATGCTGGTAGTGCCAATGAAAGAGGTAGAGGATCAATGACACTTATGGAGATAGCAGGATGATAGCAAAAGCAATACTTAAAATAAATCCTAGTGCAGAGGTAGTTGTAAGAGGTAATGATATTAACACTTGTGAAATAGAATGGCTAAATGGAACAACACCAATCTCTAAAGCTGACATACAAGCACAATTCACAGCAGTAGAATTTGATATGGCTATGGAAGATTTAAGAGCCAAAAGAAATAAATTATTACAAGACACAGATCATTATGCTTTATCAGATCAAACTTTATCTGATGATATGAGAACTTATAGACAATCTTTAAGAGACATTACAAACGGTTTAACTACAGTCGAAGACGTTAATTCAGTCACATGGCCAACTAAACCAGGAGCCTAATAAATGGCTTTTGGAATAACAACATTTTCCGAAGCACCTTTTGCAGCAGAAGGTTCATTAAATACCAACGTTGCAGTCACAGGTATACCTATATCGTCTACTACAGGTAACGTCACAATTACCGCTATTCAAAACCCGACAGTACAGGTTACAGGAACTCCGCTTACAGTAACTTCTGGTAATCTAGATGCGAATCCTGATGCAAACCTTGTGGGGGAAGAATTAAGTTCCGTTGTTGCAGATGTAGGTATTAAGATTGATGTAGATGCATCAGTTACAGGAGAAGATTTAACTATTGTATTAGGGGATGAATCTATTGTCGCTAACGCTAATGTAGATGTTACAGGGGAAGAATTAATTTCAACAACTGAAACTGTCACTATTAACGCTGATGCTAATGTCGATGTTACAGGTGAAGAATTAACTACTAATCTTGGTGATGAAATTGCAACAGGAGATGCAAATGTAGATGTTACAGGTGAAACACTAACTTCAGCAGTTGGGGACGCAGAATCTTCTGTTAGTATTGATGCGGCAGTAACAGGTGAAGAACTAACCACGGCCGAAGGCTCAGTAACAGTAGATTTAAATACTCCTGTAGATTTAACAGGACAACAGTTAACCGTTGCTTTAAATAACCCTTTAATTACTGCGTGGTCAAACGTTGATCCAGATGTCACGAATACATGGACTGAAGTAAATGAGGGTGTTTCTAATAATTGGGCTGAGGTTGATATAGCGGCATAGTGAGGATATAATAAGGTATGGCTTCAACATATTCTACAGATCTTAAACTAGAACTTATGGCAACCGGCGAAAATGCTGGTACATGGGGAACTAAAACAAATACAAATTTAGAACTTGTTCAACAAGCTATTGCAGGGTATCAAGCAATCGATGTTGCATCGAGTGACGTAACTCTAGTAATGTCAAATGCATCTATATCAAATGCAAGAAATATGGTGCTTAATTTTACAGGAACATTATCTGGAAATAGAACTGTGAACATACCTGATTCTATTGAAAAATTTTATATTCTTAAAGATGGAACAACACATAGTGGAAATACATTAACTTTTAAAACTACTTCTGGAACAGGTTTTGAATTAGATGAGGGTAAAATTCATGCTGCTTATTCTGACGGAACAAATGTTACTGAAGTTGCTTTAAATACTTTAGGTGGAACTATAGGGACTACCTCAATAGCCGATGATGCAGTAACGAATGCTAAAATAGCAAATGATGCAGTTAACACAGATCAAATTGCAGCGGATGCAGTGACTAATGCAAAAGTAGCCGCAGATGCTGTTGATACAACACAATTAGTTAACGATGCAGTAACTGCCGCCAAGCTTGAAAGAAAATTTACAATAAGTACATCTTCTCCTTCAGGAGGTAATGATGGAGACATTTGGTTTAAATATTCATAGGGTTTTAAATGGCTACTTATAAATTTTATTACTCAACTAATGAGATTAGTAGTTTAGAAGAAAACTATACCTCAAGTTCAAACATTAAAAATGTTGAACAAGTTTTTAGAAATGAAAAAGGTAATGTCGTTGAAGTTAAAAGAATTGATATTTTAGCTGATCCTGATGAAATTAATACAGACGAAGCGTTGGGGTATAATTAATAATGGCTAATACTTACGGCAAAGTATCAGGAACATTCCAAGAGATAGAAAATGCATACGGAAAAGTATCAGGCGTTTGGCAAGAAGCAGATGAGATTTATGCAAAAGTATCAGGTACTTGGGAATTAGTATTCGCAGCTTTTACAGCAACATCTTACACAACATTAAGTTCAGGTTCAGGAACATTTACAGTGCCTGACGGTGCTAACGCAATTCATATTCAAGCTTCCGTTGGTGGTGGAGGTGGTGCTGCAGGTGGGGTTAGTTATGATAAGGCAGGTGGAGAATCATCAGGTGCTGGTGGTGGATCCGGTGCTTATGTATCTGACAAAATATTTTCTGTTACTGAAGGTGAAACAATAACTTATTCTATTGGTAGCGGTGGTGCTCCAGGAAACCAAACAGCTAATTTTGGTCAACCAAAAATTGGAAGTGCAGGAACTAATACAACTTTATCTGGATCAACTGCAGGATCAATATTTACTTTAGGTGCTGGTGGTGGAGCAAGTGGTACAGGTGGTGGAGTACAAGGACCGCTAAGAACTAATACTGCAGGAACTGCGGGTAGTGCTACTATAAGTGGATCAGTTATTACCTCAGGAAATTTTCGTGATTCAGACGGTGTAACAAAAGCAGTAACAACAAATACGTCAGGTCCTGTTGGAACATTTAATCAGTCTGGTAATGGTGCAGCAGGTGATAATAATGGAAACTGTGGTGGAGATAACTGTCAAATTGCAGGTTCTGACGGTGCTGACTCTTATGCTGGAAATATTTCTGGTGGTAATGGATGTGGAATAGGAGGTCCTGCTGCAACTGCTGGTACTAGAGGTTCTGGCGGTGGTGGAGGTGGTGCACAAAATATTGGTAGTACAGGAGAAACAGCTTTTGCAGGTGGTAACGGAGAAATTAAGTATAGATTCTTACGAGTAAATTAGTATAGTGCCTTATGGCAAATATATCTAAATGGTTTGGTTATCCTATATACATAACTAAGTTAGATAACTTTAAAGACATAAACAAAAAAATTGTACCTATTATACTTAGAGATATTACTCCTACCAATTCTCAATACTCAACAACGACAGATGTAAAGCCAAAAGAATTACAATCTATTGATGATAATTTACACAAAGATAAAAGATTCAAAGAATTATACACTGAACTATCTAAGGTAATACAGGGTTGTTTGTCTGCACAAAAATATAATTTAGATTTGTTTGAAATATATATTACAAAGTCTTGGGCTACCTTATCTATAAAAGAACAATTTATTTCTTATCATAGGCATATGAGTAGTCATTTTAGTTTTGTATATTATCCACAAGCTCATGAACAAGGTAATCTTTTTTTACTTGATGATGATGCACATAAGGTAGGGTTAAATATTCCAAAGAGAGATCCATACTTTACAAAATGGGATAATACTAATTATGGTAAAGCTGAGTATCCTGCGGAGACAGGTAATGTAATTATATTTCCATCTATGATGTTTCATGAAACTGGAAAGAATACTAAAGATATACCAAGACTATCTATTTCAGGAGATATTATGTTGACTATGAAAGAGGGTATTAAATCTGAACATAATATACCTTCCCCTTCGACTTGGATGAAGCTCTAAAATGATGTAAAATGGCTTATGCCTTTGAGAAATGTAAATATAGTCCCAGGGATTAATAAAGCTGATACCCCTTCAGGAGCAGAAGGTCAATGGATTGACGGGGATTTTGTTAGATTTAGATACGGACAACCAGAAAAAATAGGTGGTTATACTGCTATTGGTCAAGAAACAATTGCAGGACCAACTCGTGCACAACACACTTGGACAGATTTAGAGGGAAGAAGATACGCTGCACTTGGTACTTCTAAAGCTTTATATATTTATTATGAAGATAAATTTTATGATATAACACCTTTAGCAACTGCAATAACTGGTGCAACTTTTACATCTACTAATGGATCAAACACTGTAACTGTAAATAAAACAAGTCACGCATTAGATATAGGTGAATATATAACATTTACCTCAGTCACTTTACCAGGAGGTGGAGCTACAGGTTTTACTGTAGCGGATTTTGAAGACTATACTTTTGAAATTTTAAGCACACCTGATGCAAACAGTTTTACAATTGAAATGAAATCAAATGAATCTGGTACAGGAATGACTGCAGCAGGATCTGCAAGTATAAATCCTTATGAAGAGATTGGCCCGACTATTCAAACATATGGTTATGGTTGGGGTACAGGAGCCTGGAGTAGATTAGCTTGGGGTTCTGGTACAACAACTTCTACAGTAGTTCTAGATCCAGGAAGTTGGTCATTAGATAATTTTGGAGAACAACTTATTGCTACTATTAAAGATGGAAAAACTTTTGTTTGGAATCCAGGTGCATCTAATCCTTTAGATCAAAGAGCAACTATTATGGCAGGGGCTCCAACTGCATCTAGATTAACAATTACTTCAGACCGAGATAGGCATGTTGTTCATTTTGGAACTGAAACAACTATTGGCAACCCACTTACTCAAGACCCGATGTTCATAAGATTTAGTGACCAAGAGGATTACAATGTATATGAACCAACATCAGTTAATACAGCGGGAACATTTAGGTTGGATACTGGAAATAAAATTGTAGCTGCTGTTTCAGGTAAAGACTATAACTTAATTTTGACTGATCAGGCAGCATACACTATGCAGTTTGTAGGACCACCATTTACTTTCTCAATTAGACAAGTAGGTTCTAACTGTGGATGTATTGGTCAACACGCAACTGTATATGCAGATGGTAAAGTATTTTGGATGGGAGCAGGTGGTGGTTTCTTTGTTTTTGATGGTACCGTTAAATTACTTCCGTCACTTGTTGAAGACTTTGTATTCACGACCACTGGATCAAATGTGGGAATAAACTATTCATCTAATGAAATTATATATGGTTCACACAACTCATTGTTTAATGAAATTGTATGGTTCTATCCAGCGGGTACACCTGCAGGTAGTCCAGCTACTCAGAACAACAGGGCTGTAGTTTATAATTATGTAGAAAATACTTGGTCATTAATGACACTTGCTAGAAGCTCTTACGCAGATGCAAGTACATATGATGTGCCTTACGCAACAGAATATGATTCTACTGCTATACCAACAATTTCAAATATAAGTGGTGCTACAAATACTTTTGGTTCAACAACATATTATGCACACGAGGTTGGTAATAATGAAATAGCTCTAGATGGAACTGAATCAGCTATTGCGGCTTACATCCAATCTGGAGATTTTGATTTACCTGTCGATGGTGAAGGTGAATATTTCATAAGAATAAGTAGATTCTTACCTGACTTTAAAAACTTACAAGGGAATGCGGTTGTAACTATATTTTTAAAAGACTACCCTATTAATACTGGTGCCTCTTCACAACTTGGGCCTTTTACTATAAATTCAAGTACAGAAAAAATTGATACAAGAGCAAGAGGTAGATTGGCTAATTTAAAAATACAAAACACTGATATTAATGAAACTTGGAGGTTTGGTACATTTAAAGCAGACTTAAACGCAGATGGGAGAAGATAATGGCTAAAATAAACGTATACGTACCAGAACCACCACAAGAATATTCAGCAGAAGGGTTTAGACAAATTAACCAAGCAATATCAACAGTGGAGAATCAATTAAATACATCTTATCAGCAAGACTTGAAAAATGAACAAGATGCATTTAACTTCTTTATGTCATGACAATAAAATATAAAAATCAAGGTTTCTTATTAAGTACTACAAACCTAACTACTGTTCTTACTATTGATGCATCATCACGAGCACTAGTTAAAAGTATTTCCGTAACTAACGAACATAATAGTAATAATTTAGTTGAAATGTATTTAAGGGATAACTCAGCTTCAACTGATTATGAATTCTATCATAAAAATATGGCTGCAGATGAAACGGATCAAGCTGCGGGACAAGTTTTAATATTGGAAGAAAGTGATGGTTTAAAATTTCAAGCAGATACAGCAGGTGTGGTTAAAGGTGTCATATCATATGCACTCATAAACAGATCGCAGGAAAATGGCTAGGAAATTTAAAGACTTTGTTGAAAGACCAAAACCTAGGAAGAGACCTAGACGTCACACCAAGAGTCTTAACAAAAGTAAGAAAAGATGTTATAAAAAATACAATCGGCAAGGACGTAAACAATGACACAAAAAACTATAATTATTAATGGTGAAGAAGTTCCTGTTATTCCAGCTAAAGCTGAAGAGGAAGTAATTAATAAAAGAACTCAAAAGAAATATGCATCTAAAGAAGAATTTGATGCTGATGTAGCAGATGCTAATACAGATACAGTTAATGAAGACTTACAAATAAATCAAAAAATAACAGTTGCATCTTTACAGGTTTTTGGTAAAACCATGAAATGAAACCCTACGGCGGAACTGAAATTCAGTTCGATTATTTAAAAAAACATGTATCTCGAGCTTTAATCGATTCAGTTCAAATAACCACATCTGTTCCAGAAAAAATTCCCTTAGATCCAGTAAAGTCAAATATACTCTGGATCAAAAATTCATACGATCAACCTAACTTACAAAGCTGGTTTCAAAACAAAGATAACCATTCTAAGTATGACTGGTATGTTTTTAATTCTCATTGGACATTTGAAAAGTACAGGTACTTTTTTAAAATTCCTGAAGACAGATCTACAGTAATTAAAAACGCTGTTGACTACGATGAGTTGAAACTTAAAACTGATTTTACTCCAAAACCAAAAGTTAAAATGTGTTATATATCTACACCTTGGAGAGGTTTAGAAGTAGCTTTAGCTACTATGGAAGCAATTAAAGATCCTGATATTACCTTAGATGTTTATTCAAGCACAATTATTTATGGATCTAGTTTTCACAACCAAAACGATAAAGGCTATGAAAAACTTTATGAAAAGGCTAAGAGCTTACCAAATGTAAACTACATGGGTTATTGTCCTCATGATCAGTTAGTAGGTAAATTAAAAGATTATGATATAAATTGTTTTCCTAGTATTTGGGAAGAAACGTTTTGTATATCAGCGATGGAATCATTAGCTGCGGGTCAATTATTAATAACCACGGATCTCGGTGCTATACCAGAAACATGTGCTGAGTTTCCTATTTATATTCCATACACATCTGATAAAGCTAAATTAGCAATTCAATTAGGGGAATGTGTTTTACAATGTAAAGAAATGTTAAAAAATGATTTATCTTGGGGTCTTAAATTTCAACAAGAATACTATCAAAGATATTATGATTGGAAAACCATAGGTCGATTTTGGACTGATTTTTTAAAAGGAGCACTTACTGTCAAGCGAAAACAAAAATAATCATTTAATGGTTTGTACACCAGTACACTCAGAAGTATCTATTCATTTTGCTAAAGCTTGTTTAGATTTACAGAAAGAATGTATCTTAAATAAAATTAAAGTAACATTTCAATTAATGAAATCTTCTTTAGTAACTCAAGGAAGAAATTTATGTGCATCTGGTTTTATGAACTCTGATGCAGATAGAATGATATTTATAGACAGTGATATGGATTTTAGTACTAGATCTGTTTTAAGATTGTTTAACTCACCACATGATGTTTCATTAATACCTTATCCAATGAAGACCGTAAATTATAATAAGTTTCAAACTGATTTTAAAAGAAGACCTGATGATCTACCTAACACAATGGGTCATGTATATCCTGTAACAGTTAAAGATCCAGAAAACATAGAACCAAAAGACGGTTATATTGAAGTAGAAAGAGGACCAACAGGAATGATGATGATCAAAAGATCTGTCTTTGAGGCATTAGAAAAAGAATATAGCCAACTTAACATTGTACAAAAAACTATGGTAAATGGTGAGCTTGTTGAGAGACCTCATTATTACAACTTCTTTGATTCTTACTATAGCCCAAAGTCTAAAACTTATACAGGAGAAGACTTCTATTTCTGTAAATTATGGACATCTATGGGTGGCCAAATACATGCTCTGATTGACGAAGAAATAAGCCATGTAGGAGAATATCACTATACCGGTAAGTTCATGGACGACTTTACAAAAGTTGAGTGATATTGAAGAATAGCCTTATATAAGTTAAAATACCATAATAACTAGTTAAAATATTATGGATCCATTTACAATAGCATTAGCAACCTTTGGTATTCAAAAACTCAGAGGTAAATCAACAAAACGATCATTAAGAGATGCAGCAATTGCAGGAACTTTAGGACAAGTTGGTGGTATGGCAGGTATTAAAGGTTTGAGTGCTTTTGGACAATCAAGTCAAATGCCTGGTATGTTTGCTGGAGGAAATTACTTAGGTGATATGGGAGCAGGAAGTCTTTCACTAGGACAACAATTTACAGGACAAACTTTAGCAGGTAGAGGATTATCAGGTTTGATAGGTCAACCAGCTATGAGTGCTGAAAAAGTTGGTGCGATGACACCTGCGGAGGTCGCTGCTGGAGGCGGTAAAGAAGCTTTAATGAAAGGGTCAGGTTTCAGAAGTTTTAGTCCAGGAGCACAATTAGGTATAACTGCCGCGGCAACTACTGCTTTAGCAGGTGACGAAGATCCTGTAGAACCACCAGAAGGTACAAGACCTGAAGACTATGCAGAAGCAAAGAAAAAAGCAGATGAACAGCTTCAAG
>Ga0255773_10004837_pt1 | contig 11322 bp, 15 predicted proteins | sample 011ome_17_FD_179971 | JGI IMG/M metagenome (GOLD analysis project Ga0255773, IMG submission 179971) | Coastal salt marsh microbial communities from the Groves Creek Marsh, Skidaway Island, Georgia - 011502XT metaG (version 2) | ecosystem: Environmental > Aquatic > Marine > Intertidal zone >...
CTAGCTCAAGATTATGTCTTACTTTAGAGGCCTGAATTTCTTGTCTAACTACAAGGTAGTTTTGTAACTCTGGACTCAACTTTGCAACTTCATAACTTTTACCGTCAATCATTACTGTATTCATAATAAACTCCTTTTTATTATATTTATACAACTTATATAAATAGTTATTATTAAATTATAGGATACACAATGCATTATTACGAAATTGAACCTGAAAATAACACCTTCAAGACCATTTCCATACAAACGACATATATGTGTCAACTAAAATGTTCTAATTGTTATTTAGGTGACATGTTAAACAACCCCAAGTACCCTAACATTGACATTGATAAATTTGAAGATGTTATGAAAAGACTTAAAGGTCGTTGTGATATTAGATTTATTGGAGCTGAACCTACTCTCAATAAAGACTTGCCAAAACTCATCTCAATTGCTAGAAAAAATGGTCATAGACCATCACTACTAACTAATGGTTTAACATTAAGAAGAGAGGTATATGTTAAACAACTAAAAGACGCTGGATTAAATATGTTAGGTTTGAGTATGAACGGTGGGTTAGATGATGAGATGTATAAGGTTTTTGATAATGGAAAATACGCAAAACAAAAAATGCAAGCTCTTGAAAATTGTTTTAAGTATAAGTTATTGCCTCATATAAATGTGATTGTTGACCCCTCAAATGTCAAAGTTTTAAAACCACTTCTTGATTTTATAATTGAAATGGGTATGAAATATAACAGACGATTTAGTCCTGTTACATTTCCTGTTATGTTGAGATTAAAGTCAATAGGTCAAATGGGAAATTATATGAAAACAAAAACATTTTCATTAGCTGAGTTGGCTGAGATAGCAACAGATTTATTTAAATCAACTGATACAATACCAGGCGAACTAGATGACCTAGTGTTTCAAGCTAATGTAAATGGTTATAGTGAAACTAGAAGTGTAATCTATAAAATGAATACACCTAACGGAACATTATTAGGTAAGTTAACTGATTGGTCAGTTGATGAGGATGGTGTGCCTGATTCTGGTAGTCAAAGAAGAGGAATACTTACAGACAATTACAAAATTGCACCATTCTTTGAATACTATAAAGTTGAATTGGAGAAATTAGAAAATGAAAAATGAAGTTTTATATTCTAATCAATATGCAAAAATAGACTTAAATATTTTTAAAGATATTATTGATAGTGGTGTCAAGTTTGAGTCTCCTTTTGATGATAAAAATAGTTATTTAAATTCTTACTCATATTCAAATAAATCTAAAGAACAAAATCATTGTGGTGTACAATTTCATTATTTACAAGAATGTGATTATAAAAACGGCACAAAAAATAGACACGGTGAAATATACATTAAGTCTATGATGAGAAATAATAAAAGACAAAATTTGATGGATGAATATCAAATGCTAAAGGATAATTATGATAAGTTTTGTATTGAACTAAATGAGTTGAATTTTAACATAGTAAAACCAGAATATCAAAAAGTCATAGATTATTTAGAAAGTCAATTAGGTAAAGTATATAGAGTTAGATTAACAAAACTTTTACCAGGCACAACTATACCTTGGCATAAAGATGAAACACCTAATGAATACATGAGATTAATTATACCGATTATTACGGATGATGAGTGTATTAATGGCTTTAGAAAAGATGGTGAATATGAATATAAACATTTTCCTGCTGATGGTAATGTATGGTGGTTGAATGGTAAAATAGACCATAATGTAATTAATGGTTCTCAAAATGCTAGATACGCTGTCGTTTTAACTAAGCCATCTGGTACAGGATATTTTAGATAATGTTATTTCATATTGAACAAAATATAGATTATGAAACTATCATAAAAGAAGCTTCTAATCAGAAAGGTTATGAAAGTTTTGTTGACCCCAAAGATGGTACAATCGTAGAAGAGTGGAAAATTAAAAAAACTAATTCAGGTTATTCTAAAAAAATTAGTGATTACTACGAAAACTTTTTAAATTCTAAAGAATGTAAACCTAGATTTTACATACAACAAAAAAACTGGTCTCTACCATTTCACAAAGATAGAGGCACTCTTTGTAGCATAAACTATGTTTTATCAAATACAAATGATAAAGTAAAATTTAGAGATTTTGAAGAAAGTTATAAGTGTGCTTTATTAAATGTTCAAAAAGAACACTCTGTATCTAATTTAAAAGAAGACAGGTTACTATTTAAAGTAAGTATATTTGATAAAACTTATGAAGAGGTTTTAAATATATTAAAAACAAAAAAATTAGAGTTTATTAACCCCAAATAACTTCTCTTTGTTCAATAACTTCTACTGTATGAGAACTAAATTTAGTTTCATCATCACCTATTGCATTTACAATAGCTTCTCTGTAATCATTATATTTTTGTTCAGATAAAAAAACAATTGTATCAACTTTTGTATTTGCGTCAACTGTTTCTCTACTTTGATTTAAAATATAACCATCTTGTTTATATTGGTTAAAAATAGATTGTACTTCTTGACCAACAGTACCGTCATCTGATTTTAAAACAGATTGCGTTGATGGTGCTCCAGTATATCTAGTTTTTACTTGCCAAGCCATTTTTTATCTCCATTGCATATTTTGTAATAAAGTATTGACCGTATTCTTATTTAATGCTATATTAAAAACAATGAATATAGCCTCATAACAAGAAAATACAGTATGCTCTATACATGTATTTATAAAGTATGCCCTACCGTGTTCAAAATTTAAAGGTTTTCTATCTAACATAAACCAAGTTTGTGGCGGATTACAATTCTGTATTGGTACAAAAAGACGAAATGACTGAATATCAGTCAAGTCTTTTCCTAAATCTCTATGAGGTGGAAAGAAACCACCAGGTTTATGTCTAATAAAGTGAGACCTACCTAAATCATTCTTAAACAATTCTGTATAACTAGAGACCACACTATAAACAGGTGTTGGTATAGAGAAGTCCATCTCATCTAATTCAACATTATTTTTTACACAATATTCTTTGACACTATCTAAATCTGGCACACCACTTAATCCACCATCTAAAGATGTAATACTTAACCCCTCTCTACCTGGATTTTTTCTAGGGTTGTAAGGCTTCCAATTATTTGAAAACTTATCAATATCTTTTAATATTAATTTTGGATTTTTATAAAGATTGGTTGATATGACATCACCATAATATAATATTTTATCGTACATTTAATTCACTCATGTTAAAATTTTCATCTAGTTTTTTGTAAAATACATACTGTTCAGTATTATTTATATTTATCATCTTATCATATTTTTTAAATGATTGAAAAGACCTTCCTTTTTTTTGTTCTCTTTCTAATACAGGTATTAGTTTTTTGTTATGTTTATTAAAGGTAATTAAAACAATCTTTAAGTTATTATCAATAGACCATGTTAATTGAGGTTCATACATATAATCTTGAAAAAAATTATTTGGTTTTCCCATAGGAGATTTTCTATAATCTTTTAGAGTGTAAAACCTTTTTCCTAATATACCAACACTATCATTATACTTTTGAACACCACTTAAACTAACTATATTTTCATTATGTAAAACGGCAGTTATCATTGGTATGGTATTATACTTTATATGTTTTAACAAACTAGATGAATTTAAATCATCTCTTAATGACATGTTTTCATCATTAGATTCATCATAAGCCTTTTTACAAAATTCAGTTATTTCGTAAATGTATTCTATGGGTTTTGTTAAAATTAATCTACCTATCATTTTGTTCCTATTATCATATACCTATCAAACTTATCTAAACTTAAAGTGCCCTTATATAATACCTTTTCTAACTTTAAAGTTTTTTCAAAATTGTTCACATTATCGTGGCAATTAATATGGTCTTCTATTTCTAAAAAATTATTTGATTGTAGTATTACCAATGAACCATCTTTACATTTACTAATCATATTGTCAATAACTTCTTGTTTTAAGTGTTCACATGAGGTACATACTATTATATCAAAATCTTTAAATTCAAATTCCTCAATAGATGATACTTTAAACCATACATCATTATATAGTTTATTGCCTATAAATTTTGTTTTAGGGTCTTTATCAAAAGACAAAACCTTTTTATCGGTATATTGTCTTAATTTATCAGCTAGATGACCATACCAACCAGCTGCAACACATATTTTTGGATTATCAAAAAAATCAAAATATTTTTCTGATTCTGATACTAACCAGTTTTTACTTTTTTCTTGATTGCTATTTACAGAATTAATTATGTTCTTTACTAGACCATCATTAGTAACGCTGTCAATCACATGTAATACTTTATCCATACTCTTATAAATATATCTAAATTGTTATGGATATTTATATAAGATGAAAAGAGTTATTTTTAGTTTGTATGTTGATGTGCCTGAAAAAGAACATTATGGTCCTTCAAAATTCAAACATGACACATTAGAGAAAGCTTCAAAAACAAGAAACTCATTTAAAGACCACTATATTAAACTGGTTAAAACAAAACAGAAATATTGTGATACCATTGGTGTACCTTTTATTCTCTACGAATACGACAATCAATTTAAAGCATTTCAAAAAACCCTACTAAATGATTTTCCTTTTTTTACTGGATATGAAGTAATTAATTTTTATAAAATACATCTTTTATACCAATTATCAAAAGAATATGATGAAATATTGTACCTAGATTTTGACACTATACCAGTTACCAATGTTTCATTTTTTGAACATTGGGACTTATCTAAAGGTATATGTGTTTACAATAATAACGCAATGATAAACAAAAAAAATAAATCTATGGATAAAATTATTCATGGTATTAGAAGTCCGTCAGCAAAATATTTTAATACTCAGGCTATGTTAATAGCTACAAATAATAATCCTAAAAATGATGTTATAAACACAGGCATTGTCGGTATCAATAAAGAACACTTAAATAAACTAGACTTTTTTGGTAAATTTTATGACACTATATCATTAATGACTAAACTGAAAAATGAAGGTTTAGATGACCTTTATCCTAAAAATATAACAAACATGTTTAGATACGACAATGAAACAGTATTTTCTTTTAAAATAGAATCAAATAAAGTAAATGTTCAATGGCTAGACACTCAATGGCATTACTTCTTTGACACTCAATTTTTTATACCAAAAGAAACAAAAATTATACATGCTATTAATAAAGACTTTGATACAGTCTGGAAATATTATGAAACAAATAATTTATAGTATTTACATAGAAAATAAAGAAACTAATTTAAGTAAAAAACATAAGTTTACAAAAAAACAATTAGATATACATTTAATTAGATTACTTAAAAATCACAAAGAATACTCTAAAAAATGTAACGCTGATTATAAAGTATTTGTTGATGATGTTTATTATAAAGAATTTAAAAGTAAATATGGTGGCTATGAGTTTGATTTAATAAATCTTTACAAAATTCATTTATTTGAAAAACTATCTAAAGAGTATGATAATGTTTTGTATTTAGATTTGGATGTTATACCTAATACAAAAGAAAACTTTTTTAAAACTTTTGATATGAATAAAATATGTGTTCATGCTCCTAATGCAACCATTGATATATGGTCAAAAGAAGATAAAGAAAGATATAAAAAAGGTAAAATAAATTTTGAGAAAGTAATATCACACAAAGATAAGTATGACATGTATATAAAGGCATTGTGTAAAAAATCTATGTTAGCACTAGATAATAATTTTGATACTGATTACTTAATATGCAACACCGCCATATTAGGAGGCAACACAAATGTTATTAATAAATTAAAATTTACTGAAAGATTAAATGAAATGATTGTTGTTTTAAATAAAGCTAAAGAAGAAAAATTATTTGGTGAAGAAGTATCAAAATTATTCTTTGCAAATAATGAAGTTTTTGTGCATTACTTATTAGACAAATATAGTATTGAATGGTTTAATTTGCCAAAAGAATGGCATACTTATGTTATGAGAAGAAGTGATAAGATAACAAAAGAATTAAGGTCAGCTAAAATGATACATTTAATCAATAAAGAATTTGATGAATTATGGCAGGTATTAGATGTATAAAGATAAAGAAAGTTTAAATTTTCTATCAAAAATTAAAGTAGAAGATTTTTATAGAAAAAATAAGTCGTATTGCGCCATGCCATTTAAAGAAATTTATGGCGATAACGCTGGTCGTTATAGATTATGCTGTCATGCAAAAGATAGTGGTTGGAAATATACAACAGAAAACACAAAACCTTTTGATTATTTTTTCTCTCCTGAAATGGAAGAAATTAGAAATAAGATGTTAGCTGGTGAAAAAATTGACGCATGTAAAGTTTGTTATGATTTAGAAAAAACTGGTGGCGAATCTTATAGAAATGGTAAATATAAGAAAAAATATGCTGTTGACATAGAACCTAAAAACATTGGTTTAAAATTAAGAATACATGGCTCTTATTGTAATCTAGGTTGTTATATGTGTCATCCTTACAATTCATCAACTAGAAGAAATGAATTAAAAGAAGTTTTTAATAATTCTTACGAAGGATTTAGTATTAATGATGTTTACAAACCTATTAAATATAAAGAATGGCATGATAGTGTTGATGACATAATAAAAAATATTGATTTAGTGTCTTACATGAATATAACAGGTGGAGAACCATTACAATTGCCATCTCATTGGAAGTTAATAGAAAAAATACCTAATGACCACGCTAAACACATAACATTACATTATGATACAAATTTAACAGAGTTAAGATATAAGGGCAAATCAATATTTGATTATGTTGATAAATTTGAAGATATAAGATTAGGTGTATCGGCAGACCATTATGGAAAAAAAGAATCATGGATTAGATACCCTAAAGATGTTAAAAAATTTGAAGCAAATTTAAAAGAGGCTAAAAGTTTAATTAAAAGTATAAATGTTACCGTTTCTTTACTTAATGTTTTTGACCTATATGATATAAGAGATTATTATTGGAATAATTTTGGCATAAAAACTACCTTTATGAATATTGTTAGAGGTCCAGAATTTTTATCTGTTAGAAATTTAGATGAAAAAATTAAACAAGACCTAATTAAAAAATATAAAGATTTAGATGATGGTGGTTATATAAAAAATGAGTTACTAATGCCAAAATTACATGAATTAGATAAAATGAAAAATTATTGTAACAGTTTATCAAAAAAAAGAAACTTTGATTGGAAAGAGATGTGGAATGAGTTTAAAAATATGTAGTGTATATTTTGAAGGTAAATATACACCAGAATATGTTGAAAAATTATACAATGGTTTGAAAAGACATTGCTCATTGCCATTTGAGTTTATTTGTTATAGTGATAATCCTAATGTAAAAGCTGATGTTATAATACCTTTAAAACATCATAGTGGTATAAAAAAACATTGGTATAAGCTGTGTTACTTTTCGCCTCTTTTTGCTAATCAAAATCCTGAAGATGAAATTATTATCATGGATATTGACCAGATAATAGTAAACAATATAGATGATATGATTGGATATCCTGTAACAGACAATGAATTAGTATCATATAATAAATGGTGGGGAGGTAAACCAAGATTAAACGGTGGTTTTTTAAAATTTAAATCTGGCCAACTAAAAGTAATATGGGACGATTTTATGAAGGATCCTGAAACATGGCAATTAAAGTATTTTAAAAAAGGTATTGTTCATTACAAATATTATGGTGAACAAAACTTTATAGATTGGATGTGTGAATTTCACAATATAAAATTAACATTAATGCCACCTGAATGGGTATGTAAAATTACAAATGATGAAGAAGAAGATAGACAAAATAATATTAATTATATTAAAAAGTTTAATAAAGATTATATGATATTAGATAAACCACATAATGATATTAAAATTGTTCATTTTGCAAATCCTAATGCTGATATACACACTAGCAAATATTCATGGATTAAGGACTATTGGATATGAGAATTATTTGTGTAAACACAGGTGATAAGTTTGGCCAATGGTATGTTGATAACTTAAAATATATGATTGATAATTACTCCGGTTTAAAGTATGATAATTTTGAAGTTATTACTGAAGAAAAACATAAAGGTGTTTTTAATAAACTTCAAATGTTTGATAAGTTTAGAGATGGTGAAAATTTATATTTTGATTTAGATATTTGTATCTATAACAAAGTGCCTAACTTGGTAAGAGAGAAACTTACAGTTTTAAAAGCATGGTGGCGAGATAGAGACCATACATCATTTAACTCATCAATCATATCTTGGACTGGTGACCAATCACACATATATAATACTTTTATTAAAGACCCAATGATGTGGCAAGAAAAATATAATAAGGGTATAGACCAAATGTTAGAAGAAAATTTTGTGATTGCCAACTACGATAAAGTATGTTATAGTATAAAAAATAATCAATACAATGAAAAAGACAAAGATTATAGTATTGTTTTATTTAATCAAAGTCAATACTTAATGGAACCAGGTTGGTCGGGCTGGTGGTCTAATTACTTTCTTTCCAGATAATAATAAAATTTTCTAAAGCTTCTAAAGGTGTTTTAGATTTTCTAATAGCAGTTTTAATCTCTTCATTTTTTGAATTCTTGACAATTTCTTGTTCAAACATAAAAATTTTAAAATTAAATAATCTGTCAATATGTTCTTGTTTATCACTTAATAGAAAGTCAAATAATAAATTAAAAAAATTAGGGTCAACATTTTCTACAATTTTTTTAATTAATCCTTCTTCTTCAGCAATTTTTTTAACTTGCATGACAAAATCTTCACGCTCAACTTTTTTCTTTTCCCATGTATTTTCATGTAACTGGTCTAAAGAACACACCTCTAGTAATTTTTTATACTCACCATTATCTTCATTAAAAGGTATGATATAAGATTCTAAACTTAAATTGCCTGATTTAAAATCAGGTCTTTTTAATAATACTTCAATATTTTTTCTTTCGTTATCAATAAAATATGCCGTATAAAAATTATCTTTTGTTAACATTAATTAACCACCTTATTTTGTTCTATGTAATCATACAAATTTGTTTTTGCTCGCCAACCAAATTTATTTAGTATTGATATATCAGCTGTATTATCTAGTCTTTCTGTTTCACCACCAATTACAGATTTATAATCAATTTTAAAATAATCTGCAATATCAACAAGTTTATTACTGATACCTGTACCTACATCTATGACACCTCTAAATGTATTATTCATCATAATTTCAACAGCACTTACTACATCATTTACATGTATAAAATCTCTAATATGATTTACATTTATATATTCTACTTCGTTGTTAATAATTTTAGGTATCAACATGTTTTTTCTAGCGCCAGGTCCATAAACTGTAGTAAATCTCATACCTACTGTATTATTATGGTTCAATTGTTCCATACTATATTTACTCATTGCATATGGATTTTTCCATGGTTCATGTGCTGTTGATGAACTTGCATAGATAATTCTAGTATCTCTAAAATTTTCAAATAATCTTTGAGTACCAATTACATTTGTTTTCCAATAATCAGTAGGTTTATCAAGACTATCTCTAACACCAGATAGGCCTGCTAAATGTATTACTAAATCTATATCTTTAGGAAATTTTGAATGTAAAATGTCATCACCATGTTTAATATCAAACCCAATAACATTATGTTCTTCTTTTAAATTATAAAATAGGTGTGAGCCTATGAAACCATCGCTTCCTGTTAATAATATATTCATAATAAACTATGCTTTAATCAGTCTTAAATAATAAGTATTTATCGTTGTTTCCGTTCCGTTTGGAAATTCTTGTGCTCTGTAATCATCAGCGTCAACAAATCTAGTCTGATAATCACCTGAACCATTTAATCTAGTATCAATTATACCTGAACCTTTTGTAAAATTTGATGATGATGTGCCTAATGAATATCTTAAAGTGTAACCGTCAGTAGAGGATAATACTGTAAAATCCATAATATTTTGTACCATTGTTTGAAAATCGGATGTAGGATATTCTTGTAAATTGTTATCACTTCTTATCATTACAGGTGATGTAAAACTAGGATTTGTCATAATGTTCTTATGCAAATAATAATTTGATATGGTCGTAGGTTGGTCTTGTGTTTCAGGTATTGAACCAGCTGTGTAAGCTGATGTATCTGCTCTTGTATCTGTAAATATTGTATTTGAACTTACAACTTGTTTATCACTATCAGCAGCTGAACTACTTGTAGATATAAAAAATGTTCCTGCTTGTAAAGTTGTATTATCAGTTGAAGCTAATTCATCAATAACAGGATGTACAAATGTGTCTTTCATATCTTGCAAATTCATTGCTTGAATATTGTTTGAACTGTCAATATAACAAGGGTATAGTTTACCACTATCACTTGTTAATGTGGGCGTGGTTTTTAAAACTTGATTAATTTTTGCATGATTAACAGTTACAGTAGATGGCTCTGCTGTTGTGGCTTCATTAGGAAAAGCACTAGCACTTGTTGAATGAGCGCCTGCTTGTAATCTAGTGTCATCTATTGTACCAATATTACCACCACTAGCGACATATTGCAAATCTACAGGATTTGATAAAAAAAATTGATATCTAAAATAATTTTTTAAATTTGTAATTTGAGATGAAGACATCTCCTGGAGGTTACCAGAATTATTGTAAATAGGTGTTCTTACTGCCATTATCTATTTCCATTATGTTGAAGAACCTACAATTGTTTTTACAGGTGTTCCTGAAGAGTTGTAAATTATTAAAGTTGATGTTGTACTAAAAATAGTTGATGTAGCATATGCTGTAGATGTGTCAAGAACTACATTACCCGACAAGTCTGGTAAAGTTATTGTTCTATCTGCTGTAGCATTTGTTGCTGTTAAAGTAGTATCATTTGTATCAATTGAAGAGCCCTCAAATCTAATTATATTATCTAATAGTAAAGGTACTGCGTCAATTAGTAAAACATTTCCTGCACCACCAGATGTAATTGTAGGTAAAGACGATTGTGTATCTATTGTCAACAAACTACCAAAAGTAATATTATTAGTAGAAGGCACAGATAAATTACCTGTTATCGCAACTGAATCATTAATTGATATAGATGTAGAATCTGTTGAACGAATTGTATTACCAGAAATTTCAATTGTTCCAAGTGTGTGTGTTGTACCTGAAGCAGTTAAATTACCAGATGATGTAATTGCACCTGAATTAATTGTACCAGTTGTAGTTAAATTTTCATCACCAAAAGATATTGTACCACTTGTGTCTGTGATAGAACCATTTGATAATGATAAATTTCCTGTTGAAA
>Ga0255773_10004843_pt1 | contig 11310 bp, 10 predicted proteins | sample 011ome_17_FD_179971 | JGI IMG/M metagenome (GOLD analysis project Ga0255773, IMG submission 179971) | Coastal salt marsh microbial communities from the Groves Creek Marsh, Skidaway Island, Georgia - 011502XT metaG (version 2) | ecosystem: Environmental > Aquatic > Marine > Intertidal zone >...
ATGAAACTAAAGATAAATGAGTTGGTTAGAGAAATTGACAAGTGTATTTCACTCTTAAATAAATAAAACGGTAATGAGTCAGCTTTCTATAAAAGTAAATATAGCGGGAAGGACATATCCTTTAACAATCGAAAGATCGGAAGAGGAAATGATTCGAAAGGCTGCTGACAACATTAACGAGAGCATTAAAAACTTAAAGGAAAACTACGCTGTAAAGGACATGCAAGATTTACTTGCAATGACGGCATTACAACTTAGTACTAAATCAAATACAATTTCTAAAGAAGTTGAAGACGATAAAGTTTCTGATGAGTTAATAGCGCTTAATGAAGAGCTGAGTGATTTCCTTGAGAAATAATCTTCTAATTCTCCATCAATATTAATTAAATAGGCAAAGGGCTTATTTAAAACACATTTAATATTGAACTATGGAAATAGTAATAGGAGCTATGATAGGATTAGTTGTAGGAGGTATAATAGCCTACATTGCCCTAAATAGCGGTTTAAAATCAAAAAAAGCAAGCGCTTTAAAAGAAGCTAAAAGCGAGGCTGAAACAATCAAAAAGGAGAAAATTCTTCAAGCAAAAGAAAAGTTTTTACAGTTAAAAGAAGAGCACGAAAAAGCAATAAATAATCGTGAAAGGAAATTAAATGAACGTGAAAATTCTTTCAGACAAAAAGAGAAATCCTTGAATCATAAACTGGAAGATGCGAATCGAAAAGACAAGCAACTGAACCAGTCTAAGGAAACCCTTAACAGACAATTAGAGATTGTCAATAAAAAACAAGATGACCTTGATAAATCTCATGAAAAGGTGGTTTCTGAGTTAGAAAAACTAAGTGGATATTCTAAGGAAGATGCTAAATCTCAACTAGTAGAATCCTTAAAAGATGAGGCTAGAACCAACGCAATGGCTTCAATTAATGAGATTCAAGAGGAAGCCAAGTTAAATGCCTCTAGAGAAGCTAAGAAAATTGTTATTCAAACCATTCAAAGGGTTGCAGCGGAGCATGCAATTGAAAATTCAGTTTCTGTCTTTAACATCGCAAGTGATGAAATGAAAGGAAGAATTATTGGTAGAGAAGGAAGAAACATTAGAGCTATAGAAGCTGCTACTGGGGTAGAAATAATTGTTGACGACACTCCGGAAGCAATCATTCTTTCTTGTTTTGATCCAATCAGAAGAGAAATAGCACGATTATCTTTACATCAACTGGTAAGTGATGGAAGAATTCACCCTGCTCGTGTTGAGGAAGTGGTTGCTAAAACAAAAAAGACATTAACTGATGAAATAATCGAAACAGGTAAAAGAACTTGTATTGATTTAGGGATTCATGGTCTGCACCCAGAGTTAATTAAAATGGTTGGAAGAATGAAGTATCGTTCTTCTTATGGACAAAATTTATTACAACACTCTAGAGAAGTAGCAAATCTTTGTGCTACAATGGCCTCTGAATTAGGTTTAGATCCAAAAGTTGCCAAAAGAGCTGGACTTTTACATGATATAGGCAAAGTTCCTGAAGATGAACCCGAATTACCACACGCAGTTCTAGGAATGAAGATAGCTGAAAAATATGGTGAAAAACCGGATATTTGTAATGCAATTGGAGCTCACCATGATGAAGTGGAAATGACAACCTTAATTTCACCAATCGTTCAAGTTTGTGATGCTATTTCTGGTGCAAGGCCAGGGGCTCGTAGAGAAGTTGCAGATCAATATATTCAAAGAATAAAAGATTTGGAAAACGTAGCTTTATCTTACGAAGGAGTTACTAAAGCTTACGCTATTCAAGCAGGTAGAGAACTGCGCGTTATGGTTGAAGCTGAAAGAGTTGGTGATAACCGAGCAGATGAACTTTCATTCGAAATATCACAAAAAATCCAAACAGAAATGACCTACCCAGGTCAGGTCAAAATAACAGTAATCAGAGAAAAGAGATCCGTTAATTACGCAAAATAATTATTCTATAAAGAAGGGAAGTTTTCTGCATACTTCCCTTCTTTAATCTATAGCCTGCAACAATGTTAAAGTACATTCACTTCTACTTCAATAAATACGCACTACCTTTATTTATTAGTAAGCGGTACTTTATAGCCTATGATTTCAAGAAGAAAGTAATTTGGTACCGAGTAGCAAAAGTAGGTACTCGTTCCATTCTTAAGCTTTTTGAAAAAGAAAACGGAAGTGACTTTCTTTATCCTTCCGCCACAGCTTACAACCCTCGATTGTATAAAAAATATTACAAATTTGCGTTTGTTCGCAACCCATATGATCGCTTCATAAGTTCTTGGAAAGACAAAGTTGTAGAACGCAATTACTTCCATTTCCCAGACCTCGAATTGGAAAAAATGAAAGACATAAACAACTTTATTGGTTGGGTAGAAAAACAAAACATTGAGAAATGCGACGAACACATTCGATCACAATATTCTTTAATTGATGTTGAGCAATTGGATTTTCTCGGAAGGTTTGAATCTTTTAATGATGATTTTAAAAAGGTCGCGCTAGAATTAAATTTAGAAATAAAACAAGTCCCTCATTTAAACTCTACTAAAAAAAAAGAAATCACCTTAACAAGAGAACAAAAAAATAGGATTAAAATTATTTACGAGAAAGATTTCTCGACATTCTATCAAAATCTCGAGTAACGAAACCAGAAGTCATTGAATATGAAAATTGTTTATAAAATAATCTATACTCCATTCATTAATGTAATACTTAGGTCTTTAAATAAAACTTTTAGTTTCGCCTTCCCTAAAATAAAAATACCTCCTTCTGGAATTATATCATTAAAATTAAAAGACGGAGATAAAATTAAATTTTGCACGAATCAAACCGACCCAGTTGGCCAAAACATATTCTGGAAAGGAATATATGGATATGAATACATAGATATTTTTGAAGACATCATTAGTAACTGTAAAAGCTTTTTAGACATTGGATCGAATGCAGGCCTGTACTCTATGATCGCTGCTAAAAAATCGAAAGACATTCGTATAGTTGCTTTTGACCCAACAAATGCTTCCGCCCATTATTTTAGGAACAATATTGCCGTTAACGGTTTTGAATCTAAAATTGATTTTTTCCAATTGGCAATTTCAGATGTAAAAGGAGAAATTTCGTTTTATGAAGTCAGGAATAAAAAATACCCTTTTTTAAAACATAATCTAGGAGGTGCAGCAAGTGCCGTAAACAAACCCAAAGAATATAAAGAGATTAAGGTTCCTTCAACTCCTTTGGAAGATTGTTTAAAAGAAAACAACCTTGAAAACCTTCAAATTGATTTTGTGAAAATTGATGCAGAAGGTGTCGAGCCACAAATAATAAAAGGAATGGAGTCTGTGATTAAAACCCATAAGCCTATTATTGTTTGTGAAATTTTATTTAATGACATTGAAAAAGAACTAGAAAATGAATTCTCAAAATATGACTATTTATTTTTTGGACACAAAGGAAAAAAATTGATCAAATTAGACTCCATTATTCGGAAAGAGGATGACGGAATAAGAAATTGTTTTTTCGTACCTAGAGAAAAGGTAAACATGATGAACAATTATATATAATTGATTGCCTGACTTATAAATTAATTACTTTTGAAAAAAACATAAAATGATAGTTACCAATAAAAAAGTTTTAATAACCGGAGGAGCAGGCTTTATAGGCTCTAACCTTTGTGAAAAATTATTAGCTCAAAACAATCAAGTTGTTTGTTTAGACAATTTACTTACTGGTAAAAAAGAAAATATTGCACATTTATTAGGAAACAGTAATTTCACTTTTATTCAAGGAGACATTCGAAACCTTGATGATTGCAAGAGGGCTGTATCGGGAGCAGATGTGGTGTTGCATCAAGCTGCATTAGGATCTGTCCCGAGGTCTATTGAAGATCCAGGAACAACCAACGAGATAAATATTTCCGGATTTTTAAACATGCTATTAGCAGCAAAAGAAGAAGGTGTAAAACGATTTGTTTATGCGGCTAGTTCTTCAACCTATGGAGACTCGAAAGAGCTTCCAAAAATTGAAGAAAATATTGGAATGCCACTTTCACCTTATGCAGTAACCAAATATGTAAATGAATTATATGCACATGTTTTCGGATCATTATACGGCATGGAAACAATTGGTTTAAGATACTTCAATGTGTTTGGAAGACGTCAAGATTCCAATGGTGCTTATGCCGCCGCGATTCCAAAATTCATTTTAGCCCTGATGAATCACAAGGCTCCTATTATTCATGGTGACGGAACGCAGACAAGAGATTTCACATACATCGACAATGTCATTCAGGCAAATGAATTGGCTGCAACAACAACAAATAAAGATGCGTTTAATCAAGTTTATAATGTTGCTTATGGAGAAGAAACTGTTTTAATAAACCTTATCAACAAACTAGGAGAATTACTTTCTCAGCACGATCCCAAGATTGCTGAAATCAGACCAGAACACGGACCTGAAAGGTTAGGAGATGTTAGATATTCATTAGCTTCAATTGATAAAGCCAAAAGAAACTTGGGGTATAATCCGACACATAGTATCAATCAAGGTTTAGAAGAAGCTATTGATTGGTATTGGGAGAATTTAAAGAAATAGTACTCAAAGTTCAAAACAATTCAGTGGATACAAAACAATTTAGTGTTTACAAAACAATTTAAAACACTTGAAGTCAGTTAAATAATTCCTTTCTTTTGTAATAAGTATGATAAAAAGGTATTTCTATAAATCTGATTTTCTCAAAAATATTGCCACCCTCCTTTCCGGAACTATCCTTGCAAATCTCATTGCGATTGCTATTCAGCCGCTGCTAAGTAGAATTTACTCACCTGAAGAGTTTGGGACCTTTACTATTTATTTAAGCATAATTGGAATGCTAGCACCCGCAGGAAACCTAAAGTATGAAGGGGCGATTGTTTTACCTGAATCGGACAGAAAAGCATCAGCTCTGTTACTTGCGAGTGTCTTTATAAGCTTCTCATTTAGTCTAGTATGGTTAATTATATTCTTCTTTTTCGACAAACAAATAATCACACTTTTCAATTTCTCGCCAAGCATTAAAATATGGCTATTAATTATTCCTTTAGCGATTTTTGTAATTTCTTCTAGTAGGGCATTAAATTTTTGGTTAATTCGAAAAAAAGCATTCCGAGCTTCTTCATTAAATAAACTTGTTAAGAGAGGTAGTGAAGGATGTGTCCAGCTAGGAACTGGTTACTTTTTCAAATTCCAAGGATTAATTATAGGAAATATAATTGGAGAGATTTTTAATTTTATTGTCGCTTTTGCCCAATCTGCAAAACACAAATTAAGCTTCAAAAACATAACTAGTTCAGAGATAAAAGAACAGCTCAAAAGATATAAAGACTTTCCACTATACAGTTCTTTGCCATCTTTAATGAATTCTATGAGTTTGTTTTTACCTCCTATTATTGTTCAAGAATATTTCACCCTAGAGCTTACAGGCCAATTTGGCTTCAGTCGGCAATTACTATCGATACCATTAGCTTTTTTATCTGTTAGCATATCTCAAGTCTTGCTCCAAAAAGCAGCGGAATCAAGAAATCTAAAAAAAACAATACTTCCATTGGTTCTAAGAATATCTTTGATTCTTTTGGCTTTATCCGGTATTGGAATAATCATCATTGAACTATTTGGAGTGGACTTATTCAAATGGGTTTTTGGCGACCAATGGGAAACAGCCGGAAAACTGACAACCATACTTGTATTTTCCTATGCCATTAAGTTTATAGTATCTCCACTTACAGCTATATTCACAGCACTTGAAAAAATAAAAATCAGTAGTATTTGGCAGATAGGTTACTTCATAGCTATTGGCTGTTTATACCTATTTAAAGATTGTACAATTGAGGAGTTTCTGTGGAATTATGTATTGATTGATTTAGCTTCTTACTTAATATATTACTTCCTTCTTGTTGGAGTTTGTAAAAAATATGACACTAAAATATTGAGATGATAGCAATAAAAACATTTTTTAAAACCCATACACTATTTTCGATTTATAGCGTAGTTTTCATAATCTTGCTCAATGGCGTAATTGAAACTTCCGGAAGTAAATATGTTTTTAACATGTTTCTATTTTTTATTCCTTTAATGATATTCTATTTTGGATTCACTTTCGCGAAGAACAAAAAATTTAAGGCGTTTTCTTACTTTAAGAAAATACCTAATTTGCTTCCAGATTATTCTTATTTGATTCTAACTGGAATTTGTGTGTTTTTAGTAGTTGGTCATTTAATTCATATTGGAGGTTCTCCTGGAGCAAAAGCGCTAACAGTGATGGACACAAAAGGGATTGTCGAATTACGCAGAAACATAACATCCGAAGCAAGCTCTTTGTGGAATTATTTATCCAGTTTTAATATCAAGGCCATACTTCCTTTTTCCCTTCTTCTACTGGTATTCAAAAAGAAAAAACTTCTATTTGGCATTTTGATTACAATAGGTGCTTTCTACGCTTTCTCGCTAATGCAAAAGAGTTACATACTAACTGTTTTGTTTCCTATTATATTGCTCACTCTATTCTACAAAAAATACCTACAAAGCATCGGATTGTTCTTAATATGTGGAATTGTTATTATCAGCTTAGTATATATACAAAACCCGCAAATGAGAGGTGGTGTTGACAATGTAACAAAAATTGAAATCCCTCTCGAGGATAGAGTTGATAGTGACCTACCCTATTCTATTAGGGTCTTGATTGGATTAAAGCATAGAATACTTATTGTACCGGGAGAAATGGTTTCACAATGGTTCCAGCAAATCCCGAAAAACAAACCCTTTTTACATGAAAATGGGTATGGATTTATATGTAAAATTAAAGGAATAAAGCATGTTGAATATTCAAAAGTACTCTACCCTATCATTCGCCCAAAATATGCAGCGAGAGGTTTAAAAGGAAGTGTAAATACAGCAAGTTTTATGTATGAATATTCCAATTTCGGAAACACAGGATTAGTGTTATCAGCTTTATTTCTTGGGTTTCTGTTATTTTTTGTCGAATCAATTTTCGGAAATAATATGCTATTAAAAACTTCACTAAACCTATTCCCAATCTTTATGCTTAGCTCAGGGGCTTTAACTACTGCCCTTTTCAGTGGTGGATGGGGATTAGTTATCGTTCTATATTATATCTTTGCAAGAGAATTTAGCTTAGAAAGTGAAAAAAAATAAAGTTTGTCATATTACAAGTGCACATCCCGATGGCGATGTTCGTATTTTCCATAAGGAATGTGTATCTCTAGCTAAAGAGGGATATGATGTTTCACTAGTAATACCGAATACAGCATCTCGAATTGAAAATGGTGTCAACATAGTTTCATTTATTTACAAGCCTACTTCGCGTCTTAGTAGATTTACTAAATCAGTAAACCTGGCATACAAAAAAGCGCTGGAATTAGATGCTGACATATATCATTTACACGATCCGGAATTATTAAGAATAGCTGTAAAACTTAAAAAAAAGGGTAAAAAAGTTATTTATGATGCGCACGAGGATCTTCCGCGTCAAATTCTTTCTAAAGAATACTTAAAACCAATAGTAAGAAAGTTAATTAGTTCAAGAATTGAAAAATATGAAAATAAAGTCGCAAAAAAACTAGATGTGATTGTGACAGCTACACCTTACATAAGAAATCGGTTTTTAAAAGTAAATCCAAACTCTATCGACATAAACAATTTTCCCATAATAAAAGAATTGTTATTCGATTTTGAGTATGACCACAAGAAGGGCAACAAAATTTGTTATGTGGGTGGCATTACAACCGTCCGAGGAATAAACGAACTACTAGAGGCTTTAGAAGGGTCTGAATGCTCATTGCTTTTAGCAGGGGATTTTCTGGAAAATGGACTTAGAGATTCCATAATCAATAAAAATGCATGGAACAAAGTCGAAGAGCTTGGTTTTTTGACAAGAGAAGAAGTAGTAAACGTATATAAAAAATCGAAGTTAGGCATTGTTACGCTACATCCTATTTCTAACTATTATGTTTCTCTTCCTGTTAAAATGTTTGAATATATGGCAGCAGGGCTCCCTTTAATAGCATCGAATTTCCCTCTGTGGAAGGATATAATTTTAGAAAATAATGCAGGCCTTTGCGTAGACCCAATGAGTCCAATTGAAATAGGCGAGGCTATTAATTATATTCTAAACAACCCAAAGGAAGCCAAAAAAATGGGAGAAAATGGACGAAAAATGGTAATTGAAAAATACAATTGGGACATTGAAAAAAAGAAATTAATAGGCCTTTATCAGGAGTTATCAAAATAACATGTTACCAAGTATCTCTATAACAATTCCTGCTCGAAACGAAGAGAAATACATAGAAAAATGCATCCTTTCGATTCTTTCCGCAGACTATCCTCAAGAAAAAATAAAAATATTTGTTTGCGATGGATTGAGTACGGATAATACAAGAGAAATAGTCTCTTCACTATCAAATAAACACAACAACATACAATTAATTGATAACGAAAAGCAAACAACTCCATTTGCTTTAAATCTAGGTCTGAAAGCATCCAATTGTGCTATTAAAATAATACTTGGAGCACATGCTGAAATAGATAAAGATTTCATCAAGAATAATGTTTCTGTTTTAAATGATTACCCTGAAGTAGGCTGTTCAGGTGGAATAATCGAAAACGTTTACGAAAACGAATCAGCTGAGACTATTGGACTAGCAATGTCTTCAGGATTTGGAGTAGGAAACGCTCATTTTAGAACAGGTAGTAAAAATGGGTTTGTGGACACAGTGGCATTTGGAGCTTACAGAAAAGAAGTATTTGAAAAAATAGGATATTTTGATGAAGACCTTATCCGAAATCAAGATGATGAATTTAATTTTAGACTATTACAAAATGGATTTAAAATTTATTTGAATTCTAATATTAAATCTAAATATTACGTAAGAGCATCTTTTAGTAAACTATATAAACAATATTATCAATATGGGTATTGGAAAGTTTACGTTAATAAGAAGCATAAGGCAGTAACTTCTATTCGACAATTGGTTCCTCTGTTTTTTGTTCTATTTCTATTTTTAGGGTTTACTCTTTCGTTTTTCCACTGGATTTTGGGAACATTATTCTCTTTAGGAATTCTCGCTTATATCGTTCTAGGAATTGTATTTGCATCTCAAAAATCAAATTCCTTTGAAAAAATTACAGGAATAGCTTACACCTTTTTTTTATTACACTTTAGCTACGGGCTTGGATATCTAGTGGGAATATTTGATTTTATTGCCTTAGCCAAAGGCCCTCGTAAATCCAGTCAAAAACTCACGAGATAGTTACTTAACTAAAAAATCTATTGCATTTTTAGAAATAGTAAAAATCACCTCATTGCTTTGATTCTTCTCTAAACACCAGTCCTCTGTTCCTAAGGACAAGATGATTCCTGAAGTCGAATCAGGCTGAATAGCATAAACTCCCCCTATATTATCAACTAGATTACCATTCTTACATTCATTAAAAGCTAATATCTCTGATTTATAAAAATGATTTTTAGGTATATACGTTGAGGCTTCTTCAGACCACTCGGAATAAGCTCCTATATAGCGAGTAGCAGACAATGGTACTTCGTATCCTTCAACTCCTTCAAATATTTTATGCTTCTTATTCAATATCTTGTAGGATTGACCAATTACAGTTTTTGCTTTTCCTCCAAACTGATAACTCAGGCCTATCTTATTCCGTATGTCATCATTTAAACCTAACCATGAATTCAATTTAAAGTTGTTCGAAGAGTCGCCTGTAGAAAATCTAACCCTATTATTATCTAACCACATTGCATTTGTAGAAAAAGATGAACTCATCAACAATATATTTCCTCCTTCCTTTAAAAATTCAATAACATTATTTTTCATCAACAAAGAATAAAAGGAAGTCTGTCCATAAATTACTAGTAGCTTAGAAGATGCGTACATGTCTTTATTTTCTAATTCAACGTCAGTGATATAATTAACAGAATAGTTATTTGAACAAAACGTAAAAAGATTCATTAAACCCCTTGTATACTCATCAACCAATACGGGAGAAGCTAAATTAAAATCCATTATTTTATTCGACAAAATAGTGCCGTTACCCGCATCTTGATAAATAAGATTATTTGCATAAGGATAAACTATTGTAATATCTGATTCTTTTTCACCTCGTAGTATTAAAGAATACAAATTATTCATTAAATAAATACCCGACATAATGCTCCCAGGAAGTTCAACCGGATTTTTATTTGCTATTGAAAATTCATTTCCAGCTGTGTTTTTTTCACAGTTATCAATATAGTCAAAAACGTCTTTATAAACAATCTCACCTTCGAGGTCTGATAAAATAAAAACCGCATCTGCTGAATCAAAATTACCAGCTTGAAAAACGTCAATTTGAGAACCAACAGAATGCGATAAATTCGTTGTGAAAAAAACTGAAATTTTATTACTTTCTCTTACCTGCCATATTATTATTGCCAAAAAAACAGCAAATAGACTTAGCTTTAGTATTTTTAACTCTTTAAACATTCTGTGCAAGGAATTGACCTCAAATATAAAGCTAATTATTACTCCATATTGCTACTGGGCTTTATTCTCCCATTGTTTAAAGAAATAATTCCAATTGGCATTCTGTTTTTCATCATTACATCATGCATAAACAACCGATGGAAAGAAATACGCTTGACAAATTATAAAAAATCAATTCTTTGGTTAACACCCATTTTCTTCGTCTCTTTAATTAGCATTGCCTACAGCGAGAACAAAGGGATTGGAGGAATGAATCTTGAGACTAAACTATCCTTATTAGCCTTTCCAATTGCCTTCCAATTTTCAAACTTAGACTTTAAGAAAACGATTGCTCCTGTGTTAAAATCATTTACAGAAGGTGTATTTGTAGCTTCAATACTTGTTTTAATTCATGCCTTTTCTCAATATTACTATTCAGCCGACACAACCAATTTGGTCTATTCTAAACTATCCATTTTTAGTCATGCCAGCTACTTTTCAATGTATCTGTGCTTTGGATTATCTATCCTCTATTATTACGCATTTTCTCCATCAAAAAGTTTCTATCTAAAACCTGTAGTAAGCTTTTCCCTAATCGTTTTCTTTACCACAATAATCGTTTTACTATCTTCGAAATCAGGCTGGATAATACTACTATTAATACACTTTTCAGCACTAACCCATTGGATTATTAAACACAAAAATTTTGTAAAAGGAGGAATTTCACTAATTGCTGTTATTTCAGGAACTTTTCTATTTTACACCTTTTCACCAACAATGAAAACAAGAATAAATGATCTTTT
>Ga0255773_10004845_pt1 | contig 11295 bp, 9 predicted proteins | sample 011ome_17_FD_179971 | JGI IMG/M metagenome (GOLD analysis project Ga0255773, IMG submission 179971) | Coastal salt marsh microbial communities from the Groves Creek Marsh, Skidaway Island, Georgia - 011502XT metaG (version 2) | ecosystem: Environmental > Aquatic > Marine > Intertidal zone > Salt...
CGTTCGCTGTTGAAACCTTCAGCGATGATACCGACGACAATTCGCAGGAGGGCAGCGTTTGAAACATTTTATTTCTTCTTTATCGAGACCGGTGAACAACAGAAAGAGAGCTGTTTTGTGACGAAAGAAAGGAGACAAGAACGACGCCCCCGCCGCTCTTCGCGGAAGAGCAGAACGTTAAAAAGCGATTAAGTTATTATTTTGTATTCATTTTAATTTCAAAATAAGTATATATGTTTTTAGTTCTACAGCAACTTCCATCTTCCGAGAACGATGGAACGTACCAATACACACCACTGAGCTCCTCCTTCTCTCCCCGCTCTCTTTTTTTCTCTCTTTTCCTTCTCTCGAGAGAAATCGCACCTCCTCCTCTCTTTCACTCTCTCTTCACCTTAATCTTCTCTAAACGCGCAGTACCATCTGAATTTAGTTCAAGGACATCGCGGTGTTGGAGGTTTCGTCGGAACCAGCCAAGACGGCGCCATCCAAGTACGCATCCGCCAATTGGACTCTCTTGACGTTTTCTTGCTCGTTCTCCAAAGCTTTGCCGTATTCGAGCAAGATTTCAATGGACATAGCCGGCGCGTCGAAGGACACTTCTTCGCCCTTTCTCACGTTGACCAATCTCTTGCCAATGTTTTCGAGGCCCATTTCTTGGATGAACTCTCTGACCTTGTCGTCGTACACACGAGCTCTCAAGGCGCCAAAGAAATCGATGGATTGACCGTCGAAGGCTTCGACCAAGGAGCGAACGTCCGCCTCATCGACACCATCAGCCTTGAAGATACCGTTGGCAATACCAACACGATCTTCGAAGGTCGGGGCCCAGTAGAACTTGTCCATACGACCATCACGAACCAACGGAGCGTACAAGGTGGAGAAATCGTTACCGGTGGCGATAACCGGGACTCTCGGGATTTCGACAACCTCGTATTGGCCCGGCAACTGAACGTTCGTGGGGTTATCCGCGATGTTCATCAACGTGGCGTTAACCATTTGGTTGTTGACGGTGTATTGCGTGGTACCGCCCATTCTACCGGCCCCGGCATCGAGATCGTTAATGAACAAGGTAGACAACTTACCCTTCTTGACGATGTCGGACGCCTCGCGATAACGTTGACGAACCAACTTGGCCGGCTCACCGGCGTTACCGGATTCCAATTCACCAGCAGACATGACAATCGGTGAAATGCCCAATTTGGCGAAGATCAAGTTCGACTGGAAAGTCTTACCTTGACCCTTACCACCCCAGACGCCCAAGATTAACGGAACCTTGATCTTCGGCAAGTCCATAAAGTTCTTCGCGACGTGCACGGCGGTCTTGTCCAAAAAGGACGGGGAGATGTAGTAGTTGTTACCATCGACGGACAAGTTGTCCAAGTTCTTTTGGCCTTGGGAGATGTAGTCCGTGGAGGACATGACGGCGTTGTGCGTACCGCCCATACCGAAGCCACCTTGAAACTTGGAGTCGACCATGTCTCTTCCTCTGGCGATGTCTTGTTGGTCGTCGGAGATGTCCTCGTCCATGCCTTTCCACCTGGACATTTGCACCTTGGAGCCGTTGGTGACCGAAGACACCTTGGAGCCGATGAAATTCTTACCCGCGAGGGAGCGGGTGTTGACCTGTTTAATAATAACACGAGTGGCATAGAAAGAGATATCTAAAGGTGAGTATACTTTTACTAATCTTTTTTGTAAAATGGATAGAAATTTTTCCCGTCCATTCGTCGCACGTGTCGTTCTGAGACCAAAAAAGGACACGTGTTCCTTCGCTCTCTCAAAGAACCACTACGGCGAGTGGTCCCTCTCGAATTTAATCGCGCGTTTAAGTAAAACTCTCTGTTAAACGCGACATCGAGAACGATTCCTGAACGCATAAAAAAGGTGCGCGCGAGTATAATTGATACACATTTACGCTCGCTTTTCTCGTTCGTGCGCGTCCTCGAACCACTGCGATGCGCTTTCCGCGTTCACGATCTTGTCTCTCGCGAAGGGTAATCTATCTTCTTTCTTCTTCTCAACTACCGAGAAGAGATTATAGAGAAGACAAAATTTTCGCGCCAAAATCGGTCCGCCGCGCGTACTCCTCTTCTCACAAAGATGCGAACGTTGAATCGAGCGAGAAGAACGAAAATCGCGACACGAAATATAGAACACTTACCGCAGTCGTAGATCCTAATTGCGCGATAGACATTTTGAGTATGTGTATTATGTGATTGGATATTATAAAAGTGAAGATTCCAGAATCTTTTTTCTTTTTCCTTCTTCTTCTTCTCTCGTGGGCCAAGAAACAAAAAATCTTGTTGTTGGTCTTTTCGGATGAGCCACGTGGTGAAAACAAGAGGAGATTGAAAAAAAGCAAAAAAAATTTACACACAGTCACCATTTACTTTCTCAACTGTGCCAGAGAAGAGTCGTTCTTCTTCTTCTTGTTTTTCCGAAGGCACCTCGTCCTCACAACAATTAGAGTATTGGACAGACAGAACAAACTCTCTCTAACTAAAATGAAACGCTTGTTCGGAGTGAAAAAGACGGTGGAAGCGCCTTCGTTGGAGGAAACGACCGGCAAGGTAATACTTCTCTCTTCTTCTCGTCTCCTTCTTTGTCTTTGTCTTCTTTTTTCTTTTCTCGTCGCGCATCCATCAAAACTCATTCATTTCTCTTCGTCCAACACAACACAAAACAAATTGAATTGACATCTTCATTTTCATTCTCTTCTTCTCTCTAATATTAAACAAATAAAAGTTGGACGCTCGCGCACAGTCAATCGACCAAAAGATCAAACTGATCGACCAACAATTGGCAAAATCACGAGACCAGATTAAGAAAATTCGACCCGGACCATCGCAAGACGCGGTAAAGAAAAGAGCCTTGATTATCTTGAAGCAAAAGAAAATGTACGAACACCAACGAGACCAGTTGTATTCGCAACAATACAACGTCGACTCGGTGGCGTTCGCGACGGAAAACGCCAAGGCGACCGTGGATACGGTGCGAGCGATGAAAGCGGCGTCGAAAGAGTTGAAGACGCAATTTAAACAAAAAGAATTCGATATCGATAAAATAGACTCGTTGAACGACCAAATGGCGGATTTGTTAGAGTATAACGAAGAGGTGCAAGAGGTTCTCGGACAGTCGTACGCGACGCCGGAGGATATAGACGAGGACGGGCTGATGGACGAATTAGACGCGTTAGAGTTGGATTTAGAAGAAGATTTGGAAAATGAGATTGGAAATGGGGAGATTCCGAGTTATTTAAGGGACGACCCTTTACCGGCGGCGCCGGAGGAAAAACCATTAGGCGCGATGCCAAACGCGCCGAGCGAAAAAGTCCCGGAGGCGCCCGCACATGCTACCAACGCGGGAGAAGTACCACCACAGAAAGAAACCGCGGAGAAAGTTTGATATATATATATTATCTTATAGCAACATAGTAGAGAGTATTAATGTAGTAGGCCTTAATTACAAAACAATAACGATAAAATAATAACATCAATCAATCAATCAATCGAAATTTATTATTAACGAGCTAAAGGTCCGACTCGAGCGCAGTCGCCTTGATGCGCTTCGCACAACAAACCACCATCGACGGCGATGATTTGCCCGTTAATGTATCGACTGCATGGCATGGCCAAGAAAGCAACCGCCGCCGCAATATCTGTCACCTCCGCTGCACGTCCTAACGGCGTACTCTTCTCCGCCTTTCTCAACGAGTTCGCGTTTGCTTTCAACGCTTTCGCCAACATCTCCGTTTTGGTGACCCAAGGGGCGACGCAGTTTGACCGCACTTGCGGGGCCCATTCACACGCGAGCGTTTTCGTGAGTTGTGCTAAAGCTGCTTTACTCGCCGCGTAAGCGACTCCAGAACCGGTGGATGATAAACCAGCGACTGAGGAAACGTTGATGACGGAAGGATTTTTCGAAGATCTGTATAATCTTTCCGCAGAGGCGACGCACATGAAGTACGGCGCGGCAAAGTTCACGTCCATGATTTGTTGGAAATCTTCAGCGGTTTGCGCGGTAATCGCCTGTCGATTGTTCCAACCGGCGTTGTTTACGAGAACGTCGAATGAATTTGCGCCAAAAAACTCATCGCACATGAGTAAAACTTTCGAGCGGCCTTCTTTCGTCGTGATGTCGGCGTCGATGCCAGACACTTTGTTCGCGCCGAATTTTTTCCTCATTTCCGAGACGGCCACATTCACGCTCTTTTGCGTTCTCCCGCACACGAAAACTTTGGCGCCTAACCCCAAAAACTCCTCCGCGCACGCGCGTCCAATGCCTCGAGTGCCCCCAGTGACGACAATGCGGTGGTAATCCAACCGCCATCTTGATTGCGCGGCTGTAGTGGTGGTGGTAGCTTTGGCGTTGGTAGTAGTAGTAGCGGTAGTTGTTGTGGTAGCGGTACGAACGGGCGCTGAAGGAGGACGCCCGATTCCTTGATGTGGTTTTTGTCGAATTTCGTTCGTTGTTGTATTTGTCTCTACTGATTTCTCCTTTGGCGGTCGTCCTCGACCGCGCTTTGACGGTGTTTCAATGACTTCACCGAGACTCGGCGGCGGCGGCGTTTTACGAACCGCCGGTTTAAACGCGCCATTGCGCGAAATCGGTACAAACTTTTCCGCGTACGGCAAACCCATTGTCAACGTCATCGCTCTCGATACGTTTTCGTTAATCTCCATAGTAGGGAAGGATTCGAGTGCGTGGAGGTTGACGTCTCGAGAACGTGATTGTTTTTTTTGTTGTTGAGGTGGCATCACTCTCGCCGGGTTCTTCCTCGGTCGTCCCGGACTCTTCTTCGGTAGATTCGCTACTGGCGCAGCCGCCGATGGTTCTTTCCTTGGCCTCCCCGGTTTTCTTTTCTCCGTCGTTTGAGTAGACTGTGGCACAGATCGCGATTGTTTTTTTTGTTGTTGAGGTGGCATCACTCTCGCGGAATTCTTCCTCGGTCGTCCCGGACTTTTCTTCGGTAGAATCGCTCCCGGCGCAGCCGATGACGGTTCTTTCCTCGGCCTCCCCGGTTTCCTTTTCTCCGTCAAAGTTTGAGTCGTCTTTGGCGGTCGCCCTCGTCCTCGCTTCTTCTCCACGCCTTTTGACTGGAGCACCAGTCTCTTTAAAACAACATCTTTCGGCAACGCCGGTGGTCGCCCTCGTCCTCTGCCACCACCTCTGCCTCGTCCTCGTCCTCTGCCTCTGCCTCCTGTGGCGCCTCGGTCTAGTCTGTTCTTTTCCGCGGTCGTTATCAACTCAAACTCTTTACGAATAACAATTCCTTTTTCTGGAGCAGCTGAAGTGGTTTTCGGTTCTGGCGTTTTCGGCGGTCGTCCTCTTTTCTTCTTCGTCGTCTTCTTCGAATTCGATGATGATGAATTCACCGATTTAACAACCGGGAAATTCTTCTTCGTAATTGCGCTTTTCGTTTTAAAAGTCGTATTCATCTTCTTCTTCGGTGGACGGCCTCGACCTCTTTTCTTCTCACTTTTACCATCCGTACCACCACCACTCGCAGCAGCAGCAACGCTCGATGTCGGAGTCGTCGTCTTCTTCATCTTCTCCAACGTCTTTTTATTCTTTGAACCTTTTGGCCGTCCCATTATTATTAGTATTATTATTCGTAATTGAGAGTTGTTGTTGTTGTTCGAGGTGTTGTTGTGTGGAGGAAAATTTATTTTTTTTTTATTTGAGATTTTGAAGGCAAATTTTACATCATATGCAAGAGTATAGGACAGAGTAGTATTAGTTGACAACGTCTACGAAACCTTCTAAAGCGAACAAACGAACCAAGGCGTACAACACTCGATCGCCAAAGATGTCAATTTTCGTCGGTTTCCCCCCACTTTCGGTTTTCGTTTTTCGAGGCCAATACGGCTGCGTTTCCAACCGGTTGGAATCCGGAGACGGGACGCCGTATAAGGTGAGGCGGTTGCATTTGGAGAGGGCGAAGAAGAGAGCAAAGGCGCCAACTGGTGGCGTCTGGCGGATTTTGAAGTTTTCGCCGAGGTCGTTGAGTAACGCACCGGCGGTGGTGTACGCTTCGCGGATGGCATCGGCGAAAGTAGCGTCCAAAGCGATCGCGTGCGTGAGTTGATCTCCTCTTCCTTCTTCTCCTTCGTCGTCGTCGTTCTCATCATTCTCTTCGTCGGTTAAGGATAAAGCTTCTCGAATTTTCTCCTTCGCGACGTCGTCTAAAGCGACCAGATATTTAGCAAACGGCGACGTGTATTTCTTCATCACTTTTCGATCTTCGCCCTCGTCGCCGTTGCCCCCCGCACTTTCGTCCTCGCTTTCGCCTTCCATCGAAGAAGAAGAGGTGGTGGTCATCGTCGTTCCAATCGTTACAATCGATTTCTCTTTCACCGCCTCCCCGGACGAAACAATGTCCTCAAAAAACGACGACGTACTGCTACTACTGCTACTCCTACTACCACCACCACCGCTCACAATCCTATACGTCGCTCTCCTCCCTACAAACTGTTCGTACCTTTTCGTCGGCGCGTCGTCCGTCCGAAACACCGCGTCGTTCGCGTCAATCTCGCCGCCTCTCTGCGCGTCCGTCACGATAGCCGCCGTGCCAACTAAAGCGCACGTTTCGTATTGCTTCTTTTTATTATTATTATTATTACTACTACTACTACTACTGCTGCTGCTGCTACTAAATATATCCATCATCGGCAAGTCTTTCATCTTCGTTAAAATACTTTTTGATATCGTTGTTTTTGTTGTTTTTCGCAATCTCTTGAAAGGCGTCTCTACTAAATCGTTCTCGCGCAAATCGCCGAACACATTATTATTCGTATCCTCCTCCTTTTCTTCGTCGTCGTCGTCTTCTTCTTCTTCTTTTCCTTCTTCTTTTGAAAAGATCATCGGGTTTCCGGGTGGTAACGAAGACAAAGACAAAGACAAAGAAGAAGAGGAGTTGTTGAAATGTTCAAAGTAAAATCGCACGCTTTTCGAACAGACGACGGCGAACGACGCGAAGAAAAGAACGACTCCGACCAAACGATGAGAAGACGAAGAAGAAGATGCGTTTGGATGCACTTTTCTTTTTCCTACACCTTCATCTGCTCTCTGTCTCTTTTCCTCCTCCTCCTCCTCCTGTCGTTTACGTCGAATCATAATCTTCTTTCAAAGAAAGAGTGAGTGAAGAATTTTGGATTTTTTTTTCAACAAAAACACAACGAAAAAAAACATGTGGAAAAAACTTTTTTTACTACCAGCATATGAATAACACTTCACACGTTCTATGAACGCACCTCTCTCTCTCTCTCTCTTAAAAAAATAACTCTTCTTTGTGAAGATGACGATGCGTTGAAAAGTTGAGAAGTGAAGAACGTCTTCAATAATGAATACTACTACTCATACTACGAATACGAATACGAAGACCAACGATGATGATGATGATGAAAATTTCCTTCTCAAATCGAGGAAAGAAATGCTCGACTCCTTCCTCTCCCCGGAGTGTGATTTTACGAGAGAGCTCGTGGAACGAGCGGCTGCTGCTGCTGCTGCGACGACCACCACGACCACCACGAGTACGACGACGAGTGCGACGACGACGATGGTACAGTTACACGCACCTCCACCGAGGAGCAAACGAGACAGATTTATGAGCGCGTTTAAAGGACAGATAAAACCGTTGCAAAGCCATCGGTTGTTGGACGAACGGGAGAGGATATTAGCGCTGAGCCAAATGCCGTTGAAATGGAACCGGAGGAAGAAGTTAAAGAAGAAGAATGAGAAAACAAAAACGAACAACGATGGTAATAACAATAAGAATAATCATAATAGCGAGGAGGAGGAAGAAGGAGACGAAATAGAATTAGAGAAAGCGGACGAAATGCATCGGAAAATGGTGTTGACGATTTACGCGAAACTCACGGGAGACTATCGCGAGGAGGAAATCGACGCCGTCGGGAAGCACTGGGAAACGATCGGTTTCCAAGGTGAAGACCCGAGCACGGATGTGAGAGCGTGCGGAGCGTTAGCCGTGGCGAACATGGTATCATTTGTATTGTTTAACGCGGCACCTGCGATACCCGCCGCGGCGAGCGCCGCGAGTGGGAACGCGAACAACGGCGTCACGCTCGGCCGAAACGCCGTGGCTGTCCACCGTCTTTCCCGGTGCCCAGGCCAACAGTTTCCAATGTGCGCGTTAGGCGTCACCTTCACCAGCTGGTCCATTCGTGTCCTCGAGAATGGTTTCCTAAACGAGCACATAAACGACCGGAACTCCAAGTTCAACTCCGTCTGGGATTGCCTCGACAGTTATTACGTCGGCGTGTGGAACATCTTTTATAAAACCTGGAAACGCGGGAAGTATTCCTTAAAAGACGCCAGCGCGGTCTTGAAACACTTAGAAAAACACTTAGCGTGCAGAACCGGGGTTAGCAAAGCCATTCGCGCCAGCGAGCGGGTTTTGGATATGTAAATGGATTTCTAATGCGAGTAGAAGTAGTAGAGTAGTAGAGTTCATATGAAGCAGCTCTGAGTTTTTTTTTCAGATTCTCCACTACGAGTACTTCCTTCTCACGACTTACTTTGAGATACCACCACCACCACCACCAAAATGGCGTCCAACACCACCACCACCACCACCAATAATAATAATGAAACTCCTGATGCTCCTCTCGCTCCTGAACAACTCTTATTCTCGTCTACGGATTCGGAAACTTTATCGAAAAACATCTTAATGGTTGGCGCCGGTGGCATCGGATGCGAGTTGATAAAAACGCTCGCCTTGACTGGTTTCCGAAACATTTCCATCATAGATTTGGACACCATCGATATCTCAAACTTAAACCGGCAATTCTTATTCCGAAAGAAACACGTCGGGATGAGCAAAAGTCAAGTGGCGAAAGAGAGCGTGGAGAAATTCGCGGGCTCGAAACAAACGGGGATAAACATTGAAGCGTATACCGGGAACATCAAAGAGGAGCGATTTGGGTTGGATTTTTTCAAAAAATTTGACATCGTGCTGAACGGTTTGGACAATCTGGAAGCGAGAAGGCACGTCAATCGGTTGTGCTTATCCGCGAACGTGCCGTTAGTCGAGTCCGGGACGACTGGGTACAAAGGCCAAGTGACGGTGCACTTGCGAGGTAAGTATTGTTCCTGTTTCGAGTGCGCGCCGAAACCGGTCCCAAAGTCGTTCCCGATTTGTACTTTAAGAGATACGCCGAGCACGTTCGTGCATACGATAGTGTTCGCGACGGATCTGTTGTTTCCGAGATTGTTCGGGGCGAATAAAGAGGATCCGAGCGATTTAGACGAGGAAGAAGCGCGAGATGCGTTTACGAGGAAAGAGAACGAGGCCGGGACGGCGTTTGCGAAACGAGTGTTCGCGTACGTCTTTGAGAAGAAAATCAAAGATTTGTTAGAGCGAGAAGACATGTGGGCGAACAGAGATAAGAAACCGGAGGCTTTGGACTCAGAGACGTTGTTAAAAACAAAAGAAGAACGGACAGCGACGACGGGTTACGGCGATGCGCATAAGAAGTGGACGATGGAGGAAGCGTCGGAGATTTTTGTTCGGTCCGCCGGGAAGTTGTTTGAAAAAGGCGACCGAATAAGCGAGTTTGATAAAGACGACGACGACGCGGTGGCGTTTGTCACCGCTACGGCGCAACTGAGATGTGCGAATTATGGCATCGAGTACATGTCTAGATTTGATGCGAAAGGTGTGGCCGGGAACATCGTCCACGCGGTAGCTACGACCAACGCCATCGTTTCCGGGTTAATCGTCATCGAAGCTTTGAAGATTTTAAACGCGCAAAAACATCTCGATGAAAAAGAAGAAGGAGAGGGCAAAAACGATAGATTGATTAAACTGGCAAACTCTAGATACACATTTGTCGGTAATTTTAACGCCGGACGACAGCTGTTGCAACCGCTCGCGCCAGACGAGCAAAACCCAAAGTGCGTCGTCTGCGCAAACGCTCGCGCCGAATTGTGTTGCGACATATCCAAGACAACCTTAGCCGACGTCATCTCGAAAGTTTTGAAGAAGAAGTTGAACACGAACGAACCTACGGTTTTGAAAGGCGACGATATGTTGCACGAAGAAGGGGAGGATTTAGACGACGACGAGGTGGAAAACTACGCGATAATCGGGAAAAGAACTTTACAAGATTTAGGCTTGGAGTCTGGCGGTATTTTATGCGTCGACGATAACAGTCAAGAGCTGAAGTTTGACTTGGTCGTCGTGCATCAGGATTTGGAAGAGTTTGACGAGGATGCGTTCCCGGAAGGGTTCGAGTTGAGAGGTGAAACGCCAAAGGTTGCGGAAGGTGCAGAAAAGGAGAAGGATGAAGACGGAGCGGCGACTGATGGGGAAGCGAGCGACGAAATAGAAATTGTGGAAGAAGGGGTGGAGATTACGAAAGCGGTTGAATCGCCGCGTCTCGGTAAAACGAAAGCGATAGCGTCGTCGCCATCGCCGGCATCTAAGAAACGGAAGACGAAGTGAACTCATTCAGTTTGGGGATACACACGTACATATATAATTACAAACAAGCCGCTCTATAATAAAAGTATACATACTTTATAAAATCGAAAAAGTTGACTCTCTCTCACGCCTTCGTTCTTTCTTCTACACAGAACACATACTATTAAACATCTAATAAGCAATTTTACGGATAACTCTTATACGACGCGTTTTCTTCCTCCTCCAACTCTCGGTCGATAAACTTCTCGTATTCACTTTCGTTCATTAAATCCGAACACTTCTCCACTTCTTCTCCGATCGCTTCGCACTCTAAAATACTCGCGCTCGGCACGCACAGTTTGTACGCCTCTCGGACCATCTCGTCGTTAAATCGAACATTCGTCACTGGAAACGGTAATTTCAAATGTCTCGTCCCGTTGACGTTGGACCATAAACTGTGGTATAACTCGTCCGCGGCGGTTCTGTGAAACCCGGACCATTTCAAAGTCGCCAACGACGTTTCGTTTTCGATGAACTCATTTTTTGTTTGTGAGTTTTTGAGCACCTTCTTCTCAATCTGCAAAACGTCTCCTATTTTATCGAATCCAAAGTCGCTGATGGCAACGGCGACGGACACATTTTTATTCGCACTACTCTCATCATCGTCATCGTCATCGTTCAAAGACGACGATGGTCGCTGAATCGTGAGTTTTTCGTGCGTCGTGGTGTACAAAATCGTCGTTTTTGGTTCTGAAGAAGCGTCCGCTTTTTCTGCTTTCGCGACAAAAGAAGAGGAAGAAAATCGACGTCGTCGTCGTCTTTCTTCTTCTTCTCTGAATGGAAAGGACACGTCTTCAGCCTTTTTTTTCGTC
>Ga0255773_10004849_pt1 | contig 11287 bp, 13 predicted proteins | sample 011ome_17_FD_179971 | JGI IMG/M metagenome (GOLD analysis project Ga0255773, IMG submission 179971) | Coastal salt marsh microbial communities from the Groves Creek Marsh, Skidaway Island, Georgia - 011502XT metaG (version 2) | ecosystem: Environmental > Aquatic > Marine > Intertidal zone >...
TGATTACTCAAGAACTGGAATCCATTATAGACGAGGCAATCGAGAAAAAGATAAAGACCGTTGAGATAATTCCTGGCAAAGGTTCTGGGCAGTTGAAAAAAAAGGTAATTCGATTTTTGGAGCAAAAACACATAAAGAAAAAGTATCACCGAATAGATAAGGACAGTAAAAACTTTGGTAGACTCTTTGTTCACTTTAAATTTTAGTAATGGAATGTTAATTTTTAATGAAATTTTTAAATAAATCCTTATTTTTGAGCAATAATCTAACAAATAAAAAATGAAAAAAATAGCTTTAGTATTGGTGGTAATGATGGCAGGACAGTACGCTATCTCTCAAAATAAATTTAGATTCGGACTCAAATTAGGACCAGCAGTAAATTGGATGAAACCAGACGATGTGAAGAAATTTGAAAACGATGGAGCGACAGTAGGATTCAACTGGGGATTGCAAGCAGAATATGCGCTGAGCGATAATTTTAGTTTTTATTCGGGGTTGGAATTAAATCAAGAAAGAGGTAAAATTAATTTTGCTCCTTCAGATAATTCCTCTTTAGTAGGATATTTCATGGATGATGAATATAATTTCAGTACTTTAAAAGAAGAGAACGGGATTTATTCGCCTGAGGATACCTCGGCTTATGGAATAAGGCTTTTGAATCGAACTTACAAAAGTACTTATGTCACACTTCCTATCGGAATGAAGATGAAAACAAACGAAATTGGTTACATGACTTATTTTGGTGAGTTTGGGTTGAACATTGCTTTCCGAACCGGAACAAAAATTACCGATGAGGTAGATTACATGGGAAATGTTGCGGCTAAAGCAAATTTATCCGACATTAGAGATGTAAACATAGACAAAGACATGCAGCCAGTGAGAATGCAACTAAGAGTGGGAGCGGGTGCAGAATACAAAATTTCAGAGGGAACCTCGGTGTTTGGAGCTATTCATTATAATTTAGGATTTACTAACTCAGTAAAAAAAGATTCTAAATTGATGCTGAACGAGAAAGATCCTGGAGTATTCAAACCATTGAGTCAGAAATTCACGGCTCACGGAATTGCTGTTACAATTGGGGTATTGTTTTAAGAAACTAAAAAATTCAATAAGAATCAAACAGACACTCGCCAATCATTGAGCGGGTGTTTTTTTTAGAAATAGACTATGCAAACAAAAAAAGTAATCGAGTATATTGTGAATTGGCTGGAAGAATACTCCACAAAAGCGGGAATGAATGGTTTTGTTATCGGTATTTCTGGGGGAATAGATTCAGCGGTAACGTCTGCACTTTGTGCAATGACAGGAAAAAAACTAATTTGCCTTAATCTTCCCATTCACCAAGCACCTAACCAATTTGAAAGAAGCAATAAGCATATTGCATGGCTCAAAGAAAATTTTGAGGGAGTATCTTCCGAAGTTGTGGATTTAACGACAACTTTTGATCAAGTCTGCAAGGATTACCCAGTAGAAATACAGGACGAATTGACTATGGCAAATGTGAGAGCAAGAATCAGAATGACAACCTTGTATGCATTCGCTGGGCACCATAAATATTTGGTGGCAGGAACCGGCAATAAAGTGGAAGATTTTGGGGTAGGATTTTTTACTAAATACGGTGATGGAGGAGTAGATTTAAGTCCTATTGCAGATTTAATGAAGTCTCAAGTTTTTGAGATTGCAAAAGAGCTAGGTGTTGTACAGGAAATTCGAAATGCTAAGCCAACTGATGGCTTATGGGGAGACGACAGGTCAGACGAAGACCAAATAGGAGCCTCTTATCCAGAGCTTGAATGGGCCATGGAATTTGAGGGAGATGAAACCTTATTAACCAAAAGACAACAGGAAGTGTTAACGATTTTCAGAAAATTAAACAAAGTCAATCAACATAAAATGAATCCAATTCCTGTTTGTACTATCCCGAAGGATTTATTTAATTAATGTTAATTTGAAAAGAATTGTTTTTCAAAACAGATACAAAATCCTATATTTGATTTGGTTTTAACATTATGTCGGACAGTTTAGTAATCATACCCACTTACAACGAGAAAGAAAACATTGAGAAGATGATCCGCACGGTTCACTCGCTTCCCAAAGCTTTTCATGTGTTAATAGTAGATGATGGTTCGCCTGATGGTACTTCCGAGATCGTCAAAAATCTTCAGAGTGAGTTTCCAGAGTCACTGTATATTGAAGAACGAACCGGTAAACTTGGTTTGGGTACTGCTTACATTCATGGATTCAAATGGGGACTCAAAAATGGCTACGACTTTATTTTTGAGATGGATGCCGACTTTTCACACCCAGTAGATAAACTAACAGCTTTGTATGACGCCTGCGCAAAAGAGGAATATGATTTTAGTATCGGCTCGAGGTATGTAAAGGGTGGCGGAGTAAGTAATTGGGATAAATTCAGGTTGTTCTTGTCCTATTTTGCCTCTATTTATGTGCGAATGATTTTATGGGTACGAATCAAAGACACCACTGCTGGTTTCATGTGTTATTCTCGCAAAGTGTTGGAAACTATAGATTTAGATTCCATCAGGTTTATAGGATATGCCTTTCAGATAGAAATGAAATATACGGCAACCATATTAGGCTTTAAGGGAAAAGAAGTTCCCATTACATTCAAAGACAGAGAACTCGGGAATTCTAAAATGGACACCTCCATTTTTAAAGAAGCAATTTTTGGTGTTTTCAAACTTAGGTTCAAGAAAATATCCAAAAAGAAATAAACTTCCCACAAGAATAGTATTTCCCCGTTTCAATGGTTATTTTTACTTCCAAAATAAAAATAGCGCATGTCCACAATTCTTATAAAGAATGGAACCCTAGTAAACGAAGGGCTAATCCAAAAAAAAGATATTCTAATAGTCAACGATAAAATAGATCAGATTGCAGATTCTATTTCACACGATTCTGCTCGCGTAATTGATGCAGAAGGAAAATATGTGTTTCCTGGAGCCATAGATGATCAAGTACATTTTAGAGAACCTGGTTTGACCCACAAAGCAAACATTCGAACAGAATCAAGAGCGGCTGTGGCCGGTGGTATTACTTCTTTTATGGAGATGCCAAATACAGTGCCCAATGCACTTACTCAAGAACTCTTGGAGGACAAATATAAAATTGCAGCAGAGAGTTCATTGGCAAACTATTCTTTTTTTATGGGTGCTTCCAATGAAAACATTGAAGAAGTGCTAAAAACAGATCCAAAAACAGTCTGCGGAGTGAAAGTTTTTATGGGATCCTCTACCGGCAACATGCTGGTAGACAGCAAGGAAACTCTAACTCATATTTTTTCGCAGTGTAAAATGCTGATAGCCACTCACTGCGAAGATGAAGCCACCATAAGAAGAAATACAGCACTCTACAAAGAAAAATATGGAGACGACATCCCTATTGAGATGCACCCAATCATACGAAGTGAAGAAGCTTGTTACTTATCTTCATCTTTGGCGGTAGAATTAGCAAAGAAATATAATACGCGATTACACATATTACATATTTCTACAGCAAAGGAATTGAGCCTGTTCAGAAATGATATTCCTTTGGAAGAAAAACGCATTACTGCCGAGGCATGCATTCATCATTTGTGGTTCGAAGAGGAAGATTATAAAACCAAAGGAGCTAGAATAAAATGGAATCCTGCGGTGAAAAAAAAATCAGACAGAGATGCCATTTTGCAAGCCCTTAATAACAATGTGATTGATGTGGTAGCTACGGATCATGCTCCTCACACAACCCAAGAAAAAGATGGAGTGTATACCCAAGCCTCTTCGGGTGGTCCTTTGGTACAACAGGCTCTTAATGCACTGTTTGAACTTTATTACCAAGGAAAAATAGAACTGACCCACATTGCCCAAAAGTTTAGTCACGATGTTTCACGATGTTTTCAGATCGAAAAAAGAGGGTTTGTGAAAGAAGGGTATTTTGCCGATTTATTCATTGCTGATTTGAACCAATCCTATACAGTAGAAAAAGAGAATCTCCTGTATAAATGCGGTTGGTCCCCGTTTGAAGGTCAAGAATTTCACTCACGAATAGAAACGACTATCGTAAGCGGAAATATCGTGTGGCACGAAGGGAAAATTATTGAAGGCACTAATGGCCAAAGACTTTCGTTTGATAGACAATGAGATATATACTAATTACCACAATTCTTCTCTTTTTTTGGCAGTGTAATCCAGAAAAAAATCCGATCGACAAACCAGAGGGCTTTATGTCGCAAAAGGAATTTGCGAACTTGCTGTATGACATGAATGTATTGGAAGGGAGTATCGCAAATTTTAACATGGACAGAGAATTAATGCGCGACACATCAGTAGCACTATATCAAGGGGTTTTTCAGAAATATGGGATTACTTACGAAATTTACAAAGCCAACCAAGAGTATTATGTATTATCCAATACGATGAAAGAAGTGTCGGAAATAGCCCTGAATCGAATAGTGGAAGAGTCCAAACAATACGAGGATTTGGAGCCGGTAAAAGCCCTTTCTTTTATTCAGCTTACACAACTTTTCGATACAGATGGTTTGTCTGAATTTGTAAACAAAGACACCAATTACACGTTCCCAGAGAGGATGGATTCTTTGTTGAGGTTTTATAGAAAAAATCAAGATAAATTAGCCAACTTTGCAATCGATTCGTTGTCTTTTGAAACGAACATTATCAAACTCAAAAAAGGCAAGGATATATTCAGAGGTAATTCAGTGTTTTTTAACAATAAACGAAATGAATAAAGTATCGGTAATTGGAATCAAAACTTTTTCTCACCACGGTTGTTTAGAGGAAGAGGCCATTATTGGAAATGAATACATTGTAGATGTGGAGCTTACCACAGATTTTAAAGAATCTGCAGAAAAGGATGATTTATCCAAGACGATTGATTATGTGATAGTGAATAGAATAGTGGAGGAAGAAATGGCCATTCGTTCAAAACTTATAGAAACTGTGGGTTACAGAATTCTGAATCGATTGAAAAATGAGTCGTTCGAATTAGCTCATGCCAGAATTGAGATTAAGAAAATAAATCCACCGATTAATGGAAACGTCAACTATGTTTCTATCACAGTAGAAGAAGACTGTTAGTTATCTAATTTAAAGGCTAAATACTTTATTTTAAATCCTTTGTTTGCGAACAAAGTTTCGTAATGCGTCTTAATAGATAAGATTTCTTGAACCTCTTTTGAAAAAGAATCCCAATCTTTTTCATAAATGTTATTTGAGTTCGAGAGCAGTTGGTATCCGTGTTCTTCTATTTCTTCGAGCGTAGATTCATACAATAGCGTATTATCTGTTTTTAAATGAACAATCCCGTTTGGTTTTAATACTTTTTTGTAACGGTTTACGAACGTCCGAGAGGTGAGTCTTTTGTTGGGCTTTTTGGGTTGAGGATCAGAGAATGTACACCATATTTCGTCCACTTCATTTTCTTCAAAAAAATGCTCAACGAAATCGACTACATTTCGTAAAAAAGCAACATTGGTAAGCCCTTCATCATTGGCTTCTTTGGCTCCTTTCCAAATTCGTGCGCCCTTTATGTCGATGCCAACAAAGTTTTTGTTGGGATATTTTCTACCCATCCCTACAGAGTATTCGCCCTTTCCGCAACCTAGTTCTAGTACAATAGGATTTTCATTCTTGAACACTTCTTTGTTCCAATTCCCTTTTAAAGGATATGTTACGTCAATAAAATCACTCATAGAAGGTTCAAAAACCCTTTCCATGGATTTCATTTCGTTAAATTTCATGAGTTTGTTCTTCGCCATTTTCCTCTGTTTTCAGTCCAAAGTTATTGTTTTTTATAAGCTTTTCAATAAACTCACAAATTCTTTAGTTTTGCTTCGTGCTAAAGGAATTTCCTTTCCACTTTCCATTACTGCCATGTTTCCATCTATGGTGAGGTATTCTTTCAGGCAATTTAAATTTATTAAGTAGGATTTATGGGTTCTAAAGAAATGGGAGTCACTCAAGATGTTCACATAGCTTTTTAAGGTGCGAGTGTCGGTATATTTCGTTTTATTTTTAAAATATAGATCAGTGCAGTTGCCCTTTGCCTCTATATATTCTATCTCGCTGATGGAGACAATTTTTATTCCACGACTATGTGAAATTGTTAGTTTATCAGTAATTTTTGTACGAATACTTTGTGTAGCATTCATGATCGATTTCTGATAGTTCGATTTATTTTGTGGATGAGCGTCTAGTAAATTTATTCTCTCTTGTATTTTTTTTTCTACTTCAATAAGTTCATCAATATCAATGGGTTTCAACAAATAATGTACGGCATTGGTATTAAAAGCTTTCAAGGCATATTCTTTGAAGGCAGTTACAAAGACTACCAAAAAATCTGTGTGTTCAATCTCATCCAAGAGCGACAGGCCTTCCGTTCCAGAAGGCATGCAAATATCGAGGAAAATGACATTTGGAGAAAGCAAACGAATTTTGTGTTTGGCATCTTCCTTGTCTTGGGCTTTGCCAACCACTTCTATTTCTGGACAAAAACTGCTAATCATCATGGAGAGATTTTCTCGTGCTAGTTCCTCGTCATCTATTATCAGTGCTTTGATTGCCATAAGCGAAATGTCGTTTCTGTTTGGTACGGTTAAAATAAGAATAATTAAAGAAATGAGACAAAGGAAAGGTTGCTCAAAGCGAAGAACGACCGTTAAATTTGTCTTTCGAGGCAGGAAAGGTGAAAAAATACCGAATAATAGATGAAACAGACCATTTAATAAACCTGCCTTTTTTCTTAGGTATTTTGTTGTTTCTTTATATCAAATCAACTTATACAGATAAAATTATTTACTATGCAACTTACAAAATTTAATCAATTAAAGCCACATTGGATTTTTATAGATACTGGAAACTAAAACACCTTTGGTTTCTTTTCTAGTTCGCTAGAATCGGACCTAAAACCTGCTATTGGGGAATAGCATTCATAATTTTCTTTTTTTTGTTTAGAGATCGGCTGCTCTTTGTGAGTGGCCGTTTTCATTGGGTTTTATTTTGTATTTAGTTGTCTTTTCCGGTAAGATTGAAATCTTTACAACGAGAATTATTCTTTGTGACTCGCGAATAACTATTCAACATTAAAATCTTCGAAATACCATAAAAAGTACCTTTCCAACTTCTCCTTACCAGCTTCCGCCAGCTCCTCCGCCAGAAAATCCACCACCCCCGAAACCACCAAATCCGCCACCACCAAATCCACCTCCGCGGCTCGAACCTCCTCCAAAACCAGATCCTCCAAGAAAAATCCATGGCCAAGCGCCATTTCCTCTTCGGTGTTTGCCGTTTCGGTCATAATTTTCCCAATCGTCACCGCCACCTTTTCCATATTTTTGGGCGAGGATAAAGAGAATCAGGATGATTCCAAAAAAAACAAAAATAATCCAACTTCCACCTTCTTTGGATTCTTTGTAATCTTGTTCAGATATTTCGCCCTCAGCAATCCTCATTAGCGTAGTTGTTCCGGCTTCAATTCCACCAGAGTAATTGTTTTGCTTGAAGAACGGAATTATTTCATAGTCAATAATTCTTCTGGTTCCCGCATCCGTAATGGCACCTTGTAATCCAGTTCCAATAGCAATAAAAATTTCGCCTTTTTCATTCGCAGTTTTCGGCTTTACCAAGAAAACAAGTCCATTGTCTTTGTCTGCTCTTCCTACTCCTAATTGATCTCCGTATTCTATGGCGTATTGCGATTTGTCGTATCCGCATAAATCTGATACTACCACTACCACTAATACATTGGAACTTCGGGCAGTAAACGCAGATAATTTTTGTTGTAAAAAGAGTTCTTCAGCTTCTGACAAAACATTGGCTTGGTCATAAACGAATGTTCCTGGAGTGTGATCTGGAAAGCAATCTGATTGTCCATAAATGGCTGCTACGGAGAAAAAAATGCTAAATAGTATGAGTTTGAATTTTGTCATTGATTTGTGGGAGAGTGAAGTAAAACCTCCTGTTAGTTTAGTTAATGTCCTGTAGAAATTTCATCGGATAGTTCATTCTGGTCATTCTGTTGGTAAGGAAAAAATGCTTTTAACCTTTCTCCGGCCTTTCCTATACCTGATTCTAGGCCAAGGGCTCTTTCTCCGTTCTTGAAGTGATGTAAAACCAAGTCTTTGGTAGAATCCCAAAAAGTTGCTTCCACTTGTTCGTTTATCCCCTTGTCTCCCAAAATTGCGAATTGTTTACTTTCAGTAGCTACATAGAATAATACACCATTTCGTAGGGCAGTTTTATGCATTTTTAATTGATGAAAAACTTCCTGTGCCCTTGTTAGCGAATCCTTGTTGCATAACGATTCCAGATGCACACGAATTTCCCCAGAGGTATTAAGCTCCGCAAGCCTTATTGCCTCGAGTATTCGTTTTTCTTCTTCCTGGTTCAAGAAGGAGAGGACGCCTATTTTTTTCTTACTCAAATCCCAAGTCTATTTCGTCCGCGTTTACATTTTCAGCCCCTTCGTTGGATTTAAATTCTTCTTTTTCATCGAATCCAAAGACCTTTGCGATTAGGTTTTTTGGGAATTTTTTTCTTCCAATATTGTAAGGAAGTATAGTTTCATTATAATCTCTTCTTGCTTTGGCAATTCTGTTTTCGATTCCTTCGTATTGCGCCTGAAAATCACGAAATGCATCGGTAGCTTTCAATTCTGGATATCTTTCTACAGTAACCATTAATCTACTCAATGCTCCAGTTAATTGGCTCTGAGCTGCTTCAAATTTAGCCATGTTTTCTGGTGTCAAGTCATTTACATCTAAGTTGATGGAAGTGGCTTTACTTCTTGCCTCAATTACGTCTGTCACGGTTTTTCTTTCAAAATTTGCTGCATTCTTTACAATTTTCGAGATTACTTGAACTTTATCTGCTCTAGACTGATATTCCGTTTCTACATTTGCCCAAGCTGTGCTAATTGGTTCCTCTAGTTTCACTAATCCGTTGTAAGACGAAATAACCCAAAGCACTAGTACTCCCAATAAAAGCCATTTTCCATACTTTTTCATCAGGTTGCTACTTTTTACATTTTCTATTTTTTGATCTATGTCCATGTTATAAAATTAAGTTTCTTGAATATAACAGAAATTATTCATTTCTCTATCAAAAAAAATGAGCTACGGTAGGTAGCTCATTTTAGTGGTTTTTATTTTTATTTTATAATGTCTACGCTACGTTTTAAGAACTCTGTAAGTTTCTTTCCTGTGAGCATTCCTTTCGCCAATAAGGCTAAATCCGTAGCTTGTTCGATGAGTTGTTTTTTCTTCTTTTCGGTTTTTGTTTCCAATATTTTCGAAATCAATGGGTGATTGCTATTCACAACCAAATTGTACATTTCGGGCATTGTTCCCATAAATCCCATACCTCCGCCTAATGCTTGTTGTTCTTTCATTCTGCGCATAAATTCTGCTTCAGTAATTTGCATTGGGCTGTCAGTTTCGCTCAAACTTTGAAAATCTACCATGAATTTTTCTTTAGGCATCACAGATTCAATGATTGGTTTCAAAGCTTCCTCGTCTTCTTTTGAAAGCTTGCTAGGTACTTCTTCACCTTTATCGATAAGTTTTTCTAAAGTGTCAGCATCTATTCTAGCAAAAGAAACTTTTTCTAAAGACTGTTCTAATTTCGAAATTAAGTGTGGAGCAAGTGGACTATCCAAAAGCAGCACGTCATACCCTTTAGAAGTGGCATTTTCTATCAGGGCGTGGTGTTCCTCTGCATTATTCGTGTACAGATATATCACCTTGTCGTCTTTGTCTTTTTGTGTTTCTTTTACTTTTTCTCCGTATTCTTCCAAGGTAAAGAACTCATTCGCGGTATTTCTCAATAAAGCAAATTTCTTTGCTTTTTCCTCAAATTTATCGTCAGAAAGCATTCCGTATTCGATAAAAACGCTGATATCCTCCCATTTAGATTCAAAATCTTTTCTGTTCTCTTTGAACATAGAATTAAGCTTGTCTGCTACTTTTTTAGTGATGTAGGAAGAGATTTTCTTTACATTACTGTCGCTTTGTAGGTAAGATCTCGATACGTTCAAAGGAATATCAGGAGAATCAATTACACCGTGAAGTAACTGCATAAACTCAGGAACAATGTTTTCTACCGAGTCTGTGATAAACACTTGGTTGGAATATAATTGGATTTTGTTCTTTTGAATCTGAATGTCTTTCTTCAATTTCGGGAAATACAAGATTCCTGTTAAATTAAACGGGTAATCTACATTAAGGTGAATGTTGAACAAAGGTTTTTCTGACATTGGATATAATTCTTGGTAGAAATTATCGTAGTCTTCCGCCTTTAATTCCGCTGGTGCTTTTGCCCACATTGGAGCAGTGTTATTAATGATGTTTGGTACTTCAACCGACTCTTTTTTTAATTTTCCATCTTCGTCTTTCTCTCCCGATGGACTATCAATTTGGGTGGTCTTTGTACCAAATTTGATATCTATAGGCAAGAATTTGCAGTATTTGTTCAAAATAGTACTAATTCGAGCTTCTTCCAGAAACTCAGTGGAATCGTCTGCTATATGCATCACGATATCTGTCCCTCGTGTTTCTTTATCTATCTCTTCTAACTTGTATTCTGGCGTTCCATCCGAAGTCCACTTTACTGCTTTCGACCCTTCTTTGAACGAAAGAGTTTTTATTTCTACCTGACTCGACACCATGAACGAAGAGTAAAATCCGAGTCCAAAATGACCAATCATAGCCGCTGCCCCTTCAGTATCTTTGTACTTTTGAACAAATTCTTCGGCACCTGAAAATGCGATTTGATTGATGTATTTATCCACTTCTTCTCCTGTCATTCCGATTCCATTATCCCTTACGGTAATGGTTTTTGCTTCTTTGTCAAGAATTACTTCTACTTGTAATTCTCCCACTTCTCCTTTGAATTCTCCTAGGGAGGAGAGAGTCTTTAATTTTTGCGAGGCATCCACTGCATTGGATACTAATTCTCTTAAAAATATTTCCGTATCGGAGTATAAAAACTTCTTAATGATGGGAAATATGTTTTCCGTTTGTACATTAATTTTTCCTGTTGCCATAATTCTAATTTGTTTTTGTTTACTCATTCCAAATTCAATACCATTGCACAAAAAGTGTCATCTTTTACTTAATAAGACAGAATATGCTTGTTTCTGGTGACAAAAAGACAGAATTTTTTACCTCCATACAGCATGGAGCATATGGGGTATCAGTATCCAAATATTTAACTCCTTTTTGGGATATACTTGGGATATACAAGGAATGGTTACTTTGAGTAATACGGATTATATT
>Ga0255773_10004865_pt1 | contig 11257 bp, 7 predicted proteins | sample 011ome_17_FD_179971 | JGI IMG/M metagenome (GOLD analysis project Ga0255773, IMG submission 179971) | Coastal salt marsh microbial communities from the Groves Creek Marsh, Skidaway Island, Georgia - 011502XT metaG (version 2) | ecosystem: Environmental > Aquatic > Marine > Intertidal zone > Salt...
ATTGGCTGGGGCCGCCAGTGCCTTTTGGTCAAGACTAGCGGCAGATTTTTTTGAAAAACTGTGGCGCACAGCTAGAGCAAAAAGTGTCGCTAAAAGACCACCACTGCAGTTAAGGCCGCAGGTCTGCCGGCGTATCAATATCACGTAATACGCCGGGATCCTCAAGATCGATTTTGTGGACCTTGTCGAGATGCGCATCAATCACCGGGCGGGCACCACGGTCACCGGTGAGGGCTTCGATCTCATCGAAGTAGGCTGCATCAAACAGTACCGGATGCCCCAGTTCACCATTTTTACAGGGCACGACAATGGGTTGGCTTGCCTTGTGAAACTCGTAGGCGCCAAGCACTGACTCGATAGTTTCGGCCTGTACAAAGGGCATATCGCCCAGAAAGACCAGCGCGCCCTGCCAGTCGTGCACCTTGTGAATGGCGTTAGCCAGACTATGGGCCATACCCTTGGCAGAGTCTGGCGCTAGATAATATTCAACCTGATCATTGTCGATGCTGCTGCTTAGCTGCTGGGCGAACTCGCGGTCGCCGAAGCGCAAGACCACCAGTACCTTGTCGAGAACGCTGGCTGCTTTATGAATGGATTCTTCGAGAACGCTTTGCCCCGAAGATAAGGTTTGTTTGCGCTTGTCGTCACCAAAGCGTCTGCTGCTGCCTGCTGCCAGAATAATGCCACCAATCATGGAAACTCCTTGGGTCAATGATGACGCTTGTGATGAGCTCAAATGGGCAGTGAAAGCGCGCCCTGTCAAATTTTTCGCCTCGAACCTGGGGCTAGTCTGATGGATCTGCCGCGCTGCGGCTAGTGGTTAATGGCTATTGGTTAATGGCTAAATGGGGGCGAAAGTCGGCCGCCACATTTTGGTCTCGCTGGTTGCGCAAGGCCGTAAGCTGGGCGAGGATCGCCACGGCAATTTCTGCTGGGGTTTTGCTGCCAATGGGCAGGCCAACGGGCGCATGTAACCGGTCAATCTCAGCGCCGGTGAGTTCCAGCTGCAACAGACGTTCGCGGCGTTTTGCCGAAGTGCGGGTGGAGCCCATAGCGCCCACGAAAAACGCCTCAGTTTTCAAGGCTTCCATCAAACCCATATCATCGATGCGTGGATCATGAGTTAAAGCAATAATGGCGGAGAAGGGATCGTTGGCATAGCGTCTGACGGCATCATCGGGCATTTCGCTAATCAACTGCACGCCTTCCACGGGCCACTGGGCCAGCACCTCGGGCCGGGGATCGCACACCAGCACTTGGTAGTCCAAGGTGCGAGCGATATTGGCCACATACATGGAGACCTGGCCGGCACCGATCAGGAATAGCTGATAGCGGGGACCGTAGGTCTGTGCCAGCGTGGTGCCCTCGGGCACGTCGGTTTGACTGCAATCGCCGTCAAATGTCAGGTGTTTAAAACGGGGTTGCTCGGTGACTTGCATATCGCCGGTGCTGATATCCACCAGGCGCTCGGTGCATTCCCGGGCTGCCAGGCGACTGATGATGAGCTGCAAGCTCTGGAGATGTCGCTGGTCGATAAAAGGCTCGATAATGATATGTAACTGGCCACCACAGGGCAGATTAAACCGCACCTGGTCTTCATCGGTGGCGCCATACACCAGCATGGCGGGCTTATCACGGGCCAAGGCGCCTTGGCGGAGCTTTTCCAGCAGGTCGTCTTCGACACAACCGCCAGACAAGGAGCCGGCCATTTCACCGGTGCTGTTACAGCAGAGTAAAGAGCCGACAGGTCGGGGTGAAGAGCCCCAGGTTTTGACCACTGTGCAGAGCCAGCAGGTCTCGCCGGCGGCAATCCACTGACTTAATTGGGACAAGACCTGATAATCAGCGTTTTCCATGCTTTTTTAAGTTCCCGTAACTCAGGCGAATGGTAATATGGTCAACAGTTTACAACTTGCGTCCGCCAAGGAAAACCATTGTCCATTGTCTCCGCGTTCAAATGCTTATGCGCTAACCCCTGGGTGGTTGCATGATCCTTGCCCTGCAAATCGACAGAGAGGTGGATCTGGCGCTGTTTTCCAGCTTTCTGTACCAGCAGAGTATTCGGCACCGAATCAACGAAGCCGGTGATTTGCAGGAATTGTGGGTGGCTGACGACGTCGACGCGCAGCGGGTGCGAGCTTATTATGCCGCCTTCTCACAAGGCGAGTTGTCGCTGCAGGCTGGGCCCGCGGCCCGTCGGCGCTCCAGTCTGTTGCAGAACTTGCTGAACGCCGTGTGGCGAGTGCCCGTCACATTTGGGCTGATAGTGCTGACGGCGCTGCTATTTCCCGTTACCTTGGGCATTGACGACGGCGATGTGGATGGCTGGTTCGAGGCCTTGAGTCTCCTGCAGTTCTCTGTGGTGGGTAACAAAGTCTATTTTGTGGATTTGCCCATGACCCTGGCCAGTGGCGAATACTGGCGGTTACTGACGCCCATGTTCCTGCACTTCGGTATTCTGCACCTGGTATTCAATATGCTGTGGTTTTGGGAAATCGGCCGCCGCATCGAACAGGTTAACAATGGTCTGTTGCTGTTGCTGCTGGTGCTGGTGAGTTCCCTGGGTTCGAATTTACTGCAATATGCGATGACGGGGCCGGGCTTTTTTGGCGGTATGTCGGGCGTGGTGTTTGGCCTGTTGGCTTACAGCCTGGTGTGGAGTCGCCTGTTGCCGTCGCGGGATATGGGGTTGGCCAATAGTATCTATATTTTTATGCTCGGCTTTTTGGTGTTCGGCTTCAGCGGCCTGTTTGATCTGTTGGGTCTGGGTAACCTTGCCAACTGGGCGCACCTGGGTGGTCTGCTGGTGGGCGGTGGCTTCGGGCTGCTGGTTGTGGCCGGTGTCAAGCTGCGGGACGCTGGCCAGTCGCGCTGATGTTTTGGTGAGGCTGATGGTTTCGGTGAGACAGACGTTTCGGTGAGGCTGATGTTTCGGTGCGGCAGGCCTCAAGGTTTTTGCCTTCTAAGGCGCCAACCCGTACACTCCGCCCATGCGCGGATTCCTACGAAAAATGACAGTGACACACACCGATCCTGTGGGCTATGGATTGAATTTCGTCGACCAAGACGATTTCCCCCTCAACCCCTATATCGGTCAGCAGTTAACCCTGAAGTGGCATGGTGAGATCAGATGCCAGCACTGCGGGCGCGCCAGTAAAAAGTCTTTCAGCCAGGGTTATTGCTACCCGTGTTCGCAACGCCTGGCGCAATGTGACCTGTGCGTGATGAGCCCGGAGCGGTGCCATTACGATAAGGGCACGTGTCGTGAGCCGGCCTGGGGCGAAGAGTTTTGCATGCAGTCGCATATTGTTTACTTGGCGAACTCCAGTGGTATTAAGGTGGGCATTACACGGCCGAGCCAGCTGCCAACCCGCTGGCTCGACCAGGGTGCAGTTCAGGCGCTCCCCATCATGCGCGTCGCCAGTCGTCAGCTGTCAGGCTTTGTTGAGGTGCTGTACAAGGCCCACGTCAGTGATAAGACCCACTGGCAACGTATGCTCAAGAGTAGCGGCGAGCCGCTGGATCTGGTGGCGCTGCGCGATGAACTGTATCCGCTGGTACAAACTGAAATTGAGGCGCTGCAGGCCACCCATGGCCTGAACGCAGTGATGCCGATTCTTGATGTTGAGCCCCTGGCGATTAACTATCCGGTGCAACAATACCCGGAAAAGGTCAAATCCATGAACCTGGAAAAGACCCCCGAGGTGAGTGGCGTGCTGCAAGGGATCAAGGGTCAGTATCTGATATTTGATACGGGCGTGATCAATCTGCGCAAATACACCGGCTATGATATCGAGGTCAGTGCTTAGTACCCCAATAACCATCCATAGTCGCTGCTATCGTCGCCGGCAGGTGTTAAGATACGGGTCTCTCAAATGACCACCTATCCGGGTATCTCTGCATGCAAGAAGGCCAACCTAAAGCCATCGAACTCAAGAACTATCAGGTCCCGCCCTATTTGATCGACACGACGGAATTACACGTTGAGATCAATGAAGACGTGACTCTGGTGACCGCGACATTAAACGTGCGCAAGAATCCTGACGCCATTGCTGGAGTCAGCGACCTAGTGCTGAACGGCGCCGCTGAGCTGGTGAATAAATCCATCGCCATTGATGGCCAGGAATTAGGCTCCAATGAGTATGGTCGTGAGACGGATTGTCTGACGTTGTATAGTGTGCCCGACACCTTCACCTTGCGCACCCAGGTGGAAATTAAACCTCAGGACAATACGGCCCTAGAGGGACTGTATAAGTCGGGCGATATGTTCTGCACTCAGTGTGAGGCCGAGGGCTTTCGCAATATCACCTGGTACCTTGATCGACCTGACGTCATGTCAAAGTATCGCACCACGATTAATGCCGAGAAAAAGCGTTACCCGATTCTATTGTCTAACGGTAACGACATAGCGCGCGGCGAAGATGGCGAGCGCCATTGGGTTACCTGGGAAGACCCCTTCATGAAACCCGCCTATCTGTTCGCGCTGGTGGCCGGTGACCTGCAACACGTGGACGATACCTTCGTGACCATGAGCGGCCGGGAAGTGAAATTGCAGATCTTTACGGAGTCGCACAATATCGACAAGGTGGATTACGCCATGTTGGCCTTGAAGAACTCCATGCGCTGGGACGAGCAAGCTTATGGCCGTGAATACGACCTGGATATCTTCATGATCGTCGCCGTCGAGAGCTTTAACATGGGTGCCATGGAAAACAAGGGCCTGAATATCTTTAATACTTCTTGTGTGCTGGCGCGCCCCGACACCACCACTGACCAGGGCTATCAGCGCGTAGAAGCTGTGGTGGGTCACGAGTACTTCCATAATTGGTCGGGTAACCGGGTCACCTGTCGTGATTGGTTTCAGTTGAGTCTGAAAGAAGGCTTTACCGTATTGCGTGACCATGAATTTTCCGCCGCCATGGGTTCGCCGACGGTCTGTCGAATCAACGATGTGGCCGGCCTTCGTGGCGCCCAGTTTCCGGAAGATGCGGGCCCCATGGCGCATTCGATTCGGCCTGACGCCTATATCGAAATTAATAATTTTTATACAGCCACCGTGTACGAGAAAGGTGCCGAGGTGGTGGGCATGATTCGAACCCTGTTGGGGTCTGAACAGTTTCGCCGCGGCACTGACCTGTATTTTGATCGACATGATGGTCAGGCCGTGACCACGGAAGAGTTTGTGAAGGCCATGGAAGATGCCAGCCAGACTGATCTGACGCAGTTTCGGCGCTGGTATTCTCAAGCAGGTACGCCCGCACTGAAGATTAAGAGCCAGTTTGATCCCGACCTGCAGACTTATACGCTGAATGTGACCCAAAGCTGTTTGCCAACGCCTGGGCAGAAGACAAAATTACCTTTCCACATGCCCCTGGCTGTTGGCCTGTTGGATAGCAAAGGCGCGGATATGCCGTTAACGCTGGCGGAAGCGGCGGTGGGCCAAATCTCACAAGTTGCAAACGTGAAAAATGAGGGGCGTCAGCAAACCGTAGTGCTGAATTTGACTGAGGCGCAGCAAAGTTTTGTGTTCACCAATGTCAGTGAAAAACCAGTGCCCAGCCTGCTGCGGGGATTCTCGGCGCCAGTGAAGCTGCAGTTTGACTACTCTCGAGACGAGTTGATGTTTCTGATGAGTCACGACGCTGATGGTTTCAATCGTTGGGAAGCCTCTCAGCGCCTGGCCGTTGATGTGATCCAGGAAGTGGTTGGGCAGCTTCAAGCCGGGCAATCAGTACAGGTCGACTCGCGTTTGATTAAGGCTTTCGAAAGTAATCTTGATCAGGCTGTTGAGCGGCACCTTGATCTGGCCTTTGACAAGGCGGTGATCGCCGAGATGCTGGTGCTGCCGTCTGAAACCTATCTGGCAGAGCTCGTGGTAGTGGCCGATGTGGATGCGATTCATGCCGCTCGAGAAGCGGTTCGATTGGCCATTGCGACTCAGCTTGCCGGGGTTTTACTGGCGGTGTATAAGCTCAATCAGGACGACAAGCCCTTTGATGTGAGCGCCCAGGAATGCGCTCGCCGAAGCCTGAAGAATGTTGCCCTGGCTTACCTGATGGTGCCGGATGATACGGAGATGGTGGCCTTGGCAGTGGCTCAATTTAAATCAGCTAACTGCATGACCGATACCAGCGCTGCCATTCGCAGCTTAGTAAACTCGGCGGCGCCGTTGGCACTGCAAGCCAAGGAAGAAGCCCTGACGAAATTTTATGAGCGCTGGAGCGATGAGGCCCTGGTCATTGATCAATGGTTTAGTCTGCAGGCGTCAAGCCCATTGCCCGGAGCCCTGGAAAGGGTGAAAGCGTTGATGCAGCACTCGGCCTTTACCTGGAAAAATCCGAACCGCTTGCGATCAGTGATTGTCGCTTTCGCGTTTCAGAACAACGTCAACTTCCATGACAAGAGTGGCTCAGGTTACGAATTCCTGGCAGATTGTGTGATTGAACTGAACGGTATCAATCCGTTGGTGGCTGCCAGAATTCTGAGTCCGCTGACTCGCTGGCGTAAGTATGACACAGCTCGTCAGGATCTGATGCGGCAACACTTGCAGCGTATTCTCGATATCGAGAACTTGTCCAAGGATGTGTTCGAAGTGGTGTCAAAGAGCCTGTAGGTTCTGCTGCTCAGCGCCGGTCTTCAAGGGCCAACGTCCGGTGAGCTGCACCGGACGTTGGGCATCAAGGTCTGCAGGCTATCTGCCGCCAGGGTTCATGGTGGGCATCAAACTGGTCTGCTGCTTCGGCGTCTTAGGGCGCTGGCGAAGGGTCTTGACGATATTCAATAACGCACTACCATCCCATTCCTCGTGGTTGCCCTCGGCATAGATGCTGCGCTCCAAGTTGTTGATCTCGGTGATCAGCGCCGGGCTCTGCAGATGCAGTCCCAGTTCATGTAACGAATTAATCGAGGGGTCTTGCTCAATGCCCCACAGAAACAGTGCCTGGCGGGCGGCGCTGGCCTGTCCTTGACGGCAAGCGTGAGTCAGTTGGGTCAATGGTGCCGTGTTAGGGGTCGCAATCGATGGGGTCTCGGGCTTGCCCGATTGTCTATGCGTTTGCCGACTGCGCCACCAGAGGCCCAGCGTGATCAGCCACAGCAGGGCGAAGACCACCACGAGCACATGACTGATCAGCGCCCAGCGGCTTTGCGGCTGTGGCGATGCGTTGCTAGCTGCCGCAACCGCCGCAGGCGGCACCACCGGCGTCAAGCTGGGAGTGCTGGTTGGGGTGCTGGTCGAGGCCTTGACCGTAAAGCTGGCGGCGGGCAGTTCGCTGTATGCCAGGGCGTCAGTCTCGGTATTCCACCAATATAGGCGAATAGCTGGTAGTTCGAGAGAGCCTGCGGCAGTGGGCACGATGCCTATGGTATAAGTCTGAGTCGCAACGATGCCATTGGTAGTGGCGGCTTCAGTGACCGTGGGTGGATCTTCATAGGTCTTGGCATTGTCAATGGTTAATGGTGGCATGGGCGGCAACAAAGAACCGGCAACGCCTTCCACCGTGAGGGTCAGGGTGCGGTTGATGGGCTCGCCAACGGTGAAGTTTGGCGGCGTCTGACTCCACGCGTCGGTGAGGACAAGCCCCTTGGCCGGTAGCCAGTTAGCGTCGGGAAAGCTCGCAGGCTTGGGTTGAACGTTGATGGTATGGGGGTTTGAAACGGCCATGACCCGTTCCCCGGTGGAGAAAAACCGGTTACTGCCACGGGAGCCAGCAAAGGTTTCGCGAGGAATGGTGAGTTCGCCGCTCTTCTGTGGGTAGATGGCATAGCGCTTCTCGAGGACATAATAGCGCCGATTGTTGACCAGGGTTTCATAGCGCTGTTCGCCACCGAGAGGTTCGATGAGCGCATCGCTGAGGGCCGGTGGCGCCGGAAAGTCGCCGGAGACCGCATCCACGTAGAATAATTTAACCGTATACAGCAGCTGCCCCTGAACATAAGTCTCTTGCCGGTCGACAGTGGTTTCGAAGAACACATACTGGCTGGCTTGACGGCGCATCTCGGCAGTCTGGCGAACTACCTCAACGACGATCGGCGAAGACCGATCACGACCGGCGTACAAGGATGGCACGATGAGTTGACCCAGGCGCCGGGCCCGTAATGACAGCTCCCAAAGTACATAGACTTCGGCGGTGGTATTGCCGTTGATGATGCTGGTACGACTGGTACTTTGTGGTCCCTTGACGCTGATGATTTCAAAGTCCTGTTCCAGGACGCTGAAGTCAGGTGCCGTGCTGGTGCCGGCATTCTCCAGCCGCACTTTCAATACCAGCAGGTCGGCATCGGAGACCTGTCGGCGGTCAACGGAAGTGGTCAGGCTGGCCACGGAGGCGAAGCTTGTCAGCAGCAGGGTCAGGGCCAGCAGGAGGTTGGCCAGGCGAGCCTGTGGCCGAAATCTGGACCTGCTAGATGACTTGTGGGTACCGAGACTCTCGGTGCTACCAGTTAGATTGATTGCCATTGTTGTTTGATCTGCCTTGTCTAAGTCGGTCGGAATATTGCGTCTCGAATTTGCGCCGCAGCAGGCCGCCGGGATCATCAGGGACCTTGCGGAGCCAGTTTTCCAGGGCCTGACGTTCTTCATCATCCAGCGGTTGAGTGTCTTCCTCGGCCATCTTCGGGTCCTTGGCTGCCTGATCTTGATCAGCGGGCTGTTGTGGCTCAGCCTCGGTGCTCTCATCATCCTGCGGTTCGCCGTCCTCATCGGCGGATTGGTCGCTGTCAGACTGCTCCTGGTCGTTAGGGTCGCCGGGTTCTGAATCCTGGTCTGATGATTCGTCTTCGGAGTCTTGTTCGTCGCCGTCTTCAGAGGACTCCTGGTCTTGTTGCTGCTGCAGAATGTCTTCGATCAATTGCTTGTTAGCGGCGGCGTCTGCGTCATCCGGATTCCGCGCCAGGGCTTGCTCATAGGCTTTAATAGCATCCTCATACTCGCCTAGGCGGGCGAGGCTGTTGCCAAGGTTGTAGGCATCATCGCTACTGCCGGACGTTTCACTGATCTGCTGAGCATAGTCATTGGCCGCGCCGGCGTAGTCTTCGCTGCGATAGCGGGCGGCGGCGCGCCAGGCCTCGTCCTTAAACAGGCTCGCAGCCGTGGCAGCATCGCCCTGATTTAAGGCTTGTTGGGCCTGCTGGTCGCGGGTCGCCCAGAGGTCGTCCCACAGAGAAGCCTCGGCCCGTTCCTGGGGCAGGATCAATAACAGTGGTAGACTCCACAGCCAGCCTCGGCGAAAGCACAAAGCCGCCAGCGGCAGTAGCAGCAGCACGAGCCAAGGACCTTCTTCGAACCAGACGTCGAAGTCGCGTTCCAGTTCGCGGAAATCTGTCGTTGAGGACACTACTTCGTCGGCCAATAAATAGTCTAAGTCTTCATCGGTGAGTGTCATGGGGCTGTAGCGCCCACCGGCAACCTGGGCGAAGCCTTGCATGGCAGACAGGTTAACCCGAGGAATGACCAGATTGCCTTGAAAGTCTTTCAGGTAGCCGCCATCGCGGAGTAATTTACTGCCATCAATGGGTGCGCCCGCAGCGGTACCCACTGACATAACCGATATGGGGTAGGCCATGCGATGTTCGCGAGCGATGGCCTGGGATTCGGCAATGTCGCGAATCTCGTCGGTGAGCAGCAGTATACGGCCAGAGGCGACACCGGCGTCGGTAAATAATTGCACGGCGAGATTCAAGGCGGGTGCCAGTTGGCTGCCGGGTGCGGGCATAATTTCCGGCGTCACGGCAGGCAGCATCTCACTGATGGTATTAGCGTCATCCGTAAGGGGCGACACGGTATGGGCATCGCCCGCGTAAGCGATCAGAGCGGTGACGCCCTCTTTGCGCAACGTCAGCAGGTCTTGAAGTTTGCGTTGGGCGCGCACCAGACGATTCGGTTTGATGTCGATGGCATACATGGAACGGCTTAAATCCAGGATGATCACCAGCGCGTCTTCACGCTCGTGTACCGGTTGTGGGGTTTTCAGCCACACGGGACCGGCAAGGGCGATTATCGCCAGCAGCCAGCCAACTAACAGCAGGTTCAACAGGCGTCGACTGCCGGTCTGGGTGGGCAAAGCCAAAAGGTAAGGCAGTAGACTGGCATCAATGGCTTGTTCCCAGCTGGAGCCCTGATGCTGTCGGCGTTTAACCAGGACGAAGAGCAGCAAGGCAGGTATCAGGGCATAGAACCAGTTGGGTCGCAGGAAGTGAAAGTCTGCGGCCAGGTTGAGCATCAGTGTGTCTATCATCGGTTTGGCTCCCCGTTGGCGCCGCCATCTAGACCGCGCCGAAACAGCGATTGCCAGCCGCTGAGCATCACCGGATGGGTCACAATCAGGAGTGCACTGGCCAGGAGTGCCAGCGCCAGCGGCCAGTAAAACAATGACATGACCGGTCGAAAGGTTTCCTGATCCTGTTCGATAGGTTCGAGCTCATCCAGAACTGTGTAGATTGCCTGCAGTTCTGCGGCACTGCGGGCTCGTTGGTAGATGCCGCCGGTGAGCTCGGCAATTTCAATCAGGGTTTGGCTGTCCAGTTCTGACGACGGGTTGACGGTGCGATTGAACAACAAGCCGGGGATTTGCATTTCCTCAGCACCAAAGCCGATGGTATAAATCTTGACGCCTTCCTGGGCAGCGATTTTTGCCGCTTGCAAGGGCGTAACCTCACCAATATTGTTCTGGCCGTCAGTCAGTAAAATTAACACTCGGCTGTCTGCGGGTCGTGATTGCAGGCGTTTCACCGCCAAGCCAATCGCGTCACCAATGGCGGTCTTGCCGCCAGCGATACCCAGCGGCGTTTCCATGAGCAGGGTGCGAACGGTCTTTCGATCAAAGGTCAGGGGGGTTTGCAGATAGGCCTTGCTACCAAACAGAATAAGGCCAAGACGATCGCCCACCCGGCGCTCAACGAAGTCACCCACCACCGCTTTGACCACCAGCAGGCGGCTAACCAGCGTGTTACCCACTTCCATATCTTCGGTGCCCATGGAGCCCGAGATATCCACAGCCAGCATCAGGTCACGACCGTTGGTGGGTAGCTGCACCGGCTCGCCGATGTATTGGGGGCGTGCGGCGCTGATGATCAGTGCCAGCCAGATGAGCACCATCAACAGGCGCCTTAGCATCGAAGTATGACTTGGCTGACCGGTTTGCACATCGTATTGGGCGGCAATGCGAAAGAAGGGTGCCTGCAGAGCCGCGTCTTCCTGGCGGGCGACAGGCAACAGCCAATACACTAACAGGGGTAAGGGCAGAGCCAGCAATGCCAA
>Ga0255773_10004874_pt1 | contig 11235 bp, 3 predicted proteins | sample 011ome_17_FD_179971 | JGI IMG/M metagenome (GOLD analysis project Ga0255773, IMG submission 179971) | Coastal salt marsh microbial communities from the Groves Creek Marsh, Skidaway Island, Georgia - 011502XT metaG (version 2) | ecosystem: Environmental > Aquatic > Marine > Intertidal zone > Salt...
TAAAGAGACCCTCGCCACGAAGAAGAGACTCGAGCGGCAATCCAACTGGCTTATCAATAATATCTAGCGCAAGTCGCTGGCTACGCAGATGAAGTTCCTCTTTTAAGTCGATGACCGAGACGAAAGGGAACACGCTCGTATCAAACTCGAGCGAGGTGTTGTCCGTGTTGCGGATGGTGTTAGGTACATATGCAAGCTGCGCGGCGCTGTCGAGCGTGATGGACTGCACAAGTCCCGCTCGTGAGCCTAGCGAAATCTCGGTGACGACGGTGAATGTGCTGGTCTCGATCTTGGAGATGATGCCTGAGTCAAAGTGAGACACGTACAGCCAACGTCCATCGTCCGACAGGGCCATCCCCCGTGGAGAGCCTGTGACCGCAACTTCCGCCAGCAGCGTGTAGTTGTATTTGTCGAAGACCTGAACCCGGTCTGCCTGCTGGGCCGACACGTAAGCAAACTTGCTCCCAATCAGCACACCATAAGGCGCCTCGCGGGTATCGATTGCGCCCAACAGCTGAGGCGCCTCGCCCGAGGCGGCATCAGGAACAGACAGCACTGTTACTTTGCCCTCGCCCTGATTCGTCACCCAGACCACGCGCCTGTCCGAGTCGTAGGCAACGGTCTGGGGCGAGACACCCACCAGGATCTCTGCGAGAGGCTCCACCACGTCGCCCACGCGCATCAACGTCACACTGTTAGAGTACTGGTTGGCCACTACGGCAAGCTCTGAGCCCGCCATGGTAATCGACGAGGTCTTTATAGCCGCGCCCGCGCTAACACTCGCCCACTGCGCGAGCAGCAGGAGAAGCAGGAGCCGAGGAGAGATCAGTGAGCGCAACGTTATTACCTATAGACCAAAAGTGAAGCCGGCTTCAGACCAATCAAGCCACTGGGTGTCGTCAAACAAACTTGCGCCAGCGCGCGTAATCACTGCAATAAATTTATAGCTGCCAGGGGTAATAGAATCACCGAGCGGCAGCCTGACGATTGGGATCTCGGTGTTGTTTGCAAGTCGGGTATTAAGCATAAACGGTATTACGCTATTCGCCTCACTTATGTTTAGTTTGTTATCGAGTGTAAGGAAATTGCCGTCGGGCAAAATCAATGCCACGTAGAGGTCTGCATCGCCCACTGCGCTTAGCTGGAACTTCGCGTCAAGCGTATCGCCGACAGACAGCGTGGCGTCGGCTAACACCAAACTAAAGTCACCCGCTGGGGCCTGGTTGTGCTCCACGAATTGAAGCGCCTCGCCCTGAATAGTGGCCGTGCGCCCTTCGAATTTCTTCTCACCGTTGTCGCCTACTGTCTCTAGCAAAAAGCTCAGTGTCACCGTATCCGCGCCGTTTGCTCTTCGCAGTTGTCCACCCGGGAGGTCAAGGTTTGGGAAGTCTGCGTGCAGCGCCGCTGCATCGTAAACAAAGTCGCTGCTCGACGACTCACGCTGTGCCAACAAGAATCCAGGCATGGTGACCGAGCTGTGCATCTTACTCGCTGCGGCCGCGCCCGAGGGGGCGAGTTTGAGCGCAAGCCGAGTGTCGTCAGGCAGGGTGCGTGGTAGCGGGCTCGCCACGACAGCGGGCGCGGCGTCTACGCTGGCCACGTAGAAGTCGAAGCCTCCAGTTTCAGACCCTAGCACACTGCCCTGGGGGTAGGGCGCCTCGACCGAACCCGCCGACGTCAGGCCGGTGTGCGTGACGGTCACGGCGGCGTTATAGACACCCGCCTCGGTTGCGACAAAGTCCGCTGAAGGATCGTAAAAATAACCGACCTTGTTCGCGACCCCCGTAATAGTCCGGGTGGAGCCGCTTGGCGTGGTGATGATCACTTCAACCTCAGAAGGCAGGGTGGGCGCGATCTGCGCGGAGAAGCTCACCGTGTCGCCGACCTCGAGTAGCGTGCCGGGTCGGACGCCCATGGGGTGCGCGAAGATATCGATCTCCTCGCCCTTAACCGTCATGAGCGGGCCGCCGGAAGGGCCGCCCGCGGCACCTTGGAACGGCGGCATCACCCTGCCACCTTGCGCGTCATCATCAGGCAGCATGACCCACAGCGCGCCGTAGGCGCCATAGAACGAAAACGCCGATTCGGGTGCGCGATAGACAGCGCCCCCAAATAAGAACTTGAAGTCGTCCTCCTGGTCGCCCTCGTAGCCGTTACCTAGCTGGTACCCGTAGGGCGTGTTGAATCGCCAGTACCCGTTTTTGCTCTGCGCCGTGCCGACGAATTCCCTTACGCCAACCCCGGGCCTGCCGTTGGCTGAGTAGTAGTAGCCCCAGTGCGCATCGGACTGGTCGGGATTAACGAACGGGGGGACCATTTGCGGCCCTTGCTCCACGCTGGAGATAAGTCCAACGGAGCCGTTGACATACTGATTATTTCGGTTGCTGATAATAGACGCGAGCTGCGTGCCGGCATCCTCGATCGTCGTGACGTTCTGCATCGCCGCATTCCAGTCAGTGAAATTAGCCGTCCAGATCACGTCCCCAGTCTGATAGGGTGAGAAGAAGTGAGAGTTGGTGTCATAAGCTGTGTCGCTGAAAAGATACCACTGCCGCCGCTCGGTTCCGCTCTCGCTTCCACGCGCGCCCTTCGCACTGATTTGACTGTCGGGTGTTTCGACGACCGACCCCCACTGACGCGATCCCGCCCATAGCGTCCCGTCTGCGGCCAAATACCTCAGATTATAGCTAACTCTGTACTCGCCCGGCTCCTCAAAACGCAGCGCCTCGTCATCGCTGTAAAAGTAGCCGAACCTATTAGCCCAGCCCTCGTATCTTTTACTTACTTTCTGAGTCTCATCGGAGTACGGGTAGTGATCGATTTCGATGACTACCTCGGCGGGCACACCTGGTTGTACAACGACAGCGGGCGAAAATGAATCATCGACCTCAAAGGGTGTGCCCGGGAAGACGCCCGTCTCAAGGTCCAGCGTCTCAGCAATAGTTATCGCGTAGTGGCCAGATAGTTCGTATAGCTGTCCACCTTCGTCACTAATTTCTCCCTCGATCTGCACTACATAGTCACCGTACTCGGCGAAACTTACGTTGAATTCTTCGCGATACGTCGTCAAACCATAGTGAAGGTCAGGCGCGTTACTGTTGTGATGGATGTCCTCTCCTAGTGGCGTGGTGGCTTTTTGCAAATAACTTCCTAGAATCGGGTAGGGCCCAATTATCGACGTCTCGCCGGATGGGGAGGTAACAGTCGCGGTCAGCGAGCCCGAGGGGAAACTAAAAGGTATTTTGGGATTGCTTATCCATTCTTTGTTACTGTAGGCAGTTAGTGGAACAAATGGTTCTATGTTGTAGCGCCTGCTTAGAGCGGATGTTGTGCTGGGAGGGAATATCGCGGCACTTGAATTTGTAACGAGACGTCCAGAGATGCCAAAACTCTCTCTGTCCTCGTTTGCAACGACGCCCCGGGAGCCGTTACTCAGCTCGTTCATCAGTAGCGCCGCATAAAGCCGCGGCGAATCATAGTCGCCTATCGTTATCTGAGCGGCCCCGTGCACGGTGCTGAGGTGGAACGACGGCTCGCCGTAGACGTCGTCGTAGAATAGCTGCTCAGTCTGAAGCCCCTTAACCATCGGGTTCATGGACCAGCCCGGACCAGTAAGAACGAGCTGATAGATCCCACCGGGTGTAAGTTCGGGAACGGTATAGTTTAGCTCCCAATCAGCGAGCCCCTTCCCGTCTTCGATGAACCGATAATTACTCAGCTTGATTTGGCCAATATTGATTAACTCCGCCCAATCCGGTTCGGACCTGCTTATCGGCAACCCCGTGACGGTCATGTCGCTTGACGAGCCCTCTGGCGCCGCGGCCTTTTGCTCACCCTTGTGATTAATGACCTGCTCGAGGTAGGCGTTCCCAATCTGCAGTTCAACCAAAGTCTCCGCAGTGAGATTTCTGGAGAGGATCTCCATCTGGCCAGAAAGTTCGCCGCTGCTCCCGGCGCCCCAGCTGGTTGAGTTTAATTCTCCGTAGAGCCAGGCTACCCCCGGATCATACCCGCCCCTTATCTTGAGGTCGCGAGCGAGCGGCGTCTTAGAGCCTTGGTTAAGCCGCTGGGCGGTCGAGATAGTGTGAGTAGATAGCTCTGCCGGCACCTTGATCACGGTGCTTGGGTTGCTTGAAGTGAACCCGTTATAGGCCACCGCGTGCGGGTCCTGTGTCACCTGAATGTAGGAGCCAGGTGGGGCGAAAAAACGTAGCTCAAAGCTGCCGTCACTCTCCGATGCGCCAGTTAGTGCCTGACCCGTTTGGACATTGAGGACGCTGACGGGCACCAAAGGCAGGGCGGCGCCAGGGGCGCCTTTAATTAGAGAGAAGCGAGCGTCGTCAGTGTGCTCCACCCGAATGAGGTCTGCTCTGGGAGGCGTCGAGCCAAAGCGATTGCGCTGAGTAATGCGTGAGACGCTCAGCGCAATGTCTGACACGCTGCCGTCACGTGCGTCAACGCCTACTGAGTCGATGAGGTATTCTGAACCGGGTATGGGCCAGTTACTAGATTCGAGAATAATTCGATAGCGTCCTGCCGACAGGGTCTGGGAGAAGGTGTGCCACGCGTTTACCGAAAGGCCCGTGCCTGTATTTAGCTCAAGTCCAGTGTCGAGATTGAGGAATCTGAGATGACAATCACTTTGGCACAGCTCATCGAGCTCGATTCGGCCACTGAGGGTCACTGTCTTCGTTAGATCAAATTTATAGACCGGGACGTCGGACGAGACGCCACAGAACCGCAGCATCCTATACCCCACGCCGCTGGCATCGGTGTACTCCATGCCGAGACAGCCATGCGGGAATTCGAACCTCCCGTCTGCGTCGGTAGTATAGCGAGAGCGAGAGCCATCCAGATAATCAGTCACCTGCTGATTGGCCAATGGTTCGCCATTCAGGCGCAGCTCTATCGTTCCTCCGGCCAGCGTCGTGGCTGAGCTAAGTAGGGCTGCAATGCCGAGGGCGAGAACTGAGGGCTTATCGAGCAAAGAATAGAGGGCTGGCATTAGGGTGATCCTCCGAAAACAACCGAGTAAAAACAGCATCATCTCTTGCCCAAGAATATCCTAAGTTCCCGCTAAATTCTAAGGAAGGGCCCACAGATAGCTGAGGGCCGCTTAGATGCTACAAAACACCCGCGCACAAAAAAGCCAGCACAGGGCTGGCTCCTCTTAGTGCTACTTTTTAGTCATCAACCTGCATTGACTAGGCCCCTGCGTCGAGACCTCCTAGTCTTGAGCCGCCTCGCCCTCTTCAAGCGCTTGCTTCAGGGCACGACCGTAAGCGATCCGAGCGGTCTGCAGCGCGGCCGCCTGCGCCTGGAGTCGTGCGAGCTCTGAGTCTACATACCTCAGGCTCCCCAACTGGGCCTTTGACTCGTCTGAGAGCGAGTCAACATCGTATTCTTTATCGTCGACAGTAATAGTGGCCACGGGCCTCTCCTTTTCAGTAGTTAACTTTCTTTTAGCCCCTAGTATTTCGCGGGCCTTATCCTTCCAGTCCTCCCCGGCGGGCGGGGGCGCCTCTGGCCTCTTTTGCTCCTCCCAGGGCCCGACCCCAACGCGCTCGTAGAATCTCACGTCCGTCCACGCCAGCTCACCTGCTCGGTAGTGTTTTACGAGCCTGAGCCCCGGGTGGTTAAGCGCGAAGGTGGTCGTGCTCACCAAGCAGCCGGGCGGCGCCTCATTCACAATCTTCTGCGCCACCCTACCCATGAACGAGCCAAAGCATGTGCTGTAGATAAAGATGAGGCTCGCACCGGACACATTAAAGGCAAACATGTCACCCTGCTCTAGCGAGATCTTGGCGGGAAGCGTTCTGATCGATTCCAAGGCCTCGCCGCAGGCGCCCTGATTCTCACCGCCCGCCGAGATCTCTGCCTCCAACGTGGCGACCGCTGAGGAAATTGTCTCGCTAAACTTGGCGTACTGCTCTTGCGCGAGCCTGTGGCGGTAGGGGAGGAGCTCCACGCCCACGTACGAATCAAATCTTGTACTCAACGCGGCGGTCATGACTACCTTGCCCAGGCCGCTGCCAAGGTCAACAAAGCGTGACCGACCGCCACCCAGCTCGTTTACAGCCTCAAAATACGCCCTCAGCTCGTCGCTGCTCAGCTCGCCGTAGATCAGGCTGCAGTCGTCAACGACCCACTGCCTGAGATCCTCGTCCGAAATAGCCCTCAAGGCAGAACCAAGGCGCTCCGTAGTAAGAGGGTCAGCCGAATCGGACACGAGCCCGTGCCGTTGTATGCCCGGAGGTAACGGGCCGATAATCACATCGGCGTGCACAATAAGCCTGTCCAGAAGTGGCTCAATCATCTCCTCGTTTTGAGCACACGCCTTTAGGATCCGGCCTATGTGAAGAAAATTATCTAAGGAGAGATCGCTAAGGCTTCGTACCTGCTCACGGCGATGAAATTGCCCGCCCTCAAGGCATGAGAGTCCCTCTGCTATTACCCTTGACAGGTCGACTGGGCTGCCTAACGTGTCGCTCATGTTGCTAACTCATCGGAATTACGAGTAGGTTTTTTCCTATGCTAGCACAAGGGCACCGCCCCTGGCCGCGTTGTTACTCAGCCAGAGCCAAACGAGGTGCGAGGCACTCCAAACACCCACGCACAAAAAAGCCAGACCCGTTAGGGGCTGGCCGGTAGGCTCGGCAATGCCATCGACCCGACTTCAGGGCAAAGACGCCTGGGTAAAATTTAGCCCCCGGCTGAGAGGGCTTCTAGACCAGTTGCCGCCGACAGCGACCGACAGTTGCGTTGCGAGCAAGGGCGAAAGATCAAAAACGCGTCGGTCACCTAATCGAAGAAACCAAAGCGCACGTCGTTGTTGAACTTGAACACGTCGTTGGACAAGCCCAGGTAGTCCCGCAGCGCCTCGTGAACGTTGCTTGTGTATATTGTCTTGCCAAACCCCGATGGGGCGAGGGTCTCCGGGTCGATTTTTAGCGCGTTATGGCCTTCGTCGGTGACCCCGATTGTCTTGCCGCCGAAGCGCGCATTCTTTTCCATAATCATATAGCTGCCCACAGACCAGTGGTCCTTGCCGTCGTCGGCGTTGTAGTGCGGCGTGCGCGAGAAATCGCTACCGACCACGACCATGAGCTCATCCGCGATGCCTGCGGCCTCGGCGAGATCCCAGAGGTAATCCAGGCCGGCGGTCAGCTGCTTGAGGTTATTTTCTTGCTCGAGATCGTTATCCTTGTGGCTGTCCCAGTTGCCGGGAGCACGAAGGTCTGCGGACACACTCACCCCCGCGCCAAACGCGGAGATGGCAAAGAATGCCTGCTTCTTCAGGTACTCATCGTCTCCGAAGTCCCAGTCTCGGGAGTCGCCTAGCTTAGAAGAGAATTCCACCAACGGGTCCACGTTCTCCATCGACTGTATGTAGGCTCTCGCGACAGCCTTGTTGCCTGCGACTAGGCGCTCGTCGGCGTAATATTCGGCGGCGTCCTTTACATTGAGCTTGCGTATTAGGCTCCACAGTTCAGGGTCTACAGCGTGGGGACTGTAAGGCTGAGGTGGGTTCGGTCTGAGCAGCTCCGCGAGCTCTTCTACGCCGCCTGAGAGGATGGTCGATCGAACCAGCCGCTCTGTGTTCCCAAAGACGCCAAAGTTGATGTACGACATGGACAGGCCAGGGCCATTAACCGCAGAATTTAACGCGGTAATTGACGGGAACCCCCCCGCCGTGCGCCCACTCCAGCTCACGATAACACCTGTGCTATGGGAGTTTGTTTGGGTATCCACGCCGTTAATGATAAGCGTCTTATCGGCGTGCTTCTTAAAGAACCACTCGTTCTGAGCGAAGGGCGCGTAGGCGATACCGCCCTCGTGAGCAGTCACGTTGTCGCGAGACCAGTGCGTGATCTCCCTCTCTCCGGAGACATTTTCCTTGGGATCACAGAAGCAGGTCACATCCCAGCCACCCTGAGCCTGCACGGTTATGAGGTACTTCCCATTCCCTTTGTTAGGGGCGAGGGCCGCCAGCGAGGGGTGACCACCCAGGATGGCCGCCGACGACATAAGCTTTATGAAGTTTCTGCGAGTGCTCATTTTTTACTCGTGTAGGTAATGAAAATTACTGAGAATCAGCGCCAGGACTGCAGCCCATGAATACTTCGCACCATACTCATCTTGAGAGAGCCTGTCGTGGTGCTTCCCAATTTTATCCCAATCAGTTCGAAACCACTCGCTATGCTCATCTTGTGGGATCTGCACCTCGGCAAATTCCTCAGGCGTCAAGTACTCCTTTAGAATTAGGCCATCCCGCCAGATGTTGCACGCTCGAAAATTTGTCTGTGGACTCTCCAGCCACTTTTGTCTGCTGGCTAGGTAAACGTCATAAGCAAGGTCTATGTCGTCAACACTCGTCTCATTCGTTTCTCCAAGCAATCGGTCGTAGAGGTGCCCTATCTGCCTCTTGATCTGGCGTGTTGCTGAGCTCTCGATCTCACTCAGCGGAACCTCTGACCTCGCAGACATCACCCCCTCAGCGAACCCACCTGTAATGCGTGGAAGGTCTGCCGAGAGGACCGCGGTGAACGTATGCTGCCCCGACTCCGTAAGCTGCATGGAGAACTCGGCGTAACAATTCCCCCACCACGCCAGCATCTCCGCGCCATCGCTTGCGTTCGTAAAGCGGCGGCACCCTGAATTCATATAGCGTATGCCTTCGCTTCTTATAGGCACCGGAACCACTTCACCTGAGGGCCTGGTGATGCTCAGAGACTTAACGTACATGTTCCTATCTTCGATACATCTTCCGTCCTGATAATCACAGTAGTCGTTTGTAAAACTGACTCTGAAAGACGCAGGCCCTTTTGGCAGATCGGCGGTAATTTTCATGGCCCGATAGTCATTCGGCCCGGTCGATGGAACCACGATAGGTTCGGAAATCAAGCTCTCTGGGCTCGTGGATTCATCAACGAATTTGAAGAGCAGACGATCATTTATAGGAAGCTCGAATTCGCGGATAGTCGCTAAACAAGAGGTTTCGGCGGCGTGCGTTAGCGTAAGAGTCGCTAGCAGCGGCGTCAGTTCTACTGCGCGCTCGGTCACGCTACTCCCATCGATCCCGCCAAGCAGCACACCGATGTTTTCAGAGGGCCAATGAACAAAATTTTGCGGTGTCAAGCGGGTGCGCCACGCCACGCCAGTGAGCGCGCGCGTCTTTTTGGACAGCTGCTCTGGGTCCAGCAGCTGCTTACCACCCAGATAAGAGAGCGAGTGCGCGCCCGCGAATTGGGTGCTTGCACTTTGTTCGCCCGAGAACCACGCCGACATCAGCATCTCTGTCAGCATCTCCTTTCCGTCAAGGCCCCTGCGAAGTGTTGCGGCGAACTCGTCCACCGCGGACTGCTGCGCTGAGTAGGCGGCGTACTTCTCATCATAGCCTTGGTCTGACTCGACTGCTGGCCTCTCAATCATCGGCTCGCCGAAGATCGCGGACCACCAGAATTTGGGCGCGGCGGTATAGAACCCATCCTCCTCGATTATCAGCTTAGCTAATTCAGCCAGCGTACTATCGCGCTCAGTGATTTTTACATCGAACAGCCCCGGGCTGCGCATGTCGCGATACCAGAGGTCGCCTTCGCGGTACAGGGTGCCGCCACTGCTCGGGTACTTATAGAATCCATCGAGGGTGTCGTACCCGTTGCGTCGGTAGAAGTTAAGGCTACCCCAGTTTTGGAAGGCGCCCGCGACCGGATCCAAAATTGCATGGCAGACCGTGCAGTTCGGGTTGTTCATCGTCGGATTGTTTTGGTCTTTTAGTGCGGCCTCATCGGTCGGCCTTTGAGAGGACTTCTCAATATCTATATCTAAAAAATGGTAAAAGACCCAGCGCGCGCGGGCCCTGTTTCGGTTGGTTGCCGTGGTCGGGTAGCGATTCAGAAAGCCCAGGTCGGTAAGAATCCCCGCGTGCGGGTAGTTTTTGACGGGATCGCCTATCGCCTCGAAGGGGGCCTGTTGATTTGACTCGCTTTCGAGCCTTTTTAGGCTCGGGTCCTGGTAGTAGCCGACTATCCTCGCTGGCTTGAAAGCCTGCTCATCGTCATCTGAACTAAACACCGCATCCCCGCCGAGCATCTCATTGAGTAGCGGGTTCACCATCGTGTAGTCGGCAGTCAGAATTTCGGTATAAGGCCGCCCGTTCTCAACAACATACGCGACGAGCTCGCCCGCAACCCGATAGGCTGCGCGGTCGAGACGATTCTTCGAATTGTTAAGGAGAGGTGTTTCTCTGTTCTCGTAGGCGAAATTGTGAAGCGTCAGAAAGTTCGCCGGCCCTTCATCAATCGGTCCGAACATGCTCCCATTGATCAGGAGCCGGTCGTTAGTGGCCTTGACCACGAAGTCCCTAAACTCCGGGCCCTGCATTAGATTTCGCAGGGCGTCCCTGAGGGTCGCATCCGATACCACGGCCTCGCTCTCCCTCGCCGTCGGCAACCGACCCTGCAGCAGCAAGGTTGCTCGGCGCAGCGTCTTCTGCCGGGGCTCGAGTATGACCTCGGTGAGGAAGCTCGCCTGCCTGGCGGTCACACCGCCGCCGGACCCACCGAAGGAGTAGAAGGTTTGGTTGTCGACCTCGCTTAGCTCCTCCGCGATCTCCTCCAGCGCGGCGAAGCCCTGCGATCCCCGCTCTAACTGCGCACCGCCCGCGTGGCCCGAGCCCCCGCTGACCTTTGAAAGCAGCAGCTCGGCGCCCTTCTCTTTAATGTAGGCCGAGAGCGAGGCGAAATTATTCAAAGACGAGGCCGTGTTAGTGCGCTGAAACTGCAGCGCCGAGTTGCGGGCGAGGCCCCCCTCCACGTGACACAAGATGCACTTGGCTTGCACCACGGCGGCCTCCAGCTCGGACTCGAACCTCTCGGCCGCCTGGGATGATGTCTCACCCGGCGACGACTCGGCCTCCGCGATGGTTAGCTGTGCAGGCTGGGGTGTGAACAGCAGCCTGGACTCTCCCTCGACGCTGTAGGCGACAAAGAAGAGGTAGCTGCCCGCGTCGGCCATGGTGCCATCGAGTAGGGTGAAGGTACTGTTGCCTGCCAAGGTCTGCTCGACCGCGAAGGGTGTCAGTCCCTCGAGGGTGCCGTCCCACGGACTAAAGGAGCCGTCCCCTTCACGTTTGAAGAACTTGTCTCCTGCATAGAGGAGACTATAGACGCTGGCGACCTGACCACGGTGCGAGGCCTGCGGGGCCAGGCTCACGCTGAGCTCGAGAGCCCTGCT
>Ga0255773_10004888_pt1 | contig 11212 bp, 8 predicted proteins | sample 011ome_17_FD_179971 | JGI IMG/M metagenome (GOLD analysis project Ga0255773, IMG submission 179971) | Coastal salt marsh microbial communities from the Groves Creek Marsh, Skidaway Island, Georgia - 011502XT metaG (version 2) | ecosystem: Environmental > Aquatic > Marine > Intertidal zone > Salt...
ACCCTCAATCTCTTTGAATTTTCGATAACTTCCTGAAGTGACCACCGAGAGGTTGTTTACCGCTACTATTTCCTGAATTTCTCGATTTTCAGCGGTAGAATTGGGTGCTTCAAGAGAAACCGTCCAAGACTTATTGAATTTATTTTTCCCCTTTACTCTTAGTTCACCTCCAATTTCAACCATGTAATTTACAACGCCTTTACTTTCAAAAAAGTGAGCTAATACATCTACTGAATATCCTTGGGCTATGGCATTAAAATTAAACTGACTTCGCTTATCTAGTTTAGCTACGTATTTTTCTGTTATATAAAAGTCTCTTGGAATTTTCATCACAGAATCAACTAGTCGGTTTCCTGCACTCAACACATTATTTGAAGAATTTACCAGCTGAATAATTGGATAAATTCCGGCATCAAAATATCCTTGGGTGTAAGATTTTACCTCTGCAGACAAAGCAAAAGAATGATACAAATAGGTGTAGTCACTTTTCCAAATTGTATCCAGCGAGTTGTCGTTGAACTGATTGATGATAGAGCGCGGTTTGTATGTCGAAACTTCTTGGTCAAAGTTCTCAAGAATGGTTTGTAATTCGGTAGTGTAATCTCTTGAATTAGAATCGAAATACGCGATGTAAAAAGTTGTTCCTTGAGCTTGGCCGACCAATTCAATATACTCCTTGTTCTTAGTAGTTTTACAAGATAGTAGAACTAGTAAGATTATCGCTATTCCCCAGCATTCTCTTTTCATTTCTCCCTTAATTTTTTCAACGTTTCTTGTACAATCTCATAAGATTTTTCCACCAATTCATCTATTGTCAAGTCGGTATTATCCATTAATATGGCATCTTTTGCCTGTATAAGTGGATTTTCTTCTCGATGGGTATCGTTGTGGTCTCGTTCCAATAAGTTTTCTTTTACTTTATCAAACGAAAAGTCATATCCTTTAGATTTCAACTCTTGGTACCTTCGTTGAGAGCGAACATCTAACTCTGCTGTGACAAAAAACTTGACTTCAGCATCGGGTAAAACTGCCGTGCCAATGTCCCTGCCATCCATCACAATTCCTTTGTCTTTCCCCATTTTTTGCTGAAGCGAAATTAACTTTTGTCTTACTTCGCGCAATTGACTGATTCCACTCACCAAAGAGGAAATTTCTGGAGAACGAATTTCATCTTCTACGTTTACTCCGTTTAAGTATGTATCAGATTGATTCTTTGAGGAATTAAATCGAAAAGTTACGTCTATTTTGTCCAAAGAATCAATGACTGTTTCTCTCAATATTTTACCATCTTTTATCAGTCCTTGATTCACCAAATAAAGGGTAACGGAGCGATACATTGCGCCAGTATCTATGTAGTTGTATGCTAATTTTTGAGAAAGAAGCTTGGCTAAAGTGCTCTTTCCGCAGGAGGAATATCCGTCTATTGCAATATTTATTTTCACAGTGAGTGTATTTCCTACAAAGTAACAGGAATAAGGAATATAATACAAACTTGTAGGCTAAACTTTTGCGACATTCCTTCAAGAAATCCTGAGGGTAATCGTCTTTTTAAGTGTCGATTCGTGATTCCAAAACTTTTGCAATTTTAAACTTCGGATGACTAGTTTTAGGCACTTCAAAATCAAACCACTCTTGTAACGGCAACTCAAAGCCGATGCCATTCAGGTAATTGTGTAAAGCCAAATTCAATCCTTTGGTGAACTTAGAATGGTCTGCTCCCATAGGATCCTCATGCCACAAGTCATTTTGTGCAAACCCTTCAAATTTAGGCCCAGTAATGGTAATTCCAAATTCTTCGGGATGCTGCCCGATAGGACTGTGAATAGTAGCAGTAAATTGGTGCCAATAAGCAGACTGAATGCAATTATGTTGAAATAATTGGCGAACAATTTCAAGAGAATCAATTGTTTCTTGGTCCGTTTGTGTGGGAAATCCATACATTAAGTATGCATGGACCATAATTCCATTATTGGCGAAGTGTTTGCCAACTCGAGCTACTTGTCCTATATCTACCCCTTTTTTCATTTTCTCCAATAACCTATCGGAGGCTACTTCCAATCCTCCTGTCACTGCTACACATCCAGCTTGTGCCATCAATCTGCAAAGGTGGTCATCAAAAGTTTTTTCAAATCTAATATTCGTCCACCATGGAATTTCTAACTCTTTCTCTATGAGCTTGTTCGAAAGCGCTCTCAGCATTTTAGGCGGAGCCGCTTCATCCACAAAATGGAATCCTTTGATGCCCGTTTGAGAGATTATCTTTTCCATTTTATTCACCAAGTCCTCAGCCGTTGTATTTTGGTAATTTCCAATATAGTCGAGCGACACATCACAAAAACTACATTGTTTCCAATAACAACCATGAGATATTGTCAACTTATTCCAACGTTCGTCTGTCCACATTCTGTGCATTGGATTTATCACATCTAGGAACGACACGTACTTAGAAAACGGCAATCCTTCGTAGTTAGGAGCCGGTAATTTACTGTGATGAACAATCGTATTGGGAACCTTATTTTGATAAACTACATGGTCTTCTTGTCGGTAAAAAGTGCGTTCTAGTTCATTGATTGTAATTTTCCCATCCAAAAATTGACTAATTCTTACCAAAGGAATTTCACCATCATCAAGAGTAATGAAATCAACAAATTCAAAAATCCGCGGGTCGGACAACGATCTAAGTTCTGTATTGCAATAACCACCTCCCATGGCAGTTTTTATTGAGGGATAAAATTGCTTGATAAATTGACCACTTCGGAGAGTGGCGAATAAATTTCCAGGGAATGGAACGGTAAAACAAACTAATGTTGGCTGAAATTCTTCTACTTTTTGCTCCAAAATATCGAACAAGGCATGCTCTATTAAAGTTGGCTCGTATAGTAGAGAATCCTCTAACCCATCGAAACTAACAGCCGAAGTTGCAATTTGCTCAGCATAACGAGTGAAAGAAAAGAACTCATCCACATTAGATTGAATAAAATCTCCTAATTCCTCAATATACAAAGTGGAAAAATGCTTTGCACGGTCAATAACTCCATTTTCTCCTGATTCCCATTGGATTGATTTGTTCACTGCCGACAATCTATGACCCGAAGGAAAGTAGGAGATCCTTGATAACTTTTGTGCCTTTTCGTAAGTGGGAGTTTGTAAAAACTGAATTACTTCATCTACCAATTGAATGTACTCTTCTTTCTTCTTGAGTATCTTAGTATAACTAATTTCTTTGAGTTTCTGAGCTTCAACAAAAGCTTCGGTCAAAAATTCCTTGGTAAAAATAGAAGTAAATAATTCTATACTTAAATCAACTTGATGAGATTCAATCTCTTGAGAGTCCAAAAATCCTTTTAAATAAGCCGTTGCCGGATACGGAGTATTTAATTGGCTAAATGGTGGAATAACTAACAAAAGCTTCTGTGACATATCACAAAGATAGACTTCTTGTTTGTAAAAAAGTAGAGGGTAATCAGTTATTTCTTGTTTCCACTATGGACCGAGAATTGCTCCCATATTTCTTTATTTTTTCCTTCTCTAATTGTTTCTTTTCTTGCTTTCTACAAATTGATAATACAAAAATCTTGGTGCATTTTTCAGCCAAACAAATGTTTCAATTTCATTCAACCCGAATTGATAATCTCCTTGATGAGTTACAACGATTCTTAATTATGTGATTTCTGAATGTTAATTACACTTTCCAGAAACCCCGAATTTTGCCATCAGTTACTATTAAAACATTTATGTTATCTTTGCAAAAAAAACTTACAAAATGAATTTAAAACACACACTAGCAGCGATATCTATTGGAGTTGCCACAATTGGTTTTTCTCAGAAGCCACAAGATCAAGACATCGAGTTTAATTACGTGCAACTGCCAGTTACACCTCTTGACCAGTCGATTCAAAACTACTTTGCGAAAGTAAATTTGCTGTACACTGACAAAATTGAGGCTGAAAAAGCTCAAGCTCAGAAGGAGTACGACCAAGCCATGGCCGAATACCCAGAATTGGAAAGACAAGCCAAAGAACGATATAACCAAAGACTTGAAAGATACAACAAAGAGAAAGAGGCTTACGACAACAAGTCTGCTGGAAAAAAGTTTATCGAAAAAAATGTACTGGAAGAAAATACAAAACCAACTCATCCAGGAAGTTATTACCCGCCATCAAAACCGTATTTGAGAGAGGTAAAATCTCAAAAAGTATTTAGTGAAGATATGCTGGCAAACAGCTATCTCAAATTGGAAGGATTCAATCAATCCATCGAAAATGCTTTGAAAATAACTGTAGATCTTTATGGATTTGAATACACTGAACCTCAGTACAAAACTGAAAGCAGAAAAATGTATAATTCAAAAACTAAATCGAATTATTACAAGAACTACTCGTGGTACGAAACTTCTTACAAGCACCCAATTAATTTGAAGATAGAAACTCCAGATGGCCAAATTTTATTTAACGAGACTTTTTCTCATTTCAGTGAAATGAAAACTATCTCTACGCCAAAAACAGAAGGAAGTAGACAAACGATGAACCGTGAGTCGTACATCAAAATGTTGGAAGACAAAGCCGTAACTGATAATCTAAAGGAAATCAATGATTTCATCAATGACAATTATGGATTTAAAAGTGTAGAAAGAAAGACAGAAATTTTTACTGTAAAAGAAAAAAAACATACATACCAAGATTACAAGTTGGCGTACATCGCAGCAAGTGAAGGGTACAGCAAATTGATTTCGGAGCCAGAAGTAGCTGTTCAAAAATTGAATGAGGCTATTACTATTTGGGAAAAAGCATTAGAAGAATCTGATGTGGAAAACAAGAAAGCTAGAATCAATGAAAAGGTTACTTTAGCAACTTATTACAACCTTGCAGATGCCTACATTCACACAGCTCAGTTTGATAAAGCAAACAACGTAATGAATCAATTAATGTTATTAAGCGACAAAAGAAGCGAAGTTTCTACTATGGAAGCATACAAACTTCATTTGGCTGACTTGAAAGAGAGATGGGAAAATAACAACCAGTAAATTTCTTTTTTCAGAAATTCAAAAAGAGCAATCTTCCCCGATTGCTCTTTTTTTTATGCCTTTTGTTTGGTAATTGCCTCAATCATACCTTTAAAAATATAACCATGAAACGGAAACACCGCATACCAATATAACCTTCCCGCTAACCCCAGCGGTCTAAAAGTAGCAGTTTGCACCAATTTATTTTGATGAATTTTGAATTCTAGCCAAGCTTCTCCGGGCAACTTCATTTCAGCAAACAACAACAGCCTACCCTCCTCTTTATTGGCATACAACACACGCCAAAAGTCTAAGGCATCTCCCGCCTGAATCGTATCTGGATTTGTTCGTCCTCTTCTTAGACCCACACCGCCTGCCATTTTATCCATATAGCCTCTTAGCTTCCACAACCAATTTCCTGCGTACCACCCTGTACTTCCACCAATACTCCATATTTTATTTATGGTCTGGTGCTTATCGACCATCTCACTGGCACGAACATCCCGAAAGCAACCGAATGTAGGAACCTCAATGAAATCATTAATATTATCATTAAATCCGCTACTTGCATAAGCATCTTTCCAACTAGAAAGTACTGCGTTATTTTTGATTCGAGCAAATGCCAATTCCAATGATTTCTGGTAAGAAATTGGTTGGATAGATAGTAGTTCATTTATTCGAGAATCTCTACAAACCACCTCAACTTTCATGCTATTAACCAAAGAACTAGCCAATTTGTATGAAGTAGAGGTAACGAAATAAAGCCAATAAGAAGACAATTTTGGAGTCATTATGGGTACAGTCCATATTTTTCTTTTTAACTTTCTTTCTTTGGCAAACCCCAATAACATTTCCTTGTATGTTAGAATATCCGGTCCACCAATGTCAAAATTCTGACCGTAGGTGTCTTCTTGAAACAAAGCAGCAGATAGGAATTCAATCACGTCCTTGATTCCAATTGGCTGACATTTGGTGTTCAACCATTTTGGAGTTATCATGATAGGAAGTTTTTCTACCAAATCTCTTATAATCTCAAATGAAGCACTCCCCGAACCAATGATGATTCCGGCTCTCAAAGTGGTTAACTTATACTTTCCTTTTTCTAGTTCTTTTTCAACATTTTTTCGAGAAGACAGGTGCTTAGACAATTCTTTTTCATTTACAATTCCACTTAAATAAAGGACCTGCTTTACATTTGTGGAATCCATAGCTTCACGAAAATTTACTGCACATTGCTTTTCTAATGACTCGTATTCCGAAGAGGAAGACATAGAATGCACCAAGTAATAAGCTCCATCAATATCCTTTGGGATTTTTGTGAGCGTTTCCTTTTCCAGCAAGTCTATCTCTATTACATTTATCTTAGGTAAAAGTATTTCTGCGGGGTTGAATCTTTTGGCATCCCTCACACAGCAAATCACCTCGTGTCCGTCTTCGACTAATGTATTGATTAATCTTTTTCCGATATAGCCGTTTGCGCCAGTAAGTAATACTTTCATGAATTATAGTGATAGTGAGTCTTAGATAAAGTTAGGAAAACTATCAACCAAATGTAGCGATACTTCTCATTCCATAAAAAAAGCCTCAGAAGAAAATCCTCTGAGGCTACAGTTATTCAGTTCACACTGAATTTATTTTCTTTTTAAGACTGCTTCACAAGCTGAAACAATATCAACCGAATCTAATCCATATTTTGTCATTAGTTCGTCTGGAGTTCCGGACTCACCAAACGTATCATCCACCGCGACAAACTCTTGAGGAGTGGGAATCGTTCTACACAACAATGACGAAACAGACTCTCCCAATCCTCCGGCAATTTGGTGCTCCTCTGCAGTTACCACACATTTTGTCTTCATTACTGAATTCAAAATAATTGCTTCATCCAAAGGTTTGATTGTGTGGATATTTATCACCTCTGCATGAATTCCTTTCTGTTCTAATTCTTTCGCTGCCTCTAGTGCTTTCCACACTAGATGACCAGTAGCCAAGATTGTCACGTCACTTCCTTCATTCAAGAGAATTCCTTTTCCTATTTCAAAGGGCATGTCTTCTGGGATAAAAATAGGAACACTAGGCCTACCAAATCTCAAATAAACCGGTCCTTCATACTCTGCTATTGCAATAGTTGCTGCTTTCGTTTGATTGTAATCACAAGGATTGATTACTGTCATATTTGGCAACATTTTCATCATTCCAATATCTTCCAATACTTGATGGGTTGCTCCATCTTCTCCCAATGTAAGTCCGGCATGTGAAGCACAAATTTTTACGTTCTTGTCCGAATAAGCAATCGATTGTCTTATTTGGTCATACACTCTACTTGTTGAGAAATTAGCAAATGTTCCAGTAAAAGGAATTTTTCCGCCAATTGTCATACCGGCTGCCATACCCATCATGTTTGCCTCTGCAATTCCCGCCTGAAAGAATCTATCTGGAAATGCTTCTTTAAAGGCACCCATTTTCAAAGAACCAGTTAAATCAGCACACAAAGCTACGACATTTTCGTTGTTCTTTCCTAATTCCAAAAGTCCGTCTCCAAATCCCGACCTTGTGTCTTTTTTCCCTAATACTGTATATTCTTTCATAGTTTTTTGTTTAAAATAATGTATTATAAATTTACCTCAACGGTTGCTCCTGGTGTTACCGTAAATTCTTTTGTTACGGTGTAGGCAGATAATTTCTTTCTGGCAGGACGATACACCACATTGTAATCTCCTGGCTGGAGTCCCAATTGATAATTGAGTTTTTCTTTTTCTAAATTACACACCCACACTCTTTCTCCCTTGTCTGTTGTAAAAATAGAGACAATTCCAAAAAAAGGAAGATTTACATTTGCCAATCCTGGTTGTTGAATTTGAATCGTATTTGTCTTGCTTTGCTCTACCTTTACGTCAGTCATAACAATTCTAGGAAGTGACAAGATCTCAACATCGTATTTCCCAACTATGTAGGTATCTGCACTATTCATTCTTTGAGCATTAATTGTCTCTCCTGTTTCTTTATCTCGTATCACACATTTAATATCTGTGTATGAGTTTCCCGCACCTAAAATCCTGAACTCTAAACCTCCTTGTGGGGCGCTGAGTTCAATTATATTATGTTCACCGGGCTTAAGCTTAATGTCTCTCACTTCTTTTTTAGGTGTGGTATGCACCACCATTCTGTATGTCGACAATGGATCTATCCACATCGTATCAGGTCTATTTTTTCTGTCCAACGTGTGCATAAAAGTATACTTTAACTCTCCAGTTTTTTGGTCATAAAATGAAAGAGCCACATCAGTTTCTCTAGGTAGCTTCTTTGTATTCAAGAGATTCACTTGAACTGTAGTATTATTGAGTGCCTCACTCATTACTACTTTCATTACATCCCGAAATGATTCTTCTGTGCTGGCATCATAAGATTTTCCAATACACTGAAAATCTTTGAGAGATTCCATATCCATTGCTATCCCAATAACATAAGGTCTTACCTCTATTCCTTTTTCTCTCAACATTTTGGCGACTGCACAGGGATCTTCGTCACATGCTTCTATTCCGTCAGTGATGAGAATAATTACATTCCTACAATTTTCGCAATCAGGAAAGTCTTGTGCCGCAAATTCCAGAGACCGAGCAATTGGCGTAGTTCCTTTTGGTTGAAGGGAGTTAATCTTCATTTTTACCTTGTCGTAGTTGTCTCTTCCGAATGGAACTTCCAATTTTGTATCATTACAATCTTGCTGTCCCGGATACAATTTTGTTTGATGACCATACAAACGGAGAGCTACTTCAATATTCTCCAGTTTTGATAACTCATCCATGGTTTCGTACATGAGTTTTTTGGCAACCTTTATTTTTGTTTGCTCTTGCCATTGCCCATTCATTGAATTGGATCCATCAAAAATGAATAATATTCGAGTTGTTTCGGCAGTTTGAGCAAATGAGGAAAAACCAACGCATAGAAATACTAAGAAAACAGATAGTTTTTTTGAAAATGCATTCATAAACATGTTTTTAATAGAATTTATGCAATTGTTATGCCATTAGTAATCTCCTAAAGTTTCCTCTAGTTGGGAAAGGGCATTACTCAATTGTTCATCGTTTGGAGCAGATCCATGCCATTTGTGTGTCCCCATCATGAAATCAACGCCTTGACCCATTTCTGTTTTGAGCAAGATCATTACTGGTTTTCCATTTCCAGTCAATTCTTTTGCCTTATTCAATACATAAATTACAGATTCTATATCATTACCATTATCTTCAGTAATTACTTCCCAACCGAAAGCTTTCCACTTTCCTTCCAAATCTCCCAAAGAAAGAACATCTTCTACATCACCATCTATTTGACGGCCATTGTAATCCACAGTCGCAATCAGATTGTCCACTTTATTGGCTGCCGCGTACATAGCTGCTTCCCAAATTTGTCCCTCTTGTAGTTCTCCATCTCCGTGAAGAGTGTAAACGATGCTCTCTTCCCCATTCAGTTTTTTTGTCATGGCCGCACCAATACCCACAGATAATCCTTGACCTAGCGAACCAGAAGCTATTCGAATTCCTTCCAATCCTTCTTCGGTTGCTGGATGTCCTTGCAATCTTGAGTTTAACTTTCTAAAAGTAGCTAACTCTGATTTTTCGAAATATCCTGCGTGTGACAATACACTATACCATACAGGCGAAATATGACCATTTGACAAAAAGAATAAGTCTTCATCAAAACCATCCATATCAAACTCGTTTGGGTTGTGGTTCATGATGTCAAAATAGAGTGCAACAAAATATTCCACACAACCTAGAGAACCTCCTGGATGCCCCGAATTATTTGCATGAACCATGCGTACGATGTCTCTTCTTACTTGTGAAGAAATTGATTTCAATTGAGTAATATCTGCCATTATTTGAAGTTTTATCAAAAGTAATCTCGATTTGCCTAGTGGACAAAGATTTCGAATTCGATTTTTTAAAAGTTATTAACGGTTTTTGGCAAACAAGATTTCTTACTTGGAAAGAAGAAACTAACTCCTCTTGCCAGACCTATGCAAACAGAAATAGTTATTGTAGGAATTAGTATTTTTTTTTAGTTGTTCTACACAAATTATTCCAAACCGAACCTTTCTAATAATCTAGTTATTCATACTCTATTTTTGCTAAAAAAAGTGCTTCTCCGTCTACGGACTTTCCCGCTTTTCCTCTGTCGTGTGAGTGAATTATCTCTTGAAATTGTTTCAAATCTACTCGGCCCCTTCCTACCTGTAATAAAGTGCCTACGATTGCTCTTACCATGTTTCTGAGAAATCTGTCAGCAGTAATTTCAAATCTAAATCTACCATTACCTAAGGCAATTATTTCGGCTCTACTTACTTTACAATTGTTGGTAAAGGTTTCTGTATGAACTTTACTAAAAGAAGTGAAATCAGTGGTAGAAAGCAACAAATTGCATGCTTCATTCATTAATTGTATGTCTAATTTTCGTGGAACGTAATATGAAAATTTACCTAAAAACGGATTTGCCTTGTTATGAAAAAAGTAATGGTAAGTTCTTGCTTTGGCATCAAATCTCGCATGTGAATGAGGTTCTACCTTTTGAATCGATTCTATCACAATGGCATTAGGCAAAAGACTATTGAGCTTGTACACCAAATTATCAATCAACTTATCGGAATCGAAATGAGCGTAAAACTCAGAGGCATTTACTCCTGTATCTGTTCTTCCGCAACCTGTTGTTTTTATCTCCTTTCCTAATAGTAAGCTAAGAGCTTTGTTAAGCTCCCCTTGCACAGTAATGGCATTATCTTGTATTTGCCACCCATGAAAATGCGCACCGTTAAAGGCAAGTTTTATAAAATATCTAGACATCAATTCCATTGAGAGGATAAAGATAGAAATTGATTTGAGTTGTTCAAAAGAAAACAAAATTGTTACTTTTTTTCTTTCGTGCATTTCAGGGTTATATATACGAAAAACACTTACTATGAAAAAGACACTTAACCTTCTAGGATTTTTATCCTCATTCACAATCAGTACTGGAATTATGTTCAAAATATTCCACTGGCCCTATGCGGGAATTATTCTTTTTTTTTGGTTTTTTACTGTTGAATTTTGGTTTCTTGATGTTGTTCTATTTTGGACGAAAAAATAAGTCGTTCGAGATACAGTAAACCAGCTTACCATTCACTACCTTGTTCCCAACAAAACAACAGAAAAATGGGAAAAGGAAAAGATGCAAAAAAGC
>Ga0255773_10004892_pt1 | contig 11203 bp, 7 predicted proteins | sample 011ome_17_FD_179971 | JGI IMG/M metagenome (GOLD analysis project Ga0255773, IMG submission 179971) | Coastal salt marsh microbial communities from the Groves Creek Marsh, Skidaway Island, Georgia - 011502XT metaG (version 2) | ecosystem: Environmental > Aquatic > Marine > Intertidal zone > Salt...
TCTCTTCTGTGTTGTGCTTTTTTCTCGCTGGCGGATTTTTTGGTTCACTTTCTCTCTTTAAAAAAAGGGTCTTTTGGGTGTTGTTTAGGGTTATTCACGCTTTTAAAAATTTCGCGTAAAAAACCGGTTTTTTCGAGACTTCTTCTTCTCTTTTTTCGTCACTCTCGAACAGTTCGTTGTGCATCCTTTCCTCCAAAAGGATACATATGATGGTTTCGAACTCCGTCGCGTCCTTGTCCACCGCTCTTTTCTCGTCGTCTTTAAAAAGAAGCACCGTAAGCAGAAGGACACCACCAACGACAAAGTCTTCTTCGTCTTCTTCTTCTTTACGAAGAGTAAAAGCGTTCAAAATCGCGAACGCGACGACGTTGACGATTTTGTATCTCACCGTGACGGGTGGTTTTGTACCGACGACGACGAGTGGCTTTGCGATGGCGATGGGTGGTGACGACGGGACGACGATTCAGACGACGACGACAGTCGTCCGAGCAGAAAACGCTTCTTCCGTGTTTAACGGGAAATATGCCGACCCGAACCACCCGGGGTGTTTGCGAGGGATCGAGAGAGTGCGTTCGACGACGAAAGCGAAAGTGTTCGGAGAAGATGGCACCCCTGGGTGTCAAGCGGATGGACAAAAAGAGACGAAAAAATGGGAACTCGAAGGCGAGTTACGAGGGGAAAACGAGATACTCATCGATTTTTCCAAGAAAGGAGGACCGAAGAATTTACTCGGGAAGTGGACCGGCAGTGGCGTTTTGTTCCCAGACGGGAACACGTGGTCAAAGTTATAATAATAATATATAGCGTAAGCGAGTAAAATAAGCGTTGTCGTTTTGTAATAAGTATTTTATAGCGAGATTTTATATATATCATCAGCGTTCATCGTTTTTGAACGAAAACTATCGTCGATAACGCTGGAATCGTGAGCGATAAGTCGTCGACGTCGGACGTTCCTCCGGATATTTTCACGCGACGTAACGTTTCCGCGTCCTCACATATCGCGCCTTGCGCCGGGTGCGGCTCTAAAATTTTGGCGGTCGAAGCGTTTCTCACGTGACGTTGGAACGCTTTCTCGGCGTAGTTCTCGATGTCCGTCGACGTCGCGTTGACACACACGACGATGCGTTCAAAGTTGTCGCATATTTTTAGCTTCTCGAAACCATCGTCGATGACGTAGACGAGTAAACCTGGTATTTGATTTTCGCCGCGATTGAAAAACGAGACGCGATTTTGAACGTCTTTAAACGTCTCCAAAGAGAAGAGCTTCGAGCTCGAACGAATGGACATCAACTCGCAAAAGTAGTCCGTTTGTGCGAGTATGTCTTCTTGTGAAGGTTTATTCTCCTCAACGTTCGCTAAGAATGGACGAATCAAATCATATCGTCCTTCGTTTTTCGATCGCGGGGGCATCCCGACGCCAAAATTGTGCGTCTCGCCGGAGAAATCTAATCGATTGAACCAATCGCCGCTATCGTAACTGTCGCGATCTAAACTCTTCGAACGCAACAATTCATCGCCGGCGTGGAAAAAAGGCACGCCCTGGGACAACGCGACGATTGAAGTGCACACACGATTCATGCGAATTCTATCGCGTAACGTCGTGTGTTCGCTGCTCGCGCGAAGCGCTATGCAATCGAACAACGTTTCGTTATCGTGCGCGGAAACGTAATTAACGGTTTCTTTCGGTTCTCCCGCGTACGCTACATTTGAGTTCTCATACGCCGCATTTCTCAGTTGTGTCTCGACGCCATGTCTGTTCGTGAAAACGTATTCGCGTAAATTACCGGCGAACGCGGCGATAATTTTCTCGCCGTCTTCCATCGTTCGATATCTGCGAGACAGGTCATCGTTACCTTGCGCGGCGTTCGCGCGGTCGAGCAAACCCGTCGCGAAACCTTGTTCGCGAGGATCGCCAAAAGGAGTTCCACCAACCGCGCCTTCGCGAACGCGATCGTTGAAGGAACCGATGCCAGTATTCGCGAGGTTCATTTGCGAAGCGTTCGCGCCGACGCGGTTTTGTACAACCTCGGCGTAATCCCATCCCTCGCCGTATAAATACAATTTCGATCCATCGACGCCGTCTTTTTCTAAAGTCAACGCCTCTAACTTTGCTTTCGCTTTGAGCATGGTTTTTAACATGATGTGTCCCATTAAATCGAAACGAAACCCGTCGACTTTGTAATCTTTCGCCCAGTGGATTAAATCATCGACGATGAGTCTGTCGAACATGTAATGTTCGCTCGCGGTGTTGTTACAGCACGTGGACGCCTCGTAGTCGCCGCGAAAATTTCTTCGATGGTAGTATCCCGGAACGATTTTATCTAAAACAGAGTTCACATCGGTCGGGCCGCTGCTCAAAGTGTGATTATACACCACGTCGACGATGAGTCTCAAGTTCATTTTTTCGCTCAAGGACTTGACCATTTCGCGGTACTCTAAAATTCTCGTCGGACCGTCTGGATTGGTCGAATACGAGCCTTCCGGGACACCGTAGTGCACTGGGTCGTATCCCCAGTTGAAGGCATCTTCCGAGGCAATTTTTGACGTCAACGTTTGTTGAAACTCCGAGTCGCTTTCCAACGCCTCCATGCCGGAAATATCCGCCGAAGAGAGCGACTTTTGATTTTCCGCTCGTTCCGGAACGCTCCCGAAATCGTACGTGGGGAGTAAGTGGACGTGCGATAATCCGTGCTGCGATAATTTCTTCAAATGTCTCACGCCTCTTCCTTCTTCGCACGAGAATGCTTTATACTTCCCTCTCGCGTCTTCCGGCACGGAATCATCCAAGGCGGAAAAGTCGCGCACGTGCAACTCATAAATACCGCCTTCGCAAATGTGATTCAAACTCGGTTTCGCGAACGTTTCCCATCCTTCCGGTTTCGCCGACGCGTCGTTCTCGACGTCAAATATGTGCGCTCTTCGTCCATCCGCGGCTAACGATCTCGCGTAAGGATCCGACGCGATTGAAGTCATCACTTTATTTTCTTTCGGATGAAACACCGTCACTCTGAAATTGTAATACATCTGGTACAACTCTTTACGCCTGCCGTGAATAATCCACGTTCCGTTCGAGCTATCAAACATCATCTCCAATTCCTCCTTCGGGTGCGAGAAATCTGGAGAATCGAAGAGTAAGAAATCAACTTGAATGGCGCTTGGCGCCCATAACGTGACGACGATAATTTCGTCCATAAAAGTACACCCGAGCGGCCCATCGTAGCTATAAAACGCATCCAACGCGCCGTGGATTTGCAAGCCGCACGCATCGAGTGGTTCATTCTCGTTCTTATCTTTCCTTTGCTTTTTCGTTCCAACGGCGAGTTGCGTTTTCAACAACAATTTCATTTTCGCATCCGAGACCGTCGACTCGCCGATTTCGTAAAACGCGAAACATTTTTCGTTGAACACGGCTGGAAACTTCTCCTTCACGGCCGCATCGATGCTATCTTCCTCCACTCGCGATAAAGTAGCCTCCAAAACGTCCCCATCCTCCGGATCCTCGCTCTCTACTCCGTCCATGGTTGCTTTCAAACTGCCGCTTTTACTCGAATACAATTCCACCGCGACCTCTTCTTCTTCTTCTTCTTCTTTTCCTCCTCCTCCTCTTCCCTCCTCCTTCACGCCGTTAAAATCTCTCGGCAACGCCACCAACCGCTTATCCAGCAAGATAGCCCGGTGACAATTCACGTCTCCTTTCGGCAACTTCTCCAAATCCGGCTTCTCCTGCCAAATCTCTTGGTATCCGCTCACTAAGAAAATCTCCACGTCCTCTTCGCCGCTCGGCACTTTCATCGACTCCGCGCGCACGTCCTGCTCTTCGCCTTTGTGCAACAAAACCGACACGATTTTCGAACTCGTCCCTTCTAATTCCACTTTATACGTCTCAAACTGTGGCAACGATGCGTTCACTGGAAATAACGGTTCGTTCCAATCCGTCGGTTTCGGCACGTCCCCCCAGACGTGGAGACCAAAACCATCGTAATCCGATTCCTGACGGTGGTAGTTGACGACTAAGAAACGCTTCGTGGTGTTCTTGTTGTTGTTCTCGTTGTTCTCGTTGTTGTTGTTGTTCGTCCCAGGAGTTTTTTTATCGTCGGACAAAAAACACCTTTGGATGTTTCGTCCTCGTCCTCGCGATGATCGTCCTCGTCCTCGTCCTCGCGATCGTCGTAAAGAAGACGAAGGTAAAGAAGAACCGAAAGCGCGATTGGATTTCTTCGCATCTCTTCCAAACGTGCCGGAGATGGATATTTGCACGGACGACGCGAACGAGGACGAGAGGTTTTTACACTTTGGCGAAAGGAGAAGAACTTTTGAAGGCATTCTTTGAATCGTCGTCTGAATCGTCGTCTGAATCGTCGTCTGAATCGTCGTCTTGGATGGATCTGTCTCTTTCTCTTTCTGCTTCTGGCGAAAGAGCGCGAGTGATGCCGTACGTGTGATGACAAATGGTTTCAAAAATCTCCCGAAAAAAGAGAGAAAGAACGCGCTTCTAAATACTGGATGCGGCGCAAAAATACGTAAAACTCTCTCTCTGTGTTTCAAATTACATTCTATTAAAATCTATTAAAACGGGCTTTTTTAAGGCCAACAACTTAATAGACGTAGTTTTTCTGGAAGGTACTGTCCGTGTTCGCCAAGGACTCTTCGGCGTTGAACTTGCCGAGTTGCGCGAGACCGTTTTCTTCCGCGCGTCTGGACAAGATGGCTTGCGCCTTGCCAACCATGGCGTCGTCGCCGGCCCACGTCTTGATGACGGAGTTTTGCAACGCTCTCGCGTACGAGAAGGACACGTGCCACGGGTTCGGCTGTTGGTTCATGGCGTTCAAGTACAAGGTGGAGTCCAATTCGGACAAACCGCCAGACAAGAACATGATACCGGCGGTGGCCGGCGGGACGCGAGAGTTCAACATCTTCAAGGTCGCCGCGGCGACTTCTTCCGGAGTGTTTCTCTTCGGGCAGTCGGCACCCGGGCCAACCATGGACGGCTTCAACAACATGCGGTCGAACATGACGTCGTTGTCCGCGAGGTACTTGAAGGTTTCCGCCCAGACCGCGGAGGCAACTTCGAAGGTTTCTTCCAAGGTGTGCTCGCCGTCGAGGAGGATTTCCGGCTCGACGATCGGGACCAAACCAGCGTTTTGGCAGATGGCGGCGTATCTCGCCAAGCCGTACGCGCAGTCAGTGACGGCGATCTTGGACGGGCCAGCCGGGATGGAGACGACGGATCTCCACTTGCAAAAGCGCGCGCCTTGCTTGTAGTATTCCGCGGCTCTGTCGGCGAGGCCGTCCAAACCTTGGCACCAGGATTCACCGTTGCTGTTCGCGAGCGGCTTCAATCCCTTGTCGACCTTGATACCCGGGTAGATACCTTGTTCGTTCAAGCAGTCGACGAAAGACTTGCCAGCCTTCGTGGATTGGTAGAGGGTCTCCTCGAAGAGGATGGCGCCGCCAATGTGCTTACCGAGGTTCGGGGTCGTGATGAGGAGTTCTCTGTATCGACGACGGTTTTCTTCGGTGTTTTCTACCCCGACGCCTTCGAGACGGGAGCCGCACGTGGCGTTGGATTCATCCATCGCCAAGATACCTTTGCCCGCCTTGGTCATGTTTTGCTGTTATTATTAAAGGAAAGAGAATAATACGAATATGAGTAATCATCGTGCGGAAGAAAAAGGAGGAGATAGTTTTTCTGTGGTCCACACACGCAATCGGATATAATCATCGAAAAGCGCGCGCTCGAAGAACAAACACACAACAACAACGCGAACAGATTCCGCGCAGAAACCTTCCGCGTTCGAATCAAACAAAATCCAACGCGTTCAATTTAACCGCCACACGAACCGAACCAAACGCCTCTCGGACGCCTTTCCCCTCTCGTCGAATCACCGCGCGCGTCGACACCGTAAAAAAAAATTTTACCCAAGTGGCAAAAAGGGAAGAAACATTTAAGCGCAACAACGTACCGCAGTTTGCAACAACTCGTCGTCGTACTGGCCGGCGCGAGTGACGACGTTGGTTCTTTTGGCGACGGACGCCTTGGAGACGACAACCTTCGCCCCGAGAAGAGTGCTTTGGGTGAGTGCAGACATTATGAGTATCTCTTTGTGTGCGTATAAAAGTAAAGCATATTTATCTCATTCGTGATGAGAAGAAACCGATTACATCCAAGAAGCTCCCTCTCACCAAAAAAGCGAAAAACCTCGAGAGAGCAAAAAAACCCTCGAGAGGTGAAAAAAAGGCAGAAACAATCATCTCAAAAAAACAAAAAAAAAGAGATGAAGATCTCGAGCAAAAATTAAACAAAAACTGACCCCTGACGCCTAGTAAAAGAGGAGACGTGGCTCGCTCCTCAGACGAAGATTTTTTCGTTTTTGCCTCGCACCGCACGAAAAAGTACTCTTTTTTGCTCCTTTTTTGGTACACTTTTAGGCCAAGTTTAAGGCGGATTGAGGGAGACGTCACTTTAATACCATTCCCACGACGCGTGTATACACCACGCACGCGCGCACATCTGAGAGAGAACGACGAAAGAGAGAAAAGATAAGATATGATTCGCCGAGCGACGTCGTCGAAGCGCGTTCTCGCGTTAAAAGAAGGACTGTTAGGGCGAGCGAGTTCTTCTTCTTCGGTCGCATCGTCCTCGTTCGCGTCAACGTCATCCCAAAAACACATCATCAATCGTTCAACCGAGAGAGGGATATCCTCGTTTTCGAAAAACAACTCGCACAACAACAACGCGGTGAAAGAGGTGAAGAAAGCGACGGGAAAAGACAGTCGATCGCAAAGAGGGATCGCGGGCGCGCGTAAGGATGCGTCTCACTCTTCTTTGGATGCGACGAGTGCGAAGAAAAAAGTCGTCGCGAAGATCAACGGAGGGAATAAGCATCTGGATATCGCGAGACGTGGCAAAGCAGCCATGCCGCAAGCGGCGACGAGCGCGAAACCGAATGCAATCGATTACTCCGTCGGGGGCACCGTGTACCCCGTACCGCAAGAAGTGAAAGGCTCGAAAGTGGTCTACCAAAACGCAGACGGCATGCGCGTGGACGATGGGAGGTACCAGAACTTTAAGAGCGATTTGAAAAACGAGTTGATGATACCGGAGGAGCGCATCATCACCGACGCGGTGAAGACGTACGCGTACGGGACGGACGCGAGTTTTTACAGATTGTTACCGCAAATGGTGGTGAAGATCCACTCCGAGGAAGAAGTGAAGAAGATTTTACCGTACGCGAAGAAACACCAGACGCCGGTGACGTTTCGAGCGGCTGGGACGTCTTTGAGCGGGCAAGCGGTTTCGGATTCGGTTCTGTTGAAGTTGTCGCACGTCGGGAAGAACTTTCGAGATTACACCGTGCACGAAGACGGGAGGAAGATTACGTTAGAACCTGGATTGATTTTGGGCGAAGTGAATAGAATTTTGCAAGCGCACAAGAAGAAGGGCGGGCACGCGGTGCAATACAAGATGGGTCCGGATCCGTCTTCGATCGATTCGTGTATGGTTGGCGGCGTCGTCGCGAACAACTCTTCGGGCATGTGCTGCGGGGTGAAACAAAACACGTATCACACTTTGGAAGATATGAGAATCGTGTTCGTGGACGGAACGGTTTTGGATACCGCGGATCCGGCGTCTCGAGAGAACTTCTTGAAAACGCACCAAGACTTGTGCGCGAAAGTGAGCAACTTGGCGACGAAAGTCCAAGCGGACGCCGAGTTGACCGCGCTGATCAAGAAGAAGTTTGCGATTAAATGTACGACTGGTTATTCCATCAACGCTTTAGTAGATAACGATGCGAAGGACCCGATTGAAATTATCAAGAGATTGATGATTGGGAGTGAAGGTACTCTCGGTTTCGTCTCGAGAGCGACGTATAACACCGTCGTCGACCACCCGCACAAGGCGAGTTGTTTCATCATGTTCAAAGACGTCGACGACGCGTGCAACGCGGCGGCGGTGTTGAGACGCGAAACGACCGTCGATGCGGTGGAGATCTTCGATAAGGCGAGTTTACGTCAGTGCGAAAAGCACGAGAAGATCATGTCGTTGGTGCCGACGATCCCGGAAGCTGGGAAGTACGGCGCGGCGCTTTTGATCGAGTGCAGAGGCCCAACCGACGCGGAGTTGGACCAAAACATTAAAGCGGTGACGACCTCTTTGGACGGCGCGAACTTGAACTTTTTGCACCCGAGAGAGGAAACGTATCCATTCTCGAAGGATCCAGCCGTGTACGGTACCTATTGGGACGTGAGAAAAGGTTTGATTCCTATGGTTGGCGGCGGTCGCGAAGCCGGTACTTCGGTGTTGATTGAAGACGTCGCGTGCGAAGTCGATTCGTTGGCGCCAATGACGAAGGATTTGATGGCTATGTTTGAAAAGCACGGTTACGACGACGCCTCGTGCATGGGCCACGCGTTGGAAGGTAACTTGCACTTGGTCTTTTCCCAAGGTTTCCGTACGGAGAAGGAAGTCGAGACGTACGGGATGATGATGCAAGAAATGTGCGAGATTGTTGCGGTCAAATACAAAGGGTCGTTGAAAGCCGAGCACGGTACCGGGCGTAATGTCGCGCCGTTCGTTGAAATGGAATGGGGCACCAAAGCGTACGATATCATGTGGGAATTGAAGGAAATGTTTGATCCGGATTACGTGTTGAACCCGGGCGTTATTTTGAACAGAGATCCGGACGTCCACCAAAAGTTTTTGAAGCCGAAACCGGTGGCGGACCCGATCGTCGATATGTGCATGGAATGTGGTTTCTGCGAATCCAACTGCCCGTCCAGAGACGTGTCGTTGACGCCGAGACAAAGAATCACGGTCTACCGCGAAATTAGTCGTTTACAAGCGATGGAGAACAGAGGCACGGAAGATCAAGCGCGATTGGACGAGTTTTTGGACATCTTCTCCTACGCCGGTGACTCCACTTGCGCTGCCGATGGTATGTGCGAAGTGAAGTGCCCGGTTGGTATCAACACCGGCACTCTCGTGAAATCCATTCGCGCGAGAGAGCTCGAGCAAGCCAAGAATGTCTCGTCGGTTGCCGCGTCGCTCGGGAGAAACTTTGCGAGCTTCTCCGGCGTCGTCCCGCCGTTCTTGAACTTGGTTTCTGGCTTCCACTCTATTTTGGGCGAAGGTGTTTTGAAAACCGTCTCTGGTGGGTTGAACAAAATCTCCGGGAACATGATTCCGGAGTGGAACCCGCACATGCCGCGAGGCGCGCCGAAGTTGCCGGAACCGAACCACGCGAAGGAGAAACACGCCGGCGTTGAAAGAAAAGTCGTCTATCTTCCGTCCTGCGTGACGAGAATGATGGGTCCGAGTAAAGCGGACGCCAATTTGGAAGGCGTCGCGGACGCCATGATGTCCATCTTGGCCAAAGCGGATTACGAAGTTGTCTACCCGAAGGGCTTGAGCGACCAGTGCTGCGGCATGTTGTTCAACTCCAGAGGCTTCAAAGACACGGCGATTACGAAAGCGGCGCAAATGGAAGAAGCTTTGTTAGAAGCGTCTGAAAATGGCAAGTACCCGATCGTTGTCGACACCTCTCCTTGCTTGGCGGAAATCAAAGGCTCGTTGCAAAACCCGGCGTTGAGATTTTCCTTGTACGAACCGGCAGAGTTCATCGCGAATCACTTGCTCGATAAGCTCGAGTTCAACAAGGTGAAGAAACACGTCGCCATCCACGTCCCGTGCTCGTCCAAGAAGCTCGGTGTGGAACAAACGTTCACGAAACTCGCCGAAAAGTGCGCGGAAGAAGTGACTGGTTCAGGTATCCCGTGCTGCGGTATGGCTGGCGACCGCGGTATGCGATATCCGGAATTGACGGGCGGTTCCTTGAAATACTTGGACTTGCCGAAAGGATGCACGGACGGTTACTCCACCTCGCGCACGTGCGAGATGAGTTTAACCAACCACTCTGACGTTTCCTTCAAGGGTTTGGTGTACTTGGTCGACGAAGCCACGACGGCGAAGAAGGCGTCGGCGTAAATGAATGCGTGAGAAAGAAGAAATATATAAGAAATGTGTTTGTGTTAACCTACCTGTTGCGCGGCGAGAGAAACGATTGATTGAGTAAAATAGACGAACGAAAAATAATCATCTAATCTGTATCTATATAGTCGATTATAATAAACCTCAGAATCCTACTACTACTATAACTATAAATACTCTATTGCACATCATCATCATCATCATAACTTCGAGGAAGCTTTTTGCCCTCCTCCTCCTCCTCCTCTCAATCCGTCTAAAACGCGTTTCAATTGCTTCACGATGGTCGGTTCGCACAACATTCGAAACCCGTCCTTCGCCTCTTCCTCGCACCCGTACCGATACCATTCCTCGGCAAACGCTCCTCTCAAGTTAATTTTCGTCTTCGCGTACCCGTCTCGCGGTAACCGTTTCATCTTCTCCGCGATTTCCATCACTCTTTTCTCCAACATCCCTTCCTCGCATACCTCGTCGATCAACCCGTATCTCAACGCCTCGCTCGGTTTCGCCAAAGCGCCTTGCAACAACAACTTCTCCCCCAACGCTTTGCTCAAAGTCACCTCGCAGAACCGCAACGCCCAAAATTTCGGCACCGGTATCCCCAACATCACCTCGTTCAGACCAAACGAGCTCGTTTTGTGCGTCGTTTGTACGCGATAATCGCAACACAAGGACAACATGGCGCCGCCCGCCGGACACGCGCCTCGAATACCCGCTATCGTCACCAACGGAGACACCAACAATCTCGTGAGAAAAGTCGTTTGTACTCTCCAAAACTTCTCGTATCTTTTTGCAGTCGTCTCTGGAGCGTATAACTCCTTTATATCGTTCCCGGCGGTGAAAATATCTCGTTTTAATTTGGAGAGAAAGATAAGAACGCGCGTTTTCGGGTTGGATTCGATGCGCACTAACGCGGAATGTAATTCCGTCCAAAACTGTAAATCCATCGCGTTCGCCGGTTCCGAGAGAAGAGAGACGATCGCTATCGTTTCTTCTTCTTTCGCGAAAGAGACGGTCACTTTTGGTGGTACTGATGGTCCCGACATCGTCGCGCGAGACTTCTCTTCTTTTCGAAAACAACAAAGTATTAAAAAGTCGTTTACTCTCTGAAGCCTCTTCTTCTCGATGATGGTTCGTTATTGTTGGTTGCTTTTTCAGAAGTTCGGTGTTGTGAGGAAAAAGCAGCCAATTTTTCTCCTTCCTTCTGCTTAAAATTTT
>Ga0255773_10004897_pt1 | contig 11195 bp, 9 predicted proteins | sample 011ome_17_FD_179971 | JGI IMG/M metagenome (GOLD analysis project Ga0255773, IMG submission 179971) | Coastal salt marsh microbial communities from the Groves Creek Marsh, Skidaway Island, Georgia - 011502XT metaG (version 2) | ecosystem: Environmental > Aquatic > Marine > Intertidal zone > Salt...
TCACCCGCGGCCACATCCTCGTTATCTATTGGGTTATCCGTTGCGGAGCTATTGGATGATAAGAATGTCTGATCGTTTACTTCATACGTTAGAAAAGTACTTGCCTGAAGATTCTGCATCTTATGCGCATTCTTTACTTTGGCAGTACGGTATCCAACTGCATATCAAGAAACCAAGAAAAACGAAATTAGGAGATTATCGACCTCCTCAGAAAGGTGAGCCACATCGCATTTCAATCAATAACAACCTAAACCAATATGCATTCTTAGTGACCTTTTTGCATGAAACAGCCCACCTGATTAACTTTGAGAAAAATGGATTTAAAGTTCAGCCTCACGGGCTAGAATGGAAAAGAGAATTTCAGTGTATATCTGCTCCTATTTTGAATCCAGATTTATTTCCTGTAGAACTATATTCTGCATTGCAGAAGTATTTAAATAACCCTAAAGCCAGCAGTTGTACGAGTCCAGAATTGGTTCGGGCTCTAAGAAAATATGACGAGGCAGATGGCGATTCGGTTCTATTAGAGATGCTACCTTTAAATGCAGAATTTTATATTGACGAACGTATTTTTGTTCGTGGGAATAAAATGAGGAGTCGTTATAGATGCATGGAACAATCGAGTGGGAAGTGGTATTTCGTTCCCGGGTTAATGGAGGTAGTACCAAAGGTTTAATTTAAATTCGCACAGCATGCCAAAACTATCCATTGTTATACCAGCCTATAACGAAGAGCCAACCATCCATCACATTTTAGATAAAGTGAAAACAGTCGACCTCATTGGTGGATTTGAAAAGGAAGTGGTTATCGTGGATGATTGCTCTAAGGATGGGACTTTCGCTAGATTAGAGGAGTACAAAAATGATAATAAGGACTTTGACATTCAATTGTACAAGCACGAGGTGAACAAGGGGAAAGGAGCTGCTTTACACACGGGTATAAAACACGCTTCAGGTGATATAACCGTTATTCAAGATGCTGATCTCGAATATGACCCAGAGGAATATAATATTTTGTTAAAACCATTCGTGGATGACGTTGCTGATGTCGTTTATGGGAGTCGATTTATGGGAGGGAACCCACATCGAATCTTGTTTTTTTGGCATAGCATAGGAAATAAATTCTTGACCTTCCTGAGTAATATGTTTACCAATTTGAATTTGACAGATATGGAAACCTGCTATAAGATGTTCCGTACGGATCTAGTTCAATCGTTAACATTAAAAGAGAATAGATTTGGTTTTGAACCTGAGGTTACGGCAAAAATTTCTCGAGTTACAGGTGTTCGTGTATATGAGGTAGGAATATCTTATTATGGAAGAACCTTTGAGGAAGGCAAGAAAATCGGTTGGAAAGACGGATTTAGAGCCATTTATTGTATTCTGAAGTACAATATTTGGGCTAAATAGGAATCTTGCATCTTCATAATTTTCTGACGGTTATGTAATATTTATTTGTTGCTTTTAATGGGTAATTGGAGTTAATTTGTTTTAACTAAACCTAAATTGCCTATGGATAGAAAGACTACAAGAATTTTATTTACAATTGACAAAAACGTTAACCCAGAAGAAACAATTAAGGCGGCGGTAGAAATTAGCCGTAAAGCCAACCTAAGTTTAACATATATCCATTCGGACGACTCTTATGACTTATGCAACGGAGACTTAGATGCTTGTAAAAAAGACTTTAAGCTAAAATATTACAAGGATCTGGAATATGAAAAAGTAAATGGTTCGTTATGGAAAACGCTGGCTAAACAGGGTGTCGAAAAGGACTGCAACATGTTTGTAGTAGGAGCAAAAACCGAAAAGGCAGGTCTATTTGGTGGTGGAATGGCAGCGGTAATGAGTAGTTTTCAAGGAGGAGTTTTGTTCCTAAATGAAAATACACAATGGCTAACGCCAAAAAGTATTGTCATGCCACTTGACGGGCAATCTGAAACAAGACAGAAGTTTTACCGCGTTTCGGAATGGGCAGGTTTTACTCGCGCAAAGGTGTATGTTTTAGGAGTAAGTAATCCTTCAGATAAGGAAGATAAAACCTATGTGCATACATACAGTGTTCAAGGTGAAAATTATATGCTTGAGCGTAAAATACAAGCGAGTCGCGAAGAGGTAGAAGCAAAAGACTGCGCTAAAATCATCTTAGATAAAGCCGCGACACTTAAGCCTTGTTGGATTAGTGCAGTGAGCAATACAGATGGTATTTTCAAGACCTCCTCATTTCAGAAGGTGTGCGAACAAGCCGATGAACCTGTATTGATTATGCCTTATCAAGAAATTGCAGGTGCAGGAGGTGTAGGTTATTAGTTTGTCAATTAAACCAATTAAAGGGCGCCAAAAGCGCCCTTTTTCTTTAACGAATTCAGGAAAAATTCACGAAATTGCAGAATAATGGATAGAGTCAAAGAAATCCAAGCATTTATTAGCGAAGGTAAAGTCCCAGAGATTGTTTTTTGGGTAGGTTGTGCAGGAAGTTATGATGAAAGGGCACAAAGAGTGAGCAAGGCATTTGCTGAGATACTTCAAAAAGCGGGTGTGGAGTTTGCGATATTGGGTGCGGAAGAAGGATGTACCGGAGACCCTGCTAAACGAGCTGGAAATGAGTTTTTGTTCCAAATGCAAGCCATGCAAAATATAGAAACGTTAAATGGCTATGGAATAAAGCGTTTGGTGACAGCCTGTCCACATTGTTACAATACACTCAAGAACGAGTATCCTTCATTGGGCGGTAATTATGACGTTGTTCATCACACTCAATTTATCAATGAATTGCTTCAGAGTGGTCGTTTAGCTATTGAAGGAGGAGCATTTGAGGGTAAGAAAATAACTTATCATGATAGTTGCTACCTAGGCCGAGCGAATAATATTTATGAAGCTCCTAGGATGGTAATTGAACGGTTGGATGCGGACCTTCAGGAAATGAAACGATGTCGTACCAACGGGTTGTGCTGTGGTGCTGGTGGCGCCCAAATGTTCAAAGAAGCTGAAGCAGGAAACAAAGAAGTGAATATTGAGCGAGCGGAAGAGGCATTGGATACAAACCCCGATATCATCGCTGTGAATTGTCCTTTTTGTATGACGATGATGAGAGACGGTACCAAGCATTTTGAAAAAGAGGATTCAGTGGAAGTAATGGATATTGCTGAATTGGTTAACCAAAATCTTAAATGAGTTTAGAGCGATTACCAGATAATTCGAGAGTCTGGTTTTTTGGGTCAGACCGATTATTAAATGATGAGGAAAAAAGTTCTCTTTCCATTGAGCTTCAAGAATTTGTTTCTAGTTGGAAAGCACATGGTGCAGAGTTAGCCGCATCTTTCGAAATACTTCATGATTGTATTCTAATTGTTTCAGTTGATGAGAGTGTAACCCCTCCAACTGGCTGTTCTATAGATAAAGTTTTTAAATTGCTGGAAAAACAAGCATCTAATTGGTTTAATCGATTATTGATTTGGCGTGCGTTTTGTAACACAGCAAAAATTTACACGGTAGATGAGTTACAATTAGCTTTAGAGGCTGGTGAAGTAGATAGGGATACAATAATCATTAATTCTACGGTTAGATCATTAACAGAGGTAAGAAAGAGTTTATACATCTCGATTAACGATAGCTGGGTTTCCTCGAAATTGGTTGAATAGGTATGAAAGATAAGCGCATAGCGATATTGTTTTTGACCATATTCATCGACTTATTGGGTTTTGGTATAGTTATTCCAATTCTACCCAATTTGGCAAAGACATTAGCAGTGGATGCTTCCATTAGTATGGAGCCCGATGTGGCTGTAGGATTCGTGGCTGCTGTTTTTTCTGCTATACAATTTTTATTTGCTCCGTTGTTTGGGGCATTGAGTGACAGAATTGGTCGTAGACCTGTAATCTTAGGGTCCGTACTTGTAAATGCGGCTGGATATGCTGTCTTTGGGATTGCTGGGAACTTTTTTATTCTTTTACTTTCAAGAGTTATATCGGGATTTGGTAGCGCCAATATCAGCGCGGCACAAGCTTACATTGCCGATATAACTGATGCCAAAGACAGGGCTAAAAAAATGGGTATTATTGGTGCTGCATTTGGGTTGGGATTTGTATTTGGACCGCCTATTGGAGGTTGGTTATTTGAGTTAGGAGGAATGATGTACGTAGGATTCTTTGCCTCTGCATTATGCACCATTAATTTTATTTTGGCCTTTTTTATGCTACCCGAAAGCAATACCCAAAAAGGAGGCGTTCGAAGAAAACCTAGGGATACTTTTAAAGGGATGGCGAAGGCATGGAGCATCGAAATCATTGGTGAACTACTTCTAATCAATTTTATTTATATCTCTGCGTTTAGTATGATGCAGATCAATGCATCCATCCTATGGAAAGAACATTACTCATTGACCCCTGCTCAAATTGGTAATATTTTTGGAATCATCGGAATATTTAGTGCGATAGTACAAGGTGGATTGATTGGAGTTTTTCAGAAAAAATTTGGTCTTAATCGTATGCTTTTATGGGGATGTCCCTTTGCGGGATTGGGACTCACGTTAATTCCATTACCTAGCCAAGAATGGTTTTACCCTGTTCAAATTCTAGCTATCTTGTTTTTAGCCTTGAGTAATGGTTTACTGATGCCATCTATTAATAGCTTAGTTTCGTTACATTCACCTTCAAATGCCCAAGGAAGTATGTTAGGTATTTTGCAGAGTATGGGCTCTCTCGCTAGAGCTATCGGTCCAGTGATCAGTGGTTTTTTATATGCTCAATATTATCAGCTTCCATATTTTGCCGGTGGCTTCCTTATGTTAGTAACGTTTATTATGGCGTGGTTGCTGTTCAAGAAATTAAAAGTTCAACCACAAGCGGTTTAATGATAAAGATACTTCACTTAAATGCATCAACCGAAGGAGGTGCTTCAGGAGCCGCTCAACGATTGCATGAGGCTCTTTCGAGTTCCAAAAGGGTAGTTTCTAAACATTTGATTTTTTCAGGGAAAAAAATAAATGACAGCCACACGAGATTAATCTATTCAAGTAGGTTGGGTCGATTATTTGCATTTGCTTTTCATGCATTAGACAAATTAGATTTTCTGAGATACGAAAGAGATAAAACTATTCGTTTTCAATTCTCTCATGCAAAAGTTGGGATTGACATAACACGCCACAAGTGGTTCAAGGAGGCTGATATAATCCATTTGCACTGGATTCATAAAGGGTTTTTATCGTACAGATCACTAGAGAAGATTATGTCTTCCGGCAAACAGATAGTCTGGACCATGCATGACATGTGGGCCGTTACAGGTGGATGTTATCATGTTTGGAGCTGTGATCATTTTAAGCGTGGCTGTGGCAATTGTCAATATTTGAGAAAACCTCACGCATCCGATCTATCTTATGAAAAATATCAAGAGAAACAATCAATTTGGGACCAAAGCGGAATCTCCTTTATAGCACCCAGTAATTGGATGTTGCGTATAGCTATGCAAAGTAGATTGATGTTGAATGCAAAATATAGCGTTCTGATACCTAACCATGTTGATACAGATTTTTATTGTGAAACCTCTGTAAAATCAAAACCTACGGATAGGCAAGGTTTAAAGTTGGATCCACATAAGTTTACCTTTTTATTTGCTGCGGCTTATTTGCCAAATCCACAAAAAGGATTTGATCGTTTCATCGAGCTATACAATCTAATTCAATCCAAATGTCTTAACGTTCAGGCATTGGTTATTGGCGATTCTAAGGGAAAAGCGTATGAGCTAGCTGACGCACAGTTTTTGGGTTATGTAAGTGACCCTAAACAAATAATTAATGCCTATAGCCTCAGTGATCTCTTTGTAATAACCTCAGTACAAGATAATTTACCGGGTACAGTTTTAGAGTCATTGTCTTGCGGTACCCCAGTTGCTGGATTTAATATTGGTGGTATCCCAGAGATGATAGATGATAACGTAAACGGGTTTATATCTGAGCCGGATAATCTTGATGGTTTGGCGGATAGAATCATCGATTACATCAATTCACCCGAGAAACATGGCCAGTTTTCTCAAAATGCTCGTAAGAAGATCCTTGATAACTATCATAAAAATATAGTGGTAGACAAACATGTTGAGCTGTATAATTCAATAATGAAAAACCCCGAGTAATCCCGGGGCTTTTTCACAAACACCATACAAAAAAATATCTAATCTACATTGTCATGGAGCATCTTGTTTGGGGATATTGAGAATCTATCTTGATTCTCATTTTCATCTTTTTCAGAGATACTTAGCTTAGAAACGTTACTAGAATGACTTGGAGGAGCCTCTGCTAGTTGGACATTCCTACGCTGATATGCTGGAATTTCAATATCCATTTCATTATTTCCAAACCCCAAAGAGGTTTGTAGAGGATTCTGAGAAGGCATATTGTGCTGTCTTTGAGGTGCAGCATACTGCTCGGATTCAAATGAGTTTCCTTGCTGTGAATGTTGGTTTGGATTATTATCCGAAAATAATTCGGCTAATGGTTCAGAATCTTCTAATTGATTCCTTTTTACATGTATGGAGCCTGTGTTCGTCTCTGAACTGAGATTTGAATTTGCTTCATTGGGTTCTTCCTCTTGGATAGGGTCCTCATGAATGACTTCTATTTCGATATCAGACTCCTCCATTGGTGCTAACTGCTCGATGGTTTCTTTACTCTGTCCGTTTCGCGGGCTGATATCATTATCCTGATCTTGGGTGATTTCAAAGCCTGTTGCAATAACCGTAACAGAGAGTTTGTCTTCTAGCGTTTCATCTTTTGTGATTCCCATTTTTAAATGAGCAGTATTACCCGCTTCTTCCTGTAGGAAAGATGTGATGGTTCTTGTTTCACTTAATGTTGGAGCTTTGTTTCCATAGGTTACGTTAAGTAGGATATGATTCGCACCAATGATCTTGGTATTATCTAACAAAGGGCTTTTAATGGCCATTTGTACGGCTTCGTGAGCTCTGTTTTCACCATCTGCAACACCTGTACTCATAAGCGCGCGACCGCTGTTTTGCATGGCTGTTTCAACATCTTTAAAATCGACATTCATATGTCCTGGCTTAAAAATAATTTCTGCAATTCCACGGGCAGCCGTGCACAAAACATCATCCGCTTTTTCAAATGCCTCTAAAAACGTTAAATCACCATACATATCAACAATTCTATCGTTAGAAATGGTGATCAATGCATCAACATTTGGTCTTAGGTTTTCCAATCCTTCCGTAGCCTGTTTTTGACGGTCTGGGCCCTCATCGGAAAATGGTAAAGTCACAATACCGACAGTCAGAATACCCATTTTCTTGGCTATTTCTGCAATTACGGGTGCAGCACCAGTACCGGTGCCGCCACCAAATCCTGCGGTGATAAAGATCATACGCGTTCCATCGGATAGCATATTTTCTATGTCAGCGGTACTTTCTACTGCGGCATCCGCTCCTGACTTAGCTGAAGATCCAGCACCCAAACCAGAAGTTAGTTCTGCTCCTAGTTGGATTCTATTGGGAACGCTACTATGACGCAGTGCTTGTATGTCTGTGTTGCATACGAAGAAATCTACTCCTTCGATGCCTTGTTTAAACATATAGTTGACAGCGTTTCCGCCACCGCCACCTACACCGATTACTTTGATGATGTTCTCTAAAGATTGATCTGGTTGAAATTCCATATTCATTGTTCTAGTGTTTGGTTATTTATGCGAAATCTTCGCTGTCGTCAGCGAGATATTTATTTATGATCTCACCAAAGAACTTTACTCCTTTATACCTTTTGCTTCCCCAGTTGGGAAGTTTGGGTTTGTTCTCTGTTGATGATTCGTCAATTACTTCTTCTAATACTGGCTCCGCGCTTTCTTGTTTTGGAGTTTCTTGTATGAATTTATTAGGTACGCATTCTGTGCCTTGGCGATGCTCAATCTCAATACCCTTCATTACCAATCCAATGGAGGTTGAATACATGGGGCTACGAACCTCTTCAATCATTCCCATTCCAAGATGCTTTCCAGGGCTGTTGATGTGTACGTCAAATCCTGTTCCCCATGAAAATAGATTACGCACTTCTTTAAGTCCAGATCCTCCGCCCGTTAGTACAATACCTCCGTTCAGCATACCACTAACGCCGCTAAGTTGGATTTCAAAGTCTACTTTCTGAACGATATCCTCCATGCGCGCTCGGATAACTTGTGCAATGGCATAGAGGCTAATTTCTTTAGGTTGACGGCCAGGAAGACCTGGAACTACAACCACTTCGTTTTTCATCGAATCTGTTGGGTAACAACTACCGTATTTTACTTTTACCTCTTCTGCCTGTTCTTTTAGTATACCAAAAGCTTCTTGTAGGTCCTGAGTAATACGATCTCCTCCCATCGGTATGATAGCGGTGTGGGTAATATATCCATTTTCAAATACGCAAACATCACTTGTGCCACCACCAATATCAACCAAAACAACACCTGCTTCCATTTCCTCAGGAGATAATACAGCAGTGGAAGAAGCTACCGGTTCAACCACCAAGTCGGCCACTCCTAAACCTGCGTTTTGAACAGAACGTAATATGATATTAGCACGAGAAGTTTCACCGGTGATGATATGGAAATTACATTCCACTCGTACTCCAATTCTACCCGCTGGGTCGCGGATTCCTTTTTCGTTATCAATGGTGTACTCCTGTGGCAAAACGTGTAGGATTTCTAATCCTGGTTGGATTACCAAATTTTGCATCTCTTCTTCTAACTTAAGAAGTTCAGAAGCTAATATTTCTTCATCTCCATTCTGTCGAGTGAGGTTCCCACGGTGCTGCAAACTACGGATATGGTGACCTGCAATTCCGGCATATACGGTATTGATTTTTACACCACTCACTTTTTCAGCTTGGGCAACAGCTTCTTTAATACCTTCTACCACTTTACTCACGTTTGCAACCATGCCCCGGGAAACACCCCCTTGGCTCGATGCCTTCCCGACTCCGAGAATATTGATTTTATTATTGTCGGCTAATTGGCCAACGATTACGCAAATCTTGGTGGTTCCGATATCCAATCCTGCGATAATATTATTCTGTTCTGTGTTCATGTTATTTTGGTGTTGTGGTTTTTGGACAGTTAATTTTTAAGGTTGTTCATTAAATGAAACACGTTGCCTTGCGACAATTTGATCTTTATATGAAATATCGATTTCTCTATACTTGTTCCAACCCACCTTTGGTAAGGCTTTACGGTAGAAAAGACGTAGGTTTTCGAGTTTTTCACGAATATTTTGAACGTTGTTTAAAACAATGCTATGTCTTCCTGCTCTTGGATACAATAAAAGGCGGTTATACTTATCTACATGGCATTGTTCAAATACACTCCTCCAAAGTCGATCGGAGTGAATTTCTTTAAGTAATACAGCAACTTTTTTAGTATTTCGTTTCGTCAATTTTTTACCAGCTCTATATCTCTGTTTAAAATTGCCAGTTAATACAATAACCGATGGATTTTGATATGGCCGTTTTTCAAACATGATGCAATTAGAGTCGATGTAAAAAGTATTTTCTTTACCAACGACCATCGCGATGGGAGTTCTTTCGGTGATCTTGAGGGTTAATTTCCCGTTAAAAGAAATGTAAGCAACAGCTTTTTCGATTTCAGGGATGCTTTTTAATTGAATTTCTAGCTGTGTTAATGGGACCTCAGAAGCGGATTGCCCAACAGGGTTTCCAATGATACTTTGCAGTATTTCAAGTGCCGCTTGTTTGTTCAGGATGACTTCGGTTTCATTTGCTCTTTGGAAACTGATATCGATTCCGTTGATGATGCGGTTTTTTCCAGCAAAATTCATTTTGCTCCAAAGCAGAACAATGAGTATCAAAAGCACCACTGATATGCTCAGCATCCATTGTTTTTTACTGAAAGCGATGCGAATTTTATTCATAGATTTTAATTATGGGTTCTCTTAGTTGATCAATATCTCCAGCCCCGAGAATAAGGAGGAGTTCAGGTTTTACTTCTTTTATCCATTTTAGTAATTCTGGCTTACCAATAACCATTGAATTCTTATTGTTTATCAAAGAATTGAGCCAATTTGAATCGATACCGTCGATAGGTATTTCTCTAGCAGGATAAATATCCAATAGCTTCAGAATGTCTACCTCACTTAATTCTGAGGCAAATTCATTTGCGAAATCTCGTGTTCTTGAAAATAAATGGGGTTGGAACACGGCCGTTAATTGTTTTTTGGGGAAAAGATTTTTTACCGAATGTATAATTTGCTTTAATTCAGTTGGATGATGGGCATAGTCGTCTATGACAATATACTGATCATTCCGTACTAGAAATTCAAATCTGCGATAAACACCTTTGAAAGATTTTAATGAAGCTTTTAAGTCTACGAGTGGAACGTTTAAGAAGTGGTAACATAATGAAATCGCTGCCGTAGCATTGGCAATATTGTGATATCCCGGTAAACCAACTTCATACTCTTCGTTTTGATCGTCGGTATCAAATTCAAAGTAGAAACGACCATCTTTGATTTTAACATGGGAATATCTGTTTTGATTGTCAGTGTTTGTCCCATATGATTGAGCGTTTGAATTAGTGAGTTCTAGTTCTACACTTTCATGAATGAATATGTTGTGTCGGTGTTCCTTGGAATCTTCAACGAGCTCAATGAAGTGCTTGAATGCCTGATTGAAAGCATCCGTACTTTCATAAATATCAAGGTGGTCTGCATCCATTGATGTAACAATAGCAGCCGACGGTTTTAATCGATGGAAGCTGCGGTCAAATTCATCTGCCTCTACTATAGTTATGGGCAAGTTAAATAGGTTAACCCCACCGTTATGAGTGACGTAATTTGTATTGTAGTTAGAAGAAATACCCCCGAGAAAAGCAGAAAAGTTAATGTTGTTCTCCTTCAATATATGGGCCAATAACGTGGAGGTTGTCGTTTTGCCATGCGTTCCAGCAACCGCAAGACAAATCGTATTTTGAGTAATTAAACCTAATATCTGAGACCGTTTCAGTGGTTCTATTCCATGTTCATTTAACCAAATTTTTTGAGGGTGATCTGATGGTATAGCGGGTGTAATGATGAAGAGACTTTCGGTTAAGTTGTCTGTGATTGTTAACGGTATCTTAGAAATTGCATCGGAAAAGGTGATTTCTGCACCTAAATTAGTGAGGTCTTCGGTGATTTTGGTTTTGGTTTTATCATAGCCAAATACCTGTA
>Ga0255773_10004915_pt1 | contig 11163 bp, 10 predicted proteins | sample 011ome_17_FD_179971 | JGI IMG/M metagenome (GOLD analysis project Ga0255773, IMG submission 179971) | Coastal salt marsh microbial communities from the Groves Creek Marsh, Skidaway Island, Georgia - 011502XT metaG (version 2) | ecosystem: Environmental > Aquatic > Marine > Intertidal zone >...
CGCCGGTGACTGCACCAATCACCCCAATGCCATCCTAGACCGCCGCCTCCGCTTAGAGTCAGTACCTAACGCGATGGAGCAAGCGAGGACAGCCGCCAGCAACATGCTTGGGGGAGACAAAACCTACGCAGCTGTCCCCTGGTTTTGGTCTGATCAGTACGAATTAAAATTGCAGATGCTCGGGTTCTCCCAAGACGGCAATAGCTCGGTTTTAAGAGGCGACCCAGAGGCCCTGCAATTCGCACAATTTTATCTTGCGGACGGAAAAATTGTCGCTGTCGATGCGGTGAACAGCCCTAAAGAATTCATGGTTGCTAAACAACTCTACGGTGTCGAAGTCACGCCCGAAGACCTTGAAAACCCTGAAATCGATTTAAAAACATTGATTCCAAAACCCTAGCCCGCAAGATTCATTCAGTGTAACCCTGTGCGGGATGAGTGCTATGACTATACTTTTGCGCAGAACTATCGAATAATCGATCCCGTCAATTTTAACGAGCCTTTGGAGTAAAGCATGCCCAGCGTAAAGTTTATTGAGCACAACGGCACCGAACATGTCATTGATGGCAACAACGGTGATAGTTTGATGGTTATTGCGACCAGCAATCTTGTTCCGGGGATTGATGCGGACTGTGGCGGCGAATGCTCCTGCGCTACCTGTCACATATTGGTTGATGACGCCTGGGTGGGTAAGCTCGCGCCTGCCACCGAAACCGAAGAATCCATGTTAGACCTAAATCCCGATCGAGAACCAAATTCGCGATTGAGCTGCCAAATTCCTATGAGTGATGAACTCGATGGTATCGTCGTAAACCTGCCAGAGTTTCAATATTAACGCGTAAGACGTGAATACTCAGGCTTTTGCTCTCTCGCTTGGCCTGCTAGAGTCTAACCTGTTATCTTTGTTGCGATGATCAGGAAGGCGCCATAGGGGAAATGGAACCAACCTAGTATATCAATCATTTACTGAAACAAGATCTTAAGGGGACATCGATGAGTGAAGCCATTTTAACCAATCCTTCTGCATTGACAGATCCATGGTCGGTACCACTTTCTGAGCTGGATCCTAGCCAACCGGCGGTATTTCAAACCGATCGTCAGTTCGAGATTTTTGATCGACTTCGGCGTGAAGATCCGGTTCATTATCATGAGCAAGGTTTATTTGGCCCCTATTGGTCAATCACCAAGTTCAACGACATTATGACCATTGATAAGGATCATAAACGTTTCTCTTCCGATGCAGGGATTACGTTAAACGAACGTCAGGCAGACTTCACAACACCTAACTTCATCTCAATGGACCCGCCTAAACATGACGTCCAGCGCAAGGCTGTGACCGGCGTTGTCGCCCCCATGAATCTTGCAAAAATGGAGCCCATCATTCGCCAGAGAGCGGCAAATATCCTCGATAGCTTGCCGATTGGCGAGCGATTTAATTGGGTTGACGCGGTATCCGTCGAACTCACGACTCAAATGTTAGCCACGCTGTTTGATTTCCCGTTCGAGGACCGCCGAAAGCTAACCTATTGGTCGGATATGGCAACCAGCAGCGAACTTGCTGGCGGACCGACACCTGAAGCCGATCGACGAGCTGCCCTCCTCGAGTGTCTCGAATATTTTCAAAGACTTTGGGTTGCTCGAGAAGGGGTTGCGCCCGAGGTAGGCATCGACCTCATTTCGATGATGGCGAATAATCCCGATACCCAAAATATGGACCCTATGGAGTATCTTGGAAACCTGATACTACTCATCGTCGGAGGCAACGATACCACTCGAAACTCGATCACTGGTGGCGTGCTCTTTTTAAATCAAAACCCAGATCAATACGCCAAATTAAAAGCAGACCCTAGTCTTATCACCAGTATGGTGCCAGAAATTATTCGCTATCAGACGCCGCTTACCTACATGCGTCGAACAGCCCTGGAGGATGTTGAATTATCAGGCAAAACCATCAAGAAGGGTGACAAGCTGGCAATGTGGTATATCTCTGGCAATCGAGATGAAGAGGTGATCGAGCGGCCCAATGATTTTATCATTGATCGAGCTAACCCACGGCATCATTTATCGTTTGGCTTTGGTATTCATCGGTGCATGGGCAATCGTTTAGCTGAAATGCAATTACGGCTACTCTGGGAAGAAATTCTTACCCGGTTTGATTATATCGAGGTGGTCGGTGAGCCCGAGCGAGTGCAGTCGAGCTTTGTTCGCGGGTATTCAGACTTGCCGGTTATTTTGCACGCAAAATAAGACGGTTGCCTCCTGAAGTGATTCACAGATGCGCGCTTTAGGAGGCTTGGGAGCCACCCCCCTTTAATCCTTCGTTCGGCAGAACCTGCAAGTCGGTCTATCCGGGTTGACGTCAGCTCAACGCAGATGCCTCGTCAACTTATCAACCTCGGTCGCCTTGTTTACCACAACGATTCTTACCCGGTAGTCACTACCACCAAAGGCGCTGCCAATTCAACGGGACGTGTTTCGATTTAGTGCGCCCACCCGACAGTTACCTTAAAGCAACCGCGAGCTATGCGGCTGTTTTTCAAGTGCTAATAAAAATACTAGATACCCTTAGCACCTAGGGCTGGGCTAAACGAGACGTTAACAGAGACTGGGGCCATTTCAGAAGTTGTGGCGCTACTGCCGCCAAGAACATGATGTTCTAAAGAGCTCTGCAATCGGGCGTCGCCGGGGCTCCTCTTACCCGCGGGCACCCTCAAGCGTGAGCACTTGAGCCGAATCATCGATTAACCGAAGACTATGGGGTGTGCCTTGGCTTCGCTCGACCATCGCCTTGGCAAGTTCAAGGCATTGCCCGCAATTGCTCCCCAAGCCGTGATCGGCTTGCACAGCGCTGAGGCTCAATCCTCGATGGGCGTAATCTTCAATCACGCGGCTCGAGATTCTTTTACATAAACAAACAATCATGGCCCAATTCTAAATGGGAATGATTCGTAATTGCAACAACTCTTTAGACGGTAGCTGTCTGAAGATTGAAGTTCGGTTAAACTAACCCAATACAGGCACTTTACGAGACTATTATGAAAGCGGCACATCCCGAGATTATTGATTACCTCAATCAGGTTCTAAAAAATGAGTTAACGGCCATTAACCAGTATTTTCTTCATGCCAAAATTCTCCAAGATCAGGGCTATATAAAACTTGCCGAAAAAGAGCGCGCGGAATCGATAGAGGAGATGACTCATGCCGATTGGTTGATGGAGCGTATCTTATTTTTGGAAGGTCTGCCGAATCTGCAGGACCTAGGTAAATTGTTGATTGGCGAGCAGGTTCAGGAGATGCTCGAGTGTGATCTGGCCCTTGAACATATTGGTATCCCAGTGCTTCGCGACGCAGTTGCCGCCGCGGAACGGCATGGCGACTTCGTCTCTCGAGATCTTTTTGCGAAAATCCTCACCAACGAGGAGGAACACGTCGATTGGCTGGAGACACAACTCAACCTCATCAGTGATATTGGTCTAAGCAACTTCTTACAAACCCAGACCCAATAGCCCCTGTATGGCAGCAAGCCTTTACTATCGCGCACGTGATGGTGCTGTAGTGCTGAGGCAGAATGGCACAGATGTGGATTGCTATCCCAACGCTAAGACTTTGGTTGAAACTCATATCAAGGGATTACTCGTCACCTGCGCGGACTCATCAACCGAATATCTGCGGTTGATGACTCTGTATCGAGCACACAATCCGAGGCCTCAAGACCAATGACATTGATCGAGATCGATCATCACACGCAATATCATTTTAGCGATCCCGTTGAGCTAGCCCCACACCGCTTGGTGCTGCGCCCCCGTGATGGATTCGATCTTCTCATCCAATCCTCTCTTCTAAGCATCGAACCGACGCCTGACATTTACTGGCATCGAGATGCCTTCGATAACAGCATTGCAATGGTGGTATTCCATCAAAAAACAGAGAAGTTAAGCATTCGTTCACGGCTAAGCATTGAACAATATCGATCGCAAACCTTGTCTCTAGACAACCTAGTTCCTGTAGGAGGCCCGTCGCAGCACAGCGATAACAGTTTCTTTGCGATATTCTTAGAACATCATTTGACCGCAACCGAGCTTCCGCCATCTCTTAGGCTACAGCAGGATGTGAAGGATGGCGCCAAGGCCTTTTTGGCGATTTCACAACTGACCGAAACCATTAAAGCATCTTTTAACTATGAAGCGCGTGAGAATCCTGGAATCCACTCAGCGCAGCAGACCTTGTCGCTCGGCTATGGCAGCTGTCGAGATTTTGCCTGGCTGATGATTGAAATCGTACGATGCTTTGGCTATCCGGCTAGATTTGTCAGTGGCTACTTCATGAATCGCCAGTTTCAGCCAGAGGAAGGTGCTACCCATGCCTGGTTGGAAGTTTATCTTCCGCAGTTTGGCTGGCTTGGATTTGACCCCACAGTCGGACGTCCGGTGGGGCCTGAGCACATTGCAGTTGCCGCCGCCCCAAGTGCCGAACCCGTATCACCCATCACGGGGTCCTTCAAAGGCGCGGCCGACACTGTTGCCGATATGCGGGTGTCGGTACTGGTTAGCCCTGCAAGGGCGCCAGAAAACACGATGGCGAAGGCTTAGGCCGCCGCTACCAAACAATTTTAGAAAGCGTCTCTTAGGTTGACTCCCGGGACACCACTGACTCTACCGAAACCAGCATGGTGCTCTTCAAGGGCAAAGGCCCAAATTGATCCATGATGGCAACATCAGCCGCATCGCGTCCTCGAGCGACGCAAATACGCTCCCCATCATTAATTCCTGGGGTTGGATCGAACATCTGCCAATCCCCACCCACAAACGCTTCAATCCAAGCGTGTTGATCCGATGGCACTAAGTTTTCGAGATAACCAACAACGAATCGAGCTGGAATACTGATACTTCGAAGCATGGCGATAGCCAAGTGCGAGAAATCGCGACAGACCCCTTCGGTGCGAGTCGCAACGCTGTCTGCTGAGATCGCCCGCTGGCTGGTACCTGGTAAATACTGATATTTCTCGGCAATCATCTGACACACGGCTTCAACTTGCGCCGTTCCAGGACTAGCGCCCTTCAATACCGCCCGAGTGCGTGACAAAAACAGATCCGACTCACAGTACCTTGAAGGTGCTAGATACGCTAGCGCTTCCAGCGGCAACGACTCGATGGGCACATAGTCTCTGCCTACCTCTGGCCGAGCTCCTTCGACCGCTTTAAAAAGGATATTGATCGTCGATGTACCTTTCGGCATGACGGCACGAATCAAATTATTGCCATAGACGTCCTGAAACGCGATCAAATGCTCCGCGCCGCCAAAGTCACTGTTTAATTCATCAATTCTTTGGCCTTCCTGCTGCCTAGGCAGCAACCGAAAAATCATCGGTGTAGCACTTGCCAGCTCTAACTGAATCTGGGTCGAAATGGATAACATTTGAACGGCCTCTATAAACTATCTAAATTGTTTGGGCTTGCCCGCCTTCAGACGTTGTTTCCCAAAACCTGTGTCAGGCAGCAATACGCTGCATTCCTCAATACCAACCTGGGACTAGGCGGGACCCTAAATGCAAATGGACTGAGTTCAACAGTTGCATCAACCCTGAACTTAATTAGACTGTCTGAAGCTTCAAGAGTTGGCATCCCATGTTAAAGCGAATTTGGTTAGAATGGCGAGGCTTGATGATCTTTCTGATCGTCATGGTGTTGTTTAGATCGGCAATCGCTGATTGGAACCAAGTCCCGACTGGGTCTATGAAACCGACTATCCTTGAGGGCGACCGAGTTATTGTCAACAAAATGGCTTTTGGTCTCAGAGTACCACTGACGGCGATTCAGCTCTTAAGCTGGGACAAGCCACTTCATGGTGACATCGTGACGTTTTTATCCCCTGAGGACGATCAGTTACTCATCAAGCGGGTAATCGGCGTGCCCGGTGACCAGGTGGCAATGATTAATAATCAATTAACCATTAATGGCGTACCGGCAGCTTACCAATCTCTTGATGACGCTAACTTTGACTTTAGCGAGCTCAGCACGATCGATCGTTATCGGCATCGGTTTTTCTTGGAAACCATGCCCTTTTCTCAGCGAGCCATCATGCTTGAGCCCGGGCCCAGCCCTGCCATTAACAGCTTTGGGCCGATCCAAGTGCCAGAGGAACAATATCTAGTTTTGGGTGATAATCGAGATAACAGCAAAGATTCTCGATTCATAGGATTCGTCGCCGCCAACCGCATCACTGGCCGAGCGCACACCGTTGCTTTTTCCGTAGACTACGAGGATTACTACTTACCTCGGTCAAACCGTTTTCTCAAAAGCTTGACGATCAATCCTTAATCTCTGCGGGAGGATTCTCGCCACTAGAATTTTGGCTCGATCGATGCAACTGAGTGAGCAAGTGTTCGGTCTTTCTACGACGCACTCGCTTAATCATCGGAGAGATCATCAAACCAGCCGCCATGGCACCCCCTACCATCATCAGCGATAGGACAAAAAGGACATAGACCACCTCGGTGTCAACCTCGAAGAAAACGACGGCGACCCAAATAAATGCCACAGAAAAAAACAAACTGGATAAAAAGCGTTTAATGCGACCCTCCGATATTGTCCTCACCGATGTGATGGCCATTGTTTTTCAGATTGAAATGCTCAGTTCGCACCTGGCATTGAAAAGCGACGATTAGCGGTATCTCATCACAATAACTGGTGCCGCCCTCCGCCCTCCAATGCGTCTTTTATTGCTGCAAAACAAGGTCAGTGCCTCATCCATAGAGGCGACCAGGACAGCCTCTCAGAAGACGCCCAGCTTGTAGGGCCATCCGCCCGACCGGTGCTTGCTAAAGGCGCGCTTATTTAATCTCGATCAGTTCGACTTCAAAGATCAACACCGAATTCGGTGGAATGCTGCGGACGCCACCAGGCCCATAGGCCAAAGCCGAAGGAATTGTCAATCGGGCTTTGCCGCCCTCTCGAATCAGCTGAAGCCCTTCTGTCCAACCTGGAATAACCTGATTAAGCCCGAACTCGGCAGGTTCTCCTCTGGCAATAGAGCTATCAAATACGCTGCCGTCTAACAATTTTCCCTCATAATGGACGACAACCGTATCGCTTGCCGAGGGACGATCGCCCGTGCCTTCCTGCAAACGTTCAATCTGAAGCCCAGAATCCGTGACCTCGATACCAGGCTTTTTAGCATTCTCTGCTAGATAGGCAGCCCCGACTTCAATATTACGCTCAGCCTGATTTTCAGCTTGGGCTTGTTGTTCGGCCTGAATCATTTGCTGTCGCTCTCGCACGATAGCCATCACCTGTGTTTGAGCCTCAGAATCCAGCGCTGGCGGTTTTGCCGCTAACGAATCTTGTAATCCACGAAGCAACGCTGATACGTCGACGTCGGGATTACCGCCCTGCTGCAACATATTCCCAAAAGAATACCCAAAGAAATAACCTCGCTCTGACTTGAGGGTCTGATCGACCTCAGTAGCCTGCACGACAGACTCCTCTGCAAGCACTGGGTTGGCGGCCCCCAAAATCAAGACCGCGAAAAGAAGTTGTCGTAACAAAGTGGCCCTTTCCTTCATGCTATATCCTTACTAACTGACAAATGCGTTGCGTTGTACGAAGTATGCCATAACCCTCTGAACTTTACTGATTCCAATAGCGCTCGACCATTTGCCTCATGAACCGAATAGGTCGGCCGCGCCGGAACTTCCGGATCTTTGCTTACACTAACCTTCAAGCTTATGATGAAGCCACTCGAACCTCTTATGCGTAACGATAAACGTATCAGAGACATTTAGTCCAAAGACATTATCAGACGCATTTAAGTCGTCTGGGGCAACCGCCTAAGACCTTGGCAACTTAGGCGTAAACCCGGCCTTGAGCACAGAGGACTGTGGTATTGTCAATGATAAACTTCAACAGCATATCCTTGGCATGTGGGTGTTGAATTAACAGACCGGGGCAACCCTAGAACAGAGACCAAACCATGTTGCAGAACGAAAAACCGACGACTCGCCAAAGATGGTTGCCTATCTTCTCAAGCCATATCAGGCGTTTACTGGCAGCCGCTATCTTCATCGGCGTCACAACCGCATTATCGGGTGCCTGGGCCAACATCCAAGAAACGCCCTCGTCGGCACCCGGCGCGTTGGTCCCCCTGCCAGAACACGAGACCACAACTCGCCACATTCTAAAGGCGCTTCGGGAACGACATTACGTCTATCAGCTTCTAGATGATGAGAGCTCGACCCTGGTTTTTGACGAATATCTTAGCGATCTAGACCCAAGCAAAAGTTACCTATCTCAGGATGACATTGATCGCTTCGCGGCGTTACGCTTAAACCTCGATAATGCCCTGAGACGCGGCGACTTAGCACCAGCTTTTGATATTTTTAACTTGTATCAATCTCGGGTGCACGACCGCCTCACTTGGATCATCGGTCAATTGCGTCTTGGCTTAGATCAATACGACTTTACCGTTGATGAAGAACTCAACCTCGACCGCAAAGGCGAGCCCTGGGCAGCAAACCAAAAGGCATTGGATGATCTCTGGCGGCAACGCATTAAAAACGACGTCCTCAACCTTAAAATGGCTGGCAAAGAGTTAGATAGCATCCCTGATCTGTTGTTAAAACGTTATGAGAACCGTCTGAATCGAAGCCGGCAAACGCGCAGCGACGATGTCTATCAGCTTTTTATCAACGCCTTAGCAAAAACCTACGACCCGCATACCCAATACTTCTCCCCCACAACTGCCGAAAACTTTAATATAAATATGAGTCTATCTTTGGAGGGCATTGGCGCCGTGCTGTCTGTGGAGGACGAATATACCAAGATCGTTAGCCTCGTACCGGCTGGACCCGCCGATAAATCTAAAGCGCTAAAACCGAGTGATCGGATTACTGCTGTCGGCCAAGGGCCGGAAGGCGAGCTCGTGGATGTTATTGGATGGCGTCTGGATGATGTTGTCGCGCTTATCAGAGGTAAAAAAGATACCGTTGTTCGGCTAGAAGTTTTACCTGCCAATGCGATGGACACATTTTCCAGCAAAGTCGTTTCCATCGTCCGTAACAAAGTCGAGCTCGAAGAACAGTCCGCGCAGGCCGACATTATCGACATCGAACATTTTGGCAACCCCCTTCGCATTGGCGTCATCGACATCCCAACCTTCTACATTGATTTTCAAGCGCTGCAGGATGGCGATCCCAACTATCGCAGCACCACCCGGGATGTTAAGCGGCTACTAAGGGAGCTCAGTGAAGCCGCAGTAGACGCGATTGTCTTGGACTTGCGTAATAATGGAGGTGGCTCTCTGCAAGAAGCCAAAACCCTTACTGGCTTATTTATAGACCGCGGCCCAACCGTACAAATACGCTCCAAAAGTGATCGGGTGGACGTCCTAACGGATCGCGACCATCGGATTGAATACAGTGGACCCCTCGCGATTTTGGTGAATCGGCTGAGCGCCTCAGCATCTGAGATCGTTGCAGGAGCTATTCAAGACTATGGACGTGGACTAGTAATTGGCACCCAAACCTTCGGAAAGGGTACTGTGCAAACGCTTCAACCCCTACTCCGAGGCCAATTAAAGATGACTCAGGCAAAGTTTTATCGCATTAGCGGAGAATCGACCCAGCACCGGGGTATTATTCCAGACATTCTTTTCCCTGTTGATTACGACCCCGAATCAATTGGCGAAAGCACCCTAGATCGGCCTCTACCCTGGGACAAAATTACGCCGGCGCTATACCGTGCCAAAGATGATTTCAATGCCTTGCTTCCGGAGCTGAGTCGATTGCATGCCGAGCGCGTCGCGACAGATCCAGAGTTTCAGTATGTTACGGCGGCCTATGAGTACCGCAAAGCACGACGCGACCGAAATTCGGTGACTTTAAATGAAGCCGCGAGACAAGCTGAGCAGAGCGAATCGAAGGCATTCTGGCTAAACCTCACCAATCGCAAGCGGGTCGCTCAAGGCTTACCTGAAGTTGCCAGTCTTGAGGAACTTGAAACCGACGGCGCACCAACGGCATTGCAAGATAATTTAAGTGATTCCTTGGGGCTTCCTGGTCAAGACGCGCAACCTGCTGGCAGCAAGGAAGATGGCGACAAGCAAACTCCGAATACCCAGGAGGACCCGTCAGCCTCTGAAAGCGAACTTTCTGTGGCCGTATCGAGTGACGATACGGAGGATACTCCCGATGCCTATGTGATCGAAGCGGGCCATATCCTAGCGGATTTCTTAACCCTGCGCCGGCAAACGGCGCAACAAGCGCGAGCAGCAAGCTGATCAGATTTGGCTGACAACCTCTGAAAAAGGTCTTCGCTCAATAACCGGCACTTCCGCATCGGCAGCGGGATAACCCACGACCAACAGCAGAAAAGGTCGTTCTGTTTTCGGACGATGCAAAATCTTCTGCAAGAACTTCATGGGGCTTGGCGTATGCGTTAGACAAGCCAAACCGGATTGATGCAATGCGCTGATCAGCATGCCAGTAGCAATACCTACAGATTCCATAGGATAGTAATGTTTGGCGCTCGCCCCGCCATCAGCTTTTCTTGTCCGCTCCTGAAACACAGCAATGAGATAAGGCGCCGCTTCTAAAAAAGGCTTATTCGCATCCGTGCCAAGTGGTGATAGCGCATCCAGCCAAGCATCTGATGCTCGGTGATCATAAAAAGCTCGCTCCTCTTCCTCGGCCGCTTTACGAATTTCGGTCTTGGTTGCAGGATCGGAAACCACAACAAAGTGCCAGGGCTGACCATTGGCACCACTTGGCGCGCTACAAGCGACCCGAACGCAATTTAAAACGATGGATTCGGGAACAGGATCCGATGAGAAAGCTCGCACAGATCGCCGTTGGGTCATAATAGCCAAATGATCTTCGGCAAACGTTTCTGCCGCTTGGCCGGTTCGGCCGGCAAATCTCAGGGGTTCAAACGTCACTTGGCGCTTCTCCGTTGAATTTATGTCGTGATCTTACTGATCCTTAGTGAGGATTTCTGACTGAGCAACACAAAAAATCCTCCCATCGATATTCTAACCCTATAACCAGTAGCTATCTTGATTGGACAGCGCTATCGGGTCAGACTATCCCTTTATTCGGAAAGACTCACCCAATGATCCAAAGCACAACCTTGTTAGTCCGGCTGCGATGGCCCATGGTTGCGATGCTGCTAG
>Ga0255773_10004924_pt1 | contig 11145 bp, 8 predicted proteins | sample 011ome_17_FD_179971 | JGI IMG/M metagenome (GOLD analysis project Ga0255773, IMG submission 179971) | Coastal salt marsh microbial communities from the Groves Creek Marsh, Skidaway Island, Georgia - 011502XT metaG (version 2) | ecosystem: Environmental > Aquatic > Marine > Intertidal zone > Salt...
CTATTTTTAAACAGCAACAAAAGAGCAACAAACTTTGATGTCTTCTTCTTCTTCTTTATCCGTTTTGATGTCATCGCACCTAATTACTAAGCGCGGCGCGATGATGACGACGACGACGTCGTCGTCGTCTGAATCGTCGTCGTCGTCTTCGAGAAAATTAGTAGGAGCACATCAGCATCATCGGAAATTTTCATCATCATCATCATCATCATCATCAAGCAGACAAAAGAGAACAACAACAACTGCTTCGAGTAGTATTCGAACGCACTCAGTACACGCGGCGAAACAGGAAATAAACTTACAAAAAGTTATCGAAAATTTGTGCGAAGGGAAGGATTTATCCGAAAACGAGGCGTTTGAAGCCATGGAAGCGTTGTTGGATGCGTCGGAAAATCAGATCGCTGCTTTTTTGGTCCTGTTGCGAGCGAAAGGGGAGACGAGCTCAGAAATGGCCGGGTTAGCGCGAGCTATGCAATCGAGAGCGGTACAAGTGAACGCCGGGGACGATGTTTTGGATATCGTTGGTACCGGTGGGGATTCTGCGGGGACGGTGAACATTTCAACCGGGTCGTGCGTGTTAGCCGCGGCGGCGGGCGCGAAGGTGGCGAAACACGGAAGCCGCTCCGTGTCTTCTCTCTGCGGCTCCGCGGACGTTTTGGAAGCGCTCGGTGTGGCCGTGGAGATTGGCCCAGAGGCTATCGAAAAGTGCGTGAAAGAAGTCGGCATGGGTTTTATGTTTGCCCCGAGATTCCACCCGGCGATGGCGAAAGTTTCGCCGGTGAGAAAATCGTTAAAAGTGAGAACGGCGTTTAACTTGTTAGGACCGATGTTAAACCCGGCACATTCCAAGTACGCGCTCGTTGGCGTCTACTCCACGGATATTCAGAGGTTAATGGCAGATTCATTCATGCGTTTGGGAATGAAGAAAGCGTTAATCGTCCACTCGATGGGTTTGGACGAGTTGACTCCGTGCGGCCCGGCGGACGTCATGGAAGTCTCCAAAGACGGCGTCAAAACGTACACCTTTGAACCGTCTAAAGTGGGAATAAAAAAATGCGAATTAAAAGACTTAGCCGGTGGTGACGCTAAACTCAACGCCAAAATTTTGCGCGAAGCTTTGGGAGGTGAAACCGGTCCAGTGGCGGAAACTTTGATTTTGAACGCCGGCGTCGCCATGGCGGCGGCGGAGCAAGCCGCGTCCGTCGAGGAAGGCATCGCCATGTGCAGAGAGGCGCACAAAACCGGTAAAGGCGGGGAAAAGTTGGACAGTTGGATTCAGTTGACCCAGGAGTGTAAAAAGGCTGGTTTGTAAGTACGCAACAATTGTTGATGTTGTGATGATAAAAATTTTTACTCTTTGTGTTTATTTCAAACATTTTTCTCTTCTTAAAAAATTAAAAAATCGTCGTCGTCATCGTCACTTCTTTCGTTCTCCACCACGAAGCACAAAACACAACAAAGATATCTACTCCTACTCCTACTCGTAATGGTTGTGCACGCGAGGGTAAAACCATCATCATCAGTAAAACCCCGTTTTAACGTCGTCGCGAGAAGAACCACGACTTTCACGCGCTGTTATCATCATCATCATCAGTCGCACGTCTCTTCTTCCTCCTCCCGCGCATCATCAAAATGCAAAATCCGGGAAACGTCGTTTCGATTCACGACGAAGCGGGGAAAAGATGACGACGTTTCGATGACGACGAAGAGCAGCGCGATGGAAGAAACGACGACACTTTCCGCGTCATCATCGTCATCGTCATCGGAAACGAGAAGAGACGCGGAAGCAGTCGTGCGAGGAATGTACGACGCCATCAATAAAAGAGACGTGACGAAAGCGCTGACGTTTGTCGACGACGACATCGTGTACGAAGATTTCAACTTCCCAGAACCATTCCGAGGGAAAGCGCGGGTGAAAAAATTATTCGAGGAGAGTTGCACGGGGATACCGGACGATTTAGATTTTATCATCGAGAGAAGCACGACGTCTTCGTCCTCGGAGGCGGGAGGATTAGGGGAGAGTTTGACGTTTGGGTGCACGTGGCACGTTGAAATCGCAGGCGAGCCGTTTCCAAACGCGCGAGGCGCTTCGTTTTACGAGATTTCAAAGGAGAGCGGGAAGCTGATTTACGCCAGAGACGTGGTCGAGTCGCCGATGAAGCTAGGGGAGGCGTCGTTTTCAATCATACGGGTCGTAGCGCCGCTGGTGAAGGAACAGATTTTAGCCGAGAAGCAGAAGAAGGAGAACAACAAGAAAAATGATAACGAGAGTAGTGACGAAGGGAGCGCGAAGGGAGAGATGACGACATCTTCTTCCGACAATAATAACGCGTTGGAGATCGCCGGGTTGTGGGCTGCCGCGGCTGCGTATTGGTACGTGTTACTCCTCTCGCCGCCGTTTTCGCCAGTTCCGGGATACCCGGGATGGGCCATTACTCCCGAAAGTTTGCAAGACGTCATAAACTCTTCCGTTCAATTCTTCTTCATCTTACAAGGCATGAACGAAGCCGGCATCACGTTTGCCGGACTAGCGACGGATTTCCCAGTCCAGCCGGAAACGTTGGGCGTCTTCAACTTTGCCGAGGCGTTCGTGTTTATGTTGTTTCCGGTTCTGTTGATGGATAAAACGAAATTAGGCAAAGAGAAAGGTGGGGATTTGAAAACGACCACGTTTTGGTCCATCTCCATGTTTCTCACGAACGCGACTTTGCTTCCGTATTTCGCCACGAGGGCGAAGAGTATCGGCGAGAATAGGAAAGAAAACGAAACGTCCGCGTACGTATCCGAGGATGCAGGTGTGATCAACGAAGATGCGAAAACGAGAGAAGGGAGAGAAGGTAAAAAAGGCTTGCTGAGCAAAGGTTTTGGCGTGTACGGTTTATTAGTCGGCGTCTACTCGCTGTGGTACTTTGCGAACGGATACGTTCCGTCCGGCGAAGAGCGAGACTTAGCCGAGCGATGGACGTACTACGTGCAAACTCTACACGAAGACAGAGTCTCGGTCGCGTTTACGTGCGACATCGTCCTCTTCTATTTGTGGCAAATTTATTTCACGAAGAAAGTCGATCCTACGTGTTCCGCCATCGATCGATTCTTACCCTTCTTTGGCCTCGCCGGGTGGTTGATTAAATAAGCTCTCTCTCTTTCTACTTCCGATTGTTGTATTAAAATAGTATTATTACACGCACACACGTGCTGCTATAGAAACAAAACTGCACTTTTACTTCGCCGCGGCGCCCATCGCGTTCGCGTCCATACTCGCGTATTTCTTCTTCGCGCCTCCAGTCGGTAACGGCATCTGTTCTAGTTTTTCTACGTCTGTTAAATTCTCCTTCTTTTTTTCTTTGCCTTCCTCTCCACCTGCTTGCTTTTTCTTCTTACTCTCGCTTTTTGACTTTCCCCACATGCACTTCATTTTCACGCCGTTGATTTCAAATCCGAGCGCGCCGCATTTTTGCTTCGCCGCTTCCTCGGCCTCTTCTCTCTCCGCGAACGTCACAAACGCGCACTTCTTTTCTTTCATCACGTGTACTTTCTTCAAAGCCCCATACGTACAAAACGCGGCTCTCAAATCTCCCTCTTGCACGTTCTCCCCGTCTACACCGCTGATATAAAACGTCTTGATCGTTTGATCCTCCGGCGCTTGCCAACTCGGTTTCTTCTCTCGGTCTCTTTCCAACATCGCCTCGGCGACTGGATCGTTCGTCCCGTAATACCGATCCTTAATATTCTGCTTCCTAAACTTTGCATTCGCGGATAACTCTGGCATGTGCGTGTCCCCGTTGCACGGTCGAAACGGACAATCCGCTCGCGTGCACGCGTCTTTCAACCAAAACGTACAAATCGGCGCCTTATTCTTTTGATAATACGGCTTCTTCCTCGCCATCCGCGTCAACTGTTCCATCGCGTCCTTCACGATCGCCGCTTTCCCTCCCACCGAATCGTCCTCCGCGTTCCCGGCGACTCCACCTAACATCCCAGTCACGTCTGCGGTAGCATCTTCCTCCAGTTTCTCCTCGATCTGTTTCGTCACGTATTCCACGTTCACCGCGCTTTTCGGCACCGCCATATCTGAAATCGCCCCCAACGCCGCATCTCTCGCTTGCACTGGAATCCCAAATTCCAAATCTAACAAGCACACTTGGCAGACGTTCTTCGCCAACGCGATTTCTTTGCACACGACTGTTTTCTTATACCTCGCGTCGTGTCCTGGTCGCCATCGGAACACCGTGAACGGTCTTCCCGAGATGGCGCACTCCGCGCCGTAATTTTCTTTCTGCATTCTCACGTACGGGTTCGGGCCGAGACAATCGTCGCACACGACTGGGAAGTCGCTTTTTTCCCACCCGTCTTCCTCGGGGTTCGATATATGTCTGTTCGACATTTTTATTCGTCAAAAAGCGTAAAGTCTCTTCTTCTGTATTCTTTCTTTTCAAAAGCGTATCCAGTGAAAAGATTTTAATACAGAGAGAGTCTCGTAGTCGTAGTAGAGTAGTTTGAGTCGTGCTCCTCTGATGTTGATGATGTGTAAGAGCTAATTGTCTCCAGTGGTGTCACGTAAAGGAAAAATGAAGAAAAAAATTTCTTTTCGAAAAAGAGCAAACACGCTTCAGAAAATTTTCTCTCTCTTCCCGCTCGTTCTTCTCTTTCTCTTCATCTCTCTTCATCTCTTCATCTCTTCATCTCTCTCTCTTCATCTCTCTCTCGTGCTTTTAAAGAAGATAAAGATGGAAGCGAGGACTTCGAAAGAAAACGAAGAAGAAGAAGAGAAGAAGAAAGAGTTTTCTAACGATGATTCTTTTTTGAAGAAGGACAAAAAGGAAGACGAAGAAGAGGAGCGACGAAGAATCGCGTCTTTAATCGCGGAGACGTCGTATTTAACGAGCGTTTTGAATGCGCCTTCAGGAGAAGCGACGACGACGGCGTCTTCTTCTTCTTCAAACGACTTTTATGATTACTACGATTTTGGGTTCACTTCGGCGGTGTACTCGTTGTTCGGATACGCGAGCGAAGATGGGAATACTGGGAGTGCTACGAACAACAACAACAACATTAACAACAACAAGATGATGATGATGATGGAAAAAGAGAGCAACCTCTTACTGGACGAGAAACGCATCGAACAGACTTTGTTGAAGAACCACGGAGTGATTAAGAAGACGTTACCGGAGGTATCGCCGACGGACTTTGAGAAGTATTTGAGAGCGATACGGACGTCGTACGCGAGGTTCGTGGCGACGAGAGCGATGGCGAAGAAGAAGAATAAGAGCGCGGGAACGGCGTCGAAGTCGTCGTCCGCGGGGTCGGCGTTGGCGGACGGGTTCGCCGCGACCAACAACATGAACGCGGACGACTTCGAGGAGCAAATGCACAGACAAAATCAGCTTTTGAGTTCAGTGCCGTCCATTTTTTTCCGAGAAGAGTTTGATTTAACGTCGAGGGAGGCATTCGAGGAGATTTTGCCGTGTTTAGTGAGCGATTTAGTAGGAGAGAGCAATAATAATAATAATAATAATAATAATAAGACGTCGTTAGACGACGACAACGTGGCGAATAGCGCGGTGCTAGCGCAAGAGCAGCTCGGACAGTACTTAGATTTGGTGGAGAGCGTGATTATGAAACGCGTCGGGGATCGCGCCGAGGCGTTTTTAGAAGCGATGGCGAAAACGAAAAAGTTACAAGAGACGATAGAGGAGGCGAAGAAAGCAGTCGTCGATTTAAGAACGAATAATCGGAGGAGTTTTAGAAGAGCTGCGCACGCCACGGCAAAAGTGAAAGAGACGTCGAGAAGGAGGGACAACATTTTACGATTGGCGGAAACTTTGAAAGATATCGAGAATATTCGGCAGACGAAGTTAGACGTGGACGTGCTGTTAGAATCCGGGGAGTATTCGGAGTGTTTAGAAGCGATCGACGAGTGCGAGAGAAGTTTGAGAGCGGCGATTGAAAGGGCGACGAAAAACAACAGCGAAGAGGGGGAAGTAGAGGAAGAGAAAGGATCGTCATCAATGTCTTCTGCAAGCAATAAACACATGAATATTAGTAATAGTAGCGGTGGTAAAAGTAACGCGGCAACGACGACGACGAAAAACGTCTTTTCGTGTTTCAGTCATCTTCCGAAAGATTTGGAGATTGCAAAGAGAAAATGCACGGGTGCAATTACGGCAGAGTTGTGCTCTCGAGCTCGCGTCGAATCGAACATCGTAGACGATGGAATCGCGAACATAGTAAAGTATGGTGTCGACGATCAAATCAAAGACGATGAGGGAAGCTTCGATAAAGACGAGTACGATCGAGTATCTGAGTCCATCTTACCGGCGCTTCGTGGCTTGTTGAGATCGAGCACAGTCATGCCAACGGTTGACGCGATTCACGCGGTTTCGCGTGAAATTTTGCGTGATTTGAAAAGAGATGTCGAACGCGTGTGCGAAAAAGTTTTCGCGAGTGTTGGTGGTAAAACAAACACTCCTTCAAAGGTCAGCGCCGCTGTCGCTGAAAATAAAAACGCAGAAGACGGTAACATGGAGAATATTTATTTAGCGCTTCAAAATTGTTCCTCTGAGAATTACATCCGAACGCTCGATGCCGTGAGCAAAATCATGTCACGCTTACATTTCAAGCGCGGTGAAATTATTCGAGACGTTTTGATGTCCGTGTTCACCTCTTCCAGTGATGAATTCGATGAGAATGCGAGCGAAAGCGCTGGCGCCGTGGAAACGCCCAAGAGTTTGCCCTCGCCAAAATTCTCTATGGATTTCGTCCTGAAAGAAGCTCGCGATGAAGCCAACGAGCGGTTTTCGAGAGATGGTATTTCCAAAGCAGTTTTTGCCATCCGCGAATCGTCGAATTCAATCATCGACGGAGGCTCGATGCTTTTCGCCAGACTCCTGAGTTGCCGCAAGCACGTCAACGCAAAACTCGACGCGACTTCGTTCACGAGAATAACGAAAGCTTCGGATGCGTTCATTCGTCTCGCGGAGAATGCTAATAAGAAAAACGGGAAGCGGTGCGTGGCGTTAAGGTCGCAAGTGCATTCTCAGGCGCGCTTGTTCTTGAACGTGAAACACGCCGCCGAGTTGGATAAGTTGAAGACGCTGCTCGAGCAAGAGAGTTGGTCGCAAGCGACGGTCCCGGCACATTTTCAAGAGCTTTTGGATCGCTTATCTGCGGTGGCATCTTCAACAGAAAAGGATGAAAAGAAAGAAAGCAACGCCGCTACTAATGCTGAAAACGATAAGAACCAACCGCTACCGACGAAAATTATCGATAAAAACACGAAAGTTGAACACGTCGCCACGACGACGGCGTTGATGCTCATTCGCACGCTGAACGATTACAGCGATATCGCGGAAAGTATTCCAGATTTATCGGCAGACGTAGCTCGTCGCGTCGCTGAATTACTCGGTGCGTTCAACGATGGTGCTTGCGTGTTAGTTCTCGGCGCACAAGCCATGCAAGGCGCAAACTTGAGATCCATCACCGCGAAGCATCTGTCGGTGACTCAACAATCGCTCCGATTGTTCCAATCCCTCGCGCCGGTTTTGAAAGCGAAACTTTCAGACATTACGACGACAAAGTTTGGCAGCAGTAGCGATAACGTCGCGGCCGCAACAGGTGAAGGCAAACTACCATCGATCGGCAACGAAGACGCGAGGCGTAAACTAGCCTTTGCGAACCTCGATAAAGTTGGACGCGATTTCGAAACGCACTGCGAACGCATCCATCTGAAGCTCATTGAAATCATTCGAGAACGCTTGCGATTCCATCGCGGCACGTTACCGCAACTCGCCAAAGCCTGGGAAAACGAACCGCTCGAAGATTTCGACAAAGAAGCCTCTCAATTCAGTAAAGGATTAATGAAAGAACTCGGAACGCTTTCCAAAGTCGTCCGTGGCATGTTTGAAGAGAACGATCAAAACAACGTCCTCGGCGTAGTCGCTTTAGAGTTTGACGCCAAGTTAGCCTCCTCCTTGAGAACGGTTTGGGAGGAAAGGAAATCTGTCGGCGGTACCATCGAAAGACACGTCAAAGCCGATTGCGAAGCGTTGCGAGAGTGCTTACACGGCTTAGCTGGTAAATTCGACTCGGACATTATCGGTCGCGAGTTGAAAGAGTTGGCTGAAGTCGTCGCGGAGTCGATTAAACACAACGACGCTCGTCTGGCCGACGAAGCGAAATTATTGAAAGCGAAAATGAAAGCAATGGCGGCTGAAGCCGAAACGAAAACGCCGACAAAATCGCCCACGCCAAAAAAGAGTACCACGAATGAAGAAAATATGGACTCAGCTCCAGCTTCTACTTCTTCTCCTCCCGCGAAAGGAGAGGAAGCGAAAGACCCCGTCGCGGCGGCTTCGCCCGACGAAGACGAACGCAAAGACGAGAACGCCAAAAGCGACGACGAATAATAATAATAGCCTCTAGGAACAGTAATAATAATAGTAACAATAGCACACCACTATAACGCGCAATGAATGCTCTCTCTGCTACATCTCGTCCACGAGCTTCTTCAGCTCTCCTTTAACTTCCCTCTGCCTTCGTCTGTTCCCCCACGTGTCCTCGCCTTCTTTCAACGCGTTCAGTTCCTCCAACAGAATTTCCCTTTTCCCTTTCGTTTTCTCTTTCTTCTCGCCGCCGTCTCTGATGAATTGTTTGGACACGTTCGCGGCAAACGAGGCGACGCCTATGACCCCGACCGCGCCGACACCAAAAACCGCGATCCCTCCCGTGGAGGCTTTGAGTAATCCACCGATTGCATCGAACGCGGTGAGTTCCGGCATCTCTTCGATGTTAACATTGTTCGTTTTTGGATTCGTTTTGTTTCCCAACGGGGAAGAGGAATTACTGTTGTGTCTTCTCACTCCAAAAGAAGAAGAAGAAGAAGACGACGAAGCGCATCTCTTCGACGTGGAGGCGACGGCAATACTCGCAGCTCTTCGCAACACCATGATGACGTTCCTTTTCCTTCTTTCTTTTTTGTCGTTTGAGGCGGAGAGAGGAACACTTTTAGTGTGAGTGGATTGAGTGTGGACTTTGTTGTGTGGAACAACTGTGTAAAACGCGCTTCTATTAAAACTAAACTTCTCACTCTCTCTCTCTCTCTCTGATGATGGTTTAAGCGGCATCCACGGCTTGCCTCAACACATCAATCGCACCTTTCACATCCTTTGCGCCAAACACGGAACTTCCAGCGACGATGACGTTCGCTCCAGCTTCGCTCGCCATGCCGATCGTCGACGCGCTCAAACCGCCGTCGACTTGAATATCCATCGCGGGATACTTCTCGCGCAACTCTTTCACTTTTGGCATCATATCCGGGTTGAACTTTTGCCCTCCAAACCCAGGTTCCACGGTCATCACTAAGAGCATGTCCACGAAATTCTCGTCCGCTAAGGCGAAAATAGATTCCGCGTTCGTTTTCGGTTTCATCGCCACGCCGACTTTCATGCCTCCTTTTTTGATGCTTTCGCACAGACCAATCGCTTCGTCGATGTTCGCGCAGGTTTCGATGTGAAACGTGAACATGTCGCACCCAGCTTTTTTCATCGGTTCTACGTAATCTCTCGGGTTCGTCACCATCAAGTGGACGTCGAAATATGCCTCCGGGAAGTGTTTGTGTAAGCTTTCAATGACCGGAGCGCCAAAGGACAAGTTCGGGACGAAGTGGCCATCCATGACGTCCAAGTGAAGCCAATCGGCGCCGAACGAGAGGACTTTCTCGGATTCCGATTGCATGTTGGCGAAATCGCACGCGAGTAACGACGGGGAGATGATCGCTTTTGGCTTTTTTGATTCTGTTTCGGTCGTCATTTGAATCTGATTGTATTGATGTTTTTGATGATGATTATGAAGTTTGAAAAGGGACAGACACCTACGAGACGACGAGAAAATTCACCTATTCGTCGCGGGAAACGCTACGCGCTCAAAACTAACTTTACACGTCTGTTCTATAGTACTACTCTTCTAACTGGGTTGATATCTTTAGTCTCATCTCAAACGACGTTGACATTCCGGGTTAAAAAATCCGGATCCCGTCGAAACTTTGTCGTAAACTTTTGATACCAACTATCGAAAACGTTCCTCGGAACGACTAAATGTTCCGTCTCGTTTCCGCTGGTGAAACTCTTCAAAAAGTTCCACAAATCTAACGCGACTCGCTGCGCGAACAACTCTTTACTGCCACTAATTTTGGCGTCTTTTTGTAAACACTCCTCGAGTGGTTCTAAAGAAACGCCTATCGAAGCGTCCTCGTAAAATTGAGAAGTGCCCGGGTCGATCGGCCACGTCAAGTTGAACGTGTTCGACGGTTCCGATAACGTCACGCAACCTCGGTATTCCCATAAGTTATTATTATTCAGTTCGTTTTCTGCTGTTCGCCCGCGGCTTCCTTTCACGTACAAAGCGAGCGCAGTCGAGTGATCCAGCACTGTGTAATGCGTGTTTTGTGCGCGTATGTGTGTGAGAGAGAGAGATGAAAATGTCAGCGCTCGCGTATTTTTGAGTAAAATCCAAGACAGAAATCGAAGCCATTCGAAACCACTTTCGATGGATGATTTCCCCTAACGCGCGCAATACTAATACTAATACTAATACTAATACTTCTTTCACTCCGGGATGACGATACTATTATAAAAGAATGAATTCGTACCGTTCGCTCCGTTGACGCACAATGCGCACTCTTTAATCTCCGCGTACCCTCGTCCAACAAAGCTCGATAAGTTTAACGTCCAATTGGTAACTCCGACGCGTTCGAACTGAGAGGAAAGGATTGGGAACGAGCGCTTTATGAACACGACGCAAAACGGTTCCGGTGGGACGTAGCGTTCTATTTGACCACCACCAGAAAATGCTTCTCCCCCTGGTTCTTGGATGATTGGTTGGTTCATAATTTTGATGAAAGCCCCGGGGAACGCGCGCGTACAATTTGTGTTGATGTAAAAAGCTGCTTTCCCTTTGAGAGAAAGATATTCAACTCGTCGTATTCAACGCGTTTTATTACACTACATACACGCTAGAGAGCAGATGCGACACACAAAATCAAAACGACGGACTCTCCGCGTCGCACCCCCCCCTTCTACTATTGAATCCTATCGAAAAACAACGCGCTCAAATCTAACTCGCCGCAATCTTTCGCCTCGCAGACGTCCC
>Ga0255773_10004942_pt1 | contig 11113 bp, 12 predicted proteins | sample 011ome_17_FD_179971 | JGI IMG/M metagenome (GOLD analysis project Ga0255773, IMG submission 179971) | Coastal salt marsh microbial communities from the Groves Creek Marsh, Skidaway Island, Georgia - 011502XT metaG (version 2) | ecosystem: Environmental > Aquatic > Marine > Intertidal zone >...
TAAAGTTAAGCAATATTTTGACACCGAGTGTAGAGTATCAGAAATTCTACCGGGAGCAGGCAAATACCTTGGAAAGATGGGTTCCGTTCTTTGCCAAACTCAAGATGGCAAACAATTAAAAATTGGTTCCGGCTTTAAAGATAAAGACAGAGCTAATCCGCCAGCTATTGGTAGTAAAATTACCTTCAAATATTACGGTCTCACTAAAAAAGGCAAATATAAATATCCTGTATATTTAAGACCAAGACCTGAATAGCTAAAATCAAATTAAACTTTGAAAGAGAAATAAAATGATAAGAATTGCAGTTGTGGGTGCTTCAGGGCGAATGGGTCAAACGATTATTGAATCGATCAATCAATCAGACAAAGTAACACTGGGCGTAACCTTAGATAAAGGCGATGATTTAAGTGACATGATTGATCGATTTGATGTGGTCATTGACTTCACACGTCCTGAAGCAACGCTTCAGTATTTAGAGGTTTGTAAGCAAGCAGGTAAGGCAATGGTGATTGGTACAACAGGTTTTGATGATGCAGGACTTGAAGCGATTAGCGGTGCTGCTCATAAAATTCCAGTAGTATTTGCCCCTAATATGAGTATTGGTGTGAACTTGTCGCTTAAATTACTAGAGATGGCGGCTAAAGTCATTGGTGAAGAATCTGATATTGAAATTGTCGAAGCACATCATCGCCATAAAGTTGATGCACCTTCTGGCACCGCACTTAAAATGGGTGAAGTAGTCGCAAATGCACTAGGTAGAGATTTATCCAAATGCGCTGTGTACGGCCGTGAAGGAATCGAGAAACCTCGTGATCGTCAAACCATTGGTTTTTCTACCATTCGAGGTGGAGACGTTGTGGGCGAGCATACAGTTAGCTTTTTTATGGAAGGCGAGCGTGTAGAAATCACCCATAAAGCTTCATCACGCATGACATTTGCCAATGGTGCTATTCGAGCATCAGCTTGGTTACAAGGTAAGCCTGCAGGCCTGTATTCGATGCAAGATATACTAGATATTTAAGGAGAATTTAAATGCTATATGCTGTTATTTCACAAGATGTAGAAAATTCATTAGAAAAAAGAATGTCAGTGCGCCCAGCACATGTTGAGCGCTTGAAGCTTTTACAAAGCGAAGGTCGTTTGATCTTAGCAGGCCCGCATCCAGCCATCGACAACAACGAGCCCGGCGAAGCAGGCTTTACAGGCTCTCTGGTTGTTGCAGAGTTTGAATGCTTGGCAGATGCACAAGCTTGGGCAGACGCTGATCCATACATGTCATCAGGCGCTTACGCTAGTGTGATCGTTAAGCCCTTTAAAAAGGTATTGCCATGAGTTTAATTTTCCGCCCTTTATTTGAAAAAGAAAGTTCAACATATACGTATTTATTAGCTGATTCTAAAACCAAAGAAGCAGTTATTATTGACGCCGTTAGCGAAACCAAGCAGCGAGATATTGGCCTGATTGAAGAGCTTGGACTAACGCTTAAATACATTATTGAAACGCACATCCACGCAGATCATATTACCAGCTCATGCCCACTAAAAGATCAGTTCAAACAAGCACAAATTGTTCTGGGTGATGCCAGTCCTGTGGCTTGCGCAGATATCTTAATTAAGGATGGTGAGTATTTAGAATTTGGCGAATTTAAAATTAAAGCCATGACTACCCCAGGCCACACCAGTGGCTGTATGTCTTACGCTATAAACGATAAAGTATTCACCGGAGATGCATTGTTAATCAGAAGCTGCGGGCGTTGTGATTTCCAAGGCGGCTCTGCTAAAAACCTATACAACTCCATCCAATATTTATTCACTTTGCCAGAAGCAACCCTGGTTTACCCAGCGCATGATTATGGTGGGCGAACAGTTAGCTCAATTTGGGAAGAAAAAACCTTTAATGAGATGATTGGCGGCGGCGTTGATCAGGCAGAATTTGTTCGTCGTGTGAATGCGATGGAATTATCACTCCCTACTAAAATTCATGTTGCTGTGCCTGCTAATCAAGTGTGTGGCTCAAAGATTGTGGCTCAAAAATCATGAGAGGTTATTCTCTAGATCCACATCCGAGCATTAAGGTGGTTACCGAACAGTATGCAGTTGTGCGCATTCCTCGGGTGAAGCGTGAGCGTGTGCCTGCTAATAATGTAGAAATTGTGGAAAATATTGATCAAGCAATTGAGCAATCAGATCCAACAAATAGTCTGTATGCTGCTAAAGTCTTAGGCCCATCGCGCTCATCTGAAGGCATGGTTTTATATTATATTTTGGAACTATACAATCATCTATGAATTGGATTTTTACTGCTTTCTTGTTGCTGTCATCAGTTGTTATGGCCGATGATAAAATTGAACTGGCGCTTAGCTCTGGCGAAACTATTATTGCGGATACCTTTAATGCCGATGGCGACACCTTGTATCTATATCTTCCATCTGAGCGTGGTTTTGGCAAAGGCCACATTCCAACAGCGCAACAGCTGGCTTTTGATGGGAACGACGTTTGGGTGCTTGATTTACACACAAGCTACATGGTGCCAAAGAGTCGCAGTAGTGTCAGCAAATTTAATATTGATGATTTAGTTGAACTGATTGGCTTGACTCAGAGCAAAGGCTTTAAGCGGTTGTTCTTTATCACCTCAGGAAGAGGGGCGCAGCTTGCCTTAAAAGCGGCTCATCAATGGCAATCCCAACATGCCGATAGCACCTATTTAAAAGGCCATATTTTTCATTCGCCACACCTTATTAAAGGCAAACCTTTGCTTGGCACTAAAGCTGAGTATGTAGCGGTAGCTAAGGCAAGCAACCTGCCTGTTTATATGATTTTGCCACAGTATGGTACTAAATATTTTCGGGCAGAGGAGATTGTCAAAACTCTGAAATTAGGTGGTAGTTCAGTATTTGTACACCGTTTAAAGGATGTTCGTGGTGGCTTTCATATGCGCAATGAAGAAGATTTAATGCAAGCAGATCTAAAAGCCAAAGCTGATTTGAGTAATACTTACCTACAGGCAACTAGCTTGCTTTCTAGTGTTAAGTCTATGTCGCCGGTGATGCTAGCAAAAGATACTGTTGTTAAACACAACAATGCTTTTAGTGAGCCAACGCTCAAGCCGTACAAAGGCAAAAGGCGTATTGCATTACAACTCAAAGATATTCAAGGTCAACAAGTTAAATTGAGTGATTATAAAGGCCAAGTTGTTTTACTTAATTTTTGGGCGAGCTGGTGCAAGCCTTGCATTAAAGAAATCCCGTCTTTATCTAGGCTTGGTGAGCAGCTAAAAATGCAAAATTTTAAAATTATTACTGTCAATGTCGGCGAGTCAGCACGTGAGATTAATGAGTTTAAAAAGCGTATCAAATTTGACTTGCCTATCTTATTAGATGACTCTGGCCAGGCAGTGCAAGATTGGGGTGTGTATGCTTATCCATCTAACTTTCTATTGGATAAAAACGGTATTATTCATTACACCTATCGTGGTGCGCTAGAGTGGGATGCGCCTGTAATTGTTAACACGATTAAAACATTACTTTGACAAAACGCCCTGTGATTATTGTTGATGCGGGCGCTGCTGGACGAGGCAATTGCTCATATCAACAAGCTATAACTACCAACCTAAATTTAGCAAGTAATATTAGTGAAGAACAGTTTGGGAGGTTTTGCTTCTATGGAAGCTAATTTTAAAAAATACGATGTTATTGTTATTGGTGCTGGCGCTGCAGGATTAATGTGCGCCATTGAAGCTCATAAGCGTGGACGCACAGTTCTTATTCTTGAAAGGACTAACAAAGCTGGAAAAAAAATCTTGATCTCTGGTGGCGGTCGATGTAACTTTACCAATCTTTATATTGAGCCAGAGTCTTATCTTTCTAACAATCCTCATTTTTGCAAATCCGCTCTATCACGTTATACACAATGGGATTTTATAGCGCTACTGGAGTCCGCCCAACTGAGCTGGACTGAAAAAAATCTTGGACAATTATTTTGTGATCAAAAGTCAGGCGCTGTGCTACACATGTTGCTAGATGAATGTGCACAAGCAGAGTTAAAGTTGGCGTGTGAAATTAGTCAAGTTACATTTGAGTCACATTACAGTGTGCACACTAATCAAGGTAATTTTCAGACAGAATCGCTGGTAATAGCAACGGGTGGGCCGAGTATTCCAAAAATGGGCGCCAGTGATTTCGGTCTGCAAATTGCCAAACAATTTGGACTTAAATCAGTCGGATTTAAGCCAGCCTTAGTGCCACTGACTTTCCATCAGCACGATATTGATACCTACTTTAAGAATCTTTCTGGGCTTTCACTCGAAGCTATTGTGAACTGTCATCAAGCCAGTTTTAGAGAGCAACTGTTAATTACCCATCGGGGGTTGAGCGGTCCGGCTATCTTGCAGATATCCTCTTATTGGCATAAAGGTGATGCTATTGAAATAAACTTATTGCCTGATATGGATGCAAGCGAATATTTATTAAATCAGCAACAAGCACGAGGCAAAGCTGAGCTTAAAACAATTTTGGGAGAATTTTTTTCCAAACGTCTGGCTGAGCGCCTAGCTAATACGCTAAGCATAAAGGCATTGGCAGAAGTAACTTTGGGTGAAATTAATCAACATGATCTTAAGGCTTTTGGCCACTGTTTAAATCATTGGATTTTGGTGCCTAGTGGTACCGAAGGGTTGCGTACAGCAGAGGTATGTACGGGCGGTGTAGCAACTGATGAGCTCTCTTCTAAAACGCTAGAGTCAAGTAAGCAGCCCGGGCTGTATTTTATTGGTGAAACGGTTGATGTTACTGGCTGGCTCGGAGGCTATAACTTCCAATGGGCTTGGTCGTCTGGCTGGGCAGCAGGACAAGTGGTTTAATTTAAAAAACATCTATATCCTTATTATCTGTGTATGATTACCAATGTGATAATAAGCGAGAAAAAATGATTAAATTTGGTGAAAAAGTTAGCGGCTACGACGTCCTTGTTTTTAACGAACGAGAAGTTAGAGCAGCGGCTGGTATTGTCTTTTTGTTTGCCTTTATGGCATTCATGAATGGCTTTTTAACCGGCAATAACGAACCAACCAAACTCATGGTATCAGTATTTTTGTTTGATTTTTTTATTCGTATCTTTATCAATCCTAAATATTCACCCTCGATGATCATTGGGCGCTGGATGGTAAACAACCAAAAACCAGAATACACCGACGCCGCACCCAAAAAATGGGCTTGGAGTTTGGGCTTTATCTTAGCAGCGACGTTATTTTATCTTGTGGTTTTAAATGATATTCGTGGTCCAATTAATATTTTGACTTGTGCTTTGTGTTTAGCTTTGTTATTTTTTGAAGCCGTATTTGGCATTTGCGTTGGATGTAAAGTTTACAACCTAGTTCATCAGCAAAAAGCCGCACATTGCCCGGGCGATGCTTGCGATTTAACAAGAGCCAGAGCACCGATTCAGCAACTAAATACCATGCAAAAAGTCATTTTTACCGCAGCGATCGCCGGGCTATTTTATTTGGCATTTGCAGATATTATTAAATTTTTAATCTTTGGAGAATAAAATGAAATACATACTAACTTTATTAACATTAATCTCAATCACGCTAACAGCCCAAGCCGCGCTTGAGGTACAAAAAGTGGCTAACAATGTTTATGCTTTGGTGGGTGAAACCACACAAAGATCGGTAACGAATTTTGGTAATAATTCAACCCACGGTGTGATTATTACTAACGAAGGTGTAGTGCTGATAGATTCTGGTGCGAGTTATTTAGGCGCCCAAGAAATTCATCAAACCATTCAAACGCTCACAGATAAACCCATTAAGATCGTTATTAATACCGGCGGGCAAGATCATCGCTGGCTCGGTAATGAGTATTTTCAAAAGCTAGGTGCTAGAATTATCGCCTCAACCAAAGCCCAAGCCGATCAAAAAGCCAGAGCAGACTACCACCTAACAAGACTTGGTGGTCTAATTAAACAAAGCTTAGAAGGTACCAATCCAGTGGTTGCAACTGAAGTGTTTGAAACACAAAAAAACATCGAGCTCGGCGACGTCAAATTAGAGCTGTATTATTTTGGCTCAGCGCACACAGCAGGCGACATCTTTATTTACATGCCAAGTGAGCAAATCATGTTCGCCGGCGATATCGTTTTTAACGACAGAATGCTAGGCATTGGTCCTGCTAGAAATTCTCAAAGCTGGGTCGATGTCTTTGATAAAATGGCCAACTTCAAGCCAAAGCATATTGTACCTGGCCATGGTCATGTGTCTGATTTACCAACGGCGACCAAAAACACCCAAAGCTATCTAAAGTTTTTAATACACGAAGTTGCCAAAATCTTAGATAACGATGGTGATATGTTGCAAGCCAGTAAAATAGACCAATCAGACTTTCACTTTTTAAGTGGGCATGAATCAATCGCTGGCAAAAATTCACAGTGGGTATTTGAACAAATGGAATTTGATTATTAATCAAAAAGGATAACAATGAAAAAAATTAGAATATTATTTGCCCTTTCTTGGACGCTAATCGCCCTAGGTGCGGTTGCCGTTTTTGAGTTTGGCGATGACAACACTCAAGATAAACAAACTGCTAAAGAAAAAACAGCACAAGAATGTCAGATCCCCGCTTTTGCAAAAGCCATCGGCCATGAAGATCAATGGCTACTACATAATGGCTGCCCACCTAGAGAAATAAAGCCAAAAAATGATAATAATTAGCCATTGTTAAAATTTGTCAAATTTCTGCCTGAGCAATGGTTAAATCACTTTTAACGCTAAATAAAGCCATTTAAACCCCTTAAAATAAACAAAACCCCTTTAAAACTCAGTTTTAAAGGGGTTTTGTTTATTTTAAGTATACCCAGTGAGCTATTTTCACCCTGCAAGAGGGCATAAGCAAAATTTGCCAAATTTTTATAAAGCCTATAGGGCTTATTAAGCCTTAATCAAGACACCGCATCAAACAAAGTATCAAAAGATTGCTTGGTCATATTATCCAAAGCGCGATACTTTTCTAAAAATCTGACGATTTGATTACCTATGTTTGAGGTTGTTCTCGATCAGGTTGTTGTGAAAAAGTAGAAAAAGTGTTTCGCTCGGCACCAGGTTTAACGCTTTCGTATATTCGTAAAACTCTATTACATCTAGACGCCTATCCCCAGTTTCGATTTTTCCGATAATAGAGTATGTCACACCAAGCTGTTCGGCAAGATCTCTTTGAGATAAGTGTAAATCCTTCCTTGCTTTGATAAGAATGTCTCTTAAATCTCTATGTATTTGGTGGTGTATTGATTTTCTCAAGGGGGTATGGCTCATGGTGTTGTATTATGACAACGATACATTTTGCACCATAAATAGGCGCGGTTCAAATAAATAGTTTATAAAGAAAGACTTCTTTATAGTAAGCGATATAAGTAGAAAATAAAATTATTGAATACTGGGGCTGAATTAAGTTGCACCTATTTAAGGTGCATAATGGTTTTAACTTAAAATTTTTTAGTTTTTAATTATGAAATACTTAATAAAGATAAAGGGTGAGCAGTTGAAATTAGTTAAGACTCTTTCAGTCTTTTTTGTCTTATTTTTAAACACCACCATAGTAAGTGCAAGCGATAAATTCTGTGATACAAAATTTGATGAATTGCTATATAAAGGTCTGAACTCCCATCCTAGTATTATTGTATCAAAAAAATTAATTCTAGGTGCAGACCTTCAGTTAAGTAGCGCCAAATGGGGTTATTATCCAACACCAACAGTTGACATAGCTAGATCATCAAATAATACCAGAACTACATTTAGGCTTGATCAACCGCTATGGGCTGGTGGAAAAATTGACGCCATACGTGATAAGGCTAGAGCTCAAAAAAATGAAGCAACCTATGTTTATGCCGAAAGTCAATTTCAGTTAATTGAAGACTATCTTAATACATTGCAAAAATATCTCCAGGCGCAAGGCAAGATTGACATTATGCAAAATGGAGTGACTCAGCTTGAGTCTATCATGCAAACAATAGACAGAATGATAGCGGCTGGCGAGCTAAGTATGGCGGATAAAAACCTGTTAAATACAAGAATTTCTGATATACATTCCAGCCTGGAAATTACCCAGGCAGAATTTGACGCAGCAAAAATTCAATTTGAAATACTAACCGGCCACAAAATTGATTGCAACGTATCTTTCAATAGAAGCCCAATATTTTCTGAGAATATAAATATTGAGCTATTGGTTGACGAAGCATTAAATTTCCACCCATCATTGAAAATATTAAATTCTAAAATTGAAGTGGCAAAATCAGATGTTGATTCTGCAGAGTCTACATTATGGCCAACTTTAAAACTAAGAGGCGAGCATAGAAAAGGTGCATTATATGACGGTGATAGTGCCACAGAAGAAAATTTAGTTTATTTAGTGTTAGAGATGTCTACAGGTGCTGGAGCTTCTGCATTGTCTAATATTGAGCGCTCAAAAATTAACGTATTAAAGGTTAAAAACCAAAAACTTTCCAAAGAAAAAGAAGTTTTAGACGGACTAATGAACGACTACACCAGGTTTATTGCTGTTAAAAATAATATCGATATTTTAACTAATGATATAAAAATTGCAGAAAAAGTTTTTAAATCTAATAAAAGAATGTTCTTTTTGCAACAAAAAAAATGGATTGAAGTGGTTAATGCGCTATCAGCATTAAATAAAAAGAAAATTAGTAAGGCGCAATTGTCAGGTGAGTACAAATCTCTAGAGATGAAATTAGCCCTAAAGACCAATAGATTATCGCTAGAAACTGGAGGAGTTTTAAGTGACGTATTACAGTAGCGTAAAGCAACTAAAAAATGATTTTAGATGGCTAAGTAAAGATTGCACCTTAGAGCATTTTTCACTATCTAGACTTTCAGAATACGACTATAAAAATATCTCTAAGTGGATTGTACAGCGTGTAGATGATTCTTTTGTAGAGGGCTTATTTAATCAACTACTATCTAGGTTAAACCTTCAGTCTAGTGAGTGGGAAGCTGAGATAACAAGCCCTATGCTCCCAGCTCTTGCGCTAATTCCTGGCATTGGAATGCAGGTTGTGGTTAGTATTGATGTTAATGGTGTTTACAAAACAACAAGTGAAAGTGGTACTAGTGAGTTTCAATCTTTTCCAGATGGAACCATCTTTAGAATGCTTAAATTTCAAGCAAAAGAGTCGGTTGTAAGCTCTGCAAAAGAGATGTTTTTATCAATTGCAAAAAAACAAAAAAAATACCTATATTATGCAATTATCGCCTCTGTTAGTATTAATCTGCTGGCATTAGGAACTTCTTTTTATTCAATGCAGGTGTACGATAGGGTTATACCAACTAACGGAATTTCAACGCTAATAGCGCTAACTGTTGGTGTTGGTATTGCAATATTTTTAGAAATGATTTTAAAACTATCACGCGGCTCTATTATTGATCAAGCATCAAAAAATATGGATATAGACTATTCGCACAATATTTTTGATCGTTTTCTAGGTGTGCGAGCAGATAATATGCCCACAGGTATTGGTACACTCTCTAGTAAGATTAATGGTTATGTCGTGGTTAGGAGTTTTATCGCCACTGTAGCAACTTTTATCTTTATTGATTTTCCATTTGCTTTCTTTTTCTTGGGCATTATTACTCTTATTGGTGGCTTGCAAATAGGTCTGTTAATATTTGGATTTATAATAACCTCCGCTTTAATTGGCTTTATCTTTAAAAATAAGATTGAAGTGTTAATTAAATCTTCAACATTAGCCTCACACAAAAAACACGGACTCCTAGTAGAAAGTATTGACAATTCACAAAAAATAAAAACAGCTGGAGCCAGCTGGAGTGTGATGAATAAGTGGAGTCAATATACAGAAGACGCCATTAATGATGACATACATGTTAAACACTATATGGATATATCAACAAATTTAGCGACATTTGTTCAGCAAATTAGCTACGTGGCAACAGTTGCATTGGGTGCGTATATAATTAGCACAACCTCTGATCTCACTATGGGTTCTTTGATTGCCATCACCATTTTATCTAATAAAGTATTCCAGCCAATGTCACAAATCCCCGGACTTTTTGTGCAATGGGGAAAGGCCAAGGTGGCTGTTGAAGATTTGGATGGTCTTTACGGATTAGAAAGAGACAACGAAGGCGTTAATAGACCGATTACTTCAAAATTACAATCGCACGGTATTTTATGTAAAGATTTAAAATTTGCATACAATGAAGACTCAGTTGTATTAAACATACCAAATTTAAAAATTCAGCCAGGTGAAAAGGTAGCGATATTAGGCGTGATTGGCTCTGGTAAGTCAACCCTATTAAAAATACTGTCAGGCCTTTACAAGCCTAGTGCTGGCAAGTTTTTATTGGATGGTATTGATGTACAACAGCTTTCAAAAAACAATGTGAGTAATACCATAGGTTATTTAGAGCAGGATACTAAATTGTTCTCAGGCACTCTGCGCGACAACCTTAATATTGGCTTGGTGAACATAACCGATGAGCAAATTTTAAAAGTTGCTAAATTAACCGGATTAATTGGTTTGATATCAGCCTTGCCAAAAGGTTTGGATACCGAAGTGCCTGAAGGTGGGCAAAGTGTCTCTGGTGGACAAAGACAATTAATTGCATTAACCAGAATGCTGATTGGTAATAGTAAAATTTTATTACTTGACGAGCCAACAGCAAGTATGGATGAAGGTACTGAAAGGCATCTTTTGGCCACGCTTCAACAAAACCTAACCAAAGAGCAAACCTTGGTCGTTGTTACCCACAAACCTGCTTTGCTGAGCCTAGTTGACCGCATTGTTATTTTGACCGAAAAGGGCATTGTGGCGGATGACAAAAAGGAAGCCGTATTAAAAATGTTAGAAAATAATAAAACCCAACAAGCAAAACAATCATGAGCGACACAAGACTGCCATACATTCTAAGGGTTAATCCTTTAGTTATTATTTTTTCTGCTTTATTCGTGGTTATTATTCCGCTGTTAATTTGGGCAAATTTTGCTGAAATTGAGCAAAGAAGCTCTACTCGGGGCATTGTCATTGCTGCAGACAAAACTCAAAAAATACAAGCACCTATTGATGGCGTGGTAGATTCCATTATGGTTAA
>Ga0255773_10004946_pt1 | contig 11110 bp, 11 predicted proteins | sample 011ome_17_FD_179971 | JGI IMG/M metagenome (GOLD analysis project Ga0255773, IMG submission 179971) | Coastal salt marsh microbial communities from the Groves Creek Marsh, Skidaway Island, Georgia - 011502XT metaG (version 2) | ecosystem: Environmental > Aquatic > Marine > Intertidal zone >...
CTTATGCTTACCTCTCATTATTGGAATAGCACAAAATGAACAAGGCCTATCACAGCCCTCTGCAATTTTAAAATAAGCGTAATGCGTTGGTGTCGTTAAAAGTCGTTCGCCAACCAATTCATGTTTGTAATCAGCTTTTAGCGTCTTTAATAATTTTGGTAAATCTTTTGTGCCAAAATAAGCGTCTACTTCGGGAATTTCCTTTTCCAAATCGCCTTTGTATCTTTGAGACAGACAACCTGTAACATAAACTTTCTCTACCTGACCTTCTTTTTTAGCTTCAACATATCGAACAATCGTATTGATTGATTCCTCTTTGGCTGTATCGATAAAACCACATGTATTAATAATAACAATTTCAGAATCGTCTTGTTGCGCTTCATGTTCAACTTCAAACTTGTTCGCTTTTAACTGCGCCATCAACAATTCTGAATCGAAGATGTTTTTAGAACAACCTAGTGTAACTACGTTGACTTTATTTTTTTTTAGTGTCTTCGTTTTCATGATCTATTCCATCTCAGACCCCTTGAATAAGGAATCTACAAATTCGTGTTTATTAAAAACTTGTAAATGTTCCATTCCTTCTCCAACACCTATATATCTAACAGGAATTTTAAATTGGTCTGTAATGCCAATCAGAACACCACCTTTTGCTGTTCCATCTAACTTTGTCATTGCTAAAGAAGTTACTTCAGTTGCTGCAGTAAATTGTTTTGCCTGCTCAATAGCATTTTGCCCAGTAGAGCCATCCAAAACTAACATAACATCATTTGGAGCACCTGGAATTATTTTATCCATAACGCGCTTGATTTTGGTTAGCTCATTCATCAAGTTAATTTTATTATGCAAACGTCCAGCAGTATCTATTAACACCACATCGGCTCCTTGTGCTTTAGCACTTTCTAAAGTATCAAAAGCAACAGAAGCGGGATCAGCTCCCATACCCTGTTCTATAATTGGGACATCTACTCTTTTTGCCCAAATTTTTAGTTGATCCACTGCTGCAGCTCTAAAAGTATCAGAAGCTCCAAGTACAACTTTTAAACCTTTCTTTTTTAATTGATAAGCGAGTTTTCCTATTGTTGTGGTTTTGCCAACTCCGTTAACGCCAACAATCATAATAACATATGGGTTGTTATCAATTTTAGGAATTTCGAAATCGGTGGACTCACCAATATTACTTTCACTTAATAAATTTGCGATTTCCTCTTTAAGAATTCCATTTAGCTCCGAAGTACTCACATATTTATCGCGAGAAACACGCTCTTCAATTTTATCAATTATTTTTAAAGTTGTTTCTACGCTAACATCAGATGAAACCAAAATTTCTTCCAAACTATCTAAAACTTCCTCATCAACTTTTGACTTTCCAGCCACAGATGAAGCCAACTTAGAAAAAAAACTTTTTTGTGTTTTTTCAAGGCCCTTATCTAAGTCCTCTTTTTTTTCGCGTGTAAAAAAACTTTTCCAACCCATAGTTGTTTCTTTAATGATTAACTCGTTCTCTAAAAACGAACAAAAGCTTCTCCCGAAATACGGAAGAAGCTTAAATATCATTCAATAACAATAAAGCAATTTAGTCCTTAGCGAACCAATCTTTTACTTTGTTATTGTGTACAATTTCTTCCTTAAATGAATAAGCCCCAGTTTTCGGAGATATTACCATCTTCACAACTTTTGAATGTTGCTTTCCGCCACCTTTTTGCAGTGATGCTACTTGCTTCTTTGCCATCGCTTAATTATTTAATCTCTTTATGAATTGTGTACTTCTTTAAAATTGGATTGAACTTTTTCAACTCAATTCTGTCAGGAGTATTTTTTCTGTTCTTCGTTGTAATATATCTAGATGTTCCAGCCACTCCAGACTGTTTATGCTCAGTGCATTCTAGTATTACCTGTATTCTATTTCCTTTCTTAGCCATTTTGCTCTAATTTTACTCGGGCTGCAAAGATAATTATTATTTTTATTCTAACAACAACTTACCTTAATATTTGTAGCTTTTTACGTATAACTTGATTTCCTTCTGAAATTGACAGAACATACACACCTTGATGAAGACCTGAAACATCAATGTTTTTAACTGTTCCGGTCATTTGCTGAAACAGCACCATTTTACCTTGGTTATCGTAAATTTGTAATTCATAGTTATCTTCAAAATCCACATTAATAGTAAAATTATCATTTACCGGATTAGGATATACATTTAAATTGTAATTCTTGATTTCTTCTATCCCTATGCAATTGTCAAATGTTATCGTAATCGATGCCGTTGAATTACATGAAGCTGTTGTTACATCAACAGTGTATGTAATAACGCCTGGATTCAAAATGGGACCAACTATTATTGAATCTGTTAACTGACCAGTATTCCATGAATACGTATCAAAAATACCTGGAGAAAGGATCATAGAACTTTGCATACACACAGTTGTATCCGAGCCAATATAACCTGGGGGCTCTACAAAAACAACATCATTACATGAAGCAATAAAACTATTCGTAGTCCATCCAGATGCTAATATTGTATCATAAGCCATAACTGTCATATTTCCATTTGCTCCATAAACATGCATTCCTGTTCCATCAGAGATTCCATCACCATAATCATAATTCACTGAAGTATTATATCCAGTGTAGGATGCGAAATTCGGGTTATACATTTTATTATACAATACAGAATCATCGAAGGAAACAATTGTATCGAACACAATTAAAGTATCAGACCCGCAAATAGAATCTGCTGAAATTGTTAATTCGGAAGAAAATGAATATTCAACAATCGGTTCAAACGGCATATCAAAATCCCATCCTCCTCCAAAAGAAAAAGTTGAGTACCACCCATCAAAACTAGGATCTGACAACCCCCTATAATAAGTCATACATAAATCTTCCCCTGCTCCATCACCAGCAGTATTTCGAACAAGATACATATCGGAGCTAGCAAAATTTTCTACTGTAATAATGTAATCTCCTTCTAAAACATGTCCACTTCCAAAAAGCACCGTATTTTTAATCAGGTCTGAATCTAATGGACTTGTAAAGCCAGTAACCAATGGTACAGCATAAATTACAGAATCAATCTGAACACCGGGCATTCCCGATCCATTGTCTTTAAAAAGCCTACAAACAACAGTGTCGCCAGAAGTACCGGAAAATACCCATGCTCTAAATGTAAACCCTAAAACCTTTACAGAATCTGGAGCTTCAAATCTTTGTCCAAAACCCGCATACCCATAAGCACCCCCATCATTAATCACATTTACAGATATTGCGGTCCAACTAGAGGTTTTCACCTGATCAACGTATTTCAGTGTATCCAAATAAGTAGTTTGACAACTCGAAACAACTTGAGCAGATGTTGCTATTGATAGCATAATCAATGATAATAAAAGAAAAATGTTTTTCATTTTTATAATTTTATAAAGATAAGACTATAATAGTACTAAAAAAGTTGACTGTACTGTAAAACTATTTATCAAATTAACTTTCTTAATACATTGAATTTCATTCTGTATATTGCTCGTCGAACTAAATGCTGACAAGACACAAGTGAAAATTATTTCACCCATAGCCATAAACAAAAATACCTTGTCACAAAAGTAACAAGGTATTTTATAAATGCAATACAAACTTACATCATTCCATTAGCCTTTGCTTCTTTAAGAACGGCAGAAATACCTTTTTTATTAATAGTCCTTAATGTAGAAGTAGCTATCTTTAATGTAATCCACTTATCCTCTTCTGGAATGAAGAATTTCTTCGTTATAAGATTTGGATAAAACTTTCTTTTTGTTCTTCTTAATGAGTGAGAAACATTGTTTCCTGACATTACCTTCTTTCCTGTTATCTGACAAGCTCTCCATGATTCTATATTTTTTATTCTTTAATTGTCTATTTTGGGAGCGCAAATAACTGAAATATATTTCTATTACACAAATAATAACAGTTAAATATACCCCCTTTATTTCTAATGACGAAATTACGGTTAATTTTTTAAGTGACCTGAATGCAGATTCCAGATTTTTCTTATAAGAACATTGGAACTGCTCTACTCTCCTCTTTCTTGTTTAAATACTCTTTCATTGTCATTTTTTCCGTTTCAAAGTAGATGCTGTTGGTAAAGTGCTTTGAAGTAGTAGTTGTATTGATCTTCTTCTTAAACTCATCAGCAGAAACTCTTGCTATAATTCCATCCGGAAGCACCATAATTAACTCTGTATGAGTATCGATTACAGAAACTTTGTCCCAATCGAAAGCATTGTATTTAACAACGGTATTTATTTCTTCCATAACCATCATAACAATCACCTTGTTAAATTCAGCTGAAACGTTGGCTTGAAAATCAAACTCTAATTCTACCGTAGCATAGACATCCAGATCCTTAACACAGTCTATGTTAAAAACACCCATATTGTTTATAGAAAATCGATTTAAAACACTCGATTCTTGTTGTAGTCTTTCCTCCTCTAATTCTAATTTAGCAGCCATTAATTGATAGTTTTCAAACTCTTTTTTATAGGCTGCTTTCGCCAATTTCAATTCTTTTCCTGTTAATAATGGTCTTGCTCTTACCGTTACAGATTGCTTAATCGTTTTACCGCGATAATTCTTTTGAGAATATTTAAAAGTTAAATCGAATAGTTTCTTCTTCCCTTTTACCTCTTCCACTTTTATTTTATCCCAGTTTAAGCGAAATGCCCAATACGGAACTGGTTCCGCTTTTGAAGGGATCAACTTCCACTCTACCCCTTTATATGGCTTCAAGTGAGGAGCATATTTTGTGTTTCCATTTAAAGTAAACACAACATCCGTTGAGTCTGGATCGGGCGACTCAGGAGTTTTTGGTAAAGGGGGTAAGTTTAAAAAAGCCGAATCTCTTCGGTCATTATTAACTGTTTTAAAACTTCCTGTCTCCTTCCACTGCTTATCTCCTTCTAATAAATACAAATTGAAATCTTTATTTGGAACTTCAGTAGAAGCCAAATCAACATTTATTGACTTTCCCCTTTTTAGCGAAAGTTCTTTCCCATTTTTGAAAGCTCTTAACTCCATCATCCCTAAAGACTCCATATACTTATTTCGTTCTTCCAACATTTGCATTGGAATGCCTGACATTAAAATGGATTCTGCTGTATGAAACTCTCTAAATTTTATTTCAATATTTCCCTTCACTGTCTTTCCCTTTTCATCTACGAAAGCGTTTTTAGGAATAGCAACGTGCGTACCGTTTGGCTGATGCAATTCAAATCCATCTTTATTGTTAAAAGAACTGGTAATAAATGGAACTGATTCTGTAAAAGGTTCTTGAATCCCTTCTCGGTAAGATGACAAATCAAGGTATATCATATATCCTATTAATGTTGTTATTGACAGCAAAGAAGCTGCAGCTATTTTGATTATTTTATTTCTCTTGCTATTTTTCATGGCTTTGAATTTTATTGATTTATGGTTAGGTTATTGGCTGCTATTTTCAGATCAAAACAGTAAAGTTTTCCATCTCTGCAATTAACGAGCAAGTCTAGTTTTCCATCCTTGTTAAAATCTTTTATTAATGGCTTAAACTCACTTGTTTCAGGCAGGTGAAGAAATTTCAAGCGCTTTCTAGACTTTAAGCCTATAATAGAAATTGCAGCTTTGTAATCAGTGTTATAATCCGTCTGATGCAAAACAATGACACATGTTTCGCCTTCATATTCTATTGTTCTATTCGCTATTAATGGTTCACCGTGCAGTCGGGTTGAAGAACCACCTCCATAGTTACTGGGATACATTTTATTTAATCCTGTAATAAAATCTACTTTTTCTGTACTTTTATCATACACTGCAACACCATTGCTTAGAGGAATTATTAACCGTTTTTTCAAGTCGAGCGTATTTAAACCTAAATATCCTATCGTCCTATTGAAGGGTATTTCTTTTACAAAATTCCCATTTCGATTGTAAAACATCAACTTATTTGGTGCAGATTCATCAGAATATATCGAAGCTAATTTGATAATTCTAATATCATTTCCAGAACCTACTATAATTGGTGTTTCATGGTAATCTATTACAACATTACTACCCTCTTCTTTTTTATGACTCCATAGTTTAGCACCTGTTTTACCATCAATAGCAATAGTTTCATTATAATTTGTATAGTAAACTAAATCTAGCACTCCGTCTTTATTTAAATCAGCAACACCAGGTTTCCCAAAAAACAACTGACCGGAATTAATATAAGTTGTCTTCACTTGAAAAATGAATCGATTATCTCCAGGTTTCCACCCTCTAAAATCCTTGTGGTAGTAAGTCCATATTTTTTTTCCTGTTTCTGGATGTATTGAGGTTATTTCTCCCGATTCGGTTGCATATACAATGGTGTTTTGATTTCCATTTTTTATAAGAATGGGACTATGTTCTATATCTCCGCTTACTGGTAATCTATAAATTATATTTCCAGTAATATCCGCACAAATAAATTCATCATTGTCATTCCCTATAAAAAGTCTTTCATTATATTCCAAGACTCCGTTAACGTCCATATCTCCATATTCCTCATTCATAAATTGCGTTTCAATTTTACCATTTAAAGGATTTATAACATATACTCCGTTACCTTCATCTAAATAATAATCTCTGTAGTTTTCTCCGTTTGAGCCAATTATTAGTTTCCCATTTAAATGAGCCACATCTGACCTATAGGTAGTATTACCAATGTCTGCTACCCAATTAATTGGAAAAGTATTTTCTATAGGAATTGGATTTACTTTTGTGTTTTGAACATTTCCTATTAGGAATATTGAACTAAGGATACTTATTGCTGCTTTCATATTTTATGGTTTTATTGGTTAATATTTTTAATGCGTAGGCCTGCTCTTTCATAGAGGTATTAGTTAACTACTCTTCTATATGCTAAGACTCTTTCCTCTGGGTAAGCTTTAATACAAACTTTCCCATCTTGATTTCCTCCGTAACAATAGATCAATCCCTTTTCCTTATCCGCCTCGACAAAAAATGCGACATGGCCTTTCCAGCTACTCTTACTTTCTCTCCAAAATATTATGATGTCTCCTGTTTTTGGATTTAAAACTTTTTTTCCCTGACTCAACCAAGATCTAGCCGTTAAAGAATGTGGGTATTTGTACCCATTTTGTTTAACACAGTAGTTTACAAATGCCGCGCACCAGTTTGTTTCATCCTTTTTTATATATCCAAAACCCGTTTCTTTAAAGTATTTAATTACTTCTGGGTTATTGGATTTGTCGAAATTTTCAACCCCATACTCTTCCACCGCTGTATGCAACACTTTCCTCTGAGATGGATAAATAGTAACATTCAACTTTTTCTCAAGTAATTGAATCAATTCGCTCTTCAAAACCTTGCCATCTACTAAAGAAACTAAAAACTCATTTTTTGTTTGAAAAGAAACAACTTCGTTCGTTTGATTCAAGTCAAAAGAATTAGAGCGAGAATTAGCTAATCGAGTTTCTATTGCTTTTTGCTTCTGCGCTATATTTTCCAGATATGCTATGTAAACTTCTGAAGTGTCATCAAAAATTACAAGCATCCTATCCAACCTCTTAACGGACCTTTTATTTCTTGTTGAGAGTTCGTTTTTAGAGAACTGTTCTGCTTTTAACTCAATTTCTTTTAAAGCTGCTGAATCTAAATTTAGAAGCTCTTCAATGCGATTGTCCTCTTTTTCGATTGCGATTACCAAAAACTTTAAACTTTTATCCAAGCGATAACTTTTTAGGTTGTGTTTATTTAACTGATAATTACTGAGCGCATAGCAGTAGCTAATTATCGGAGTATGGTTTCTTTTTTCAACTTGTTTCTTAGATAGGTTATACGCTTTGTAATAATCTCCTTTCTTATAGTTAACCAATATCCTCCTTTCTGAAAATGACATTTTTTGACAAAACACGTTTCCAAAAAGCAATACTGAAAAAAGCATTACTAAATACTTTAATCTATTGAAATCAGAAAAAATATTTTTACAAAATAATTGAACCTTCGATTGAAAATAAATAAGCGAATCATGAATGTTTAGGTTCAGTCCAGTAGATATAAAATACTCTATTACTAATTGCTTCATTAAAACGGTGGATGTTTTCATAGCTTGTTTATTTAGAATTATTATTTAGTTAGAGTATGTTTTTCTACATAGGCATTTAGGTTTCTGTAAAAGTGTTTATTAATTGTATAATTCAAGTTTATAAAAAAGGTACAAAACAGTATTTTACAACCACTTTATTAATTCTACGACAGCCTTTTAAATTCAGTTTGGGTTTTATAAGGAATAAATATTCCGTTAAAACTCTTTCCATAAGTGTATCCATTCCAAAAGAGTTCCACTGTAGGTACAATCAAAAAAATGACATTGAATTTTAGGCAACTTGTTGTTGTTTAAATACACACTTAATGATATATGGTAAAACAGCTTATTTGTTGGTTCCCAATCGCATTTTGGACAACATAATAGTAGCCCGTCAAATTCATTTTCAAGTTTCATAATCTGGTATTAATAAGCGCTAACATATCAATTAATGGAAAATCAAACCTATGATTGTACCCTTATCAAATTAAGGCATTATACAGAGGTAATTCATTAAGTCACTGCAAGCACCTATTATTTTAAAGTCAAATAAAACCCAGAAAAAATGAAAACACTGCTAACCATACTTACATTGATCCCTTCATATATCATGGGTCAACAAGAGATTATTGAGTCCATAAAATTAGACTCTCTTATTTTTGAAAAAATTAATGAGTACCGAAGCAGCAAAGGCGTGGATAGATTTGTCGCATTCGAAGATTCTTTAATGCGGGAGTTTAGCTATAACCTAACGAGGGAGAATTCAAAAAAAACAATGATAGAACACTCCAAAGACGATAAGTTTGAATATTATAATGCAGAATGTATTTATTCGTATCGCATCTATAATTCTTCTATCGACAAAATAGATTATTACAAAAATATAGACCTTAATCATTGGGCTGATGCAGCAGTAGATGGATGGATTAACTCTCCAAGTCATGAGCATGCTATTTCACATCATTTTTATAAAGTAGCCACAATTACAACAAGAATTACATTCAATCGCAACAAATCTGAAGTGTTTTTTGTTGCAAGTTTTCACGCGTTGATTAATGATGGTAGCACTTTAAAAAACTATGTCTATTATGAATAAATAGTCTATGCTCAGAATAACAAACTAATATTTTATATTATGAAGAATTTAACAACAATCCTATTTCTATTAGTATCATTTAACTCATTTTCTCAGGAGGTAGAAATTAAATCAGTTGAATTGGATAAAATGGTCTGGGACAAAATAAATGAGAGACTTGTTTCAATTGGTAAAAAACCAATAGTTGAATTTGAACAGGGAGAAATGAAAAGCTTTAGCACTAGAGTTTGTGAAACATTAATTCCAGCAAATGCAGAATTCCGACACAGCCCCAATGACAGCATTTCTAAGTACAGCGGTGGAGAATGTATTTACACAAATACTACAACATCCACTCATGAAAATACTTACATTAATTATATAGAAAACGGCAACCTTGAAGCTATTGCGCAAGCCATAGTAGATGGATGGGTAGGATCAGAAAGTCATAGGATAGCTATTTCTAAAGACTGGTACGAATCAACAACGGTTTCAACAATTATGAGGTACAATAAAAAGACAGGTTACTTTAAACTTGCTGCTGCATGGCATGAAGAAGATGACTTATGGGAAAATGCATTTAAAAATTAGGTCAATTAGTTGTACGATTTATACAAGCTCGTTTTAACTATATAAATGCTAACTATAAAAAGAAAAAAGCCTCTCAATCGAGAAGCTTTTTTTAGCAAGTTTATATTTATTTTTTTCTCTTACCTTGTTGTTGCTTTTTCTGCATATCCTCTAATCGTTTTTGGAAAGCAGACTGTTTTTTAGGCTTCTTTTTATTTTCTGCCAATTGCAATCTTAATTTATCCTCATCAATCATGTATCGCTTTATTGCCCACATTATACCCATATTCATTAAGTTACCACATAAATAATAATAACTCAAACCAGCCGAATAACTATTAAAGAAAAATAACATCATGACCGGGAAAAAGTACATGATAATCTTCATGTTTGGCATACCTGGCTGACTTGTGTTCATTTGGCTACTATTCATCAGTGTATAAAACAATGTAGAGATAGCCATTAATATTGCAAACAAACTCATGTGATCACCATACAGCGGAATATCAAACCCGAAATCCCATACGGAATCAAATGAAGACAAATCATCTGCCCATAAAAACGACTCATGTCGCAAATAAATACTAGACGGAAAAAAACGGAAAACTGCCAGTAAAATTGGCATTTGAATAAGCATTGGCAAACAACCTGCCATAGGATTCACTCCAGTAGCTTTATAGAGCGCCATAGTTTCCTGTTGCTTTTTCATTGGATCTTTTTTATCCACGTACTTCTCATTGATTTTGTCAATCTCAGGCTTTAATACACGCATCTTCGCAGATGACTTGTAGTTTTTATAGGTAAGCGGTGTAATGATTATTTTCACAAATAAAGTAACCAATAAAATTATTAATCCCATTCCCAAACCTGTTCCTCTTAACATATCAAACATGGGCTGAATCATTATTTTATTGACCCAGCGAAATATTCCCCATCCAAGATTTATTATACCCTCCATTTCGTTCCCATACGAAGCGAGAACATCGTCCTCATTTGGACCAAAATAAAAAGTATAATTTGATACTGACTGAGCCGGTAAATTAAGGATAGCTGCATAATTATCTGTATACACATCTCCTTCTAGCACCTTTTTTATCAAATGACCAGACTTAAAGCCATCTTCACTTATCAATACTGAAGAGAAGAACTTATGCTTAAAGGCTACCCAATTCATATTACCTTCCCAATCCTCAGCTAACAATTCGTCATCAACACTTTCTGAAAGATAATCTCTTCCTTCTCCAAAATAACGATACATTACTGTAGTTATCATTCTCTCGTCACTTGCTAATTTCTCCGTACAGAAACCATTCATTTGCCAAGAAAGACTAACATCTCCCATAGCTACATCTGCATCTAGACCGACAAAAGCAACTGAATAGAC
>Ga0255773_10004948_pt1 | contig 11105 bp, 6 predicted proteins | sample 011ome_17_FD_179971 | JGI IMG/M metagenome (GOLD analysis project Ga0255773, IMG submission 179971) | Coastal salt marsh microbial communities from the Groves Creek Marsh, Skidaway Island, Georgia - 011502XT metaG (version 2) | ecosystem: Environmental > Aquatic > Marine > Intertidal zone > Salt...
ACTCGTAAACGCATCGGGGTCGAGAAATAACATTCGCGAGGAGAAATCCGCCCTCGAAAGTTTCCGAAAGAAACGCGAGTCCTCCGTACGAAACAAAGAGAAGTTTACCAAAAAGGAAGAAGAAGAAGACCAAGAAGTTCAAAGACCGAATAATAATAATAATAATAAAACGATTCACGATGTTTTCGCGCACTCCGCGGTGTTCGTGTTAGTCTTATTCTCCGCGTTTTTTGCCTTTGTGTGCGTGGGATTTGTCCACCGAAGCCACTACATTCGAGCGAAGGAAAACGCGCTCGTTCGAGCGATGAACGCGGACATGCTGGAGGAAACGCTGATGAAAAATACGAACGAACTCGTACCTTTGAGTGTCTTTTTGAAAACGTCTGGTTCTGGTTCTGATTCTTTGGAGGAGGAGGAGGATGAAAATGGAGATGAAGATGGTCGGCGTAAAGACGCTTTCTTCGCTGCGGAGAAATCTGGAAAGAGGAGGAAAAAAGAGGAGAAAGTGGAGACGACGAAATACAGCAACGGGAAGTCGTTCGCGCGAACGATTTTGACGAAAGAGGAAGTGAAACCGTTCGAGAAGTGGTTGGCGAAAGACGGGGAGATTGAGTTGGATAAGTTAGTGGAAGCGCTCAGGGCGGATAAAGAGACGCTGTACGAGAAAAATCAAGAAGAAGAAGGGACGTTAGGGAGACGAGAAAAAGAAGACGACGAAGACAGTAGCAGTAGTAGTAGTACGAGAAGTAGGAACAACAACAAGAATAGTAATAATAATAAGTGGAAACACTCGAGCGCGACGTTTGCGGCGTCGATAAATGGCGGCGGCGGCGACGATCTCGTCGATGATAGCACGGTGCCAAACTCGAAACATAAATTTTCCTTGTGTTTAGACGATATGGAAAATTGGGACGTGCGATTAGGCGCCGGCGCGTGGATGGACGCGTTGATTCAAACCAAACCGGAAGGGAAGAATAGCGCCGGGGAGTGTTTCACGAACGTTGTGTACGATTCCGGTCCCGAGTGCGCCAAAGCGGACGTCAGAGTGTTTCAATCCGGATCGGTTTTGTTAAAAGGCGCGTACGTGAGCAGAGAGAATCCAGCGCCTCCTCAAGAAGGCACGACGATTGGCGCTAAACTCATGGCAAAACTCGGTTTTTTCGATAACGATATCCTTGGGCCGGATATCAATCAAGATATCATGATCGATAGTTCTCTCGAGAACGAAAATCGAACGGCGCAAGATCCGATCGAGTTCACCGAAGAGGCTATTTACGAAGATCAAATGGCGTTTTGGGAGAGCAAATCAAACCGAAGAATGTTGCTCAATAATAAAAAGAGTAAGAAGAAAAAGAGTTTAGGCGAGAAAGAAGAAGTAGTGTTGCACCAACGAGGAGAAAAACAAGAAGAAAAACAACAACAACAACAATCTCAACAACAACAACAAGCGGCGTTGTGGCGACTTCCGGCGAAGCAAAATCCGGATCAAGTGTACGTGTACGCCTCGTTGGAAACACCCGGCGCGTTCGGAAAGGATTTAATGAACGAAGGATTACTCTCTCAAGTGGATTACATCGCGCACGGGAACGAGAAAGCCTCCTCTTTATGGCTTCCACAAATGATATCGACCAAAGGTTTGATGGCTTCCTACGAAGCGTTTAGTCGCTCGAAGCAATCGCGCATCCCCGGCATCGCTTGGTTGGGAAAGAACTGCCCGGACAACGCGCCGAAAATGAAGGTTTTGAAAGAAGTGTCCAAGCATTTCCCGGTGTTTTCCATCGGCGAGTGTCGGAGAAACACGAACGAACCGCTGGGTTTACCGGAACACAAAGTCATGGGATCCGGCGGCATCGATTTCTTCACCAAGACGCAGTTAGCGTTGTCCGATTATTTATTTTATTACGTCGGCGAGGATGCGGATTGCCCGGGTGCAATTCACGCGGACTTATGGATGGCGTTGGCGAGAGGGTCTATTCCGGTGTATTTTGGCACGGCGAACGTGTACGAGTACCTCCCGTGTCCAGAAGGTGACTGCATCGTCGACGTGAAAAAGTTCGATTCGAGCGCGCACTTGGCGAAAGAGTTGAGAAAGATTTCCAGCTCGCAAAAGTTGTACAAAAAAGCAACCGAATGGCGACGACAATCTCCGGACAATTGGCCGTTAGGATTCAGGAGAGGCATCGCCAGAGCGTCGCAGGATTTCAGGAAAACCTTGTGCGATTCCGTGTTAAAGAAAGGCGGCGACCAAGCCGATTTAACGAAAGAGGAAGTCATAAAAAGAACCATCACGAGCGTCCCGTGGTCGAACGCCGCATCGGTGAAAAGTACTACCACGAACAATGACGACGAGAACAACGCGTCCTCTTCTTCTTCATCATCATCCACTACTACCACTACAACCGCAACCGCGTACCTCGAAGGCGCTTTACGCGCGGAAAAAGCCGCGGAAATCGGCGACCAACGCGCTTCCTCCGTCGCGTGCGCGAAACAAACCGAAGTCGTCGCGTTAGGCCAAAGAGTCGGCGATATGCTTGGTTTCGAGAGCGAAATAGATGGATTTACCGACCCGAGCGATTTCATCAACGTGGAAATCAAATCCAAGCAGCAGTTGGAAAAAGAACGCAAAGAACAAGAGGCCTTTGACGAGGCTGAGGAAATCGACGATTCAGGAGAAGACTAACTTTGCGAGAATAATACTAAATACTCCTCCTCATAAAAGAGCACTAGCAGCAGCACTAGCAATAGGTAGCACAAAAATACTACTACTACTACTACTACTGTAAAACCACATCATAAAGAAGGTATTTTGCTGTACACTGGTATGTGTATTCTTTCTTCGCCTCACATCTCTATATACTACTCTCTGACGCGCGCGCGTTTTCGTGTCTATGTTTGTCTGTGTGTTGTGCGTGTATTTACTGCAACGCGAGAAAAAAGAAAAAAGAGCAGGAGACAAACAAAAAGAAGAAGAGAGTAAGTAACACAGACTTACGAGTAAGCACTGTGGACTACGAACTCCAAATTTGGCGCTCAGAGAGTAAGAAAATTGCACTTAAACCCTAAACTCTTAGTGCATACTTCTTACTCGAGACAATTTTTATTTTTGTGGCTCAGACGAGACGTGGCGGGTCCACCTTTAAGGTAATCTTTTCTCCACGCATCATCGTTACTTTTTAAGCGCTCGATATATACACACACAAGAATAAAAGATCATGTCCTCTTTTTTACTCTGCGGACCGTGCTCTCAAACGTCTGTCTCCTCCTCGTCTCTGTCGTTAAGCAGTCGACATTTACACGTGAGAAATGACGGTAGCAATAATAGTTTTAGCGCAGTTTTAGCAACGCAACATCAGAGAAAACCAGCGGGGAAAAGGAATGCTTTAAAGATAGTGTCCATGGGAAACGTCAACGAAGGCGGCGTGTTCGCGCCACTCGTGGTCGCCATCAGACCAATCATCGGCGTGAAACGATTCAACCAATTACGAGGCAAAGCGATTTCTTTACACTCGCAAGTGATTGGCGATTTCTGCTCGGAGTTTGGCGCGACGACGAAACAACGACAAAAACTGATCAAAACCGCGAAAGCCAACGGGGGGAGGCTTGGATTTTTGGCGTGATGCGATCGCTTCGCGCGTCGCGCGTTTGAAGACGAATGAAAGGTATCGATTTCCGTTTTATTACCGCGCAACAGGAATGATGAAATGCACGTGATGTGCAAGCGCGAGAAGAGAGGAATGAGAAAGAGAGAGAGAGAGAGAGAGATGTGTTGCGTTGTAATCTCTTTTACTATTATTACTACTAAGCAAAATCTACTACTTAAAACTAAAAAAACTAAAACTCGCGCGAAACTCGAACGCCGTACTCGTAGAATAGAATTTGCTTGGTGATTTTATCGAGCGTTTGTTCGTCTACTCTCGGGTCGTTTTCGCGGTCGACTCGGTCGCCGACGATTATCGTCGGCTGTAAGAATGTTTTGTCGTCGTCGTCGTCGCATTTCGTATTTTTCTTACTGAAGAAGGTTTCGTTTTTGAAGCGCAAGGCGACCAAGTTCGGGTCGTCTTTCGGGCTTAAACAGCAACTGACTGGCGACATTCCACCTTCTCCTCCTCCGATGTTGTTGTTGTTATCCTTGCTGTTGTTGTTGTTGTTGTTATAGCTGCTATTATTATTCGTAGTATTATTATTCTCGCGCTTCGGGACGATGTATCCTTTTCTGTTTTTGTGTTCGACTATTCTGTACGAGACAACGTCGGAAAGCATCGAAGACGACGATGAACTAGTCGATCGATTCGTTCTCGCTTCGTGCCACGCTTCCAACGTCTTCACGAACCCAATGTTTGGACGAGCAATCGAGCGCGCTTTCTTTACTCTTTCAAACGCTTCGTCGTAGGCTAAACCTTCTCTCCACATGACAAACGCGACGCATATAGCGACCGAACGCGAACAGCCCATTTGACAGTGCACGAGACACCCACCTTCTTCATCGTCATCATCTTTTTCTTCTTTATAATCTTCCTCTTCTTTTTCCCTTCTGTTGATGTTCTTCTCCCACACGCACTCTCTGCGTTCGTTGCCGAGCATAAAATCAAACGCGTCGTACAAAACGCACGCGATATCTTCATCGCTCGTATCCATCAGCGGCAACGACATGCGTTCAAAATACGTGGAAGAATCAAATTTATCGTCTGATGATGATCCTCCCTCCGTCGTCCTCGGCGTTGGCGTGGACGCGCTCGTCCCGCTCGCGCAACTCCCCGGCGAGAGACATTCGTCGTTCAACAATCCTCCGTTGTTGTTGTTGTTGTTCGAATCGTTCTCGTAGCAGCACAAAATCCGTCTCACGTTTAATTCTTCTTTCAGTTTTCTCGCGTGTTTCTCTTTCTTCACCAGCTCGTCTCCGCCGACGTAGAGGAAACTCTCGTATATCGCGGACGCTTCGTGTCTGCACTCGCGATAGTTTTTCTCTCTGATTTCCAAATTGAGCAACTCGTCCGTGCTCGCGGTCACTCTCATCCTCAGAGACGGTTGAAGATTCTCGTTAATTTTGGTTTTCAAACTCGTCGGTCGCATCTTTTCCAACAGCGTCGTCGGTTTCTTCGTTCTCGCGGTTTCCTCTTCGTCCGTCTTAATCTTTATCGGGGATAACGGTGTCATTGGAGGAGGCGAATGCTGTGTAACCTTTTCTTTGTCGTCCTCTTCAACAACGCGCAACCTGGACAACGCATTCTCTGCTGTGACGACTAATTTTTTCGACGACGATGATGACGGTGGTGATGGTAAAGGTGATTCCATCGTCGTTTACGTCTTCAAAGTCGCGTCGAAGCGCGCGTTCGCGCGTCGTGATTTTTCCCGTACTTTTGTCGAAAATGTTTTTTTTCCGTACGAATGTTTAGGGTTTCAATGACCCTAAATAATTCGTCGTCGTTTCCGTCCTACGTTAAGGCGCAGAATACAACTCTCTGGCGAGCCTTTTGAGGTTCTCGGGAGCGACGATGCCGTGATCAGTCACGAACGCCAAATCGACTTTTTCGTGAAGGTCGATAAACTCTCTCGTCGGATGTGCGACGGCGTCGACGTCTCGACCGGTTTTCGCGCTTCGCGCGCGGAAGTGTTTTAAAACCTCCGCCGGGTTTCCGTTTCGCTCTCGAGAGAGGAGGAGTGATTTTTCGTCGTCAATGTTGTCGTTGTTGTTGTTGCTATTGTGATGATTGCTACTATTTCTGCTGCTGTTCGTCCTCTCAATCCGTGGTTTCTCCAACGTCGTCAGACTCAAACTCGGCGCTAAGGCGACGAGAGGGACTTTGAACTTTTCGCACGCTCGCGCGATGTTTCCAGTTCCCGGAGGCGCGTAAAACGAGCCGTCTTCAAAGACGCCGAGTTGCGCGGAAACAACCGCTAAGTGCGCTCGGGACACCATCGCGAACGCGTTCGATTCCGGTACTATCGTCACCTCAACCGCGCTGTTCGTTGTCTCTTTGTTGTTGTTGTTGTTGTTGTTGTTGCTGTTGTTAGTATTCGTACTCATCAAAATCTTCCTCGCGAATTCCTCCGCCATCGCCTTCCCGCTCTCCTCGTAACTTACCGACGTCTCCAAAACGATCACTTTCACCCTCCTCTTCCTGGCGACCATTTTCAAAAAGTTCTCCACCAACCCGTCGCGAACGCCTAAAACCATGACCACGCAATCCGACCCGCACGTTTCGCACGCGTATTCGCCAATCGCGCGCTTCGCCTGGTCCACGTCGGACGCGATCATCTCCCGGATCGCAGAGATGACGTTTTGTTTGTACACTTTAAAAGAACTCTCGTTATTATTCAAACCCTTCTTTGTACCCGTCTGTTTGTTCTTCTTCTCCTCTCGAAACGCAATCAACTCCTCCTTGGCGACGACAATACTTCGGTCTACCGCGTTGAGTAAAATCACGTCCGCATTTGTTCTCCCTCTTATTCTCTCGTTGAGCACAGCTTTCACTCGGCGCAACGCGTGAACGATGGCTTCGTCGTCGTCCTTATTCAAGTCTCCTCCTCCTCCTCCTTCGCTGCTGGTGGTGCTTGTGGTGCCGACGACGCAGCGAACGATCGCATTTTCGAGGAACGTCTTCGCCGTCGCGAATAAAACGTCGTTCACGACGTTCGTTTGCTGCTGCTCTTTGACGATTCCGTGCGCGCCTTTTTCTCTCACAAATTGCTCCGAGAAGTCCTCGACGGCTCTTTGCGAGTGCACGGGGAGCGGAGCGTCGTTCGATTTTTCCAACGCGTTCATCGAGTGGGTTTCTGTGTTGTTGAATGCTCTGTGCAATGAAGCTTTTTTTTCCCATAAACGCCTTTTGAAAACGCCTTGAAATCACATGCGAAAAATGCTTCACTTTTTCTTCTTCTTCTTCTTCTTCTTCCTCCTTTTCGTTGCGCTTGGTTCAAACGACGACGTTCGTAAGCAAAAGACTTTAATGGGGGACGAGAGGGATTCTTTGTCGTTGTGGGGCTTGATCGTGAAGTGCGACGATATTTGTTTCACGCATATTTTGCCGAGATTGAATCGAACGGATCTTAAATTCTTGTACGGGGTGAATAGTGAAACGAGAAAGTTGATTGAGAGATCGTCACGCAAGGAGGAGTTGAAAAAGGGGTTTAAAGTGAAAGAGATGTCATCGATATCGACTTTGGAGTTTGCGTGGGAGCATAAATCGTTGTGGCCGAGAGGCTGGGACGAAACTTCTTTCTGCATGAAAGTTGCTCAAACGAATAAACTCGAGTTGCTCAAGTGGGCGCGAGAGGAGAAAAAGTGTAAGTGGGATTCAAGGACGATTAGTATGGCCGCACAACAAGGTAATCTGGAAATGATAAAGTATTGCGTTGCAAATAAGTGTCCTATCAATGTGTTTGCGTGTGCATGTGCTGCCGAAAACGGTCATCTCGCGTGCCTCAAATACTTACACGAAGAAGTCAAAGCGCTTTGGGATTATGGAACTGCCGCTTGGGCGGCTCACAATGGTCATCTTCATATACTCGAATATCTTGTCGAGCGTAAGTATGATAAATTTGACGAAGATGCGTGTGCGTATGCAGCCAAGTACGGCCACTTGGACTGTTTGAAGTACTTGCACGAAACCGCCAAAGCGCCTTGGGACGAGGACGCCATACGCTCCGCGCACGAGAACAACCACCCCGAATGCGTACAATACCTCCTCGACAACAACTGCCCATTACCAGACGGTTGGCGATACGAATATGGAGAATTGCACACGTCCTAATCATCATCATCATCAGAATAAAACTTGTAACATCAGAAAGAGAGAGAAACGCACAATAAAAACTCTTCACCTCTCTATTAAAATTCTTCAATATCTCTTTCTGCACAAATTTGCTGCTCAAGCAGAGGATTCTTTTATTACATCTCGAACGGAAGAGAGAGACAAAGAGAGAGAGAGAGAGAGAATCAAAAAGCCTTGTGTTGGTGTCTTTATTGCCCTTTCGTGTTCTCTCATCCTGTTTTCTTCTTCCTCTTCTTCTTGGTGAAAGGAGTGAATACTAAGGGAAAATTAATTGGATAATTGTTCGTTAAGAAACCCCCGGAGGAAGAGGAAGAGGAGAGCGAAGAAGACAAAATGACGACGACTTTGATGACAACAACAGAAGAAAACAACAAACTGACGTTATTCGACGCCATGTGCCGATTACCATTGATTTTGCTCTTCGCTCACGTCGTCGGGAAACGAATGAATACGAGCGGTGTCAAATTCAGCAACAGTAGTGCTTTCGGTGGTTTCAAAGCGTTTAAGATGCCGCTCGTGACATCTTACATATTCGTCGGGATTTTATCCAGCACCTCGGTAAGACTTATCTTTATTTGATTCTTATGTTATGTGTTCTTATTATTATTCTTACTATATATAGTTTTTAAACGTACTGACGCCTTTGGTCGTTCGCGAGTCCTTGTGGTTGGTCGACAACGCGTGTTTATCCGTCATCGGCGTATCGGCGGGCGCGGAGTTAAGCGCGAGGGATCTGAGAGGAGACGCGAGAAAGATTATAGTTTGGACGATTTCGATCGCTTTGTTTACGTGGATGACAGTTTTTACGGCGTTTACGGTCGGGAAGGTTTCCGATCGCGTTGAGTTTTTAGAGGATATGAATCGGAACGATTTTGACGACGATGGCGGCGAAGACGACGATTCTTCTTTTTTACGGCGGCGGCGAAAGTACTTGCGAGCGTGCGCGGTAGGATCGTTAATAGCTACGTTATCGATCGCTCGGAGTCCAGCTTCGGCGATCGCCGTTTTGAGAGAAACCGAAGCGAGAGGACCGTTTTCAAAATTGGTCGTCTCGGTGACGGTTTTGAAGGACGTTTTGGTCGTCGTTTTGTTCGCTTTGAACATGGAGATGATTGAATCTTTAGGATTGATGGACGCGAGCGTTGGCGGTAGCACTAGTAGTAGAGGCAGTGATGGTAGTCAAAATAGTAGTAGTCGTAGTGAGAGTAGCACTGTAGTATCCTCGTTGATGATGGTGAACGAGACGACAGATATTAATCATGATCAGACGAGCGCGCTTCTTAGGCATCTGATGACGACAATCGGCGGAGAAGAAACGACGTCGACAAACGATTACGAGTACCAGATGAGATCGATTATTCGCGCGTTAGAACCGGTGGTTTCTGTGTTTGGTTCCTTCGTGTTCGGTTTTTTCGCTGGAGCACCTTTACACTCGGTGTTGCGACGCTTGCCGTCGCCGAGTGTAGCGCAAACGGACGGTGGTGATCATCAAGCGGCGCATGTGAATGTAAAAACTCGATTTCGAGCGTTGATGAGACAATCGATGAAACCACTGTTTACCATCGTCTACTCGACAACAATATTCGTCGTTTCCAAGCGATTGTTTTTGTTGGAACCGCTGTTAGTGTGCGTGTGTTGTGGGATATTTTGCGCCAACAGAGGTAATTTTTCCTCCGCGGCGACGACGACGAGGACGGCGGCGGACGAGGACGCGGCGAATAAGTTGGCGCAACAGCAACTCTTCAACACCATCGGCTCGAAGTCGTTGCACTCGTCCTTGGTCTCGTTACAGCCTTTCGTCAACTTGGTCTTTTTCACGCTCGCCGGAGTGGCGTTGGAAATGGAACACGTGATGAGAAGCGCGCAAGCGGCGATCCTATTGGTCGCGTTTCGCATACTCGGTATTTTCATCGCGTGCAGAATCGCCAGTCGTTTACTCCTCTCATCGGAAACGTCGTCGTTCTCCGGGGGTGGTGATAATACTATCGAGCAACAGCGCAAAGTCGCTTGGATGGCGCACGTGACCCAAGCCGGCGTCGCGTTAGGTTTGGCGAGAACGTGTTCGGTGAAATTTTCCGCAACGTGGGGCGAACAATTCGCCTCCGTCGCGACCGCGATGATCGCGCTGAATTTGTTAATCGGTCCGCCACTCTTTCGAATCGCGCTGACCAGAGTCGGCGAAGCTTCTTCGACGGAGGACAACAACAGAGGAGTTACCGTTGTTATCGTCGACGATAAAGAAGACGAAGAAAGAGACGAAGAATAAGAAGAATAATAATTAGTTTTCGCATCACAACAACAACAAATAATAATATCAATGCTGCTACTCTTGCATATATATCCTCTTCCATCGCTCGCCTACACAGAGAGCGTGTTGTCGTTTGAGAGAGAGATCACACGTATCTCTTCCTTTACTCCTCCTCTGCTTCAGGCAGCTTTAAATCCTTGAACAATTTCCCTTTATTCCTACTTTCCCACATGCTATCGAACCCTTTATTGACCATTTTCTCCCCGACTAAAGCGCCGGCGATGATCACGCCCACGTACACGGACGTGTTCGACTTTATTTTTTTTGAAGAGAGAGAGAGAAAGAAAAGAAAGTTAATAAATATGGATGATGATGATGAGGTTGAAAATGAAGGGAAATCGGGAAAGAAAAACATCATCATCCTAAAAGAAAAAACGCAAAAAAGAGTACGCGCTCTTCTCTGCCCTTCTTCTCGTATGATAAAACGCACCATGAACGTCTTGTAAAACGTGTTGAACATCTCTCTACTAATCTCTCTCTTATTACTAGTAGTGTGTGCTTTAAAAAGATGAGGAAAAACGAGCGATATGAAAGATTTCTCTCGAGTCTCAAAGAAGAGGAAGAACCTTTTTTGTTTAGGGTTTTGGTCGGAGCGGAGTCTCTTCGACAGTTTTCGGAACAAACGCACGAGAAAAGAAAGCGCATCAGAGTAGTAAAGCTAAAGCTTTCTGCGTAAAACAACCCGCGAGTATATAATAAAAGTCTTCTCACGAAATCAGAGAGAAAGAAGAAGAGAGATCGAGAGGGCGGTTTTAGCCTCTCGCGTCGTGAAAAGGAGTAAAGAAGGTTTTGGTCTCTCGCATCATCATCATCTCGTTGAGAATTTGAGCGAAGCGTCTCCAATTCAATTAAAAGAGTAGAGAAAAGAGAAGAACACACGTTTAAGAAGAAGAAGAGTTTATTATTAAGAAGATGTTGCAAAAAGCAAAATCGATCAAAAAAACGCTCAAAACCGAGGCGAAAGCAATCGCATACGGGACAGAACGCGTCGATAAACGAGGGAAACCGGTCACCTCGATCGCGGA
>Ga0255773_10004950_pt1 | contig 11104 bp, 10 predicted proteins | sample 011ome_17_FD_179971 | JGI IMG/M metagenome (GOLD analysis project Ga0255773, IMG submission 179971) | Coastal salt marsh microbial communities from the Groves Creek Marsh, Skidaway Island, Georgia - 011502XT metaG (version 2) | ecosystem: Environmental > Aquatic > Marine > Intertidal zone >...
AACTCAAACGGTCCGTTACGTTTCGCAGATCGACATTTCGAACCGAAATGGAGCGCTGTTAGCGATGACTGTGGTTGATGCGGCACTGCAATCCGTGGCTGCTGCTAGGGGTTCATTAGGTGCTGTCGCGAACCGGTTGGAGTCAACGATTCAGAATTTGATGACAACATCGGAGAATACATCTGCCTCGCTATCGCGAGTGATGGACGCCGATTATGCGGCCGAGTCGACTAACCTGGCGCGTTCACAGGTATTGCAACAAGCGTCTATCGCCATCCTAGCTCAGGCTAACGCAACGACCCAGCAGGTGTTAAGATTATTAGAGTAATGTCGATAAAGACACTACGGTCTGTTGAAAGGTGATTTGAAAATGTCCACCGTCGATTATTTGGGCGCGCTTGGAGCTGGTTCTGGAATAGATACGCAGCTCGTAGTCAATTCTATTGTAGATGCAGAACGGGCTCCGCAGCAGCAGTCTCTCGACAGGATCAAAGAGAAAGCTGATTTAAGACTCTCAGCTTTTGGTGTTGTTAAAGGTACGCTTGAAGCAGTCCGTGATCAGTTTAGGAAATTGAATGACGTTTCTGAACTAAAAAGCTTTACGTCGCAGTCGTCAGATTCCACACTATTAACTGCTTCAGCGACTTCTTCAGCTCAATCTGGGGTTTATGCCATCTCAGTAACTCAACTGGCTGAAAGAGACTCTTTCACTTTTGATGGCTTTGACTCGGAGACCGATAGTCTTAATGGAGGGAGTCCCTTAACGATTACAGTAACGCAGGGCGGTACAAGTACTAACTTAACTGTAAACTCTCCAACTCTTAGTAATATCGTCGAAACAATTAATGATAGTGGACTAGGAATCGTCGCTAACATTATCGATAGCGGGCAACCAACTGGTCGTTACGTTTTAAGTGTATCGGGCGAGACCGGCTCGGATAATGCATTTCAAATTTCTTCCGCCGTGATGACGGGTGAGACAAGGCAAACGACAGCACAAAACGCAAGCCTTGAAGTGAATGGTGTTGCAATTTCGAACTCGTCGAACTCAATTAGTAGTGCACTTGCAGGTGTAACCTTAGACCTCAAAGGTACGTTTGCTTCAGAAACCATTACTGTTTCTTCCGATACTTCAGCGATCAAGGATGAAATTAAAAATCTTGTGTCTGTATATAATGACGCAAGAGAGATTTTTAATTCTCTTCGCTCTGGGTCAGATGAAGATGATTCGTTAGCCGGTTCGATGGCTAGTGACTCTGTATTTCGGACTGTAGAATCCAGATTTAGATCGGCTTTTACTTCTGCCAGTTCGACGCCATCAGGGGACATAACATATTGGGCGGATATGGGTCTGAGTCTTCAACGCGATGGTAGCTTGAGTCTAAACGAAGATCGGTTAGATGTTGTGCTCGCCACCTCGCTCGATGATGTAATCACCGCACTGACAGCTGATACAGAAAATCAAACGGACATTGGTGACGCGAATCGCGGTCTCGCGGGCGATATGAGTGCTACTATCCGCGACTTAGTCAAGTCTAACGGTCCAATTGAGAATGCGATGGCGAGTGCCCGTGATAATCAAAGCGATTATGAGGTGAGGCTTGCAGCCCTTGATGACCGTATGGCGCGAATAAAGGATAGATATTTGCAGCAATTTGCAGCAATGCAGCGAATTGTTGATTCAATGAATTCCACAAGTCAGTTCTTGACCAACAACTTAGAAGCTATGCAAAATAATGATTAAAGGTTTTAGCTGATTGGTCGATACCCCTCCTATATGGGTATCTGGAGGTTTTGAAATGGTGGAGAATACAGCGGCACTTGATCAGGTGTCCGCCAACTTGAAATTGGGTGCGCCAACCTCTAGCCTGGAGCGGATAGAGATTGATGTCGACAAGCAGTCAAAGATTCGGATTCAGCCTGCGCAGTCAAGAAACGAAAGTAACGAAGGTATAGAGGCTTCGACGTTAAAGCGCTTGAGCAATGTCAGTTTGTCTATATCGATCGATGATTCCGCTGATCTTCCCGTGATAAAAATTTTTGACAACGAATCCGGTGATGAAATTTTACAGGTACCAGCAGAGCATTCGCTAAACATCTCTCGAACGATCAAAGCAGCGGTGGGAGCTATTTTCGATAAAGAAGCCTAAACGCGCTGGTAGCATCTAAGAAGGCCTGAAGAAATTCAGGCTTTTTTTTGATTGAAAAACGGCAATAAATTGCCGTCTATCTCGAAGCCCCTTTTAAAAATTCGGATATTTCTTGCCGTTTATGGCAGTTTTTTTCCTCTATCGGCTAAAGTTTGCCGCTACACGGTCGATCTTATCCTTGACCGGGGAGAAGTAGGTTAGCTTCTGCCCAGCCTAAGTTTAGTTTGGGAGAAGATGATGTCTGTAGTAATTGGAACAAACGTGCCAGCGCTTTTGGCGGCTCACTCTTTAAGTACGAATCAGTCGGACCTTACGCAAGCAATGACACGTCTTGCGTCAGGTAAGCGGATCAATAGCGCCGCTGACGATGCAGGTTCGGTCAGTCTAGCTGCCAATTTGCTTGCTTCTGTGAAAGGTGCCGCCATGGCAAAACAGAATGCTAATGCGGCAATTGCGGCGGTTCAGGTAGCGGATAGTGCATTGGTAGAAGTGGAGTCGATGCTCCAGAGAATTCGTGAATTAAAAGTTCAATCCTTGAGTACGGGGACGTATTCGGCCACTGACATTACTAATATGAATAGTGAGATTACGCAGCTGGCTTCAGAAATTGACGATATTGCTGCGAATACGAAATTCAATGGTACTGCGGTTTCAGGTCTAGCCTTAAATCCAGCACTGCGTCAGGACGGAACGACCGCAGCCATGGCTTTGCCAGCTTTCTTGAGCGGAGCAGTTGCATCTGCAAGTAGTGTTGCGAATGTAGATTCGGCGATTAATTCTGCTGCCGCTGCTCGTGGAAGTCTCGGTGCATTTATGAATCGACTTGAAGCGGCGGTGAATAATTTATCTTCAATTCAGGCGAACACAGCTGCGGCATATTCTCGAGTAATGGATACCGACTATGCGGCTGAAAGCGCTGCCGTCGCTAAAGGCCAGGTACTCCAGCAAGCTGGCGCAGCCATGCTTGCCCAAGCTAACGCCAGTAATCGATACATCTTGACACTTTTGAGGTAAGCGATGCCCGGCAAAAATTAGTACGCGGCGGTAGTCTTCTGCCGCGTGCAAACAAAAAATTACCGGAAAGCTACTAAAGTTTTCCGGAACATCTCCGATTTTCTCTTCACGGCGGATAAATAGTTCCGTTCAAGAGGCAAAAAGGAGTAATTACTATGGCTATTGTCATAAACACTAATATCCCATCGCAGATGGCGTCGCACCATTTGTACACGACGCGTGATAGGCTTGAGACCGCTATGGAGCGGCTATCTTCAGGCAAACGCATCAACTCAGCCGATGATGATGCTGCAGGCTCAGCCATTGCGGCGAGACTCATGTCTCAAGTTCGCGGTACTCAGATGGCCATGCGAAATGCACAAGATGGCATTTCTATGGCCCAAGTTGCTGAGTCAGCGATTGTAGAAGTGGAAGCGATGTTGCAACGGATCCGAGAGTTGGCTGTGCAGAAAGCCAGTTCTGGCACTTATAACGCTACAGATATCACGAACATTAACAGTGAAATTACAAATTTGGGTAGCGAGATTGACGATATTGCGGCAAACACGAAATTCAACAATACAGCAGTATCAGGAGCGAGCATAAATCCCGCTGTTCGGTTCGACGGAACTACTGCGACGATGGCAATTCCAGCATTTTTAAGCGGAGCTGTCGATTCATCGAGTTCGGTAGCCAATATTGATACCGCAATCAACTCAGCAGTAGCGGCGAGGGGGAGTTTAGGTGCGATCATTAATCGTCTTGAGTATACAGTTAACAACCTCTCCAACGTGTCAGCCAACACGCAGGCGGCTTACTCTCGAATCATGGACGCGGATTACGCGGTTGAGAGTGCTGAGGTTGCGAAGGGAACGGTGCTCCAGCAGGCTGGCTCGGCCATGCTTGCCCAAGCCAATGCAAGCACACAGTACGTTCTTACACTTTTGCAATAAACTAGAGCATTAGGAACTAGTTTGCCTCGGGGGCGGGGTTATACGCCCCCAACTTTTAGTCAGAAAGCATTTGTATATATGCCCTTTCGATTTCTCTTGTCGTCCAAGCAATATTGTACGGGTGTTTTTCACGTTCAAAGTCGGTCAAGAAATCAATTAACTTTTCGCGCTTTTCTAGGCTGTATTCTTTGTAAAAGTGCACAGCTTTTTCTTCAAATAAATCCCAATTATCAGCATGAAAGTCAGTTAAACCAGCGTGATGGATTATTGACCAAGAAACTCGCGACTGGAACGACTCTCCGGTTCGAGCCAGAACGGGGATCCCGCTGAAGACGGCGTCGCTTGCTGTAGTATGTGCGCCGTATGGGAAGCTATCGAGAAATAAACTTGCGTGCTGCACTCTCCCAAGGTGTTTTGGAACATCAACCATAGGAGCGAAATACACTCTATCTTTTATCGAAGGAAGTTCTTTTATAAGTTCTTTCTTCATTGATTCACCTGGATCTAATAGCCAGAGTATGGAGTCTGGGCAATTCGAAACGATTTTCGACCAAGCGCGAAGAGTTTCTCTATTGAGTTTTTGCCGAGTATTAAAGTTACAGAAGATGAAGCAATCTTCTGGTAAGCCTAGCTCGTAGAACCCTACTTGCTCTACCTTTCGAGACGGTGAGTTTGGTTGATAACAGCAATTTATGCGTACGATCTTCTCAGAAAAATAGGGATCAACGCCCGTCGGTGTAACAATAGGATCTGCTAAAATGTAGTCATATTGGGGGTGGCCTAAAGTTCCTGGGAACCCCAGATAGTTCACAATCAACGGCCCATCAAGTCGATTGAACAAGGTACCTAGCATGCCTGTAGTGTAGCCGCATAGGTCTACACAAATATCTAGACAATCTGCCTCTATTGTTTTTACGACGTCATGAGTACTGCTATGTTCTAAACTTCTAAAATGATCGAAATTACTAATTATTCTTTTTCTATACTCTGACTCGTCGTAGAAAGAAATACCATATCCATAAACTTCGAATCGAGTTCGGTCATGATGCGCGATTAGGTCGGTCACCAGATGACAAACCGCGTGGTTTCGAAAGTCTGGTGACACGTATCCAATTCGAATTTTTCGGTCAGTTGGTAGCTCAGGTTTTGGAGTTCGATGAGATCTTCGCTGCTTACCTTTGATCAGTTGAGTCCAATCGGAAAACTGAACACAATCTTCATAAAGAAATTTAGGTTGATCAGTTAACAGCAGTGTGGCGAATGGTGCTTTACTGTCCTGCGGCTCGTCAGGATTCGTGAGCCAATAATTTTTAATTCGTTCTTGCTCATCAAATGAGCCCGATTTGGATACTGCAAAAAAATCTTGAGCTATTGATTTGTATTTGTAGTCTGGATCGATAGTTTGGATGAACTTAATATGGTCAGAGGCGAGTTCATATGCGCGAAGCCGACTTAAAAAATTGGCTACCTTGTTGTGTAAGCGGGTATTGGTTGGGTCGGCTTTTAAAGCGATTTCAAAAGTTTCAAATTCTGACTGGGTGTCATCACTTGCATGAAAGACCCTTGCCATTAGCAATAAAAATTCGATGAAATATTCGTCATCATCAAAGTTTTGAACACAACCATTCAGGAGCTCGAGCGCTTCCTGCAACATCTCGAGAGCAAGCAATACATCACAGATTGATTTGAGTTGATCGAATTTTAGAGATTCCAAATCGATGTGCTTTTGGTTTCTGCTCCAAACGCTTTGCGCGGCTAGTGCGTTACCACAGCGCGCTAACAGACCCATGATTGAGGCTAATTCGTCGAAGGCTATAAAGCCATCAGAATTCCGATTTAGGGTGGACCCAGCTAATTCAAAATGAAAGGCGGCTGTTTGAAGATCAGAGTTCTCGAACAAGAGTTTGCCGGCTAAAAATTGAATGTCAGTAGCTTGGGGGAAATTCAAAGCCAGTTCACTCGCTAAGGCACTTGCTTCCGAAATTCGATCAGCTTTTTCTAGCTCTCTAATAGCCAACATTTGGGATTTCATATCCATCGTATTCACGAATTCTCACCTCCGAACTTTCTAATATACTGAGCAAAATTCGTACCATGTATTTTGTGAGCCTAGGTTTCTTTGGTCCAATTTTTGCTTCTATCGATTGCATTTCTTACAGGAATGACGTTGCGATAAGACAAATATGAGAAAACATTAATGGATATTGAGCTAAATGATTATCAATTTACACAAAAGTGGTTTTACCAATACGGAGCTGCCGACACTTGGGCTCGAATAGAGTCAATACGCGCCGCGAGAAGCTTTCTTGAGATTGGCAGTTTTGAAGGAGCTTCCGTCTGTTGGATGATTGAAAATTCGCTGGTGGAGGAAATTATGTGCATCGATACTTGGGAGGGAGGGCATGAACATAAAAATAAAAACCTACAGATGAGTGAAATTGAAAAACGATTTGATCGCAACGTGAAAATTGCTATCGATCGAGTGTCACGGGACGTTCATTTGATTAAGCAGAAGAGTCTTTCATTTAACGCGCTGGCTCAAATGATAGCTCAAGGCGGCAAGGATATTTTCGATGTCATTTATATTGATGGGTCGCATCGTCCGAGAGACGTCATTTCAGATGCAGTTCTCGCTTTTGAGCTGCTAACCCCAAACGGTATCCTTATTTTTGATGACTATTGCTGGACTGATAAAACGACCAATGATGGCATTAGATCGTCGCCAAAATTAGCGATTGATGCTTTTACTACTTGCTTTTTTGATGAAATCAGCTTTGTAAACGCTCCCGTCAGCCAAATCATTATCAAGAAATTCAAAGAGTGACGGGACATAAAATCACGGTCAAATTACTTACTCGATGGAACTGTATACGACCCCGATCTCAATGAGTTGATCAAGGTAGGGCTTCAGTTTTAGTACCTCAGCATCTGAAATAGTTCCCTCGCTCTCGCGGAGTAGGTTCAATTTTTTTTCTAATAGGTCGGCGATCTCCTGAGGAAGAGAACCCAATGTTGTTTTATCGGACACTACATCTACGAAGTCTAAACCATTTTTCTTGATCAAGTTGCACAGAGGATGAAGTGTCAAATTAGAAGTGGTACTACTTTCTGATGGATTTAGAAGCGGAGGCTTTGTGTCATCTCTATGAGGTCTCGCGAGAAATCGATGAGTCCCAATCTTGCCAACGATTAAATCTGTGACCTGTTGTTGTTGTGGTTTCTCTAGGAGACTAAACCTTTCCAGTAACGCAGGAGTTTGACCAAAAAAATAGCGTGGCTCATAAATCCACGGTGTGATCCAAGAAGCCAACTCTAATTCGCAAGAATTGAGCAAATCAAGTAGTTCTAAAACGGAAAATGAGTGGTCGACGGGGTTTAGGAATGTATCTACGATTCCTCCGTCGTATTCTAGGTCTGTTCTAGCTCGATTGATGTAAGCGCTTACTGGATGGTCATGATCAACATGCTTTTCCAAAATCAAGCGTGCTAACTTTATGTCTTCTTGATTCTGGCTTAAATGTAGCCTGGTGAACGCTTCTTGAATCATATAGACGCCAGTTCGCATCGTTTTGCCATAGACCATTAGATTCATCAGTCCACCTCGCCTTAAAAGGGACTTCAGAACCAGCAAAGGTTCGCGAGGATCTGCGAAATGATGAATAACTCCCGTTGAAATTATGTGGTCAAATTGCTGGTTGAGTTGGTGCGCATCTCTGATGTCAAGTTGTAATAGGTGAAGGTTAGAGAGTTTGTACTTTGATACTAGGAATTGTTGGTGAGCCAGTGAGCTTGATGATACATCAATGGCTGTATATTGAATTTTAGGATTGCGATAGGCATGTGTAGCCGCTTGGTTTGTTCCGCAGCCCGCTATTAGTACATCGGCCACTGGCCTGCTACCTAGGCCATTTTCAATAAAAGGCTTCAGTTCCTTTAAGTCGTGATAATGAGTTGACAATTCACAATGTTTGTCGAGATCGAAAACAGGTTCTGGGTAGATCCATTTTTCGTATTGTTCCTTGATTTCCATCATTACTTGTCTCTAAAGATTATGAGCCGAAAACCGCTTCATGACGTGTCACAAAATTAGTCATTCACCTATTTCGATCCTCGTGTCACTGTTTGGAGTGAAAATAATTACCAAACTGCTGTTCGGACAAAAGGATTAGAATTTAAACTATTGCCGAGCGGTAACCATTTTTCAGATAACTGATTACAGATCTCCGAAGTATGCAATAGTCTCTTTGAGTCCAGAAATCAGATCGACGTTCGGCTTCCAACCAAGCACATCGATAGCCTTTGATATATCTGGCTTTCGTCGTCTTGGATCATCTTGCGGTATCTTCTTAAACGTAATTTTTGAGTTCGATTCAGATAGCTCAACAATCGAAGTTGCGAGCTCGCTGATGGACAGTTCACTAGGATTTCCGAGATTGATTGGACCAATGACTGAATCTTCCGTCGCCATCATCGTGATGAGTCCATTAACCAGGTCGTCGACATAACAAAAAGAACGAGTTTGGGATCCATCACCATAAATAGTTATATCGTTTCCCTTTAACGCCTGAACAATAAAGTTTGAAACGACCCGTCCATCATTAGGATGCATCTTTGGCCCGTATGTGTTGAAGATTCGCACGACTTTTGTTTTGACCGCATGCTGTCGGTTGTAGTCCATAAACAAAGTTTCGGCGCAACGTTTGCCTTCGTCATAGCAGCTGCGAATGCCGATTGGATTGACGTTACCCCAATAGTCTTCCGATTGCGGGTGTATTTCTGGATCACCGTAGACCTCGCTTGTCGACGCCTGAAGGATTTTTGCCCCGGTGCGTTTGGCTAAGCCCAGCATGTTGATCGCGCCATGTACACTGGTCTTGGTCGTCTGAACGGGGTCACGTTGGTAGTGAATTGGTGACGCGGGGCAGGCAAGGTTGTAAATCTCGTCAACCTCGGCATAGAAAGGGAAGGTGACGTCATGCCTCACGAACTCAAAGTAGGGTGAGGACATGAGGTGAGCAATGTTATCTTTTTCGCCCGAGTAAAGATTGTCCAGGCAGAGCACGTCGCATCCCTCGTCGATTAATCGGGTACACAGATGTGATCCGATGAATCCGCTTCCACCGGTAACTAAAACTCGTTTTCTTGATCGAACTTTCATTGTTTAGATAACCTGAGCCCATTACTGCTTTTACACTTAAGCACGTTTCGGGCCAGATAGAGAATAAGAATTCATCAGAACGATGATCAGGCTGGCCCCATCGTTTGACTGCGATGCTTCGGATTGACCATCTTGCAAAGCTCAAGTAATCCTGCGGCACACACTCCCGGGTTGTGAATCAGTGCAATCCGGATCATACCCACTGCTGGGTTGACGTTTCCCGTCTTTTTTCCGAGCAATTGTCCGGGCATAACCTTTACGCCGGTTCTGCCGTAGGCCGTTACCGCAAAGGCAATATCATCTCCCGGGACTCGAATCCATAGATAATGGCTGTACAGCGAGTCGCTCGCAGGCAGTGTGGTGTTGCATCTCTTGGGCGCGTCCTTAAACTTTCCTGCATACCTTTTATTGTTCTCAACCACATGATCTTCATCTTCCCAGGCAAGCTTCGCTGCCTTTTGATTCGGAACGGGAATGTAGAGGCCATGGTAGGCGCGATAGATATTCGCTTTTTTGATGAACTCACGGTCTCCGGCAATGAAACCAGACGGCATCCCGGCAAGATTTGACCGGAACGTGAGGTCGTTGACGACGACACATCGATTCATGTCCGGATTGTCATTAGAGTCAGCCATCTCAAGTAATCCAGGCGGCGGTTTGCCACGATAGATAGAGTTGAGCCGCTCATCGGAAAGAATGAAAAAACCGTATTCTTCCGATTGTTTCAGCAGGAATTCCCAGGTCAAAATTGGTAAATCAGCACCGTTTGGGTCTGCAGGCGAGCTGACAACCAACACCTTGACTTGCGCCCACTGTTCTTCCGAAAGATCTCTATAAGTGGGTTGTTGCGAAGTCATTGTGGAGCAGTAGATGGGCTCCAGTCCTGCAATTCTTCCGGCGGTCTCGTAAATTGGATCCGCTGGATTGGGAAGAACGATATAGCCGTCACGGCTCCCTTCTGCGAGTATTTGAATCGCTGAAAAAATCGCTTCCGCTCCACCATTTGTGGCGATCACATTATTTTCTGTAAAGGTTTTGGACTTGACAGCGTGACGGGTCTTCGCCCATGAAAAAATGCTACCACGAAGCTCTCTGAGCCCACCGAACCCGCCAGCCCCATTGATGGCTTTACCGATGGTTGGGGAGTACTTTTTGTATTCTTCCACCACGAAAGTCGGCGGCTTGTGCAAGGGCTCAGACACACTGAAATCGATGATATCTTTGTCTGGCTCAGACACTCGAGACAAAAGGTGATTCAAACGAACCCCCGGTGGCGCATCGAGTGAGTTCCAGAATGTCTTTTCCATGTGCTTCCTTTAAATGATATCTATGAGGTTATCGACCAAAACCATGATTATTTTAGCAGTGAATTCTATTCACGTAGCGACTGTTTTCAGGATTTAGAAGAAACAACCATAAAGGTATGACCTAGTTGACCGATTCCTCCCCATGAGTTGTACTGGGTGACCTTGAAAATCATAGGACGCAAGAATTGGCGATTTCACACACTGCGTCATGGATTATTGGTAGCTTGACCACCTCTAGTGTCGTGGTTAGCGGGCTGTTCATTTATTCATTGAGTGATGGAGCCCCATCCGACCCGTATGGGCGTGTGTCTAATTTTTCTATTATTCCAGATGTGTGGGTCTGTCGAAAAAATACTAACATTCGAGGCCACGAATATAAATATGCGGTGAATCTGCGAAATGGCGCAACCGGCCCGGCGCGACTCGCTTGTGAGGGCGTCAAGCCAATCAGTGTAAGTCCGATGGATGCCCGTGCTCGGATGGGCCCCAATGGTAAGAGACCACCGATGATGCGGGTCGATCCTGACGCAAAATAATTCTTAG
>Ga0255773_10004957_pt1 | contig 11099 bp, 10 predicted proteins | sample 011ome_17_FD_179971 | JGI IMG/M metagenome (GOLD analysis project Ga0255773, IMG submission 179971) | Coastal salt marsh microbial communities from the Groves Creek Marsh, Skidaway Island, Georgia - 011502XT metaG (version 2) | ecosystem: Environmental > Aquatic > Marine > Intertidal zone >...
GTCCTCGCTGGGGTAGTTGACCGTGCCCACGGCCTGGAACTGTTCCTGCTCGAGCTGCTTGTGCTCGAACTTCAGCGAGCGGTACGGCAGCTTGCCGAAGCGGTAGTCGAAGTATTCGTCGATCGGGCCGCAGAAGATCAGCTGGTCATGCTGCACCTCGTCGCGGATCTCGCGGTAGTCGGTGTTGAGCATGACCTTGATGTTGGGGTGCGCCAGCATCTTCTCGAACATCTTCGTGTAGCCATGCTTGGGCATCTGCTGGAAGGTGTCGGTGAAGTAGCGGTCGTCGGTGTTGGTGCGCGTGGGGATGCGCGAGGTCACCGACTTGTCCAGCTGCGAGGGGTCCAACCCCCACTGCTTGCGGGTGTAGCCACGGAAGAACTTCTGGTACAGCTCGCGGCCGATGCCGTTGATCACCACATCCTCGCTGGTCTGGATGTTTTCCACCGGTTCGGCGCGGCTGGCGAGAAAGTCGGCCGCTTCCTGTTCGGTGGTCATGTTCAGACCGTAGAGCCGGTTCAGCGTGGTCATGTTGATCGGGATCGGCACTTGCTGGCCATCCACCTGCGCCAGCACGCGATGCTCGTAGGGGCGCCACTCGGTGAACCGGGAGAGGTAGTCGACGATGCGCTGGGCATTGGTGTGGAAGATGTGCGGGCCGTAGCGGTGGATCAGCACGCCGGACTCGTCGTGGTAGTCGTAGGCGTTGCCGGCGATGTGTGGGCGCCGGTCGACCACCAGCACGCGCTTGTTCAAGCCCGCCGCCAGCCGTTCGGCGAGCACGCTGCCGGCGAAACCGGCACCGACGATCAGGTAATCGAAGCCACGTCTGCGCGCCTGTGGCTGGTCGCCCGCGCCACCGCCGAGACGTTCCGGGTTGCTGTCCTGCGGGCTCATATCGCGCATTGCATCTTCTCCTTCATCAGGCTCCAGGTGTGATCCCAGGACATGTCGCCGAGGATCTCGTCGGCCTTGGCCAGCAGCGCGTCACGGTCTTCGGCATCGGCCAGCGCGGCTTCGCTGGCAGCGACGAACGCCTCGGCGCTGTCGGCGATGCGCACGATGCCGGTGTCACCATAGGTGCGCAGCACATCGGTGATCGGCGTGGACACCACCGGACAGCCACCGGCGAGGTATTCGGGGGTCTTGGTCGGGCTGATGAAGCGGGTCGATTCGTTCAGCGCGAACGGCATGATCGCCACGTCCCAGCCAGACAGGTATTGCGGCAGCTCGTCGTAGGTCTTGCCGCCCAGGTAGTGGATGTTGTCGCGCTGCGGCAACTCGGCCGGGTCGATCTTGACCACCGGGCCGACCAGCACGATCTGCCACTCCGGCTTCATCCGTGCGACCTGCTCGATCAGCTCGAGGTCCAGGCGCTCGTCGATCACGCCGTAGAAGCCCAGACGCGGATGGGGGATTTCCGCCTGATCCTCCGGGTCATGCTGCGGCCGGCGCGCGGCGGCGAAATGCTCGACATCCACGCTGCTGGGAAACGGGTGGGCATTGTCGTGGCGCTGGCGCTTGGCCTCGTAGAGGCTGTAGCCGCCGGTGAAGACCAGGTTGGCGCGGCACATCAGCTCCACTTCGCGCTCGATCAGCTGCGGCGGCGCGCCGCGAAACGCCGAGAGTTCGTCCATGCAGTCATAGACGATCAGGCTCGGCGCCAGATGCTCGGAGAAGGCCAGGCTCATCGGCGTGTAGTACCAGAGCATCAGCTCGCCGACGCCAAGCTTCTCCAGGTAATCGTCCAGCAGCTTGCGTTGCGCGCGGTTCGCCGCATCGCCTTCGCAGCCGGCCGGCAGGCGCGGAATCAGCACCTGCACGCCATTCTCCTCGGGACGCACTTCCAGCCAGGGCGCGGCGTCCTCGGTGGGAATCGGTTCTTCATGGAAGAGCACGTTGTAGTCGCGGGCGAAGCGCGACATCAGGTGCTGCGGGCGCTGGTAGACGAAGCTCCAGCGCAGATGCGACAGACACAGCAGGGTCGGGATCTGATCGTCGAAGACCACTTCGGCCGGCGCCTGCTGCGCGTTGCGGGATTTACCGATGTCGTACTGGAACGGGCCGGCCCAGCTCATCTGGAGCACCTCTTTTCGGTGGCGGCGCCCAGGCCTCCGCTGCCCGATCACCCGTCACTGCAAAGCCAGCGCTGCCCTGCGTAAGGCGATTCATCTCGCGATGCCCGACGGCCGCGCAGGGTCCTGCAGGCCGCGTCATCCGCCGGCAATGGACGGCTTTCCACGCCCCGGGTTCCCGCCAGTCATCCGATGTGCAGGCCGTCGGCCGGCTGGCGGGTGAATTGAACTCGCCCGCACCTTGCTCCGTCCGTATCAGCAGGACGCCCGAACAGATCCGGCACCGGAACCGGCGCGCAGCCCGTCGTCGCCCCTCCCGTTCCGTTTCGCCGAACCCAATCACGGAGACTCATGCAGCGCCGCCTACGGCCCCGCTGCAGCGTCCCGAGCGTGTCCAAAAGACAGCGAACCGCGGAGGTATACAGATGATTCTGGTGACAGGAGGGGCCGGCTACATCGGCTCGCACGCAGCACTCGAACTGCTGCAGGCGGGGCATGAGGTACTGGTGCTGGACAACCTGTGCAACAGCTCGCAGCTAGCCTTGGACCGTGTCGAGCAACTGGCCGGCCGCCCACTGCAGTTCGTCAAAGGCGATGTGCGCAACCGCGCGCTGCTCAAGGCGCTGTTCGCTGCCTACCCGATCACTGCGGTGATGCACTTTGCCGGCCTCAAGGCCGTTGGCGAAAGCGTGCGCGAGCCGCTTTCCTACTACGAGACCAATGTCGGCGGCAGCATCGCGCTGTGCCAGGCGATGGCCGAAGCGGGCATTTTCAAGCTGGTGTTCAGCTCATCGGCGACTGTCTACGGCGAGTCGCCGTTGATGCCGATCACCGAGGACCGCCCCACCGGCGTACCGACCAATCCCTATGGCCAGTCCAAGCTGATGGCCGAGAACGTGCTCAAGGGCCTGGCCGATTCCGACCCGCGCTGGTCCATCGGGCTGCTGCGCTACTTCAACCCGATCGGCGCCCACGAGTCCGGGCTGATCGGCGAAGATCCCAACGGCGTGCCGAACAACCTGCTGCCGTACATGCTGCAGGTGGCGGTGGGCCGGCGTAAGCAGCTCAGCGTCTACGGCGACGACTACCCGACGCCGGACGGCACCGGCATCCGCGACTACATCCACGTGGTCGACCTGGCCCGGGGGCATCTCAAGGCGTTGGAGCGCCTGCAACTGGTCCACGGTGTTTCCACGTGGAACCTCGGCACCGGCAAGGGCCATTCGGTACGCGAGATGATCACCGCCTTCGAGGCAATCACCGGACGCCCGCTGCCGCACGTGATCAAACCGCGCCGCCGCGGCGACATCGCCCAGTGCTGGTCGGACCCGAGCAAGGCCGAACTGGAACTCGGCTGGCGCGCCGAAAAGGACCTGACCAGCATGCTCGCCGACGCCTGGCGCTGGCAGAGCCGCAATCCGCGCGGCTACGCCGAGGAAAAGGTCGCCGCCGCAGAGGCCGCCTCGCAGACCGCCCTGGCCAGCTGAGCGCTGGCTGCGCGAGCGAACCGACGCTGCCGGCGACGCGCCTGGGCCACGTGAGTGCAGGTCAGGGTGTCGTGCACGCCAGCTCACGGCGAATCTTCGAGGCATCCAGACGGCGGTTGAGCTGCACCACACCGGTCAGCTGAGGGTCCTGCACCGCCATGCGCAGCAGTGCCTCACGGGTCTGCGCCGCGGTGGCACAGGGGTTGAGCGAGACGTACAGCGCTGCCGCACCCGTTACATGGGGAGCCGCCATCGAGGTGCCACTCATGTAGGCATAACCGGCTGCACCCCTGGCAGTGGGTACGGTCGAGACGACGTTCACACCCGGCGCGGCGATATGCACGCTCTTCACACCGTAGTTCGAGAAACTGGCGCGCTGGCCGTTCTGGCCGATCGCAGCCACGGCAATGACGTTCGGCAACTGGTAGCTCGCCGGATAGCTTGGCGTCGTGTCGATGTCCAGCCCGCTGTTTCCAGCCGCGGCAATGAACAGGATGTTGGCGTCACCGGCAGCACGAATGGCGTCATACAGGGCCTGCGAATAGCCACCGCCACCCCAGGAATTGTTGGTCGCTACCAGATTGATCCTTTTCGCCAGCTTCAGCTGCGTCAGGTAATTGATGGCCTTTACCGCACCGGCTGTGGTGCCACCGTTGGCGCCGAGAAACTTCGCCGTGATGAGCTTCGCGCTCGGGCAGACGCCGAATACCCCGGCGCCGTTATTGGCAACCGCGGCAACCGTACCGGCGACATGGGTGCCATGGTCGTCTGCCGCGCCGTCGTAGACGCTGGCGTTATTGGCATTGAAATCCCAACCGTGGATGTCGTCGACGAAGCCGTTGCGGTCGTTGTCCTTGCGATCGGCGCGGCTGCCCTCGCCCGGGTTGATCCAGATGTTGCTGCGCAGATCACCATGGGTGGTCATCACGCCCTCGTCGATGATGCCGACGTGAATGCGGCTGGAGCACGCCACGCCTGCATTCCAGGCAGCCAGCGCACCACTGCCGTAAGGCGCGGCTGGCGATGTGGTCGCGCCTTGCATGCCCCACAGGCTAGTGAGCCCAGGGTCGTTGGGATTGGCCAGTTGGGTGCGGTAGATCCAGTTGGGCTCGGCAAACTCCACGGCCGGGTCGGCAGCCAGGCGGGCCAGCAACGCGGCATCGAGCTTCTTGCCCTTGCCCAGCTGTGCCTGCACCAGATCACCCTTGGCGTCCTTACGTGCAGCCTTGGCCAGCAGCTTGTGCATGGCCTTTGCACCCTGCCTGCTCAGCGCCGCACTTTTCGCCGTCTCCGAGGCGCCGGGCTTGAACTGCACCAGCAATTCACCCTCGACGAACGGCCGCCCCGCCTTCAGCGAAGCAGCTACCGGGTTGGGCTTGGCTGAAAGCGGTTCTGCCCCGATCGCGAGCAGCGCACATAGGAAAAGTCCGACACGCTTCTTGTAGACCATCACTGTTCTCCTGAACGACTACTGACAGCCCACGGCGAATGGAATGCTGCTCGGTGGGTGCTCCCGAACTGTATCGGCATTAATGGTGGCGATTTAGTGGCGCCGGATAGATGGCGCAGCCGTTCGTCGGCTACGCTGCGGCTTAATGGTGCTCCCACGGTTCCGGGGCACAATAAAAAGCCCCGCTTCGCAGCGAAAGCGGGGCCCGCGGATGCCGAAGCGAATCAGCTGTTCTGCGGCTTCCTGCTGTCCTCGGAAATGGTTGTGATGGACTGCGCATTGAATTCACGATTGCCGAAGAAGGCTTCGTCCATCCGCCCGGTCACACTGATGCGGTCACCTTTCTCGATCTGCTGAAAACCGTCTTTGTCCAACGGGTTATAGGACATGGAGAGGGTATTGACGGTCAGCGAGCCGTCGCCCGTATCGAGGGTCAGTTCTCGATCCTTGACCGACTGGACGGTGCCCTGAATCGTGGTTTCGCTTGACGGCACAAAGGTTACTGTTCGCCAAAGCGTTTCTTCATCGTTGGCGCTGGCAAAGAAGAAGCTGTTCAGGCCTTCGACGTAGACACTGTTGGCCTCGATCGAGGTGATCTCGAACAGGTCATCATCCACGTCGCCATACACCGTGACCTTGTCGCCTTTCTTCAGCGCGCTACCCTCGGCGTACCAATCCCAGTCGTCCATCTCGACCATGATGCTGCCCGTGCCGTAGTCGAGAATGAACGAGTCTGGTTTCACCGATTCCACGGTGCCTTTCATACTGATCCAGGTTCCATCCGGCTGCTGATAGGGACGCGGATCGTTACCCGACTCTGCTGCGAGCGACGCAGTAGCAAGTGCCGCGGTAGCGGTTGCGATGAGCGTTTTCGAAAGCGTCTTCATGGAAACCCCTCCTTCGATAGGTGTTTTGTAGAGCAGCGAACCGGGTTCGCTGCTCAGCAGACACCGCTCGGCGAGCGGCCTGCATCATGGGCAAAGCCGCCGTGGCGCAAGGCGGCTTCATCACTGCTGCAGAACGGATACGTCAGACGTCCAGCCAGCCTCGGTCGCCAGCGTCGTCACGGAAGGTGTTGTACTCATCCTCATTCCAGTCGCCGCTACCGTCGGCGTCATAGGAATTGAAGAGTCCTTCGCCGTATTCATCGCTGGAGAGCATCCCGTCCTTGTCGCTGTCCCAGCGGTTGAACAGCCCATCCTTATCAAAACCCGTATCCCATTCGCCAACGGTGACCACGCCGGTATTGTCTTTATCCCAAACGTCGAAATCGCCGTCATCTGCGACAGCCAGTGCACTGGCGGCCATAGCCGTTGCGAGAGCGATACCACCAAGCATTGCGTGAAGTTTGTTGTTCATCGTGCTTCTCCTCTGTCATTGATTGGACGTCAGCACCAGAGGATGGCGCTCACATAAAATTGGTTTTCCTGCGGCGTTTGTGAGTTCACGGCAATTCGGGATTCAACCCTCCCGTGGCGTTCCGGTACGCCTGAAGCGAAACGCTGATCGCGCCTCCTACGCAGGTTGACGGGAAGTTCCGAGCGCACCCCGGATACTTTTACGAAGTATTTCGAAACGAACCGCTACGCGCCTCGCGCTGCGCTTTGCACCGCCGCCAAGCGAAGTTGAAACGCCTCGCTCTGCCACCGCTCCCTACAGCATCGCGCTGTCAGATCAGCTGCTGGCGCAACCAATCGGCCAATCGCTCGGCGCGTCGATCGGCGCGCCGCGCCGGTACCCAGAGCGCCAGCCGGGCATCGGTCTCGACGAAGCCCCAGGGGGCCAGCAACCGGCCGGACTGCAGATCGTCGGCGACCAGTTGCTGGGGCGCGATGGCCACGCCAAGGCCGGCCAGCGCCGCCTCCAGGAGGAAATACAGGTGCTCGAAGCTTTGCCCCAGGCGCAGCCGTGCAGGCTCCAGCCCCTGCTGGCGCGCCCAGTTTGGCCAGGCCTGCGGGCGTGAAGCGGTATGCAGCAGCGTCTCCTCGAGCAGGGCCGCCGGCGCCGCGCCGCGCAACTCGGCGCAACGCGGGTGGTAGGGGCTGAGCACCGGGCCGATGCGCTCGGCGGCAAGTTCGAACACCTGCATGTCCGCCGGCCACGGCGGCTCGGCATACCACAGCGTCGCATCCAGCCCCGGCTTGCGCGGGTCCAGCTCGCCCTCGCTGGCCGATAGCTGCAGGCGCAGCTCCGGCAGGTCGCGATTGAGCCGGTCCAGCCGCGGAATGAACCAGCGCGCCAAAAGGCTGCCGGGACACCCAAGCACAAACGGCGCTTCGCTGGTCTGTCGCTGCAGCTCGATGCAGGTGCTGCGCAGGCGCTCGAAGGCCTCGCCGGCGGCGTCACGCAGACGCACGCCGGCATCGGTGAGTTTTACGCCGCGCCCTTCCTTGACGAACAGGGCCAGGCCGAGGGCCTCTTCGAGCTGCTTCAGCTGCCGGCTGATGGCCCCGTGGGTGACGTGCAGCTCGCGTGCGGCTTCGCTTACGCTACCCAGGCGGGCAGCCGCCTCGAAGGCGCGCAAGGCATTGAGCGGTGGAAGATCGCGGGCCATATATGTGAGTTTTCCTGACAGGTTCGGGCGATCTTATCGCTTTTAACCCGGGGTCGGCAGCCGTAAGCTCACCCTCAATGATTGCCGTAGGGTGGAAACCGCGAAGCGATTTTCCACGCTGGCGTATCGATCGCGTGGACAAGGCTGTGCCGTTGTCCACCCTACGCTCACCCCGACTGCGTGTCGGCACCCTCCAAGGAGCCTCGCATGACCTCATACCGCACCGGCCCGGACAACCGCGGGCTGTTCGGCCGCTTCGGCGGCCAGTTCGTCGCCGAAACCCTGATGCCGCTGATCAACGAGCTGGCCGCCGAATACGAAAAGGCCAAGAGCGACCCGGCCTTTCTCGAGGAGCTGGCCTACTTCCAGCGCGACTACATCGGCCGTGCCAGCCCGCTGTACTACGCCGAGCGTCTGACCGAGCACTTCGGCGGCGCGAAGATCTACCTCAAGCGCGAAGACCTGAACCACACCGGCGCGCACAAGATCAACAACTGCATCGGCCAGATCCTGCTGGCCAAGCGCATGGGCAAGCAGCGCATCATCGCCGAGACCGGCGCCGGCATGCACGGCGTGGCCACCGCCACCGTGGCCGCCCGCTTCGGCATGCAGTGCGTGGTCTACATGGGCACCACCGACATCGAGCGCCAGCAGGCCAACGTCTTCCGCATGAAGCTCCTGGGCGCCGAAGTGATTCCGGTCACCGCCGGCACCGGCACGCTGAAGGACGCGATGAACGAGGCGCTGCGCGACTGGGTGACCAACGTCCACAACACCTTCTACCTGATCGGCACCGCCGCCGGTCCGCACCCCTACCCGGCCATGGTGCGCGACTTCCAGTCGGTGATCGGCAACGAGGTTCGCGAGCAGATCATGCAGAAGGAGGGCCGCCTGCCCGACTCGCTGGTCGCCTGCATCGGCGGCGGCTCGAATGCCATCGGCCTGTTCCACCCCTTCCTCGATGACGAGAGCGTACAGATCGTCGGCGTCGAAGCGGCCGGCCACGGGATCGACACCGGCAAGCACGCCGCCAGCATGGCCGGCGGGGCGCCGGGCGTGCTGCACGGCAACCGCACCTTCCTCCTGCAGGACGAAGACGGCCAGATCACCGACGCGCATTCGATTTCCGCCGGCCTCGACTACCCCGGCGTCGGCCCCGAGCACGCCTGGTTGCACGAGATCAAGCGCGTCGAATACGTGCCCTGCACCGATGACGAAGCCTTGGCAGCGTTCCATCTGTGCTGCCGCCTGGAAGGCATCATCCCCGCGCTGGAATCCGCCCACGCGCTGGCCGAAGCCTTCAAGCGCGCGGCCAAGCTGCCCAGGGAGCACCTGATGGTGGTCAACCTCTCCGGCCGCGGCGACAAGGACATGCAAACCGTCATGCACCACTACGACGAACAGGAAGAACACATATGAGCTCGGTGAATTCCCGCTTGCAGGCCCGCTTCGCACAGCTGAAGCAGGAAAACCGCGCCGCGCTGGTCACCTTCGTGACGGCGGGCGATCCGGACTACTCCACCTCCCTCGCCATCCTCAAGGGCCTGCCGGAAGCCGGCGCTGACGTGATCGAGCTGGGCATGCCGTTCACCGACCCGATGGCCGACGGCCCGGCGATCCAGCTGGCCAACATCCGCGCCCTGGCCGGCAAGCAGAACCTGCCGAAGACGCTGCAGATGGTCCGCGAATTCCGCGAGACCAACCAGAGCACGCCGCTGGTGCTGATGGGCTACTACAACCCGATCTTCGCCTATGGCGTCGAGCGTTTCGTGGCAGACGCGAAAGAGGCCGGTGTCGATGGCCTGATCGTCGTCGACCTGCCGCCGGAGCATAACGACGAGCTCTGTGACCCGGCCCAGGCCGCCGGCATCGACTTCATCCGCCTGACCACCCCGACCACCGACGACCAGCGCCTGCCCACCGTGCTCAACGGCAGCTCCGGCTTCGTCTACTACGTCTCGGTGGCCGGCGTGACCGGTGCAGGTTCCGCCACCCTGGAACACGTCGAGGAAGCGGTAGCGCGCCTCAAGCGCCACACCGATCTGCCGGTATGCGTCGGCTTCGGCATCCGCACGCCGGAACAGGCCGCCGCCATCGCACGGCTTACCGAAGGCGTGGTGGTGGGCTCGGCACTGATCGACCAGATCGCCGGGGCCAAGAGCCCGGAAGACGCGGTGGAAGGTGTGCTCGGCCTGTGCCGCCAGCTCAGCGCCGGAGTACGCGGCGCCCGCGGTTGAGGCTTTAGTGCCGTAACCGAAAAGCCGCTGTCCCCGTGAGAGGGCAGCGGCTTTATCATTCCTGTAGCGGGCTTTTCCGCAGATTCCGGCCGACCGGCATCAGGCATGGACATGCCGGCGGCCCCGCCCAGCGCCGGCAGGCGACACCCACGCGTGGCGCCCCTTGCAGGCTCAGCCTTTCTTTTTCTTCTTCTTCAGTGCCTTCAACCGCTGCGCCGCGCGCTCTACCGTGGACTTCTTGTCCGGGCGCTTCATGCGTTTCCATTTGCGGATCTCGTCCTTGGTGCGACCACAGCTGGTACACACCTCGTCCGTGAGCTTGCAGACGGAAATGCACGGATTCTCGACGTCCTTGGCCACGGTCAGTGCCGTGTCGTGGCGTTGCGGGCCAGGCGGCGTTGCCAGTCACCGCCATCGTTGCGCTTGCAGGCTTCCTCGCTGTCGAAACGCACCGGTGCGATCAGGGCATCCATGTCGATACCCGCCTCAGCGAGCGCTGCTCGGGTCAGCGCCTGCATGCGTGCGCCCTGCCCTGTACCAATCGCCATAGCGCGCTGCGCCTCCGTGGCGAATACCCAGGTGACCTGCAGGCTCTCGGGGAAGCGCGCGTAATCGACCTCATGGGTGAGCCAGCTGAAGCCGACGATTTCCGCCTTGCCCGCTTCGCAGGCCTGGGTCAGGCAGCTGGAGAGTTGCCGTTCCATACGGGTCTGATCGCGTTTGCCGAGAAGCATCGTGACGTCCTGTATCAGGGTTGGCCCCGAGTCTGGGGGACAGAAAGGAGGAGTCTAACGCGAGCGCTCCATGCCGGATCGTCGGCAGCGCTTGTTGGCAGTACCGCTGATCGATACATCGCAGGCTGCGAAGCACGTTCCCGAAGGCAGGACCCTAGCCACTACAACTTGCGATAGCGGCGGCACTGCTGAACGACATATTTGCGCACATGCTGCACCTTCGCCCAACCCACCTCATCCATGCCAACCGTCTCCAGCTCGGCTTGCAACTCGGCGCTATTGGCAGCTGGCTCGAGCAGATCCAGCATTTGCCGCAGCTCCCGCAGTACGAACGGCGGCGCAAGGCCCATGTGGCGTGCCAGCTCTTCCCAATCGGTTCTGCGCAGCTGCTGCGGATGGAAGTTGCTGCCGACCGCGAAACCAAGATTGGGGCTGTATGGCAGCACCATCGTACATACCAGGTCATAGGCCGGCGCCAGTGACCAGCGCCCCTTGGCGTCTTGCAACAGCGAAATGTTCTTGGCATGGCCATCGCTGTTGCCGGCCAGCACGTTGAATATCT
>Ga0255773_10004959_pt1 | contig 11094 bp, 6 predicted proteins | sample 011ome_17_FD_179971 | JGI IMG/M metagenome (GOLD analysis project Ga0255773, IMG submission 179971) | Coastal salt marsh microbial communities from the Groves Creek Marsh, Skidaway Island, Georgia - 011502XT metaG (version 2) | ecosystem: Environmental > Aquatic > Marine > Intertidal zone > Salt...
CGTGGAAGCGAGGTTGAGGGACGGGGAGAATGTCTTTCAATGCATGAAGGGTTTAATGGAAGAAGAGAAACAGGAGATGAGTAAAACGTTGAAGAGCAAAGATGGTGGAGGAGATGGTGATATATCGTCGTCGTTGGCGAGGTCGATGGCGACGTTTCAATGCGCGCGGAGGGCGTTCGAGACGCTCGGCGCCGAGGACGGCGGGAGGAGAAGGAACAACAACAACATTAACAATAATAATAGCAAGAGTGGTGAAATGATTGAAAAGTTGAACGAATTGCGCGACGAGTCTATCAATTTAGCGAACAAAGCGGAAGCGGCGATGTGGGCGGTCGAGGAAGGGTTTTTGAAAAGAGGGCATCTAGGGAACAAGTTTTCCGGCGCCGCGAAGTGGTCCAACGAAGTAAAAGAGAGGCGAACGAACGCGAAGAGTGCGTTCGGGTTTGATAATGCTAACGACGACGACGATAGTGATGAGTGTTGTTTGTTCGTGGACGTTTTGTTGCGATATTTGAAAGAGAAGAGCGGAAATGCGGATGTCGCGTCTTACCCGTTCAAATCCGTACCGGACGCGTTGAATGCCATCTGGGGCGGCAGCGACGGCGACGGTAGTAATAATAGAGGACGCGGAGGAGAAGGAACAGAAGACGAAGAGGTTTCTCAAATCGTAAAGAAATCTTTGTTTCTGTATTACGTACTCGACGCGGGATTGCCGTGGAAAGACGCTCCAGCTCGGTACGCTCGCAACGCTCGAATCGGTTCCAAGACGTACTCTGAAATCCGATTGGCATCTTTACTCGACGAGTCTTGGACGTTCGCGAACGATCCGTTAAAAGATATCATCACGAACGAAGCCTTGCCGAACTGCGCGACGTTATCTGGCCGCTTCTTACCGTTACAATTTGTTAAAGTCGTGCACTTACGAGGCGAAACCGCGGCGGCTTTGCGAACGCTGCGAGCGAGAGATCGAAACGATTTCACGTTTGAAAGCGTCGAGAAGGCGACGTTGGAGGTAGAAGTACGAATTGAATTGGGATTAGTCGCGGAGGCATTTTTATGCGCGAAAGAGCAGTTGAGTTTAGCCGTGAGATCAGGAGAAGAAGAGTCGATCGTCGTAGAACAATTGGCGAACATCTTGACCATGAAAATTGCAGAGTACTGCGCGGACGTTCGACAACTCGATCAAATCATCGCCTTGCCGTTGCAAAACACGGCACTGAATGGTTGCATGGAACGCGCGTTTTTATCCTGGCTTTGGGAGAACAAAATACGCGAAGATGTGAGCGCAGAGCACACGATTCTTTACTTTTTACAGCGAGGTCGCGCGACGGAAGCGGTGGAAGCGTACGCGAGGATTCTCGATTTAGAAAAACGAGGCGGCGCGATCGCTTGGGGCAAAGCGAAAAAAGAAACGATTGAAATGTTAGAAGAGCGAGTTAGAGATTTACCGGTAGTTGTGCAACAAATGTCGACGGATAATTTAGGCACCGGGTCGGTGAAAGGCGGAGAAAAGTTAGGCCGCGAGATGGAGAGAATGAAAACGGAGGATAAATTAAATGCGGACGTGACGGTATTAGAAGCTGTTTCTGCGGTGGCAGAATCGTCGACTCCAGATTTTGTATTGAGAGCAGCTGGAAACTCCGAGGTGCAACCGAGTCCGTTCTTGAGACCGTTGACGACTTCGCCGGCATCTGGAGACGAGTTTCCTCGCGACGCTTTGCGCGCGTCGCAAACGCACCGATTAGCGCGATCGCCTTTCGATATTGCCGCCGCGGGTCATCGACAAAGTAGAAGAACTGTCGCACGAGCGGAAGAAGACGCGAATGCGATGCAAGTGTCGGACGTGGGCGCAAACAACGTTTCTTTCGCGCGACGACCGAAATTGTTCGTCCGATCGGAAACTGCGATACTCCCTCCTCCAACGAAGAAAGCAGATTTGCCGCCGTTGCCGAGTCTGTCGCCGCTCACCGCGAATAATAATAATAATAATAACACTAATGGTGCCGCAGGAGTGAGCATCGTGGCGCCGTCGCCAACCAGAGCGTCGCCTCGAACGCGATTGTCTAAAGGTACGCGTAGAACTTAGAAGATTGATCGATTGTATTTTTGACGCGTAATTGCACGTTATAATAAAACTGCCACGTACTCTCTTCACAGCTCATCATCGTCAGAGCGTCGTCGCAATCTGACCGCATCATCCGGCCAGGCAATCAACGTCGTCCCGTCCCCTTTCAGCTGCAATTTCAAATGCCCAAACGCGTATTGCTGCCTCAAAGTTGCCAAGAACTGTTCGGCTTCTTCTCGAGGATTTTCCAACGTCGTCAGCGCGAACATCTTTTGACGCATCAAAACAATTTCTAGTTTGCTAAAATTGTGCGTTTTCGCGTCGACGTCGACGAAATAGAGCAAACGCAAATGCCCTAAGTACGAGGTCTCGGGAAAGCCGGGATGCGGTCGAATACCTTCGTAATCGTTGAAAAATTCACCGCATCCAAACAAGATTAGTTTTTTCTTGTACAGCATAGCCGTTTTCGCGTGATGGGAGCTGTGACCGTGAACTATATCTGCGCCGGCATCGACGAGCGCTTTTGCCGCGGTCACGTGCGCTCTCGGAACCTCAAATCCCCAATTCGAACCGAAGTGTACGGACACGACGACGATCGCGTTGTTTGAGGATTCTTTCTTCATCTTTGCAATCGCGCTCAACAAGCGCTCCGGCACTTTGTCATCCTCTGTCGCCAAAAACACGCCCATTGATCGTTCCGTCGACTGCCACTCTCGAGGCACGCCGCTGTCTTCGAAGCACAGCCCAAACGCCGCGACGTCGACGCCTCGCTTATCGTTCCTCGCCGGCGCGAATCCGTACGGGTAGACGTTTTCCAGCACCGCCGGTTTCATCGCGTCTGCGATGTTCCAACCGGCACCGATGCGTTTCACGCGCAACCCGAGCGACGCATTATCACTGCTACCTTCTATCGAATCGAAGAATTTTAACGTATCCTCCATCCCTTCTCTCGAAAAATCCATCGCGTGGTTGTTCGCCAAGGAAACGATATCTGGTTTTAAAACATCCAACAACGCGAACATGTTCTCCTCGGATGCGCGGTAGTTGATGCCTTTGTGCGGATAAAACGACGACTTTTTCGTCACGCTGGTTTCCAGATTGAGCATTCTCGCGTGAGGTTCAAACCTCTCGATGACTTTGGCGACTTCTCCGAGCACATCTCGCGCGGAAACTTTCTTCTTCGTATCTGCAAAACGTCTTTTTTGTTTTTGTTCTGCCAATCGCGCGTAATCGAACGCATCTTTGCAGAATCCTTCGCGGATTTCCCGAGCGCAAGGTGAAGGCATGACCGCATCGACACCTCGTCCAGGCATGAAATCGCCCGCGAGAAAGAGTCTGATTTGAGATGACGACGATGATGATGATGAGAAAGAAGAGGGAAAGGAGGACATTTTTTTGTATCTAATTTCATGCTCCTTCTTTTTTTTAGGTATTCGCTCGCGGTATTACAATGATGAAATGTTCTTTTTTTAGTTATCCTTGACCGTCGTCGGCGGTAACTTTCCTCCCTCGGACCGATTTCAGAGCGCCAACTTTCAAATCGGAGGTGAAAAACTCGTCGATGGCATCCGCGGTGACTTGCGGGAAATCTTCTTGCGGCATGTGTCCGACTTTTCTCAGCGCTTTCTCGCTCGCTCGAGCGTCCGAGGCCCAGCTGAACATGGGCGCTTGGTCGAGGTATTTATCCGCGACGCCCCAAACGATTCTGGTTTTCGGCATGCCACCCTGGAAGTACGCGTCTTTTACTTTTTTCTTCAAGTTTTTAAAGTCTGCGTTCGCGACGGTCATTTCAACCGCCATTCGCGCGTTTTCCGCGTCGCTCCCGACGTACGCTCTCTCGTACTCTTTCATATCATCTCCGCCGATTGCAAACTCGTTCCCCATGTAATTCAACGACACCGCATCGAACGCTTTCCCTTTCCCCATGCCAAACATTTGCGCGTACGTCGCCAACGGCGCTGCCAAGTTGTGATTCCCGTCCAACGGCATGTTCATTAAAATTATTCGGCGAAACAAATCCGGTCGCTTCCTCGCCAACAATATCGCGTATTGCGGAATAACGTACCCTTGCGCGACGAGATCGACTTGTTTCCCATTCGCGACTTTCTCCACGTACGTCTCCATCGCCTCCACGTACGACCGTTCGTCGTACTTAAATCCTCCATTCGAGGAGGGTTTTTCCGAATCCCCGTGTCCGACCACGTCCGGCGCGAACGTCTCGTACCCTTTCTCTTGCAACAACACCGAGACTTGTCGAAACGTGTACGCCCTCGAACCTAAACCGTGGATAAACACGACCGCGTTTTCCTTCTTATTCTCTTTATTCTTTCCCGAAGGTGAACCTCGCCGTTGCGTCCACGTTTGTCCGTTTACATCTATCTGTTCGATCGATTGCGTCAGCGTTTTCACCATCTGCCCGGTGGAGGAGTCGAACGTTTCTTTATACGTCGCTTTATCTTCTTCTTCGGCTGCTCTGACGATAAAACTCCCGGCGACTTTTCCCCTCGAAGCAGTTGAATGTCTTCTTTTTGTTCTTCTTCTTGGCAAAACTCTTCCTCCCAACATCCGTTCCCGAGTCGTCGTCATCGAAGACGACGACGACGACGATGATGATGTTCCGATGCGTGTTGTTGCTTTCGTCGTCGTCATCATCGTCTCGAAAGAGTATTTTATTCGTAATGGTCCTGTGGTACTCTATATAAAAGAAATATACCACTCTGTATAATAAGAACAACGAGAAGACAGAAATAACAGAGAAAACGAATACTGCGTCTTTTCCTCTTTTATACCTCTCTTTCCTTTGATGAGAACACAAAGAGTCGTCGTCTCGCTTCTCCTTATGACGCGTTTCTCTTTGTTCCAATGTGGATAAAAAAAAATCAGAGAGACGAATGTTTTAGGGTGTCAGACACCCTAAATAAAAAAGCTGGACATTTCGAAAATCTTTTCAAAAAGCGCGAATTCCTTAAAACAGAGACGCGCGAGAAGAAGACGTGACGCTTAAGGTGAATGCTACCACTCGTAACAGAAGAGCACTAAAGATGGCGCCTAATACTAATAAGCCTCCTCATAAGCCTCCTCCAAAGTCAAAAGCGAATAATACTACTAATAATAATAACGCTTTGTACAAACAAAAGAAAGGGAGAATAGCCAAAGCCTTTCCGAAATCGTACAAGAATAAAGCGAAGAGTTACGAGTTTATGATGATGCATCGAGAACAACAACAACAACAACAACAAAAGATGAGCGATACGGATGACGATAAAAACGATGATGAAGACGTCGCAAAAGAACAAGATTTGATGATGAAAACGAGCGACGACGAGAAAAAGAAGAAGGACGATGATGATGATGAAAATGACGAGAAACATTACGTCTTGGATTTAGGAGAGATGCAAAGACGCCTCGCGAGCGAAAGGAATACGACGAATACGAGAAGAAGTAATACTACTAATAAAAGAGTAGGCTACCAATCCGCGAAAGGAAAACGAGGCGGCGGGAGAACAATAAACCAGAACGCAAACTTGGCGGATTTAGATTTAGCGGACGAGGAGACGGTGCGCAACGCGTTGTCTTCCTTGCCGGTGTCGCATTACGAGGAGAGAAAGAGGAAAGCGGAGAGTTTGGAAATGAGGTACCCGGAATGGTTTAGGTATTTGACGCACGATTTTTCGGTTTTATTATATGGGTTCGGGTCGAAGAAGCAAGTTTTAGAGGATTTCGCGAGGAGGTATCTTCTGGACGGGGCGGTGGTGGTTGTCAACGGGTATCAGCAAAGAGTCTCGGCGCTGGCGATTTTGAACCAGTGCGCGTTTGCGTTGTCGGACGAATCCGAGAATTTGATGCATCATTCTTCCAATAATAATAACGGTGGGAGTAGTAATAATGGTTTCGCTGATGTCGCGAATAACGCGCAGGCTTTATTGAGACGAATTGCAGAGTTGACGACGGATCATTCCGGAGGAGGAGGAGAAAAAACAAACGAAAACGGCGATGCGATGATGATGCATAACATCACGAACAACACAACGACGACGACGACAACCGGAGGAACGGCGGCGACAAAGAACACGAGAGGCAGCAGACGAGACGGAGGCAATGGTAATAACTCCGCTGCTGCTCTCGCGTCGTTGCGTGATGCGAACGTCAACGCGTCGTACGAAAGAGACAAAAATCATTACCAATCGACGGCGTCTTTCAACGACGGCGGCTCCGCGTCTCGGTTGTATCTCGTCGTGCATAACATCGACGGCGTTGCTATGCGCAACGCGGAAACGCAATCGATTTTAGGCGAGCTGTCTTCGTTCCCTCGAGTGCACTTAATCGCCTCGGTCGATCACGTCAACGCTCCTTTGTTATGGTCCAAACGAGAAGCCGCAAAGTTCAACTGGATTTACCAAAAAGCAGTCACCTTCGCGCCGTACGCCAAGGAAACCGCCAACGATCCGCAACTCTTGGCGAGCAAAGGTGAGGAACGACACGTCCGAGGTGCCGCGAACGTTCTAAAATCCTTAACGAGGAACGCGCGAATCATCTACCGCATCATCGCCGAAGCTCAAATCTCAGAAAACGGTCAAGGACTCACCTTCCCGCAACTCTTCCAACTTTCGCGGGAGAGTTTCCTCGTCACCGCCGAGCTCGCCTTGCGCGGCGTCCTCACCGAGTTCACCGATCACGAGTTGATCAAGATTAAGAAAGTTTCCGACAACGAGGATTTAATCACCGTCCCGATGGACAACAACGCGTTAGAGCAGCTCGTCGAAGACGAGTGCGAGGAGATTCACAATTTCTTTTAGAATGAATGAAAGAAGAAGATTTAGTAGACATACAACATGGTGTCGCAGTTTAGTAGCGTCTATATACCTAGAGTAGTACGTAGTAGTAGTTGTTGTTCTTGTGTGTAATGTACCATATTAATACTATGAAGCTTAACACACAACAGACTGTTGAAATACTTCATTTCAACAACACGTCAACACAAATATATATAGTACTACTAATGTCTTCCTCTTCAGCGACGACGTTTACGACGACGAAGAGCGCTTTTATTCGTAGCCTTTCTTCTCGCAGCAACAACAACAAGAAAGCGAGAACGATTAAAAGAAACGTCGTCAGAGCGCAAGAACAACACGATGACGTAAACGAGGACGGAAACGAGGAAACGAACGAGGAAACGAAGAAAAGAAGTTCAAGCAGCAGACGAAGCGCTCTGATCAACGCATCCGCGGCGACGTTAGCGATGGTTATTCCCTCTTCTTTTAAAACTTCTTCAAATTCTGGGTCTGCTTTCGCGGCATCGTCGTCGTTATCATCGAATAATGAAAATGAATTTGCCGATGCGAAATCCATGCAAATGTTACGACGAGAAGGCGAGTTTTCGCTCACGGACGAGGAGTGGCGAGAAAGATTATCAAACGCCGCAGACACAGACCCGTTCGCGTATCAAGTGTTGAGAAAAGCAGCGACGGAGAGACCGTTATCGTCACCGTTGTATACCGAGAAAAGAGTGGGCACGTACGTGTGCGCCGGATGCGAGAACCCGTTGTTCAGTTCGGAGACAAAGTACGACAGCGGGACGGGATGGCCGTCGTTTTACGACCATTTACCGAACGCGGTGACGGAAGTGCCGGATTTTAGCATCATGTTTTTACCGAGGACGGAGACGAGGTGTAAGAGATGTCAAGGGCATTTAGGACACTCGTTCGAGGACGGGCCGAAACCGACTGGGATTCGATATTGCATGAACGGTGCGGCGTTGAAATTCGTTCCGAAAGATGTATGATGATGATAAAAGAAACTCTTCTTCTTCAAATTGCTGCGTGCTCTCCTCTGCGAATAACAAATGTATTAATATTACAGTAGTGTTTTATGATTCATCTAAAAAAACGTCCGCGCTTTCTACTTCGCACTCGTATTTATCGACAAACTGTAGCCATTTCTGCCATAACTGATCCGTCGAGAGCGTGTCTCGATGGCCGAGGACGATTAATCCTCTTTTTGCTCTCGTAATCGCGACGTTCAATCGTCTCGGATCGGCGACGAATCCGAGTTGATTTTGACGATTGTTTCTTACCGTGCACAAAACGATAACTTCTTTCTCTCTGCCTTGGAATCCATCCACGGAGCGGATTTCGAGTTCGTCTTTGGCGCTTTCCGGGTTGTCGGCCTCGACTACGGACGTGTTTTTCAGCTTGACATCGCTCGTTACTTTTCGGTTCCACTCTTCGCTAATCGCTCGAACTTGCGCGGCGTACGGCGCTATGATGCCAATATCGCCCGCGTTTTTCACGTCTCCGGAGAGTAAGAGCTTTTGTACCACTCTCACGCACTCTTCGGCTTCTTGGACGTTAAAGATGGAGTTTCCATCCGGCGCTCGCATTTCTTCGCCTTTGACCTCGACGAACGCTAACGGAACCATTGTACTCGGCCAATTGACTCCGTTCGGCGCTACGCGTTCGCTCGGTTTCGGCACCGATTTCAATCGTCGATCGTAAAACCGAACCGAGGAAAACGCCGCTAAGCCCGGGTGCATTCTATATTGTTCTTCCAGTAAGTACGGTTCGACGCCTAACAATTCTAGTCGTTCGATTAAACTTCTCTGTAAACCAATCGCAACTGCGTCTCGACTGACCACTGTTGGCGGTAACTGTTTTGTATCGCCGACTAACACGCCCGCCAACGCTTTCGTCAAAGGAATGAGAGTGTGCGGTTCAACGCATTGCGCGGCTTCGTCGACAAAGGCGTAGCGAAAGACGCGGTCGGCGAGTAAATCGTCGCCGGCGCCGACGCACGTGGCTAAAATCACATCGGACGCGTTAACTACTTGGATCGCCGCTTCCCTGTCTAACTGTTGCGCTTGTTTTCTGGCTTTCGCGGCTTCCAAGGACGTGATACCTCGAAACCGTTCGCGAATGCTATTCGCTTCTTTACCCTTCGGATGCAACGCGACTTTATGACTCAACGTGGACTCTAACAACCACGGCTGTACTCTAGCGGGCGAACCTAAGCGTAAAATGTTCATCGAGCGATCTATCTTTTCTCGAAGTAACGCATCCAAGATGTTATCGACGGCGACGTTCGACGCCGCGCACGCTAAAACTTTCGGTCCTCTCCACGACGCTTGCGTATTAGAAGATTTTCCTCTGTCGCTTTTGCCGCCATTCTCCTGTACGTTTGCATAATTCACCACAGACGCGATTAAAGCAACCAGAGTTCTCGTTTTACCCGTTCCAGGTGGTCCTCTCCATAGCGTTAAAGTGTTTTGCATGGCGGCTTTGACTGCTTTCCGTTGCGATGGATTCAAATTTTTCGCGTACGACGACATCGCTTGGTCGATTCTTTGGTCGTTCTTCCAGCTAATTGGGGTGGACGCTAATGAGTTCACCGAGGAAGAGGAAACGAACCCGAGTAAACTCCTTTGAAACGTTTGATACGCCGTTTGAGATAATTTATTACTGTCCCCGCCGCTTTTCTTGTTACCACCACTACTGTCGTTCATCTTGGAACGTTCTAATCCCGGCATGCCCCCGGGCTCGCTAAAAGCTTCCAACGCGGATATCGCTCGATCGTACGCCACCGTATTCGCGGAGAGATCTATTCGCAAACGTCGTCCGTTCTCGCCGTCCCTCAACACGTCCCCTAAATCGTCCTCGGGAATTGCAATAGTTAAATAAAACATTTGTCTGCTCGCGACGATGCCGACGATAGACGAAGAGGACGACGTACCTTCTTCGCTTCCGTACACGTTGATATCCTCTAAAGTCACTCTCTCGACTTCGTTATCGGATAAAATCACCATATCCCCGACGGATATGCGATGAAACGGCAACTCCTCTCCTAACGGCGTATTTTTCGGCAAATCTCTCCTCGGTCGCAGAACTCTTACCAAAGCGTCTCTCCCGATTGTCCCTTCGTACCTCGCTCGCACGTCCGACAAGCAGTATCCTTCATTTTTCAATCTCGATAACGGCCACGATTCCAACCGTTCCTTGAATTGCTCGCGCTCTTCTTCGAACTCGCACGTGATCGCTTTCGAGTATCTCTCCTTGTGCGCTTTGTACGCCCCGCGTATATCTTCCCTCGATTGGCCTCGAGATCTCGTCTTCTTCTTTTCCTCGTGTTGTAAGTCTTTCTCGCCCCCGCTTCTCCGCGTTGTTGTTTGTCTCTTGGTGCCGTCACCGAACAAGTACCCGTACTTGTCCTCCGCGCTCTTTCTCCCGCTTCCTTTTGCCGCTCTCGCCCACATCTTTTCTCTCTCTTGAATCGCTTTCGCGTCTACTAATCCTTCGATTTTCCTCGCCGCGGTAGTCCCGCGTTTACTACTACTACTACTCCCCATCGTCTTTTGCGAAGAAGAAGAAGAAGAAGAAGAAGAAGAACTCAGTCTTCTTCGATTCGTCATTAAATCGGCGACTGTTTTCCTCTTCTTCTCTTTCGCCGGGCGAATGTTCTTATTGTTATTATTGTTATTGTAATTAGTATTATTCTCATCAAAATCATCATCGCTCGGCTTCATCCTATAAAAATCATTCCTCTTATTCTTCGTCTCGTAATCGTCGTTCTTATTACACGCGTTGTCGTAAAAATTGTATTTCCTCTCGACATCTTCGGAGTATTTTTCGTTTGAAAACCCCTCTCTGTTGTCGTTGAATCCATTCACGCGTAACGACGACGACGTTTCGATGTTTCTTTTCTCGATTCTTTTGAAAAACGAGAGTCGTCTCTTAGTGTTAAACTTTTTCTCATCATCATCACGAAAACGATGACGATGCGAAGAAGAACTAAAGGAGAAAGACGACTTCAACGCGTTGCTCGTCGTCATCTTTCTCGTCTTCTTTTTACCAGAGCAGTATTCGTATTCGTATTAGTATATCGAAAAGAGCGGCATATGCGAGGATGATTCTAAGTTCTTGTGTGGTAGAACAACAACGGAGAACGTTTTTTGGTCAAACCGTTCGTTTAAAAAAGGCAGACGTACTAAAAGAAAAGAGCGGCGGTGATGTGTTCCCTTCTTTCCCGCAAAAGAGGAC
>Ga0255773_10004961_pt1 | contig 11092 bp, 8 predicted proteins | sample 011ome_17_FD_179971 | JGI IMG/M metagenome (GOLD analysis project Ga0255773, IMG submission 179971) | Coastal salt marsh microbial communities from the Groves Creek Marsh, Skidaway Island, Georgia - 011502XT metaG (version 2) | ecosystem: Environmental > Aquatic > Marine > Intertidal zone > Salt...
TAGGTGTAGTTACGTCAGTTGTGGTTGGAGTTGGAGTTGCAAAAGTTTCAGTGACATCAGTATCAGGTGTTGTTGTTACTTCAACTGGTGCTGCACCAATACTTTGCGCTCTTGTTTCATAAACAATAATGCCTGTATTTCTATTACCAGCATATTTAACACCTGCTTCAAAGAATGTATTTCCATAATACTCTGTTCCATCAACATATCCCTGAAGAGTAAGACCAACCAAGTCAAACACCTGGACAACTCCCGTAGTGGGAATTTCTTCTGGTACTTCTGGATCTCTAGTAACACTAAAGAGAGGAACAAAGGATGCATTGAAACCTGTAGTGCTCCTCATCGTGATGGTAGGAAGTTCTGAATAACAACCTCTAGAAACAATGTTGACAGATCGTATTCTGCCAAAGGAATCGCAATTATATGTTAATCTTGCACCATTATCAGGTGTTACGACTAATTCATCTACACCACAATTATAATTCAAACCTGGATTTGTGACAAGTATCTCTTTTATACAAATTCTAGCAGGATATTGTGGAACTGTTTGACTTGGTGGTAAGTAACCTCTACCACTATCAAGAACGATTACATCATCAACTTGACCATTTTTCATGCGTGGTCTTAAAACTGCACCACTGCCATTGTCACATGGATCAATCACTCGGACTGTAGGTGCGGTTGTATAACCATACCCACCAGAGACAATATCAACAGCAAGTAAATTTCCACTTCTATCTACGATGGGATTTGCTTTAGCCCCAATTCCTCCTCCTCCAATAAAAACAATTGATGGTGGTCCACATGCTCTTGGTCCAGTGTCACAAATGGGAGTTCTCTGCAAACTAGCAGTTGTTAGTTGCCTTACCTGCTCTATTTTTAGATATCTAATATTTGCGTCTGCATCAACAAAGATATATGTTGTACCTGGATATGATTTTTCGTGCTCCTCTGCTTCAGCAATTGTCAAACCAGGAACATACCCCTCAGTCTTTCCAATGTATCCTACTTTTACTAGGTCTATAGAAGGTGGTATTATTTTCATGGCGTGTTATAACTTGCAGATGATGTAGTTGCAGGTTCTTGAGATTCCGCTGTTGCCTGCGCGGCCTTTGCAACACCAACAGAACTAGGTTGGTCTTCTGACGGTGCTCCACTTCCTCCTTCTTGTAGAGTATGATATTCATTTGGAGAGCAAATCAATGAAAGATCACAACTAAAGATACCAGAGATAGCACTAATAAATCCAAGTGCAGATCCAATATCAAATCCTGCTCCACCTAATGCACCAAGACCACCAAAGCTTGGAATACTAGGGAGGTTTGGTATGTTTGGAAGTAAAGGATCTCTAGGTCTAACTCCAGATGAACCTGCTGCAGATGTTCCTGGTCCTCCCGCATCATTTATAGATGATTCAACAAATCTCACGATGGGTAAACTCGCAGCATCAAAAGTATTAATGATGTCATTTAAGTTTTCTCCCAAAACTTCACCAACTAATTCTTCAACATAACACATGGGTGTTGGATTATATCTATCATCTCCTATATCAGCAAACCAAGGAATATCATCGTATTGATCAGTCAAGAATGGTTGAACCGATGCTGGTGCTGGTCTTCCCTGTGCTCGTCTTGCAAAAGAATTTTTAATTGATTTTTCTGCAGAGTCACATAACTTGAGACCTATTGCATTGAATAAACACTCAATTAGTTCCAGCCCTTTCACTAACTTATCAAGAATTTCAATCTTGACTGTTGGAGGTGCAATTTTAAATATTGGTTGTAGAACTTTAGTGAACAGGTCTGTAACAAAATCTTGAACCAGACCAATCAAAGTTCTTAAAAACTTTGCAATTTCGCAAGAGGCATCCTTAATGAGAGCGTCAATTTCATTAACTTGATTAATCAGACTATTGGCAACATTAATACCAGATTGAACTGCATCTGCATATGACTGAAGACCTTCTTGAAGTTTTTGAATTCTTTCTTGCAAATCTTCAATGATGGTTTGAATACCTTTCATTGGAGAAGTTTGCCTTGGATCCGTGCACCATATCGGACGCTTTTTCTTCAATACGGTATCTTTTCTTTTATCTGCTACTGTTTCCTGATGAGGTGCAGCTGGAGATTCTTTGGTTGGAGCAACATTAGATGTTGGAGGATTGTTGGGGTTATCACCTCCCGTTTGTTGTCCATCAAGAGTTACACCAGATGGTCTTTCTGTTAGTAGATCATTATCTGAAACAACTTTGGTTGAATCATCACCAGAGTTTGCATTACCACTTTGTGAAGTAAAGTTTTCACCCCCACTCAATCCATTTAGAGTTGACTTTACAACCTGTGCATTGGCACCAAGAACTCCCATGATGACAGGAACTTGTTGATCCTGACCATCCAGAAAAAATCCAAAAACAAAATTACCCTGTCTAATAGAAGGTGATTGATATGCGCCACCTTGACCACCACCTGAAGTGATGGGATACATGACCTGTGCCCAGGGTAATTGATCAGATTCTATTGAACCCTCACCCTGATCATGGAGACCGATTATTCTTACTTTATATCTGTATCCCCATCCAGGAATGTCTCCAGAACTTTTATGTTTCCCTTCTCTGATGTTCTCCCTCCAAGTTGAATCGTCAGCAACCTGACCAATCCACCATAAAAAAGAACCTCCTAAAAATCCTGGATTAAATAGTGCTCCTCCTTCCATCAGTCCTCATAGATCCTGCATTCGTCTGCATCTGGGTTCTCATCACAGTACATTTCAAATGCAGTTGGATCATGGTCATCGTCTGGATGAGCTGCCTGATATTTCTCCAGATGATCCAGTTCATCCTCGGTGTGACGACGCATCTGTGGAGACAACGTAGGATTCTCTAGGAGATCCCTATCGTCGTTGATGTGTTGCTGAATAGATTTTTCGCTCATGATTATTAAGTGCGATTGGTTGTGTGATTTCCCTTTCTCCCTATGGAATCTCTAACTAAATTCAGTTGAGTGAATGTTCCTTTGGGAGTATAATGATGACACATATCTGATATAATATATAGACCACCACTTTGCCTGCTTACCTTATCATTTTTTGTATCAGTTGCAAGTTCTGGAGAGTCAACATAGATGGCATCACCAGCATGTAAAGAGATGTCTGCTGCTGTTGTAACGGTAACCATTGAAGAGAACAATTGATTATAGCGCATGATTGCTTGATTTAGAATTTTTTTAATCTCAAAATTTTGCTCTGCTGCTTTATCAATTTGCTGTTGAGTTGATCCAGATGGAAGAGTTCCTGTATCTAAAAGATAGTAAGTTGATCTAGAAAATTCTTTCTTAGGATCTTGAGAATTAAACTCTGGATTGAATTTTGGTAACTCTTTGCCAGCAAGTTTTAAATATTGTTCTTTTGATTTTGCATCAGTGTTTACTACCTCATAATAGCACGTAAATGGGTCAAATAGAATTGTTCTTGTGGAAAATGCCCCTTGCTCTAGTTTGTTTTTAACATCTATCTTGTTGTCTTTTTCAAATCCAAGAGCTTTTATATCATAACCTGGAGGAGTATCACTTCTATCTGGAGATTCATTGAAAATTATTGACTTCTTTTGTTTTTGTGCTAGCAATCCATCAATTGATTTGAACTTAAATCCTTCAGCAGTTTCAAAGAAAAAGTATCCAGCACTCTCCCCACTTTTTTGATTTTGTGCGGATACAGATCTTTTAGACAACCAGTTCATTGTATAGTATGGTTTTTTGTTATTACCTAGAAAATTATAGTTATTAGAAGTTTCTTCAATGTCTAGTTTTTTCTCTGTCTCTAAACCAGTTCTGTTGCCATCTGTCAAAATTTTTCTTATATGATCAGATATTCTACCATCAAATCTCTTATTTAATCTTGCTTTTTCATTAAGAATGAACTCTTTAGATACCAGATCAAGAGAGACAAGAGACTTGGTAGAGTTATCAGTAATCGGAGTTACTTTATTAACATACAGTTTCAATTTTAATTTTTGCTCATTGTTGTCCACCATTTCCAACTCTACATTCTCAGTGCCAACAATAGGCAGACCCTCAATTGCAGTTTTTCCATTTATTGAATTACCAGTATCAGCAAAGACTACTGTTGCTCTAATTGCATCCTGCAGAATACTCTCAAAATATTGAAATTGTACAATACCATTTGATATATCAACCTCACCATCTTTATTGTTTGAAAAGATAGTTAGTTTATTAATAGATGCAGGTTCTGCATTCTTTGATAGTACCGGAGTATTTGTCATGTTGTATTACCTCTTACTTCTATTTACCCGTTTGCATAAAGAATTTGATTCCAATCTTCACCTGCACTCATTGTGGACATTCTTAAAGAACTGCCTCTACCTGCTGGTGACTGTGATTTAGAATCTTTCATTGGAATAGGGACAGGTATGAATTGAACTCCACCAGTTTCATAACCTGCATAATTTCTCAAAACAGAAAGTGCTCCAGAATAATCTGCTTTGTTCAAAGCATCTAGGAATCCAGGAACGTTATCTTCTAGTGCTTTAGTGGTATCAGCATCTAGCACCATCTCAGGTTTGCCTGATTTATTTCTAAACAATCCTCTACCAATCATACCACCCTTGTCTCTGGTCTCAATGTGCATATGAGTTGGGTGTCCAAGAGAAGAAGGTCCTCCTTTAGATGCGTTTGGATAGTAATAATCACCCCAACTATCATGAATTAACATATTGATATTCAATTTATCTTTTTGTTGATACAAACTATCAAGCACAGATCTATATCTTGCTTTGGAATCTTCAAGAGACCCTCTGAAATCTGTAACGTCAAGTGCCCTACCATCATAGTGGCCCTTACCCCTATGAACATCAGAAACATATCCTTGTCCAGGAGTGAATCTACCACCAGAAGTATCCTTAGTAAAATCTGGATGCTCTGCAACAGCAAATCCTTTACTTGCTAAGTCTTTACCAATATTGACGATACCTTGACCACTAACTGCACCAACATTAAGTCTTCCTAGTCCCTCTGGTGATTGATTCGCACCTTCTTGATAATCTGAACCAAAGAAGAATTTTGAAAGATTAAATCCCTCATCACTTTCTTTAGGTGGATTTTTTGCTGGTGGGAAGAACGATTTTATTAAGAGGGGTATTGTTGCAAATGGATTTAATAATTGTAGAAAATCAGGGAACTTGTCTATCTGACCATCCTTACCTCCCGCATAACCAGCACTCTTTAAGAAGTCATACAGTCCTAATGCTTTAGCAGCGTTAGTTGCGAGAGATCTTGCACCAGGAATTGGTAATATTGGTTTGTGATATTCTTTAAGGAATCCTTTGATATATCGCTTGGATCCTGATGCTATCCATTCGCCTACTGCCTTACCACCTTCAATGATGCCATTCATCGCACTCATGAATTTAGCACCTGCCTTATCTGGTCCACCACCAGGACGGATCAGTTCATATAAAAGATCACCTACAAATACACCAATGGTTTCTCCAAGGAGAGTTCCAACAATGGGAATTGGTATAAATGATCCAAGTAACCCACCAAGTGCGGCACCTAATCCCTTGAATAATGCTTGACCTGGAGGTTCACCTGCAAGTAATGATGCAACAGCAACAACAATGGGACCAAGGATTGGTATCCTACCGAAGATACCTTTCGCCAGCTTGACTCCTGCCTTACCAAGGAGTTTAGTTCCTAATCTACCTGGTGCTTTTCTAAGACCACCTTTAAGAATACTACCTCTTGGTGCTGTTCTAGATGCTAGCGAACTTGCTCCAGGTCTAGCAGTGATTTGACCTCTCTTTAGAGCTCTATTTACTGCTGCCTGTGCTTGAGATGGAGTCTTGCCATTGTTTAATGCATTCTCATATATCTGTCTTGCACCAGGACCGAATCGTCTCTGGACATTTCTGATGCGTGAACTTCTAACTCTTTCTGCTGCTGTTGGTGGCCTACTTGTACCACCTCCTGTCCTACCAGGACCACTAGGTTTTCTAGGTTTATCAGTCCTACCAGGTCTAGTTCTTTGATTTATTGCTGCAACAATTAGAGCAGCATTGAATAAATTTCGTACTGCTCCTAAGAAATTATCAAACTTCTTAAGACCTTCCTGTCCAAATCTATCTTCAGCAAATTGTCTAGTGCTATCAATAAATTCATAACTCTTTTCAAGAAATCCTCCGACGTTATCAAGAGTTCCAATTGCAAAGTCAACAATGAAGTCAAAAGTGCTTGCAATAAAAGGAATAATTGGTTTGATAGCTCCTGTCTCATCTACAAGACGAGTAAGGACAAATCCCAACGCTGTATTAACGATAAAGTTTTTAATCCTATCAAAGAAGGGAACCTTAGGTAAAGGAAGTTTAGGTGCTGCTTTCTTTTCTTCTTTCGTTGTTTCTAACTTTTTCTCACGTTTATTTCTTTTATCTGCCTGTTCTTTTTTATTTTTATCTGATTCTTGTTTTTTCTCTGCAGCAAGAGAACCCTTAAGAATTTTATTAATTTCAATTATTTTAACTTTTGCTTCCAAGACTTTACCTTTTCTTGGAGAAATATTAGCAGCACCTATCCTCGTGGTTTTTACCTTAACAATTGATGATCCTGGTGCTGTCCCTGGTAATAATTTCATTTACCCTATCCCCAAGACTTTTACTTTTCTTGGATCATGCATCACAGCAGCATTAAGATCTGGTAGACTTACTCCAGGACTTGGAGTGATAGACATTGGAGCATCAACTGCAAGTTTGATACTATCTAACATTGATTTGATGTCAGCTTGTGATGGTGGTTTAACTGATGCTTTGGGTTTCGCTGCAGTTATGTTGCCACTATATGATGATCCACTACCAGATCCACGAGTGACACCACTTGATAAGGTGGTGCTAGGTCCTGATGTAGATGCTAATGTAACAGCAGGTCCACCAGTTCCTATAAGTCTTCTCCAGTTTTGAGGTGGGTTTGATGGAACGGGATCACTCTTACCAACTTGTGAAGTATAGTGATAGAAATTACCACTAGGGTGGAACATCGGATCTGTTGAACCCTTATTTCCAAGTTGAGATTGTCCTTTGAAATCTGTTCTTCCGTTTAATATTTTAAGTGCTTCCGCTATCTTTGCTTGACCTTGTGGTGATGCTAATTTTTTTGCAAGTTCTGGATCGTCGTATGCTTTGCCAGTATATACTGCTTCAAACTGACCTGATTGTGATCCGACAGCAGCAATTGTGTTAGGCCAATTTGGATCTGTTAATCTGTTTAGAACTGCTGCAGCGACTCCATATTCGTCATCAGTATTTCTTGCTGCCTCAGCACTCACAATATAAGCAAGGTCTCTGAAATCTTGTGCTGTTAAACTTAAAGTTCCACCACTTCCACTAGATTTTGCTACACCAGAGGCAGAAATATTAGGTCTTGCAGTTCCATCTGGACTAATTCTTGCACCAGGTTCTTCATTTGGAGGGACTTCACCACCAGAGGAATAATATCCTGGTTTAGATGTTCTACCTCCACCACCAGCAGAGTTGATACCCTGCATAAATCCAACACCATACTTACTAACTGCTCCTCTACTCATAACAAACTCACCAGGAGTGAGCATAGCAGGGACAGTATCAGCATTCCCAGAACCAGGAACTCTACCACCAGCACTGTAGAATGAGATATTCTGCATCATGTTGCCAAGGTTTTCTATGTTATCATCTAACTGAGTCTTACCTTGTGCTGCTCTTTCTGGATCATTAGATGCTTGCGTGCCTGTATACGCTGCATAACCAAGAGCACCGACACCTGCAACTGCAAGTGTCTTCAGTGGATTCCTTACTGCAATGCTAATAAGTTTGCCTGTTAATTTAAGTATCTTAGGTATGAAAAATGTAACTAAACCAACTAAACCTTTGAGAAATCCTCCAAGTCCAGTTCCAAATAACAAGAATCCTGCCAAAATAGCAGGCCAAGTATCTTTAAGGAACCTACCAATTGCATTTATTTTTCCCTTATTATTCTCATCACTAAACCAATCAATAAGTTTTATAAGAACTCTGCCAATAAGAACAGTAAAAATAAAATCAAATAATTTATCAAATATACTTTTTACTGGTTTTAATACTTTTGATACTGCCTTCCCTAAACCAGAGAATGCTTTCTTTTCTAACTTATCTTCAGATGCAGATCTCCTCTCCCTCTCCTGTTTTCTTTTCTCTTTTGCTACAACTTGTTTCTTAAATTTTTGTTCTGCTCTTAGGGTTTCTAAGATGGAATCGATACCCTTTAGAACATCATCTAAATTTTCTTGTGTCTTTTCTGTAACTGGACTAGAAACGAATGATTGAGCAACATTTCCAGACGTTTTTACTATCGCTCCACCGCGACCACCGCCTGGAAGTGCTCTATTAGTAGAACCCATGGCGGGCCCAGTTTTCTTTTCTAATACCTTATTGACAAACTTCTCAAAATTTATTTTATCTGCTCTCTTTTTAAATCCTTCTTTTCTTTCAGCAGGAGACAACCTTTGACCCGCAATCGTTCCACTGGAGGTAAGTTCATCAAGATACGATGCGTATCTGTTTCCTCCAAAAAACTTTGATGGTGAGAGTGCTTTAGTTGAACGCATTTTGTTGTTTGTTCTTTAATTCCTCTTCTTCAAGATGCTGCTGCAGAAGGGCAACATAAATGTCTCGTTCCCAAGGCATCATGTTTTCAATCTCAGTCAAACTATATTTATGGTACTGCATCAAGGCAAAATTAAGTTGAAAGTAATTCAACAAATCCATGTGTACCATGCCTAGGCGAAAAAAGATGATAACCCTTCCAGAACGATGTCACTCTCGACCTTTGTATTTGGATTTTTTACCTTAACTGTATGAGAAAGTTTAGGCATAGTTTCAAAGAACTTCTCAATATCTTTGAACTGAGAAGAGTTCATTGACTCAAGAAAATCTGTAATCTCTTTCTTTGTACAATCAGCGGTAACCCAAACATCATCTTCTGTGTAAATTTTATCAATACAAGAAGCAATCAGATCAAATGATTGATCCATTGCACTCTTATCTTCAAAGTCAAAGTTATTTTTGATAAACTGCTCAAGAGATGGATACTTCATCTCCATCATGATTGTTTTATCAACTTTAATTTGATTCGTGTGATCTTCACTCTTTTGAACTTTAATATCATCCAAATTAATCATTACAGAAACTTCTGTTTCTTCATCGTCAGGACATATCAGATTAACTTCAATTTCCTCCCCAACTGACTTACCACGAATGTTCAGGAACAAATATTCAATATCAAAAGTAGGAAGATTTTCTACTTTAATTCCTCTTGTTTGAATACAGTTTTTAATTACTGACTTAATAGCAGTTGTAATTTGTTTTGTATCCTCACTCTCAAGAGCGATGACAAGAACCTTTTCTTCTTTTACAAGGAATGGTCTGTACTGGATTGTTTGTCCTGTGGATGGCAACTCAAGTTCATATGTAGGAGTCGCAATTTTTGGTAAAGGCATAATATCTTATAAAGATTTCAGTATGATTATTTATTGAGGTGGTGTGATGTCTAAATTAAGTCCTTGACTGAAGGCGAAATTAAAATTTGCTTGTCCTTCTGCTGTAAAAGGATTTACATTAAGATTAGAAGCATATGCATTGATTGCATCTGAATCATATATGTCACCATAATCAGCATTAAATGAAAATGGTATATCGGGGTTTGCAGCAAATGCTCTTCTACCGAAATCTGGAATGTTTCCTGTACCAGGAGCTTTGATTCCTTTTAATATATAACGAATATATGACATGGATACTGTGCACTTTAACAATGAAGATGTATCATAAGAGACAGACATTGAATTAATTGCCAATGGAAAAGATCTGATAAACTCATATTCTAAAACAGAAGTATAGTCTTTCTCAAACTTTCTTACAATCAAACCCTGATCAGAAATATATTCATCGGGGTATTTTACTCTATATGCATAGTTTTTTGCTCTTGTTTCACTTGAATCTTCATTCATAATATATGATATCCAAGTTTCAAAAAATTTGATCGGTATATAATCTTTAGCATCGACATAGAATGTCAAATCAAGTCGATCATCAAATAATCTTCTATAAGCGTGCTTCTCAGTTACGCCAGTTCTATCATTATTTGCTTCTAATGTTGTCAACTGCGATCCCGGTAAAGATGCTTCAGAACACATTAAGTTAAGTCTCTCCTGCCTTATACCTAAAGCAACCTGAAGATCTTCTGGTATGCCAATCTCCACTTCAAAGTGAGAAGTCAGTGCTGGACTTAATAATAGTGTTTTAATTTGTGATACCGACTTTGGTGTTGGCATTTATAAATACTATTTGACCTTATATATTATGTATAAGAGATGGCAGAGAGTATTAAGAGTAGATATAAACCATCGCATCCTGAGAAATATCAAGGTAATCCCAACAACATTATATGTCGGAGTAGTTGGGAACGCAAAATGTGTAGGTGGTGTGACTTGAATGAGAATATTATATCATGGGCATCGGAAGAGTTTAGTATTCCTTATGTGTCACCAGTAGATAATCGTATCCATAGGTATTACCCAGACTACTTGATTAAAGTCAAAGAGTCAACTGGTAAGATCAAGACTTATGTGATAGAGGTCAAACCAAAGAAACAAACTACTCCACCAAAGAGACCAAAGAGACAGACTAAATCATACATTTATGAGTGCCAGATGTATGCAGTCAATCAAGCGAAGTGGAAAGCAGCAAAGGAGTTTTGTTTAGATAATGGAGTTGAGTTCAAGATCATAACCGAAAATGAACTAGGAATCAAATGAATCGTCTAGAAGGAAACCAAATCAACAACGGCACAAATGATCAGGAAGATATGATGTTGGAGATTATGGATCTCTTGAAGGATACTGTTACACCCATCCCTGATGTAGGAACAATCTGCACTTTTGTTTACAATGCAAAGACTCCTGACATTAGATATGATCAGCACCCGCTAGTTGCTGTGACTGAATTATTTCAATGGGGATTCCGTGGACTTAACTTTCATTGGCAAGAATATAGACAATATACTTGGGAAGAACTTACTGGACA
>Ga0255773_10004987_pt1 | contig 11056 bp, 18 predicted proteins | sample 011ome_17_FD_179971 | JGI IMG/M metagenome (GOLD analysis project Ga0255773, IMG submission 179971) | Coastal salt marsh microbial communities from the Groves Creek Marsh, Skidaway Island, Georgia - 011502XT metaG (version 2) | ecosystem: Environmental > Aquatic > Marine > Intertidal zone >...
AGAATTAAATGCTAAGAGGCCTGGAGGTAAAGTAGATCCTAAATTAAGATCTGAAAGAGCTTTAGAATATGGTGGTATTGATAAAAGACTTACTGATGAAGAATTAAGAGAAAGAGGTAGGTTATATGCTAGAACAAGAACTAAAAATGAATCTGTTGGTAAAAAGTATGCAAGTTCAGAAGATATGTTAAGATTCAACACAGTTGATAGTCAAAAAAGAGATTTAAATAAATTTTTTATAAACAATCCAGATGCAATTAATAATACGGATTTTGGTAAAAATATAAAAGCGTTAATGGAAACTAGGCTTGATAAAGATGGTAATATTATTAGAAGAACAACAGATTCAAAAGGAAATACTTTGAATAATGAGTATTATAAAAATCTTGCTAAAAAAGGAGATATATTTCACATCTTTGATATTAATAAAATATCAAAAGGACAACGTAGCACTAAATTTGCAACTAATTTAAATATTACACCTAGTCAATTTAACTCTGCATTTATTGAAGGACAAGTAGACACCTTTTTTGGAATAGATCCTCAAACAGGTAAAAAAGGAAAATTTTACGGTGATACAGAAAAATTAAAAAAAGTTTCAGATTTTTTAAAATCGGTAGGAGTAAGATATGATATCCCAGGAGTTGGAAGGGTAGGAGCTGATATGGGTGTAGCGTATGATTCTAAGACAGGTCAGTTTCCTCACATATATAAAACATTAAAAAATTTAAATATTCCAGACAGCTTACTAGTTAAAATAAACCCTACTCCAGAAGTAGAAGAAGTTGTTAAGATAGTAAAAGATGCTGATAAACTTCCAAGCAATAAAAAACAATTAATTGTATCAGGATTTAGAAATAAAATAGCTAATTTTTTTCAAGATGCACCTGTTCCAAAAGGAATTAAACTTCCAGTTGGTGCAACAGCTGCAGCATTAGACTTTGCAATATTTAATGGTTTAATGGGAATGCCTGCACCAGAAGCGATGCTAGGTTCTTCTCAATGGTTGTTAAAAAATCCAGAAGCTGCTGAAAAAATAGGTAAGTCAATTAATCTTGTAATTGAAGGTAAGATGACTGTAGATTCTTTCTTTAATAAAAATTCAGAAGAACTTGGTGGAGTGTTTAAAGATTTAGTTGGTATTAATATGCCAGATGCTTACTCAAAAAATGATGAAGTTGGAAATCAAAGATTACAAGAAATGGATAAAGCAATGGAAGTTCCAAACATGGATGAAACAACTGCTAAACCTTTGTATGATTATGCAACAGGTGGCCGTGTTGGATTTAGCGGAGGTGGTGCAGCAGGAGCTGATGATAATTTTGCAAAAGAACTAGAATATTATTTTACAAATCCAGAAGCAGAACTACCTCAAATGCAAACATTTAAAGAAACTATGAATCCAGTTACACATTTAAATGATATGCTTGATCCAAGAAACGCTCTTTACTACGCAGATATCTTAGCACGATCAGGAGTAAGAGTTGCAGAGTTTGGTGCAAGAATATTACCTGCACTTGGTAAACTTGCAAGTGATCTAATACAAAAACCTGCATTCAAAGTTGTAGATGCGGATTCAGATTATGTACAAGATTATAATTTACCTGGTGGTAAATTATTTATTGATGAATTTGATATGATGGATACTGGAAATAAAAAAACATTAGAAGGTACAGGAATCTTTACTGAGTTTTTACAAAACATAACTCCAACATCTATGGAGAAAAAACTTGGACTTGATAAATTAATTGAAGGTGAAAAACAAAAAATGATTGATAGAGGATCTACTGCAGCTCCAGTTGCTTTAGGAGAAACAGTTGGTCTTGGTGTTGAATTAGTTGCACCAATATTTCCAGGTGCTAAATTTTTACAATCATATGCAAAGGCTAGAAATCTTCCCGTAGATGATGTTACAAAACAAGTTATGGAAAAAGAAATTGATGAAGTGTTAAATGCAAAAGGAACTAATAGAAGAGAATTTTTAAAAGTCAGTGGTGCAGGAGGCGCGGTCATTTTAGCAAAGATGTTAGGCTTTGGTGATGACTTTGGAAGAGTTGCAAAAGTTGCAGAAAAAACTGCGGTTAAAACTGCAAACGTTGGAGGTAAGCCCGCTTGGTTTGATGCATTGGTTTCTAAAGTTATTAGAGAAGGAGATGATATAACAAAACAAGCTGCAACAAAAGATAGAGAAACTGTTCACGTAATGAAGTTAGGTGAACAAGAAGGTGTAAGAGTTACACAAGATTTAGAAACTGGAAACATTACAGTTGATTATGATTCACCTACAAACATGGGTGAACAAAGTGTAACTTTAAATTATAGAGCACCTGAACAATTAGAAAATGGTGTAACAGTACCAGCTAAATTTGAAGCACTAGAAATAGAGCCGAGAGGAATAAGAATGGGACCTGATGATTATGAGATAGAATTTGACGGTGAAAATATTGTAGAAGGAATTGAAGATTTAAACTCTGATGTTTCTAGTTTAAAACAATTTGCAACAGGTCAGTTAGATGAAACAGATTTAAAAATTAGACAAGAGAAACTTAAAAAAGTACAAGACCTAAATGAAAACCAAGTATCTCAAGCAGAATATTTAGAAACTAAATATGGTCCTGGTGATGAGGGTAGTCCTTATTATCAAGACTTTTCAGACTATGACTAAAAAACTAACAACCACAATACCACCTAAAAGAGGACCCAATCCACAAGGCTTGAATATTCCTCTAAAACAGGTTAAAACATCCAATACACCGGAGAATATAAATGGCAGATATAGACAAATCGTTACCAAACGTAAAAACATCGATCGAGGTTGATCCTCAAGAGGAAATCGAAATTGAAGAACAGAAAGCTGAAGAGCTTTCTGAACAACCCGTTGAAGTAAACGAACAAGAAGATGGAAGTGTTGAAGTTAATTTTGATCCAAGCAAAGTTAACATCGAAGGGCAACCAACTCACTTTGATAATTTAGCAGAATTACTTCCAGAAGATATTACAGATCCAATTGGAAATGAGCTTGTAGAAAATTACATGGACTACAAAGCATCAAGAAAAGATTGGGAACAAACTTATAAAACAGGTTTAGATTTATTAGGTTTTAAGTATGACCAAAGAACAGAACCTTTTACTGGAGCTTCAGGTGCAACACATCCCGTGCTTGCAGAAGCTGTTACACAATTCCAAGCAGGAGCTTACAAAGAATTATTACCTGCTGAAGGACCAGTCAGAACTCAAATAGTCGGTAATCCAGATCAAGCAAAAGCAGCTCAAGCTCAACGTGTTAAAGATTACATGAACTACGAATTAATGGAGAAGATGGAAGAGTATGAACCAGAGTTTGATCAAATGTTATTTCATTTACCACTCGCAGGTTCTACATTTAAAAAAGTTTACTATGATGAACTGTTAGGTAGAGCTGTTTCTAAGTTTGTACCTGCAGATGATTTAGTAGTTCCGTATTCAGCTACCTCATTAGATGATGCGGACGCAATTATCGAAACAATAAAAATATCTGAAAACGATTTAAGAAAACAACAAGTCGCTGGTTTCTATTCTGATATAGAATTACAAAAACCACAAGACAAAGAAGATGAGATTGAGAAAAAAGAACGAGAACTAGAAGGAACTAGAAAATCAGGTAAACAAGAAATGGTATACACTCTTTTAGAGTGTCATGTTAATTTAGATTTAGAAGGGTTTGAAGATAAAGATGATGAATTAAACCCTACAGGAATAAAATTACCTTACATCGTAACTGTTGATGAAACTTCAAGAAAAGTTTTATCAATCAGAAGAAACTACGAACCAACAGATCCAAAGAGAAATAAAATCCAATATTTTGTCCATTTTAAATTTCTACCGGGTCTAGGGTTTTATGGCTTTGGATTAATTCATATGATTGGCGGATTGAGCAGAACTGCAACAGCTGCTCTCCGTCAATTATTAGATGCAGGAACTTTATCTAATTTACCTGCTGGATTTAAACAAAGAGGTATTAGAGTTAGAGATGAAGCGGCTCCATTACAGCCAGGTGAGTTTAGAGATGTAGATGCACCAGGCGGTAATTTAAGAGATGCATTTATGACTCTACCTTACAAAGAACCAAGTCCAACATTATTACAATTAATGGGTGTTGTTGTTTCTGCAGGTCAAAGATTCGCGGCTATTGCTGATATGCAAGTGGGTGAAGGAAATCAAAGTGCTGCAGTTGGAACTACAGTTGCATTACTTGAAAGAGGTTCAAGAGTTATGTCTGCAATCCACAAAAGATTGTATTCAGGAATGAAAAAAGAATTTAGATTACTTGCAAAAGTATTTAAAACTTACTTACCACCGGTTTATCCATTTGATGTAGTTGGTGGAAGAAGAGAAATTAAACAAATGGATTTTGATGACAGAGTAGATATTTTACCTGTTGCAGATCCAAATATATTCTCAATGGCTCAAAGAATATCTATGGCCCAAACAGAATTACAACTTGCAACATCGAATCCACAAATACATAATTTGTATTCTGCTTATAGAAAAATGTACGAAGCGTTAGGTGTAAAAAATATTGATCAAATATTACCACCACCTGCTCCAGTACAACCTATGGATCCAAGTTTAGAGCATATCAATGCGTTAGGAGCAAAACCTTTCCAAGCATTTAGAGCTCAAGATCACAGAGCACACGTTACAGCGCATTTAACGTTCATGTCTACTAACATTGTAAGAAATAATCCTATGGTTATGGCTTCAATACAGAAAAATATACTTGAACACATCAGTTTAATGGCTCAAGAACAAGTAGAATTAGAGTTTGCAGAGCAATTACAACAAATTCAAATGCTACAAGCACAAGCACAACAAGATCCAATGGCTCAACAACAGCTACAAAAGTTTTCTCAAGACATTGAAGCGAGAAAAGCAGTACTTGTTGCAGAGTTAACAGCTGATTTTGCGAAAGAAGAGAAGGAAATTACGTCTCAATTTGATAATGACCCTCTTCTAAAACTAAAATCAAGAGAAGTTGACCTAAGAGCAATGGAAAATGAACGAAAAAAACAAGCTGACCAAGAAAAAGCAGACCTTGATAGAGCAAAATTAGTCCAAGCAAGAGAATTAGCTGAAGATAAGATGGATCAAAACGAAGATTTAGCTAAATTAAGAGCTGGAGTTAGTCTTGCAGGCAAAGGAATTAGTCAAGCTAACATAATGATGGAGGAATAATTATGCCAATGACTGAAAAAGGTAAAAAAATTATGAAATCGATGAAAAAACAATATGGTAAGAAAAAAGGTGAAAAGATATTCTATGCATCTAAGAATAAAGGTGTTATAAAAGGGGTAGAAAAAGGTAAAAAATCATGATGAACTATAAAAAACAAAAAGACATTAACATTCCTGATCAAAATGTAGAAGTAGATCCAAGATCTAAGACTACAGCTGACAAAGCGTTCAATGGTTTACCAATGGGTGACAAAGAACAAGTCAGAGGTCAAAAAAGAATGTTAGCTGATAAGAAAAGAAAAGCTACTTGGTACTAATATGTGGTTCGGTGCTATTAAATTAGCCGTTCAAGCTGGCTCTCACATTTTTAAAAATCGTCAGAAGACTAAAATGCTTATGGCGGACGCACAAATGCGTCATGCAGAAAAAATGGCAAATGGAGAAGCAGAATACCAAGGTAAATTATTAGAGGCAAGACAATCGGACTGGAAAGACGAATTTATTTTAATTTTACTTTCGGCTCCAATTGCGTTATTATCGTGGGCAGTGTTTTCGGATGATCCAAGTGCAATGGAAAAAATGAAATTGTTCTTTGAATATTTTTCACAACTTCCATTTTGGTATCAGACAATTTTCGTGGGCGTCATAGCGAGCGTTTACGGACTTAAAGCAACTGATTTAATTAAAAGGAAATAAGTATGGCAAACCCAAGATATAATAAACAAACTACAAACATGAGAGTTTGTAGAAGTAGTGGATCACCTAAATCTGGTGAAAAACCTATGAAACAAAAATACAAAGGTTTTTCAAAATTACCTGAAAGAGTTCAAAAGAAAATTAATAAAGATTTAGCAAAGAAGGTTTAGTATGAATAAATTTAATAGATCAAATTTTAAGGATGGTGGTTCTTCAGAATACCACACAACTAAAGAAGGCAAAAAAGCTAAAAAAGGTCTTTGGTATAACATTCATCAAAAAAGAAAACGTGGTGAAAAAATGAGAGCAAAAGGTGCAAAGGGTGCACCAACAGCAGAGGCTATTAAAAAATCTCAAGCGTAATGTTTAGAAAACAATTTGCATCAGGAAGTAAATCTCCAGCGTGGCAACGTAAAGAAGGTAAGTCCGAGTCTGGTGGATTAAATGCAAAAGGTGTTGCATCTTACAGAAGAGCTAATCCTGGTTCTAAATTAAAAACTGCAGTTACAACTAAACCATCAAAATTAAAAGCAGGATCTAAAGCTGCTAAAAGAAGAAAATCATTTTGTGCTAGAATGAAAGGTATGAAAAAAAGATTAACTTCTGCTAAAACTGCAAGAGATCCAGATTCAAGAATTAATAAATCATTAAGAAAGTGGAATTGCTAATGTTTGATAATTTTATGTATAAAATATTAGGTGCAATTGATGACTTTTTTATTGCAATAGAGGAGGCTTATGAGAGACTCAAAAACAATAGAATCTTTTCTTCAAAAAAAAGAAAAAGAAAGTAAACAACGATCTTTATTTAAAGATCTAAAAAAAGAAGTAGATACCGGAGCAAACGGTACTCAAAAATATGTTATTAAGAAAGGCGAAAACAAAGGAAAGGTAGCGGATATAAATGCAATTAGAAACAACAATAAATAGATTAATAAAATTCTTAAAATCAAGAATTGATTCTTTGTCAGTAAACGTCACTTCTGGTGGGGTTGACAGTATGGAGAATTATAAGTATATAATAGGACAAATAAACGCCTATGAGGCAACACTACAGGAACTCTCTAACCTGCTAGAAGATAAGGAGCAAAATGAAACTAAGGGAACAGTCATCGACATCAAGTCAAAAAATAATAATGCCGGATAATGAATTAGTCGGCGTAAAAAAATCAGAAGATAAATCAGAAACAAAACAAGAAGCAAAATTACCGAAGCCTACGGGCTGGAGACTTTTAGTCTTACCTTTCAAAATGAAAGAGAAAACTAAAGGTGGAGTAATACTAGCCGAAGATACTTTAGAGCGACAACAAGTTGCTTCACAAGTAGGGTTAGTTTTAGCTATGGGTCCTCAATGTTATAAGGATAAGGAGAGATATCCTGAAGGTCCATGGTGCAAGGTCAATGATTGGGTTATGTTTGCACGTTATGCAGGCAGCCGAGTTAAGATCGAAGGTGGGGAGATTCGTATGCTAAACGACGATGAAGTTTTAGCAACAATTGATAGTCCAGAGGACATCTTGCATGAGTTCTAAAACATAGGAAGGAGACGCTATGCCAGACGAAGATAAAACAGTACCTATCGATACATCAGGACCTGATGCTGAAATAGAGATTGAAGAAACAAAAGATGAAGCTGTTGTTGAAACAGGTTCAGAAGAAACAGGAAACACGGAACAAGAAACAGTAGAAACGAAACAAGAATTAGATCAAGGTGGAGAGGTCGAACAAAAACAAGAGGAAAAGAAGGACGACAAACTAGAAGAATATAGTAAAGGTGTTCAATCTAGAATCGCAAAACTTACTCGTAAGTTAAGAGAAGCAGAGCGAAGAGAGAAAGCGGCACTAGACTATGCGAAGGGCGTCGAATACAAAAGACAAACTACTGAAACTAAATTTTCAAAAGTTAATGAAGATTATGTTAAGCAGTTTGAAACAAGAGTTAAAACCGGTTTAGATTCTGCTCAAAGAGAGTTAGCAACAGCCATCGAGAATGCTGATGCTGCAGCTCAAATTGAAGCTCAGAAGAAAATCGCTGCTTTATCAATTGATGAAGCTAGACTCACTGCTTTAAAAGAGCAGCAATCAATCAAAAAAGAAGAGCCTGCACCAAAGTTATCGGATGCAGCAAATCTTCCAGAAAGCACACCTCAAGAGCTTCCTTCACCGGATCCAAGAGCTGAAGACTGGGCAGGTAGAAATACATGGTTTGGAAAAGATAGAGCCATGACTTTTACTGCCTTTGAAATTCATAAGGATTTAGTTGAAAGAGAAGGTTTTGACCCTCAAACTGATGAATATTATGCAGAAGTTGATAAAAGAATAAGACTTGAATTTCCGCATAAATTTGATACAAGAGACTCTCAAACGTCGACAAATAGACCGACGCAAAATGTTGCCTCTGTTAAACGTTCTGGTAACGTAAGACAAGGAAGGCAAACTGTGAGACTCACTTCATCACAGGTAGCAATAGCTAAAAAATTAGGAGTGCCACTTGAAGAATACGCAAAACAAATCAAACTCACGGAAGGAGCGTAACATGGAAAAAGATAACAAAACTTCTCGTGCGAACGAAACTAGGTCTAAAACGGAAAGACCAAAAGTTTGGGTTCCACCATCTTCTCTAGATGCACCCCCTGCACCTGATGGATTCAGGTATAGATGGATAAGAGCAGAAAGCGTTGGCTTTCAAGATACTAAAAACGTAACTGGACGATTAAGAGAAGGTTATGAACTTGTTAGATCTGAAGAAGTCGAAAATGCATCTGATTATCCTGTTGTCGAAGACGGCAAATACAAGGGAGTGATTGGGGTAGGTGGCCTTTTACTTGCGAAGGTACCAACAGAGATCGCGCAACAACGTCAAGAGTATATGACTAACCGTCATAAACAACGTGATGAAGCAATCGATAACGATCTTATGAAGGAGCAGGACCAGAGGATGCCTATCAATGTTGATAGACAGTCTCGTGTAACCTTCGGTGGTACGAAGAAATAATTTTTTTGTTATTTCTGACTCATCGAATTAAACTAACAACTAAACTATTGTAATAGGAGACAATAATATGGCTAATAGAAACACACAAGGTTTCGGTCTTATTCCTGCAGGAACGCTTGGATCAACTCCAGCGACTTCTGGTCAAGGGAAATATAAAATCGACGCCGGCTATACAACTACTATCTACAATGGCGGAGCTGTAGCAAGTTCTGCAGGTTATATAGTTAATGGTCAAACAGCAGCTGCACCAATCATTGGTGTGCTGAATGGGATATTCTACAATGCGGCTAACACTTTAAAGCCAACTTGGTCGAATTTCTACCTTCAACCAATTACACCTGCAAACAGCGAAGACATCGACGCTTTTGTAATAGACAACCCAACACAACAATATGTAGTAGCAACTGATGACGCAGTGGCACAAGCAGGGTATTTAGAAACTTATGATATGAATACTTCTACTGGTGACAACACAACTGGTAAATCAGAAGCAACACTAGATATTGGAACTACAGGTGCGGACAACAAAACATTTAGATTATTAAGATCAGCAGAAGATCCAGAAAACGATACTAATGCTGCTTACAGATCTGTTGTAGTTGTTCCTAACTTGTTAGAACTACAATCGTAATAGGAGAATAGGAGAATAAATTATGGCTATATCACGATCACAACTAGTTAAAGAACTAGAGCCAGGATTGAATGCACTATTCGGCCTGGAATATAAAAGGTATGAAAATCAGCATGCTGAGATTTATACTACAGAGTCATCTGACAGAGCTTTTGAAGAAGAAGTTATGTTATCTGGCTTTGCAAACGCACAAGTAAAAGGTGAAGGTGCAGGCGTATCTTTTGACGAAGCACAAGAAACTTTTACAGCTCGTTACAGTCACGAAACTGTAGCTTTAGCGTTCGCGATCACTGAAGAAGCGATCGAGGACAACTTGTATGACAGACTTGCGTCTAGATATACAAAAGCTTTAGCTAGATCTATGAGCAATGCTAAACAAGTTAAATCTGTTGAGCCTTTAATCAACGGTTTACCATCAACTGCTACTTTCAAATCAGGTGATGGCGTAGCTTTATTTAGTACAGCTCACCCAACAGTTGCGGGTACGTTCAAAAACACTTTGACTACTCAAGCTGACTTAAACGAAACTTCATTAGAACAATCGCTAATCGACATCGCTGCGATGACTGATGAAAGAGGTCTAAGAATTGCTGCTAGAGGAGTAAAAATGATTATTCCTTCTGAGCTACAATTCACAGCTGAGAGACTTATGAAGTCACAAGGCAGAACAGCTACAGCTGATAATGACATCAACGCAATCGTATCTATGGGTATGATTCCTCAAGGATACAGAGTTAACAACTACTTAACTGACTCTGATGCGTTCTACATTATCACTGATGTGCCTAATGGAATGAAAATGTTCCAAAGAGCACCGTTGAAAACTGCTATGGAAGGTGACTTCGATACTGGCAACGTAAGATACAAAGCTAGAGAAAGATACTCATTTGGTGTATCTGACCCTAGAGGTATCTTCGGTGTTGAAGGTGCGTAATTAACCTTATTTAATGGGGCCGCCTTAAAACGGCCCCATTTACAAATTACAATGGTGAGATTCATGAGAAAATACTTAGTACAAATATTTACAAAATATCTTCAAACTTCGTTTGAAATTGAAAGCAATAAAGACATTAATACAGTAGAAGAGCTTCATCCACATATCATTGACTTTCTAGGAAAATCTGATATAAAGTGGGAAGAAAATGATTTGCAATACACAAGTACTGTAAATGATTTTTATATAACCTATGAGGAGGTTAACAATGGCTCAGCCAAAGATGGTGTTGTTCGCGAGGAAAATACAGTTCGAGTCTAAATGGAATGAACTGTTCTTAAAGAACGGCGGAAAAATAACACCGGAAATGTCTTTGCTAGGAGATCAGATCAAGAAAACGATCAGAGAAATCTTAGCCGAGCAAGAGAGCCCTAAAAACCCTAGAGACGAAGAAATTCATCTTTACGCTGGTTAATTAGGACTTTACATTACTATAAATGACTCTTTTTGCCTAGGGATACCTTGCACTTTTCTATAATTTAATATATAAATTAATCACTATACAAATTAAATCAGAACATAGACGCG
>Ga0255773_10005000_pt1 | contig 11035 bp, 8 predicted proteins | sample 011ome_17_FD_179971 | JGI IMG/M metagenome (GOLD analysis project Ga0255773, IMG submission 179971) | Coastal salt marsh microbial communities from the Groves Creek Marsh, Skidaway Island, Georgia - 011502XT metaG (version 2) | ecosystem: Environmental > Aquatic > Marine > Intertidal zone > Salt...
AAATCCTTTCTTTAATATCACCGGCGCCGGGCAGAGACAGTGAGCGCACTTCACCGTCAAATGTGCAGCCAGCCGCGCCAGGAACCCAATCGACTCGATCTGGCGTGCCCACTATGGCCCAAAGTTGCTCTGCGGTGGCATTGAATTGGTAGTCAAATTTTACTGACATTGCATAGCCCCGTTGTTAGTTATTATTGTCGCCAATCGAGGGCCGATATTAACTGATTGGTTGGTCCTCTTCGATCTGTTTTTTGACTCTCCACCCCAGTTTTGTATAAAGGTCGGAAATATCTGTAAGAGCAAATAACTTTGAAGGAATACCTATTTGATTTATATGCTTTTAAATCCATAGAGAACATGAATTCTTCAGGCATGATTCCTGAATAAACTGCCGCCTAAGTATCAAATTACACCGAAGCAATATCCTCGGAGTCATCTATTTGTACTTCCCTGATAAACACGTTGAGCTCCTTCTTCAGCTAACGCCAACAGCAACGAGCAAGCGTGTGCTTTTTACGCTGCCGGTGATGGCTAGCCTTGTTAGGCTTCACTGTAAACCTCCCACGTTATACCCCATTTGTCAGTAACGACGCTGTGACAGAGAGACCAAAAAGTCTTTTGTGGCTCCATTATGGCTGTACCATCTTGGGAAAGAGCACTAAATATTTTTCTCACTCTATCTATTTCTTTTAACTCGACCAGAATAGAGAAACCTTGCGGCGGTTTAAATTGTGAGGGGATAAGATCACAACCGGCAATCTCCATACCTTCAATTTTTAAATTTCCATGTACTATTTTACCTTGCCATTCCTCTGGAACGTTTTGAGAAGATGGCGAACCGCCATAAGTAAATAATTTTAATTGGCCTTCAAATAGGTCTGCATAGGTTTTAAAAGCTTCTTTGCACGTTCCTGGAAAATTGAGGTGAATTCCTATATCCATTAGTGCTCCTTTATTTATCTTGTAAGCCTAACATCATCAACAGTGGACAATTGAGCGAAGCAGAATTGGTCCACGCTGCTTTGCCTTGTTATGCGGTGCTAATCCATTCATCACGGCTATTGACCCGGTGCGAAAATGCGTTTTACCTGGCCGACCGCAAACTCTGAACCAGATTCAGGTTCGCTCAGTAGTCTTTCAGTTGCCCTCGCATGTGCAATGATGTTTGGGTCCTTGGTTTCTGTTGCTTTTTGAAGGACCGCAGTGACAGCTTCCTCCCCGAGGGTAACTAGGGAACGGCTGAGACTGAGCTGTGTTTCGCGACCACCACGACCGAGCTGTGTTGCCAATGCCTCAGCCAAAGCCATTTCCTCACCCTCAGGCACGAGAATGACTGCAGCACGCCAGGCGCTTTTGGCGACTTCATCGTCCGCGTCTCTCAAGAGGGATGGAGTGATTGCTGACCATGTGCTGGCATTCTTTATCTTCGATAATGTGTGCAATGCCTGACTCTTGGCCTGAGCGAGCCCAGACTGTAACTCGGCAAGCAATTTCGGGACGGTTATGTCAGATGGGCAGCGAAGCAATGCCCAGGTGAGCATGTCTCTAACGTAGAAGTCTTGCTCGACTGCACAGCGTTCTATAAGTGCGCCAACCAAATCCGGATCTGGATTAGAGCCAAGTGAGAGCGTTGCTCGTAATCGCACAGACTCGTTACCGTCAATCAAGGCGGCAATTAATTGGGCTTTTTTTGACGTCACGCGATGTTGTCCTTGAATATCAATAACTCGAATATCAACTCAAGCTTTCCGGTATCAACGGGCCATGAAGACTCATTATCATTGCTTGGGTTTACTCTTTTCCCGGCAGCTTCAAACATCATGAGCTTAGACCCGTTTTTTCGCTTTTTCGAATTAAGATGAAAGTCTGCGTGTCGATCTGCGTGTCGATCTGGGTGAGGGGAGTGATCAATGCGCAGCCGAATTGTGGTCGTTTGACGTTGCTCCCGCGGATGCACAAAAGCTGTGAGGACTAGAATGAAAGCCCACAAAAAAAGCCCCGCAAGTCATAGACTTACGAGGCATATTAGTGGCGGACCGGACGGGACTCGAACCCGCGACCTCCGGCGTGACAGGCCGGCATTCTAACCAACTGAACTACCGGTCCGCATAAACCTTTCAAACACACAAAACTTGGTGGGTGGTACAGGGATTGAACCTGTGACCCTCGCCTTGTAAGGGCGATGCTCTACCAGCTGAGCTAACCACCCACTGAAAGAGGAGCGCATTCTACCGAATTGGAGAGGGCTGTCAAACCTTTTCTATGGCTATATACATATCCATTTCATGGACCTAAGATACGCTCCATTAACGGCCATTGAAAAGCGTGAAAATGCAGATCTACAAAGAGTTTAATATCGAGGCGGCGCACCGTCTGCCAAACGTTCCAGAGGGGCATAAATGTGCACGGCTGCACGGCCATTCGTTTATGGTTTCCATCGAGGTTGAGGGGCCGATTGGTGACGACAGTGGCTGGGTCATGGATTTCGGTGATATCAAATCTGCCTTTGCGCCGATCTATGCCCAACTGGACCACCATTATCTAAATGATATTGAAGGTCTGGAAAACCCAACCAGCGAAAATCTGGCGATCTGGATCTGGAATAAGCTCAAGCCTCAGCTGCCATTACTCAGTTGCATCACCATTAAAGAGACCTGCACCAGCGGTTGTATCTATCGCGGCTAATCCGCCTGCCGACGTCTCTACTGGTTTTTCTAACAGCCTTCCTATTTAGTTGCCGCGACTAGCGTTCAGCTCTGGCGTTCTTGATTGCATCCCAGGTCAGGGCGAATAGCATCAGGCTGATCGGGACCAAACAAATCAGCAACATCTGCTGCCAGGAAATCAGGTTGAGTGCCCAGCCGGCCGACAGCGATGCCAATGCTTGCAGTGAAAATACTGTGGAATCATTAAAGGCCTGTGCCTTATATCTATCTGATTCTCTATGGGTGGTCGGCAGCAGTGCCGTGCCGGAGACAAATAGAAAGTTCCAGCCAACACCGAGTAACACCAGCTGTAGCCAGAAACCGCTGACGCTGATATCAAAATAGCCAATCACGATGGTTGCGCCATAACAAACCAGACCTGCCACCATCAGCCCGCGAATACCGAGCCATCTAAACAGCAGTGGCGCAATTAATGAAGGCAGAAACATCGCTGCAATATGACTCTGAATAACCCACTTGGTATCAACCAGAGAATGGCCATAGGTGTGGTGCATACTGATTGGCGTGCCGGTCATGACAAATGACATCACCACATAAGAGACGGCGCCAGCGGCGACTGCCAGCATAAATCCGCGGCCGCTGATAATGCTACGCAAAGCACTTGCCTCGACCTGTTTGGTTTCGGCTCGAATAGCGGCGGGTTTATAGGCTGTGAGTAACATTGCGCCACATATAATGGCCAGGCCGCCAAGCCAAAAAGATCCCTGATACTCAACGCTGGTTATCTGTGCGCCGAGTACCGCGAGCTCGGGTCCAATAAAAGCCGCAACTATTCCTCCGAGCATCACCAGCGACGCGGCACTGGGAGCCTGTTCAATGTCCACGGATTCCATTGCCGCAAAGCGGACCTGCTGAATCGCTGAGTTGGTCATGCCGAGCATTACGGCAGCCAGGCAAAACAGAGCAAAGTTGCGCTGCTCCAGGGCAATGCTGGCGGTGGCGCAGGCCAGCAGTCCAAGCCCCATAAATGCCCATAGTCCACCTTTGCGGCCGATCTTCTGCATGGTCCGGGTTGCGGGCACTACGCCGATTGCGGTGCCGCAGATGGTCAGGGCAAGGGGCAGTGTCGCCCATTCTGCGGCAGGTGCAAGGTCACTGCCGACGAGGCTGCCAACCAGAATCATCATGGCCATTATGGATGCCGCGAGAGCATTGCTTAGAGTGAGAATCCAGACGTTGGCAAAGCCGTTGGCGGTTAGTTTGTTCAAGTATTTCTCATTATTAAAAGTTGTTGTGGGAGCGATAAAAGCACGCGGCAACTACTGTATACTGCGGCGCTGAAATTCAGCAACCTTAATTAGGTGTACCACCATGGCAGAGATCGGCCGTTTCAATAAATTGCAGGTAGTAAAAGAAGTCGACTTTGGTGTCTATCTTGACGGCGGTGAGCACGACACCATTCTGCTGCCACAGCGCTATGTTCCGGACGAGTGTGAAATCGGTGATTGGCTCGATGTATTTCTCTATTTTGATTCTGAAGATCTGTTGATTGCCACAACCGAGACGCCCAAGGTGCAAGTGGGACGCTGTGAGCTGCTTAAGGTGATCGACATCAATAATGCCGGCGCGTTTATGGATTGGGGATTACCGAAAGATTTGCTGGTTCCCTACAGCGAACAGCAAAAGCCTATGGAAGTGGGTTATTCCTACGTGGTGTATGTGTTTCATGATCAAGAGAGCGACCGCATTGCAGCCTCAACCCGACTGCAGGATCACCTTGCCGAAGAGTCGGTGTGGATGAAGCCTAAACAGGCGGTTGATTTGCTGATTGCCGGTCGCACAGACCTTGGTTATAAGGCGGTGATCAACGATCAATATCTGGGGCTGATCTTTCGTGGCGATGCGTTTCGGCCACTCAAAATTGGCGAGCGCCTGCCGGGTTTTGTCAAAGCCATTCGGCCTGACGGCAAGATCGACTTGTTAATCTCTCAGGGCACGCTGCAGGGAGATTATGATCTCGGCGAGCAGATTATTGAAAAGCTACGTTTGTCTGGGGGCCTCTCTACTCTGACCGATAAGAGTGATCCCGATGAAATCTATCGTCAGTTCAAGGTTTCCAAGAAAAAATACAAGCAGGCTCTAGGTACTTTATTTAAGAGCCGGCGCATTGTTATCACGCCCCAACATATCAAGCTGGTTGACTAGTCAGTTCTCGACTGCGCTTTGTGGTTTTCTGCTGCGGGTGCTGTTTAATAAGTTTTTTGATCCAGTGCTAAAAAATAGAACCCAATTGTCTCGTCGAAACCCGCCAGAGGGGTATTTGCGATAGCGCTACCGCCGTTATAGCCCGCAATTAATAAGTGTTAACCGGTCTTGAATCCTGACTTAATAAGTTTAATTAATAAATCTATTTGTGTTTTTAATTTGTGTCTCTCCGTTGCGTAGTGGAGTATCGAGCGGGTTATTGGCAGTAAATGGATTAATAACAAGGCACATGATGGCCTAGATTGAAAGCCGGTAGTAAAAGAGCTCGAAAACTATCTATTCATATGGGGAGTACCTTATGTTTCGTAAGACAAAAGTAAATCGCGCGATTATCTCCGCGATGGCCGCTGGTATCGCAGCGAGCACAGCCGGTGTAGCGGCTGCTGCAAGCCTTGAAGAAGTTATCGTTACGGCGACTAAAACTTCGGCCAGCACCCAGGATATTGCTGTAAAAGTATCAGCAATCACCTCCGAGAAACTCGACCAGCTGGGTGTCTCAAACTTCGAAGACTATTTGATTCAGCTGCCAGGTGTTACCGCCGGCGGTAGTGGTCCAGGACAAAATACTATTTATATACGCGGTGTTGCATCGACAACTCCAGCTATCTCTATTGCGGGTGTAGCCGGTCTTGCTCCTAACGTTGCGTTCTATCTCGACGAGCAACCACTGGCTCAGCCAGGTCGTAACCTCGATGTCTATGCAGCTGACTTGAGCCGTGTGGAGGTTCTTGCCGGTCCCCAAGGCACATTGTTTGGAGCCAGCTCTCAGGCCGGTACCGTGCGTTTGATTACCAACAAGCCGGATCCTTCGGCAGCTTACGGTAAGATGAAGCTTGGTTTCTCGACCATGAACGAGGGCGGTACCAACAACAATGTTGAAGTCATGTACAACCTGCCAGTCAGCGATGCGGTTACTCTGCGTGGTGTGGTCTATCGCGATGACAAGGGCGGCTATATCGACAACATTCACGGAACTCGAACGCTTGAAGAGAGTGCACGTTTCCGTGTTGAAGGCTTTATGCGCTCAAACGGTGTTCCGGTTAGTGCTCGCCGTGCCGGTTTTGAAACAGGTCAGTTTACTGACACCGATGGCGACGGCTACGTTAACTTGCCTGCCACCTTCATTGCAGCAGACAACTCTGACCTGGTTGAAGATGACTTCAACGAATCAACCTATGAAGGCGCTCGTTTAAGTGCCCTGATCAATCTCGGTGAAGACTGGGATCTGTTGGTTTCTCATACGACTCAGCAACTGGATTCAGACGGCGTGTTCTTTGCCGACCCTGATCTCGGCGACCTTGAAATTCAGAGCTGGATCGATGACTCTCTCGAAGATGAGTTCAATAACACCAGTTGGACACTGACTGGCCGTATTGCCGGTCTCGACGTGGTCTACACCGGTGCTTATACCGAGCGTACTGCAGATCAAAATATTGGCTACTCAGACTATATGTTTATCGGTCAGTATCTGCCTTACTACGTCTGTGACTACTCAGTGACCTACGGTGATGGTACAGGTACCTGTTATGCGCCAGATCTGGTTGTGCCAAGCCACTCTGAAACTGAAGTGACGACTCACGAAATCCGTATCACCACCGATCAGGAAGCCGATATGCGCTTGACTGCTGGTGCGTTCTTCAGTGATACCACCTTGGAAGAGCGTAACTCCTTTACCTACCCAGGTAGTGTCTTTGCCCAGGGTTGGGGTGGAGCGGGCTCAGGCCCAGGTTTCTCTTCGGTTAACTACTCCTATGGCGATGGCTTCCTGTCAAGCCAGGAGCCGTTTGCTCCGGGTGAGATCTTCCGCAACGATATCCAGCGCACCGATGAGCAGAAAGGTCTGTTTGGTGAGTTGAGCTACGATGTGTCCGACGAACTGTCGCTGACATTGGGTGCCCGTTATTACGATATCACTGTAGACTTCGACGGTAGTGCCAACGGCTCATTCTACAATTTCTGTGGTAGTGCTAATCCGGATTGTGGAGATGCGCAGGTTTTCGGAACCAATATCGCAGACCTGTATAACGGTGACTCAACCGTTGGTGGAGAGACTGTCTACCGCGGTACTGCGGTTGAAGATATTCCTGACAAGGCAGAATCTTCAGGCACCATCCTTAAGTTCACTGCGTCGTACACGCCATCTGATGATCTCCTGCTTTATGCAACATTGTCTGAAGGCTTCCGTCCAGGCTTCCTTAACCGTCCAGGCGGCTACACGTCTTCCGATGGCTCGTATACTGTTCCTTTCAACTTCGAAACAGATGAGTTGATGAACTACGAGTTCGGATGGAAGGCTGATCTTCTCGATGGCAGCATGCGTTTCAACGGTAGTGCCTTTATGTCGGTAATTGACGGACTGCAAACGACGATCTTTGATCCAAGCATTGCAAACCTGTTCTTCTCCGATAACTCGGCGGATGCTGAAGTTACTGGTATTGAAATGGATCTGATCTGGGCTCCAGAAAGTATCGATGGCCTGACTATCAGCGGTGGTCTGTCATTGCTTGATACCGAGATTACGAAGGTATTGGTACCGACAGATGACGTTCGCAAAGGTGATTCCTTGGCATTTGCTCCTGAAATGCAGGCAAATCTCCAGGCGCGTTATGAGTGGAGCCTCGAAGGTGGTGCCATGGCTCACGTCATGCCACACATGTCGCACTCTGCTGAGCAGTACAGCGATATCATCAGAATCAACCGTGACTTGATTCACAGCTGGACCATGCTGGGTATTACAGCTGGTATCACCACAGAGACCTGGGGTGCTGAGCTGTTTGTCGATAACTTGACTGATGAGCGTGCTGAACTGTCACGCAACTACATCAACGACAGAGAGCGTGTGTCCTATGCGCGACCCCGCACCATGGGTGTCCGTTTGACTTACAATTTCTAGTGTTACAAGTTGTAGTTAGTTAGACTTTAATGCCCCTTTCGAGGGGCATTATTTTTATACGGAGAAATAACAGTTGCTCGATAACTCAACACCCGATAACTCAACGCCAAATAACAGCTCGCCTCAAGCTTCCCTTGATGAAGTAAAGCGCCTGATTCAGTCAAGTGACTTTGCTGCCGCCGAACACACATTGCAGCTGATGCTCAGTGCCGAGCCGGACAATCAGGAAGCGATGTATATGCTCGCAGTCTGTCAGCGTTATCAGAGTAATCTGACCCTGGCACTGAAGACATTGGATGAGTTGCTGCGCTTATCACCTGAACACAGTCGTGCCCATCAGGAAACCGGGCATGTCTATCGCGCACTGAATAATCTCGACGCGGCACTCGCTGCCTATCTCCGCGCAACCCAGATCAATCCCGCTCTGGAAGCCAGTTTGCGTGCGCAGGTCGACATTCTCAGCGAAACCGGCAGAGCTGAATCAGCTAGGTTTGTGAAGACTCAGCTCGAGGCGTTACAGGCATTGCCCAAGCCATTGGTTGCGGTAACCGACCTGATTTCTCAGGGCAAATTGGTCAAAGCTGAGCAGCTGTGTAAGGCGTTTATGCAGAAGGTGCCGCGCCATGTTGAGGGGATGCGTCTGCTGGCCGATATTGGCAGTCGCCTAGGTGTGCATGATGATGCTGAGTTCCTGCTTGAGAGCGCAGTGGAATTTGCGCCTGACAACACCAGAGTGCGCATCGACTATATCCAGATTTTGCGGAAACGTCAGAAATATGCCGAGGCCTTAGCGCAAGCCAAACTACTGCTTGAAAAAGACCCGCAAAATCCTCAGTTCCAATCGGTATTTGCCGTCGAGTCCATGCAGTCGGGCGACTACGACACGGCACTCAACTACTTTGACTCAATTTTAAACAAACTTGACGAAGACCCGGTTACCTTAACCTCGCGCGGACATGCGCTGAAAACCCTCGGCAAGACCGATTCTGCCATCGAATCCTATCGACGGGCGATTACCAAATACCCCGGTCATGGAGAGGCATACTACTCTCTGGCCAATCTGAAATTATTTAGTTTTACCGATGATGAAATTACCGCGATGGAGCGTCAGGAATCGGTTGTGGGGATCTCACATACCAATCGTATCTATCTTAATTTTGCCTTGGGAAAAGCCTATGAGGATCAGCACGCGTTTGATAAAGCCTTTGCCCATTACGAGCGTGGCAATGGCTTAAAGAAGGCCACCAGCCGTTATAAGCCCAGCGATATAACTGATGAATTTCAGGACCAGCAACGGGTCTTTACTCCGGCACTGATCGAACGTCACGCCAATACCGGTTGCCCGGCGCCAGATCCGATCTTTATTGTTGGCCTGCCGCGCTCGGGATCGACGCTATTGGAGCAGATTCTCTCCTCCCACAGCCAGGTCGATGGCACCATGGAACTACCCAATATGCTGGCGCTGGCTCAGCAGCTGCGTCGCGGTGAGCGCATGGGCAGTGTGAGTCGTTACCCGGACGTGTTGACTACCTTGGAGCCTGAGCAGTTTACCAAGTTTGGTGAAACCTATATCGACGAGACCCGCATCCACCGAGCATCGGCGCCATTCTTTATCGACAAAATGCCGAATAATTTCCGTCATATTGGGCTGATAAGCCTGATGTTGCCCAATGCCAAAATCATTGATGCCCGACGTCACCCAATGGGCTGTTGCTTTAGTGGTTTCAAACAACTCTTCGCCGAAGGCCAGGAATTTACCTATGGACTCGAGGAAGTGGGAACCTACTACAAAGATTATGTGGAATTGATGGACTTCTGGGATCAGGCGCTGCCCGGCAAGGTGCTACGGGTTCAGTACGAAGAAGTAGTTGCCGACCTGGACACGCAGGTGCGTCGTATTCTCGATTACTGTGGGCTGCCTTTTGAAGAGGGCTGCATCAGTTTTTATGAGAACGAGCGAGCTGTGCGTACACCCAGCTCAGAGCAGGTCAGACAGCCTATTTACACTGGCGGTCTTGACCAGTGGCGCAACTTTGATACTCATCTGGAGCCACTTAAGCAGGCTCTGGGCCCTGTGCTTAAACGCTATCCAATTGAATAATAAAAAACGTGTTAAAGAGGGAGTGAACCTGTGTCCGATCGAATAATGACCGTATCCGAAATTGAACAGCTCGTCATTGATTGCTTGATGGCAAATGGCTGCAATGCTGAGAACTCTGGCGCACTGGCGCGCACCATTGGTGCTGCTGAGCGCGATGGTTGTGCCTCCCACGGGCTGTTTAGAATGCCCGGTTATATCGCATCACTGCGCAGTGGCAAGGTTGATGGTTGCGCAGAACCTCTCGTAGAGCGCATTTCGCCATCGGTTGTGAGAGTAGATGGCAAGCGCGGTTACGCGCCTCTGGCATTGGAAAAAGGCCGTCAGGCGCTGATTGAGGCTGCGCGAGAAAATGGCATTGCTGCCATGGCGCTGGTCAATGTGCATCACTTTGCCGCACTCTGGGTTGAAGTTGAGCCCATCGCAGAGGCCGGCCTAGCCGCGATGGCCTTCACCACGTATAAACCCGCCGTGGTACCCGCTGGCGCCAAGCAGCCGCTGTTTGGTACCAATCCCATGTGTTTCGGCTGGCCGCGGGGTGAGCAGCCGCCGATGGTATTTGATCAGGCCTCGGCCTCAATGGCGCGCGGTGAAGTCATGATTGCCGCCCGCGACGGTCACTCGGTGCCATTGGGAACCGGCGTTGATGCTGAGGGTAATCCGACCACAGATCCGGCAGCAATTATCGAAGGCGGCGCATTGCTGCCATTCGGTGGCCACAAGGGGTCGACTATCGCGATGATGATTGAGTTGCTGGTCGCCGGCTTGACCGGAATGGACTTTAGCTACGAAGCCCAGCAAAACGATAACAATGATGGCGGGCCACCCAATGGCGGCGAATTTATGCTCGCAATCGATCCCAACCGGTTTGGAGACGGCGACAACTGGTTACAGCACTCAGAAGCGTTTTTCGCGCGTCTCTCCGCTATGGATGGGGCGCATATTCCTGGCAATCGACGTTACGCCAACCGTGCAGCCCATGCCGAGAAGGGCATCGCTGTCAAACAGTCAGTGTATGACAGCTGCATGGGGTTTATTCAGGCTGCAGGCTAACCCTCTGTTTTAGTCGTGTCACTGGCCTCGACTTTATGCCGAGGCCAGCGTGGGCAGCTC
>Ga0255773_10005003_pt1 | contig 11031 bp, 8 predicted proteins | sample 011ome_17_FD_179971 | JGI IMG/M metagenome (GOLD analysis project Ga0255773, IMG submission 179971) | Coastal salt marsh microbial communities from the Groves Creek Marsh, Skidaway Island, Georgia - 011502XT metaG (version 2) | ecosystem: Environmental > Aquatic > Marine > Intertidal zone > Salt...
ATCACTCAGGATGATTTCAAAGCAGCAAATGTACTATTCCTCCCAGAAGAATCTAAATACGAATACCTAGCCGACTTACCAGAGTCAGAAGACATTAGCGATGCACTTAACAACGCCATGCGCCTAGTTGAAGCTGAAAACACAGACCTGGCCGGCATACTACCTAAAAGCTACCAAGAGCTAGATTCTGATCTACTAAAAGAGTTAGTTAGAGTATTTAACACGCAGGCAGTTCAAGAAATCACTGGTGATGTATTCGGTCGCATCTACGAGTACTTCTTAATGAAGTTTTCCATGTCAGGAGCTGGTGCACAAGAAGGTGGCGAGTTCTTCACACCTCCGTCACTCGTAGAGCTTATCGTTAACTTCATCGAGCCTGATCACGGCATCATTCATGATCCAGCTTGTGGCTCAGGCGGTATGTTTGTACAGACGGGTCACTTCGTAGAAAGCCATACCAACAAGTCAGTTAATGAAGCCATCAAGGTCTACGGTACCGAGCTTAAAACCAACAACACCAGACTAGCTAAGATGAACTTAGCGATTCATGGTATCGAAGGGAAAATCATAGAAGACAACAGCTTCTACGCTAACCCTCATGACCTTACGGGCAAGTGTGACTTCGTCATGGCTAACCCACCGTTTAACGTTAAGAAGATTGACAAGAACAAAGACTTTGTTAAAGAAGACCCAAGGCTACCTTTTGGTACACCGAATAACGACAACGGTAACTATATGTGGGTTCAATACTTCCACTCATACCTCAACGATAACGGCAGAGCTGGCTTTGTTATGGCCTCATCTGCAACAGATGCAGGCGGTAGTGAAAAACTAATCCGTCAGCAGCTAATCGAAACAGGTGATGTTGAAGCTATTGTTAGTGTTGGTAATAACTTCTTCTACACCCGTAGCTTACCCTGTCATGTCTGGTTCTTAAATAAGAACAAAAAAGACAAAGACACTGTTCTAATGATTGATGCTAGAAACACCTTCAGAAAAGTGAATGCGACGATTAACGACTTCTCCCCAGACCAGCTACAAGGCCTAACCACCATCATTAAATCTTACCGAGGTGAGCAAGTAGATTTCACTACTAACGAGTGGCTAAGCAGTACCTTTGAGTCTGGTGGCTATGAAGATGTTGAGGGCTTATGTAAAGTCGCCAGTATGGATGATATCATCGAGAATGATTACAGTCTCACACCAGGACGATATGTAGGCTTTAGCATCCAGATTGATGAGGACTTCGACTACCAAGGTAGAATGTCTGAGATACATGATGAGCTAGCTAAACTAAACAGTGAAAGCAGTGAGCTGATGCAGGCTATTCAAGGGTTGAAGTTATGACTTTATTTGAAGACATTGCAATTGAAGATTTTGCAGAAGTAACCTCTAGTAAGCGAATATTTTTAAATGATTATGTTGAAAAAGGCATCCCATTCTGGAGGTCTAAAGAAGTTATAGAGCAATTCAGAGGAGCTGAAATTAGCAATGAACTGTTCATTACAGAAGAAAAATATTACAACATAAAAAATAAATTTGGAGTTCCTGCATGTGGAGATATTCTTGTCACCAGTGTTGGCACTATTGGCGTTCCATTCTTAGTTAAAGATGATTCTCCATTCTATTTTAAAGACGGTAATTTAACATGGATTAAAAATATAGCCGACTCCGTAGATCCTAAATATTTATATTTATGGATTTCATCCCAGATCGGTCAACAGACAATTGATAATCAATTAATCGGTTCATCTCAGAAGGCTTTAACTATTTCCGCTTTAAAGAAAATTAAGATTCCCATACCAGCACTCCAAACTCAACAAAAAATAGCAAAAATACTGGCTAACTACGATGATCTAATCGAGAATAATCTTAAACGCATTAAGCTACTAGAAGAATCTGCAAGGCTCACTTATGAGGAGTGGTTTCTACGCTTTAGAATCGATGGTAAGAAGCTAGACATTGATCCAGAGACTAGCTTACCGTTTGGGTGGGAGAAGGTTAAAGTAAACAGTCTTTTGTCATACTATATAGGCGGCGGATGGGGTGAAGAATCTATTTCTGATGACTTTAGCGATGAAGCGTATGTAATACGAGGTACAGATATTGATAATATGCCTCATGGAAAACTTGAAGGCGCACCATTAAGATATCATAAAACTTCAAATCTAGCCTCTAGAAAACTAAAAAACAAAGACATTGTCTTTGAAGTTTCTGGTGGAAGTAAAACAGAAGGTGTGGCAAAAACTTTACTAATAACGGATAACTTACTAGAACAATTTAATAGTGATGTAATGTGTGCCAGCTTCTGCAAACTAGTTAGACCTAAAGAGCATCACCTAGGAAACATGCTTCATCTGTCATTCAAATATTTAAGAAGGTCAAAAGCCACAGAAGTTTTTGAAATAAAAAGCGCTAGTAGTATTATTAACTATAACTGGGAAGCGTTCATCAAGCATCAGGATCTTATAATGCCTAGCAATGATATATTGTTAAGTTTTGACAAAAGAGCAGATGCATTAATTAATGAAATATATAACTTAGGCCATCAAAACCAACTCCTAAAAGAAGCCCGAGACATTCTCCTGCCACGCTTGATGACAGGCATGATTGATACCGATGACATGGACATCGCTGTATGAGTTGGGAATACAACGAAGATAATCTAGTTGAGCAAGCCACAGTGGATATCTTGGCTGATATCGGCTGGGAAGTACAAACGGCTTGGGGCAACGAAACCTTCGGCGAGCATGGCAATCTAGGGCGTGAGAACAAGTCTGAAGTGGTGCTTGCTAAGTACCTACTACCAGCATTAGAAAAGCTTAACCCTGATCTACCCACACAGGCTTACAAGGATGCCTATCTTCAGATCATTCAGCGTGAAGCCGACAAAACCCTAGACCGCACCAACAAGGAAAAATACGAGCTAATTAAGTCTGGTGTAAAGGTTAGCTTCACGAATGATAAAGGTGAGCTAGCTAAACAAACCCTTAAAGTATTTGATTTTAATAATCCAAATAATAACCACTTCTTAGCGGTACGCCAGCTAGAAGTAACGGGTGAGCTCTACAACAGACGCCCAGATGTTATCGGCTTTGTAAACGGCATACCTTTGGTGTTCTTTGAGCTTAAAGCGCATAACCGTGACCTACGTCATGCCTATGACGATAATCTAAAAGATTACAAAGACACCATCCCGCATCTATTCCATACTAATGCTTTTGTTATTCTATCTAACGGTATAGATACCCAAGATAACAGCGGTACCAAAATCGGCACAATCACTTCTCCGTTTAAGTTCTTCCATGAGTGGAAACGCATTAGTGAAACCGTTGAAGGTGTGGTTAGTTTAGAAACTACCATCCGTGGTACCTGTTCTAAGTCTAACCTACTCGACCTATTTGAAAACTTCCTGCTGTTTGATGATGCCGGCGGTGAAGTGGCTAAAATTCTAGCTAAGAACCACCAGTACCTAGGTGTTAATAAAGCACTAGCGCAAATGTCAGATGCTGACTCAATACAAGCGCTTAGAAACAAGCTAGGCGTCTTCTGGCATACACAAGGCAGTGGTAAGAGTTACTCTATGGTGTTCTTATCACAGAAGATCCACCGTAAGCTTAAAGGTAGTTTTACTATCCTCGTAGTTGTTGATAGAGGCGAGCTAGAAAACCAAATCTACGATACCTACACCGCAGTCGGCGCTGTTACTGAAAAGAACCTGGTAGCTAAAAGTAGAGATGACCTACGCAAACTCTTAAAAGAAAATCATCGCTACGTCTTCACACTCATACACAAATTCTCAATCGATCCACTCAAAGAGACCGAATACCCACTACTGAGTGACCGTGATGACATCATCGTTATCTCAGATGAAGCTCACCGTACCCAAGGCGGTGTGTTCGCACGTAACATGCGCTTTAACGCATTACCTAATGCTTCTTACCTTGGTTTTACCGGTACACCGATCATTAAAGGTGAAGAAGAGCTCACTAAAAACATCTTTGGTGAATATGTATCCGTTTATGACTTTAAGTCAGCGATTGAAGATGGTGCAACACTCCCTCTACGCTACGTTAACAAGGGTGAAAAGCTCAAACTAACGAATCCAGACCTAGATGATGAGATGGCCACCATCATCGATGACGAAGACCTAGATGAAGATCAACGTAATAAGCTAGAACGTGCACTTAAAACTAAATACCCAGTACTAACCTCAGAACATCGCCTAAGATCCATTGCTAAAGACCTAGTCTGGCACTTTAACGACCGAGGTTACCAAGGTAAAGGTATGTTGGTTGCTCTAGACAAGCCAACAGCGGTCAGAATGTACGATTACATCACTGAATACTGGCAAGAGTACTTAGCAGAGCTTAAAGTTAGAATTGAATCAGCTGGTGATGAACAGGAGGCTCTACAACTTCAACAGAAGTACGAGAAAGTATCAAAAACTGAAGTTTGTGTCGTCGTTAGTGCAGAACAGAACGAAGTAGACAAGTTTAAGAAGCTAGGGCTAGACATAGCGACCCATCGTAAGAAGTTTGTAGAGCGTGACTTAGAAAAAGAGTTTAAAGATGCAGACAATCCGTTTAGATTAGCGATTGTCTGTGCGATGTGGATCACTGGCTTCGATGCGCCGTGTGTCTCTACCGTTTACCTAGACAAACCGATCAAAGGCCACACCTTAATGCAGACTATCGCACGTGCTAACCGTGTCTATGACGATGAAAAGGAAAACGGACTCATTGTTGACTACGGAAACGTCTACAAGCAGCTAGAAGAAGCTTACAGTGTCTATGGCGAAGGTGACAAAGGCGGTTCTGGCTCAGATACTGACTCACCAACACAAACCATGGACGAACTAGCTGATGAACTAGCACAGGCCATCACAGAAGTTAGTGCTTACCTACTAGAACTAGGCTTTAACCTAGATGAACTACTCACAGCTTCACCATTAGAGCGCCTAGGTCTCATTACCGATGCGATTAACTCAGTTTGTCTAAACGAAGACTCTAGAGCCAAGTTTGAAGTCATGGCTAGGAATACTTTTAAGAAGTACAAGGCACTATTCCCTGAAGAGCAAGTTAAGCAGTTCACCGCTAAGTACAACGCCATTGAGGCTATATACAGCGGCCTTAATCAGAAGACCGTAGAAGCAGACATTACAGATGTAATGAGGCGTCTGCAAGAGCTAGTGGGTGACAGTATTATCATTAATCCTGATGCTAAGCATGACGATGTCTATATTGATCTCAGTAGCCTAGACTTCGACAAGCTTAAGAAGGTATTTGAAAAGCGCACAGCAAACAAAGTCATGTACGACCTACAACAAGCAGTTGATGCTCAGCTCAAACGCATGATGGCACAGAACCCTCTAAGACTCGAATTCTACGATAAGTATCAGAAGATTATTCAAGAGTACAACGAAGGTAAAGACGCTGAAGCGATTCGTAAAGCGTTCGAGGAGTTAGTTAAATTTATTAACGAGATGAACGAAGAAGAGCATCGCTCAGCTAAAGAAGGCTTAGACGAAGAAACACTAGCTATCTACGATTTACTACGTAAAGATGACCTAACTAAAGCTGAAGAAGCCAAGGTTAAAGAAGTAGCCATCGAAACACTAGCCAAACTAAAAGACAAACCACTTAAAGTAGAACGCTACCGTGAAAGCACACAAATCACCGCACAAGTGCGAACCATGATTCTTGATAACTTGTACCTTCTTCCAGAGGCGTGCTACCCAGACGATGAAGTCAAAACTAAAACCATCGATGTCTACCAACATATATACAGTAACTACTACGGAGGCGGTGCCAGCACTTACAACACCTATGCGGCTTAAATTTAATTAGTTCATATTTGTACATATAAATGATAAAATTTAATTACATCTATGCAAGATGTTAGCTGATTTAAATAACTTTATGGTGTTGATGTTTCGTCCACTTGAATAAGTTACTTAAGAATGGTAACAAATCGACCGCAAGCGGTCCAAAGGGTATTATCGTAACTACTTGTATAGATGACTCATTAAAATGTCGACAACCATTAATCCTGCAACAGAGTTAAAAAATGTATGAAGACTACGTAAATAAATCTGAGCATTGTAATCTTCCTAATACGCTTAGTGGCTGGAATGAAATGGGGCGTATAGTTAAAAAAGGAGAGCGGCATCACGGTGGCAGTGATCGTCTATTTTCAATCGAACAAACAGCACCTTATAATATCTTTTATATTTCCAAGAAGAATGGTAAGTTTAGACGTATATTCTCACTCTACAAGGAGCAAAAGAAACAGTTCAGGGAGCTAATTCCTGACTTGGAAAGAGTTCTATTAAAGCACGATTCACATCAAGTAAATTACGCCTTCATTCGCAATAGAAACTGTGTAGAAAATGCCATGCAACACATTGGTTATAAATACACTGTATCCATGGACTTGGAGAATTTTTTCGAATCTGTAAATAGAAAACATGTTGATAAATACCTAGACGAAGATATCATGGATCAATGTTTTATTTCTGGAGCTCCACAACAAGGATTACCTACTAGCCCTTTAATTGCAAACCTTGCTTTTTTAGATTGTGATAATACAATTTTAAAATCTTTAAAAAAATACAACATAAGTTCAGTATATACAAGATATGCTGATGACTTAACTCTTAGTTTTGACAATAAAAAAGACATAGGTAAAGTTATATTTTTAATATCAAATATCGTTAATAACTCCGGATTTAAAGTTAATAAGAAAAAGACAAAAATTCAGAGCATCGACAATGGTAGAAAAGTAATTACCGGTGTAGCTATTGATAATAAAGGTGTTTACCCAACAAGAAGAACTTTAAAAAAGATTAGGGCTGCACAACATCAAAATAACAGTAACTCTCTACTAGGGCTAATTGAATGGTCCAAGTGCAAACTACCAAAAATCACCAAACCCAAAGCTATTTACACAGAATGATTTCTAAAATAGACATGCTAGCTTACCCTGAACTAAACACAGACTTATGGTGGTTCTATTACCAATGGGATGTACTAACACTAGGTATTGCTTAATTAGATAAAAACTGTTCCATATTTAACTGTATTATTAACTAATAAATTCTAACTAATTAAACTTAACCTATGGGGAAACTATGAAAAATATCACTTTAACAATAATACTAGGTTCGGCACTGTTACTTACTTCAAGTAACACTATCGCCTGGGATGGTTATGATTACAATACAGGTAGTTACATCGAGATAGGTTCTGGAAATTTAGTTAGAAGTGGCAATGAAATTGAAATATACGATTATGGAGATGGATCATACAAAGACGTTGAGGTTCAAGGCATGAGTGGCAATGAGCTCGAGGTGTATGACTATGAAACAGGTGAGTACAGATATTTAGATATGGACTAAAGCCTTATGACCAACACAGACAAACTACGACAACACTACCTAACCATGCCTCATTACCACTTTGATCTGACGATTGATGATTATCACTTCTCAGCTAAAGAGCAAGCTGATATCGCTAAATACGGTAACTGGTTCCAAGCTATCTGGGATAACAAGGTACCATTGGTAACTGATAAGCTAAAAGGTTTCTATGCAGCTAAGAATCCTAACTGTGCAGATAGGGGTAGATTTGAAGAGCTATGGTATCAATACAAGTTACGTGAATTGCCCTTTTAATAAAACTAAAGGTAGACTTAAGACTAACTCACTGTTTTTCAGCTAGTTAAAAAACTTAAGGTAGACTTAAGACTAACTATGAATTCAGTAATGTAAAAGACTTAACACACTCTTAAGTCTAAACTTTTTCAGAAAATCTAATTTTAGTACGAGTCTAGTAAAACGGTCGAGCTACTTACAGTACGATAACCACCCCCCGGTACTGATACACTAACTATCTTTAATGTATTGACACACGACACATAGCTAATAGCCATAGCGGCACATAACAATCTAGCTTAACTTGCAGCTCACTTAATACTGGGGATCGAACAGCTTTAGCCACGCAACTTGAAGCTAGCATTACAGAATAATCATTGAAGTAATCTGCGATTACCTCAATGCTAACAGCTTTAATCTATTAGCTGAGATTTAAGTGCTTTACAGCACCTTAATCTCCTAGAGCTAAGCACAGGTCTCATGTGCCTCTAATCATCTAATTAAAGGACACTGACACACGGTCGGAATTACCCACAAACGGGCTATATTTTGGGCCCTAATGTGGATAATCCCTAAGCACATTCAGTTACCTATCAATCACAATAGCAATTATCAGTATTAAGAGCCAAAATACCAGGTTATATATCAACCTTAATGGAAATAATAGTATACTTATGAACCACATAAGTTAAATTTTACTAGGCAACACTATGGATGGCAAGACTTGTTCAATATGCGGAAAATGGTTTAATAACTCAGAATTTTCATATGGGAATCGAGACAATAGATCATATTGTAAACAGTGTAATAAAGAAGAAAAGCTAGCTTACAAAGGTGGAAAAGAAGCGGCTCGTCAATATCGTGAAATTATGCGATCAAAATGGAAATGAATTATGAAGATTGAGCAAATTATCGATAAAATTGATGAAAGACACCTTTTTATCCCAGCGTTTCAGCGTGAATATGTATGGAAAAGACCTGATGCTAAAAATCTGATTAGTTCACTTATTAAAGATTACCCAACGGGCACTATGCTAACTTGGGAAACCACCAATCCACCTGAGCTCAAAGGCGACTATGCTTACGAAGCAAGTAAAGGGGCTGTTAAATTAATACTTGATGGTCAACAGCGAATTACCACACTATATCTTCTCATAAAAGGCGAAATACCGCCGTATTACAAAGAAGACGAAATACTTAATGATATTAGAGGCTTGTACGTTAATGTCGAAACCTTGGTGCTTGAATATTACAAAAAGACCATCATGGAGAACGACCCACTATGGGTAAATATTACTGATATTTTTAAAGATAACATTAATGTATTTGATATTCTAGAACGCCTTGAATCTAAAGAAGACAGTGTTGAAGTTACTAAGGATAGGCAAAAGACTATCTACAACAACATTGCATCTATCAATCAGATCAAAAGCAGAGAATTTCTAGAGCAGGTAATACCAGCCAAGGCCAACATTAAGGAAGCTATTGACATTTTTTACATCGTTAACGCCAGCGGCGTAAATCTAACTGATGCCGAGCTAGCATTAGCCCAAATATCAGGCTACTGGCCACAGGCTCGTGAAGAGTTTAAAGAAAAACTAGAAGAGCTTAAAGAAAAAGGCTGGGTATTTAGCTTAGACTTTATTGTGTTTGCCTTACTAGCTGTTACACATCACCAAGGCTCAAAAATGAGTAAGCTTCACTCAGCAGATAACAAAGAAGTTGTTCAACATGCTTGGCATGTATTACGTGACAAGGTTCTGGATTACACGTGCACCATATTACAAAGTCATGCGTACATAGATCACACGCATGAAATCAACTCAGTCTATGCTCTTATTCCTATCATTACACATGTTTATCACCAGCCAGGGAACAAGCTATCAGAAAGTGAAATTAACAAGGTTATTAAGTGGTTCTACTACTCACAGATCAGGTTTAGGTACATTAGTCAGCTTCGTCACAAGCTAGATAAAGATATCGGTATTGTTGTTAAATCTAGCAACCCATTTGATGAACTTTTAAACTTAATCAATGAAGAAAAGGCTTTAGAAATCAAACCATCAGAATTTAAGGGTAGAGGTATAAGCCATCCACTATTTAGCTTAATGCGTTGGTACTTTAAAAGCAATGATGCTATCTGTTTAAGCAAAGGTGTACAGCTTAGAAAAAATATGGGTGAAAAGTATCTACTCGAAAGAGATCATATTTTTGCTTACGCTAGACTGAAGAATTCAGTTGATGAAAATGGTGAGCTTTATTACGATATGGATGATAAGTTCGACTATTCACTAGCTCAGGAAATGACAAATAGATGCATACTATCACAAGCAGGTAATCGTGAGAAATCCGACATGGATGCACAGGCCTTTTTGGAAAATGTACAACAAGAGTACCCAAGCGCTTTAAGGCTTCAGTGCATACCTGAAAATAAAGAGCTATGGAAAATTGAAAACTTTCAGAAATTCCTAGAAAAACGCCGTGAGATGTTGGCTGATGAACTTAATAACTACCTAAACAACATTTCAATTACTGAAGATGTTAAATCTGAAATGCCTATTAATGAGTTAATCGAGTCAGGTGAGCACAGCTTCTTAGAATTTAAGTCAACTATGCGCTGGAATGTCCGAGAAGCTAAATCAGACAAGAAGATGGAGGAGATAATTATTAAAACTATCTCGGCATTTAGTAACGCCCAAGGTGGAAAATTATTAATTGGTGTCTCTGATAGCGGTGAGACACTAGGTCTTCAAGATGACTATAATTCGCTTAGAGAAGCGAATAAAGACTACTTTGAGATTCACTTGAATAATCTAATTAATGCAGCATTTGGCAAGGATTTTGCTCCAGGTGCTATTCAAATACAGTTTCCAATCGTCGATGAAAATGAAATTTGTATGGTGGATATCGAGCCTGGAAAATCACCACTATATCTCGATGTAACCTCCAAGTCTGGAATTAAACAAAGGAAGTTTTTTGTAAGAAGTGGTAACTCATCTCAGGATTTAAATATTGATGAGGCTGCATCTTATATTCAGAGTAGATTTAAATAATACACAGTTGAAACATAACGCCTGTAAAAAAATGAATAGTCTGAATTAGCTAAATTCGACTTTTAACTTCTTGTTGAATTCTGGTTAGCTAAAAGTCGAATTAACCTAATTATTATCAACACAAGAATATGAACAAACGAATACTTACAGTTCTGGCCATACTCTTTTGTGCTAACGCACAAACGAGCGATCAATACCCAGGTTTAACCAACAACTATGATAGTGTATGGCGAACTAATATGAATGAACTGCGTAGTCATTATAAATACCTAGAGAGCAGCCCTTTATCGAGATATTTAAAAGACATTGAGCCTAGCCATATTA
>Ga0255773_10005028_pt1 | contig 10990 bp, 9 predicted proteins | sample 011ome_17_FD_179971 | JGI IMG/M metagenome (GOLD analysis project Ga0255773, IMG submission 179971) | Coastal salt marsh microbial communities from the Groves Creek Marsh, Skidaway Island, Georgia - 011502XT metaG (version 2) | ecosystem: Environmental > Aquatic > Marine > Intertidal zone > Salt...
AGATAAAATTAATAAATTAAAAAAAGCTGATATAATTTTTTTATATTGGATAAATGATAATTTTTTAACTTTAGAAAATATAAAAAATATTTTTTCTTTAAATAAACCTATTATATGGAGATTTTCCGATATGTGGCCAATGACAGGTGGATGCCATTATTCATATGATTGTAAAAAGTATATAAATAATTGCAACAATTGTCCTCAACTAGTAAAAAAAAATTATTTTGATCTAGCACATATTGTTTTTGAACAAAAAAAAAAATGGAACTTAGATAATCTTACCATCTTAGTGCCAAGTTCTTTTATGGAAAAAAAAGTAAAAGAAAGCAAGTTATTTTCTAAAGTTAAATGTGTAAAAATTTTAAATAGTGTTTATACTGAATTTTTTAATTTTAAGAAAAAAAAAATTAAGAAAAAAATAACAGTTTTAGTAGGACCATTCAGCAAATCTGATTATGAAAGAAAAGGACTTTATAATCTAAACAGAGTTTTAGAAAAGTTAAATAAATTGGATAAAAAAGACTTTAAATTTATATTATTTGGAGGTGTTGATCCATCAAAAATAAAATTTACAAATTTTGACTACAAAAATTGTAATTTTGTTAAGAGCAGGTCAGAAATAAAAAAAATATATCAGAAATCAGATATATATTTATTTTTATCTAATCAAGATAATTCACCCAATACAGTAGCAGAGTCATTATCATGCGGAACACCAATTATAACATTTAAGAATAATGGCACTGAAGATTTTTGTATTAATGGTATTAACAGTTTAGTTATTGATAAATTTAATTCTAGTAAAATTGTAAAAAATTTAAATAGAGTCTACAGTGATAGAAAACTTTTAAAAAAATTATCTTTAAATGCAAGAAATTTCGCTTTAGATAACTTAAATCAAAAATTAATTAATAAAAAAATTATAAATCTAACAAATCAGAAACTAAATGATTTTAAAAATAAAAAATTTTAGAAATACTGATTATCAAAAATTATTACTTTTTATATTTTTTTTAACTCCAACAATTATTTTTTTTTCAAAATTTATTTCAGATCTTTTTCTTTCAATAATTGCCTTAGGTTCAGTTTATTTAATTTATAATTCAAAAAGTTATAAAGATTTAAGACTTATAATTTTTTTTTTAATTTTTATACTTTATGTTTGCTTAAATTCAATAATTCAAGAATTAGATGTAAAATTATTTTTAAAATCTTTTTTTTTAATTAGATTTCCTTTATTTATTTTGTTTCCTTTTTTAATCAATTTTAAAATTAATGATTTAAATTTTAATTATAAATTTTTATTTCTTTTACCGTTATTTATTTTTCTTTTTAATTTTTATTTCCAGGTATTTTTTAATCAGGATATATTTGGTAATATTTTGAGCAATGATTACGAAAGAGTTACATCTTTTTTTAATGATGAATATATTGCTGGAAGTTATTTATTTTTTATATTTGCAATTATAATTTTAATTACTGACAAATTTAAAACTCCTATTTTATTTCTGCTGGTTTTGATTTACTTAGCAATATTTTTTTCTGGTGACAGGACACCATTTATAAGCATAAATTTATTTTTAACTGTAATTTGTTTAGCAAATATAAAAAAAATTATTTTTTCTCAAAAATTTATTATTATGATTTTTTTGATACCAATTATATTCATTTTATTAATTTTCATGCACTCAAAGCAGATAATAAGTATTTCAGCATTTGATAAATACAAAGGTACATACATAAATATCACTAAGGATATTGAACAAAATGAGACTAATCGTAATTTAGGTTTAAAGAGATGGCCTTACTATGGTTTATATTCTAAATCTTTTGTTATTTTTAAAAATAATATATTTTTTGGAACATCATATAAAACTTTTAGAAATGAGTGTGGCAAAAAAGAGTATGATGAAGATTATAAAAATTTAACTGATGGATTAGATTATAAGGGTTGTAGCACTCATCCACATAATATTTATCTAGAAATTTTATCTGAACAAGGATTGATAGGATTTATTTTGTTATGTTTTTTAATTTATAATTTATTTAGATTATCAAACAATATTGTTAGTTATAATCTACTTAATTACAAAATTTTTTTAATAGTTTATTTTTTTCCATTTAAACCATTTGGAAGTTTTTATACAAATTTTGGATTGATAATGCTAAGTTCAACTATTGCATATTTTATTATTTTTAATAAAAAAATATTTAAACTAAATTAGGTTGTTAAAAAAAATCGAAATTGATATCTTAATTAATGTATAATTTTTCTCCTGTAAATTTTGTAATATTTTTAGTTATAGCTAATTTTACTACTTTAATTATATTTAAGGCTCTAAAAAATAGAAATCATGTAGACCAAAATTTATTAAAATCAAAAAAAACTATAAAAACAGTAACTTCACTAGGATTAGTTTTTTTGATAAACTTTTGTATTTTTGTTTCTTGGTATATTCTTGAGGAAAATATTAATCGTCTTTTTCCTAATAGATATTACATTTTCTTTGTATCACTAATACTTTTGACTTTGATGTCATTTTGGGATGATTTGAAAGAAATTGACCCAAAATATAGATTAATTGTTCAATTAATATTAGTTTATTTTTCATTAACAAACTTAGATTTACAAAGCTTAAATATTCCTCTTAAGTTAATAATTTTTTTAAGCTTAGTTTTTTGGGTTTACATAATAAATATTACAAATTTTATTGATGGGAGTGATGGTCATTGTGCAATTCACTCAATTTCATTTTTTATTGGAACTTTATATCTAACATATTTTTTTAAATTAGATAGTTTTTCAAATTTTTTAGCATTCATAAATTTACCTATTTTAATTGTATTTCTTTTATATAACTTTCCAAAAGCTAAAGCTTATATGGGGGATACGGGAAGTGTATATCTTGGATACATAATTGGATTTATTTTATTAGAAAATATTTTTTTAAATAAAGGGTTATATTTTTTAAGTATTTTTTTATATCCTATAATTGATTGCACACTCACAATAGTATCTAAAGTTTTTAGAGGATATTATCCATGGGCAAGACTATTCGACTATTATTTTTTAATACCTATAAAAAATGGAAATAATCATCAAAAAGTTTTTTATGCAACCATAATATATAGTGTTTTAAATTTAATATTTGTATTTCTTCAAGTTAATTATTCCGATTTATTTTTTATATTAAATGTTTTTAATTCATTAGTTTTAATTTTATATTTTAAAAGTTATGATAAGAAAAAAATTTAAACTTACGTTTGTTGCTTGTAAAATTATCTATACCAGCCTAAATATTTTTTATTGAATTTAAATGGAATTGTATTTTTTTAAAAATTAAAATAATTTTGACAAAATTATCTGTTTGTCTATTTCATTTTTATCATTATTGATAAAATTATCGTACCACATTGCAGTTAACTTTATTGTGTCTTCAAAATTTATTTTTTGTTTCCATTTTAACTTCTTTAGAGATTTTTTAGAGTTAAGTAAAATTATGTTTTTTTCTTTTGCAAAAGTTTTTTTGGAGATAATTATTTTTTTTTTTATATTTATTGATTTAAAAAATAGTTTTACTAACTTTTTTACATTAAAATATTTCTTTTCAGATGGTCCAAAGTTATAGTTGCCATTATATTTATTTTTGTTTTTTGTCTCATAAAGTTTTTTTGCTAAAATCAAATACCCATTTAAAACATCTAAAACATGTTGCCAAGGTCTTATAGAATTTGGAGATCTTAAATATAAATCTTTTTTATTTATAATTGATCTAGCACAATCAGGTATAACTCTATTTTTTGACCAATCAGCTCCACCTATTACATTTCCCGCTCTTACTGATGCAATACCTTTTTTATTATCAAAAAAAAATGATTTTATATAAGAGTTTATAATTATTTCACATGATGCTTTAGAAGCACTATAGGGGTCATCACCACCAAGTTTATCTTCTTCTGAAAAATATTTTTTGCTATTCTTATTTTCATAACATTTGTCAGAAGTCGCTAAAATAATGGATTTCACTGTTTTTATTTTTCGACAACACTCAAGTAAATTTAATGTACCAATTAGATTTACTCTAATAGTTTCATCTGGATTTAGAAAAGATCTTTTAACTAATGATTGTGCAGCAAGATGAATAATTATATCGGGTTTAACTAAATTTAATTTTTTTAATAAATTTTTTTTATCCAATATATCTCCAAAGTAATTTGATCCTTTTTTTATAAAACAAAATTTTCTAAAATTTTTTTTAAATTCATCATTTTTTGAATATCCATACACTTTTGCTCCTAAATGATTCAGTATACTGACAAGCCATATTCCTTTAAAACCAGTATGCCCAGTTATAAAAATTTTTTTATTTTTAAAGAAATTTTCCATAGGATTTTATAAAGATTATTTAAACTATTTAAAAGGTATTTAAACTTACCATATTTTTTTGATTTACTTTAACACTTTAAGATTTACAAATAAAATAAAGTTTAATTCTTAAATAATGAAAAAAATAAGTATTTGTATTCCTGTTTTGAATGAAGGTGAAAATATATTAATTGCATATAGCAAGATTAAAGAAATTTTTTTAAATGAAATTAAGGAATACACTTATGAAATTATTTTTACAGATAATCACAGTACTGATGATACAGAAAAAATCATAACAGAATTGTGTAGTAATGATAATAATGTCAAATATATAAGATTTAAAAAAAACCTTGATTATGATAAATCTATCCTTGAGGGGTATTTTCACTCTACGGGAGATGCTACTATTGTAATTGATTGTGACCTTCAGGACCCACCATTTTTATTTAAAAAATTTATCAACTATTGGGAACAAGGATTTGATTTGGTTTATGGAAAAGTAGAGTCAAGAAAAGAAAGCTGGATAATGAATAGTCTAAGAAAAATTTATTACAATTTAATGAATCAAAGTTCTTTTTTTAATTATCCTAAAAACGCACATGATTTTAGATTAATAGATAAAAAAATTATAGTTGAACTAAAAAAAAATAATTTATTATTTCCATACGTAAGAGGCATGACTTTTTCACTTGCCAAAAACCCCATAGGCATTCCTTATGTTAGAAATTTAAGAGATAAGGGTGTAAGTAAACTTGGTCTTTATAACACATTTACATATGCAATTAATGCTTTCCTTGAAGAAACTTTTTTGTTTACAACTATTTTTAGAAGAATTTCCTTAGTATTAACCATAATTTTAATAGCTTTTACTTTAATAAATTTTTTTAAAAATTTTGTAATAATTACTATTTTTCAAAATTTAGTTATTATTTTTTTTATTTTTTTATTTTCATTTTTATCAATAATTTTGGAATATATAACTAGGATATATTTTCAGATTAAAAAAATTAATGTTAATATATATGAAAAAAAAATTAACATAAATTAAATTAATTTTTTGTTTCTGAAACAATAATCTTAAACAAATAACAATTAATTTCTTTTACTTTTAAAAAAAATTCATTGAAAATTTCATTTTCTGTTTTTGGGAAAAGTACGGTGTCATCGTGCGGTTGAGAATGGCCCAGTAAAAAGGCAAAAATTTTATTGATTATAGTCTGTTGTGAAAAACAAGTTATTATTAATATTTTTTTTTTAATTAACAATATCTCATTAAAAATTTTTTTTACATCTGCTTCATTTATATACATCAATACCTGGCAAAATATAATTATGTCAAATTTTACACTTCTGTAATCATCAACTTCTGTAAGTTCTTTAACCTTATCATAAATAATTACTTTTGCACCTTTCTTAATTAATTTTTTTTTTAAAAAACCTAAACCTCCACCAAAATCTAAAACTATTTTATTTTGATAGTTAACTAAATTTGCAATCAAAAAATAAATAAAATTAAAATAAATATTGGATATGAAATTACCTTTTGTAACATGATTTTTTTTTAAAGTTTCTTTTTGCATTTTAATATAATTTGTTTTTTTTAAGCATTAATGAAATAATTTTTTTATCCCTTGGGGTATCCATACATTGCCATAAACCTATGTGTTTAAAGGCAGATAGCTGTTTTTTTTTAACAAGTCTTTCTAATGGTTCTCTTTCAAAAATTTCATTTTTTTTTTTAAAAAATGAAAATATTTTGTAGTTGAAGACAAAAAAACCACCATTAATCCAACCATTATTCACACTAGGCTTTTCTTTAAATTTTTTAACAATATTGCTGTTACCAATATTTACTTCTCCAAATCTTGCTGGAGGTCTAACAGTAGTGATTGTTCCAATTTTCATCGAATTTTGATGATGTCTCATGGTTTTAATTAAATTTTGATTAGAAATACCATCACCATAAGTTATGAAAAAATCTTCATCGTCATTTAGAAATTTTTTCAGTTTAATAATTCTACCACCTGTATTGGTTTTTTCTCCGGTAAAAACACATTTTACTTTATATTTTTTTTTTTTGAAAAATTTTTCAATTATTTCATGTTTGTATCCAGTGGCCAAAATAAACTCTTCATATCCGTGTGCTATAAAAATTTTAATTATATGTTCAATAATTGGTTTTCCATTAACTTTTACCATTGGTTTAGGTATTTTTTTTGTCTCAACACCTAGCCTTGTACCCAAACCACCACAAAGAATTATAGTTTTAATAGCCATTATTTAAAATTATTAATAATCAGACAGATTTTTTTTAAATCTGTTTTTGTATAATGATTGCCTAACGGAAGGGAAAGATTTTGTGAATGAATTTTTTCAGTCAATGGAAATCGGATTTTTTTGTATTCTCTATAAGCTTTTTGTTTATGAATAGGGACAGGATATAAAATTTTTGTTTCGAACTTTTCTTTTAAGAGAATCTTTCTTAACCTATCTCTTTCTTTTGTCATTATTATGAATTGGTGCCAAACAGGATAGCTTTTTTTTTTAATTTTTGGTAAAATAATATTCCTATTTTTAATGTTGTTTAAATAGAACAAAGCTTTTTTTCTTTTATTTTCATTATCTTTTTTTAGATTAACTAGTTTATGAATTAATATAGATCCATTTATTTCACTCATTCTACTATTTAATCCCTTATAATAATTTATATATTTTCTTTTCTCATAACTTTGAAAAGAATTTTCACCATAATTTCTAATTGATTTAACAATTGTGTTATATCTTTTATTATTTGTAGTGATTATCCCGGCATCACTCAGTGCCCCGAGATTTTTTGCTGGAAAAAGACTAAAACAACCAAAGTCACCAAAGTTTCCACATTTAATTTTATTAAACATTGCACCATGAGATTGCGAGCAGTCTTCAATAACTTTTAAATTAAATTTTTTGGCAATTTTCATAATCTTATCAATTTGGCATAGATGCCCGTAAAGATGAGTTACAATTATTATTTTTGTTTTTTTTGTTATTTTTTTTTTAATTTTTTCTGGATCAATATTGAAACCATCAGATTCTGGCTCAATTAAAACAGGTTTAAGATTGCAATAATTAACAGGCAAAACAGTAGCAATATAAGTATTTGCAGGAACAATAACCTCATCGCCATCATTACAATGGTTTGTAATTTTAAGTGCTTGGAGTGAAATTTTTAATGCATCAAAACCGTTACCAACTCCAATTGAATACTTTGATTTATTAAAAATAGAAAATCTTTTTTCAAATTTCTCAACAAATTTTCCCGAAATATAAAAACCTGATGAAATAATTTCATTAAAATCTTTAAGAAACTTTTTCTTATATTTAGAATTTTCTTTTCCTAAATCATAAAATTTCTTTATCATAAAATATTAATAATTTTATTTTTAATATTTTTTTGTAATAAGTAATTTTTTATTTCATCTTTAATATGCCAAGCAAAATTAATAATAATTTCATCTCCATTAAGTTTTTTTAAATTACTATCAGAAACAATTGGTATATCTGTATTTGGAACCATGAATCCTATTTTAGGGGATTTTTCTTTTTCATAGATCTTAGATATTATTTTAGAGTTTAACTTTAATAAGTTTATCAAAATACTTGCTCTACCTGGAAATGCTTTGCCTACTATTATTTTTTTTGAGTGTTTAATTTTTTTAAGGGTAATATTTGTTTGTTTTTTCCATTTCGAAATAATGTTTTTCATTTTCAAAAGTTTCTTATGAAATTTCATTTCATTATTAATTATTTTTTTTAATTTATCTTTAAATTTTTTATTAGGCTTTGTATTTGATAAAATTACCCTTATATTTCCGCCATATCTTTTAGGAAATTGAAATTTATATAGGTTCATGTTTAGCAATTTAGCTATTTCATAAAATGATTTTAAACTATATGTTCTAGGGTGTTCGTGGTAAAAAGTGTCAAACTGGTTTTTATTTAAAACAGATCCTAAGTAATGATTCTCAATAATAATTTTTGTATTCTTACTAATTAAAAGTTTTAAATTTCTTATCAAATTATCTAAATTGTTTATATGAGCAAATACGTTCGTAAAAATAATGTAATCAATTTTTTTAAATTTTTTATTTATATTTATTGCAACATCATGAGAAAAAAAATTATTTATAATATGGTGTTTTTTTTTTTCAGGAAAACATGCGTCTGTTGGCTCAACACCAATTGTAATAGCTTGTTTTTTTTTAAATAAATTTAGTAATGATCCATCATTACAACCTATATCAAGCACTTTTTTACCCTTTAAACTTCCAAAATTTTTTTCAATATTGTTTTTTAAATCAGTCATACCTTTAATTACATCTTCAGTAAGACTTGATCTATAATGGTAATTTTTAGGAAAAAGTTTTTTCGGAATTACTTGAACTTGATTAAAAGCAATTATACAGTTTTTACAAAATAAAATATTAATTGGATAAAGTTTATTTTTTTTTTTACTTTTAACTTTTAAAAGATCGTCACAAAGTGGTTGGTTTCCAAGGGAGAAATATTTGGTTATTTTTTTTTTACAGATTTGACAATTATTAATATAAGACATTGATAATAATTGTTTTTATATAAAAAATTATAAATGAAAATAAAAAAAACACATCTTTTAGATTTATTATCTTTTTCTTTAATATTAAGTTTTGTTTTAGGTTTTTTATTTAATGAAAATTCTGCAGGAGGCGGTGAAGGTGATTTTGGCCATATCTTGAATAATTATGAACTAATTTTTGGAAATTCATTTAATGATATTGATTGGAGCAAATACAGAGACTCAAGATTTCCATTAGATTATTTCATTTTTAAATTATATTTACCTACAAGTTTGGATTATTGGAGACTGAATATTTTTTTTATTTCATTAATAACGCCCTTAATTTTATTTTATGTTTTGAAAAAAAAAAATTATGACTTAGATAAATTAGAAAAAAATAGTTACTTACTTTTTATTGCATTTTTTATATTCATAAGCCCTTATTTCCGTACTAGTGCATTTTGGATGTTAAGAGAAAATATAGGATATTTATTTTGGATAATTTCTATGCTTTTTTTCTTCAATTTAGAAAAAAACTCTAATATCACAATAAATCTTTTGGCCTGTTTATTATTTTCATATATGGCTTTCTACTCATCTCAAAATTTATTTATTATTCCACTAACAAATTTCTTTTTATTGTTTAATTTTAAAAAAATTTTAGATAAAAAAAATCTATACCTTGTGTTGATAAATCTTATATTTTTTTCTCCACTAATAATTTTTTTTGAATTTTTTAAAAATGCTATTCAATATATAGAAATTGATGAGATAAATAGAATTACTTTTAGTTATTATAAAATAGCTGATTTATTTGGTATAATTTTAATTTATATTTTACCTTTTTTTTTGATTTATTTTAATCCAGGACAAATTAAAGATATAATTTACAAAAACTTTAAAATAATTGTAATTTTTTTAATTTGTTTTTCATTTATATTTTGGAATTATCCAAACGAAGATTTTCTGTCAGGAGGTGCATTAAGAAAAGTTTTAAATATTTTAATTTCTAATGAAATTTTATTTAAGCTTATTTATTTACCAATTTGTGGTTTTTCAATGCTTGTTTCTTTTTATTTTGCTTTTAAAAAAGAAAAAACTCTTTTATTTTTACTTTTACCATACACAATTTTCTTCACTTTTATTAACTATATATTTCAGGAATATCTTGATCCAATTTTATTACTTTTTTTAATTTTATATTCTAAAAATTTTATCTATTTAATAAAAAGTAAAATTGTTTATTTGTTTATATATTTTCTAACTTTCTATTTAGGTGCCTTTTCTTACTATACTTTTATTATTTAATCTACTGAAGGTATAAGGCTTGTTTATATAAAAAGATGATGTATTAGGATAACATGAAAGTTTTAATTGCAGGGGCAGGTGGATTTATTGGAGGACATCTTTCAAGAGATTTGTATAACGAAGGAGCCAAAATTGTTTGTGCAGATGTAAAGCCTTTTGAGCTTTGGTTCCAAACTAATGAAAATTTTAAAAGTTACAACTTAGACCTTAAGGAATACGAAAACTGTCTTAAAGTTACTAAGGATGTAGATTTTGTCTATAACATGGCTTGCAATATGGGGGGAATGGGTTTTATAGAAAATAACAAGGCTGAATGTATGTTGTCAGTTTTAATTAACACAAACTTGCTCAGAGCATGCTTAGTAAATGATGTAAAAAGATATTTTTTTTCTTCAAGTGCATGCGTGTATAATTCGACAAAACAATCTGAAGTTTTTGTACCTGGTCTTAAAGAAAGTGATGCGTATCCAGCTGATCCAGAAGATGGATATGGATGGGAAAAATTATTTAGTGAGAGAATGTGTAGACATTTTAAGGAGGATTTTAAATTAGAAACAAGAGTTTTAAGATACCACAATGTATATGGCCCTTTAGGTACTTATGATGGTGGGAGAGAAAAAGCACCTGCTGCATTGTGTAGAAAAATAGCTTTAGCAAAAATGAATAAAATTAATCAAATAGATGTGTGGGGAGACGGTGAACAAACAAGAAGTTTTATGTATATAGATGATTGT
>Ga0255773_10005040_pt1 | contig 10971 bp, 5 predicted proteins | sample 011ome_17_FD_179971 | JGI IMG/M metagenome (GOLD analysis project Ga0255773, IMG submission 179971) | Coastal salt marsh microbial communities from the Groves Creek Marsh, Skidaway Island, Georgia - 011502XT metaG (version 2) | ecosystem: Environmental > Aquatic > Marine > Intertidal zone > Salt...
TCGCTGACCTGTCAGCCAATCACCTGTCAGCCAATCACTTGCCAGCGAGTCACTTGTCAGCCAATCACTGGCCAGCGCAAGCTCTTGCCCGATAGGCATGTGATCATGCCCGTTTCCTATCGTCATATTATCTATATCCATTTTCCCTATCTGGCCGCATCGCGGATCCAGAGAGCATCTGGGCAAAGGGAATCTGGGCAAAGGGAATCTGGAGCTGATCTGCCGCTTGTTATAATCCGGAAAGTCAACGGTGCTGATATTATTCTGGCGGGTTGTACCAAAGCGGCAGCGCATGGTCTTGCCGCTGGTATGCGGCTTGCCGATGCCCGCGCCTTATGCCCACAACTCAGAACCGAAGCATATGACCCGCTAGCCGATCATGCCGATCTTCATCATCTGGCTTTATGGGCGCGCCGTTATAGCCCGCTTACCGCGGTTGATGATCAGCATTGCGGAATCTGGATTGATATTGCTGGTGCCGAACATCTGTTTGGCGGGGTGCGTTCGCTATTAGCCGATTGCGCCAAACGCCTTCATCGAAGTCACTTTCGGGCGGTGCTGGCGGCGGCACCAAATTGCGGCGCGGCGTGGGCCTTGGCGCATTATGGAAAGCCGTCAGAGCGGTTAATGACCGCACCGAAACCGGCAGATGGACAGCCGGACACGGTAAGATATATTTTCAGCCGCGCCCGCTTGCGACGCCATCTGGCAGCATTGCCGCTTGCTGCATTGCGAATCGATACGGCAATCGCCGATCATATGCGGCGCGCAGGCTTGCGGGTGATTGGGGATATTATTGGATTGGCGCGTGCGCCATTGGCCGCGCGTTTTGGTCAGGATGTGCTTCTTCGGCTTGATCAGGCGCTTGGCGATCAGGATGAAAGCTTTACAGCTGTTAGCCCGCCAAAACCGCTTTATATATGCCGTCAATTTGCCGAACCCATTGGCGCAGCTGATGATATCAAGGCGATGATTCAGCAATTGGCAAGTGAAACAGCCACTTTGCTTCAACAGGCCGGATTGGCAACACGCCGTTTGCGGCTTGGCTGGCAATTGGTTGATGGGCTGGTTTTTGCACATGATGTGCATCTTTCGCGGCCAAGCCGTGATGTGACTTTATTTCACCGCTTGCTGGCCAATGCCAGCGACAAGATCAACCCTGAATTTGGTCTTGAAATGGGCTGGATGGAATCGCTTGATTGCAGCCCCCTTGCGCCACTTGATACGGCTTTGCCGCATATGATGTTGCAGCGCCATGATGGGGTTGCAGGCGAATCCTATGCCAGCCTTGTTGACCGGTTGGTGGCACGTCTTGGCTATGGTGCCGTGGTCAGATTGGCACCGCAAGCCTGCTGGCAGCCTGAAGCGGCGCAATCGTTTGAACTGCCTGATTCAAGCCAGATTTTCACCAAAACGGACGAAAAATCAGGTTGGCTTGGTGATCCGGCATCAGGCACTGCGCCACCACGCCCCATTCGCCTTTTGGCCTATCCGCACCCTGTTGATGTTGTCGCGCTTCTTCCCGATCACCCGCCAGCGCAATTTATCTGGCGGCGGCGAATTCATAAAATCATTCATGCCACAGGGCCAGAACGGATTGCCCCTGCATGGTGGCAGGCACCCGCTGGCAGTCGCACCCGCGATTATTTTCGGTTACGCGATGATCAGGGGGCAGGGTTCTGGCTATATCGTGAAGGTTTGCCAGAACGTCACGAAACCCCATCTTGGTTTTTGCATGGGTTTTTTGCCTGATGGCCATATTGCGTAAACAAGGCCAAGCCGCATCACATGCGTTGCTTGGCTGTTATAGTAATTTCACCTTTTTAAAAGGCGCATCGCATCCTGATGAAATGGTGGCACAGGCGGCCGCGCTTGGGTGGGCGGCGGTTGGCATTGCCGATGTGAATTCGCTGGCCGGTATTGTGCGGGCGCATGTGGCGGCGCGTGATCACCAGATCAGGCTTGTTGTTGGTGCCAGATTACGCCCTGCCGATGGTCCTGATATTATTGTTCATCCGTGTGACCGCGTTGGTTATGAAGCTTTATCAATGCTGCTAAGCGAGGCCAATATGCGAGGCAGCAAAGCCGCGCCAATTCTCTATCTTGCCGATCTTGCCCGCCTGCCAGCAAGCACCGCATTGCTGGTCATGCCGCCGCGTCATCCAGATGCGCATTATCAAACGCATTTGCAGACCATTCGCCAAATTGCCAAAGGGCAATTATTTGCAGGGATTTGCCTATATCGTGATGGGGCTGATGAGGCACGATGCCAGATGTTAGCGGCAGCGGCAGCGGCGCTGGGGCTGCGGGTGGCGGCAGCGGCAGATGCGCTTTATCACATTCCTGATCGCCGCCCGCTTGCCGATGTTCTGGCGTGCATCCGTGAAAAGCAACAGCTTGATGATGCTGGCTATCTTATTTCGCGCAATGCCGAACGCCATTTGATTGATTGTGCCGAGGCTGAACGGCGTTGGCGGCATGTGCCAGATGCGCTTGATGGGGCAAAAGCGCTTGCAGATTTATGCCATTTTTCAATGGATGATTTATCTTATGAATATCCTGACGAGCTAAAGCCGAGTGGACGAACCGCCATGCAGGAACTGGCCTTCCAGACATGGCGCGGCGCTGAAAAACGCTATCCTGATGCGATCCCTGATAAGGTAAGTGCCTATCTGAAACATGAATTGATCTTGATCGAGCGTTTGAATATTGCACCTTATTTTCTGACCGTCTTTGATATTGTTCGCTTTGCGCGGGGGCGCGGTATTTTATGTCAGGGGCGCGGTTCGGCGGCGAATTCGGCGGTTTGCTATTGTTTGGGCATTACCGCGGTTGATCCTGAACGATCGCAACCCTTATTTGAACGTTTTGTCAGCGAGGCGCGTGGTGAGCCGCCAGATATTGATGTCGATTTCGAACATGAACGCCGCGAAGAAGTGATCCAGCATATCTATGCAAAATATGGCCGGAATCGTGCTGGCCTTACCGCCAGTGTGATTACCTATCGTCGCCGCAGCGCATTTCGCGAAGTGGCAAAGGTGTTTGGTCTTAGCCGTGATGTTCAGGCGGCCTTGGCTGGCGAGGTATGGGGGCGTGAAAAAACCGGCCTTGATGCTGCGGCGCTGGCTGCAGCGGGACTCGATGCCAATGACCGTCGACTGCGGTTGGTTTTACAATTAGTGGCCGATATCAGCCGGTTTCCACGGCATTTGTCACAACATGTTGGCGGGTTTGTGATTACCCGTGGGCGGCTTGATCATCTATGCCCGATCAGCCCTGCGGCGATGGCTGGCCGTACTGTGATTGAATGGGATAAGGATGATCTTGATGCGCTTGGCTTGTTAAAAGTCGATGTGCTTGCGCTTGGCATGCTAAGCTGTATCAGGCGCAGTTTTGATTTGCTTCGTACGCATTATAACCGGCATTTAACGCTAGCATCATTGCCGCCTGAAGATATGAAAACCTATGACATGCTATGTCGGGGGCAGTCGGTTGGGGTTTTTCAGGTTGAATCGCGGGCGCAGATGGCGATGTTGCCGCGCCTGCAACCGCGCTGTTTTCACGATCTTGTTGTGCAGGTAGCGATTGTCCGCCCGGGCCCTATTCAGGGCGACATGGTTCACCCTTATTTGCGGCGGCGTGCCGGTTTGGAAAAGGTGGATTACCCGTCAGATGCCTTGCGTGATGTTCTTGAACGCACGCTTGGTGTGCCGCTATTTCAAGAACAGGCAATGCAGATTGCCATTGTTGGGGCGGGGTTTTCGGGCGCTGAGGCCGACCAGCTGCGCCGAACGATGGCGACGTTCAAAAAGCAGGGAAACATAAGCCATTTCCGCAATAAAATGATCAATGGCATGATCGAGCGCGGCTATGATGAAGCGTTTGCCATTCGCTGTTTTCGCCAGATCGAAGGCTTTGGCATGTATGGCTTTCCTGAATCACATGCGGCAAGCTTTGCGCTGTTGGTCTATGTGTCGGCATGGCTGAAATGCCATTATCCAGATGTGTTTATCTGTGCCTTGCTGAATGCCCAGCCGATGGGGTTTTATGCACCAGCGCAATTAATTGCCGAAGCCAAACAAAACAACATTACCATCCGCCCCGTTGATGTGAATTTTTCAGGCTGGGATCACCGTCTTGAAACCGACCCTGACAATCGAAAGGGTCATCATGCGTTACGGTTGGGTTTGCGGCTTGTCAAAGGGCTGGCGCGCGGTGAAGGTGAACGGATTGCCGCCAGCCAAATAACCGCCAGCCAAATAACCGCCAGCCAAATAACCGCCAGCCAAATAACCGCCAGCCAAATAACCAATGGCGGAAAACAGACAGGATTAAGCTTTTCCAGCCTTGATGATGTCATGCGAAAAGCCGATGTATCGGCAAAATCATTACAGGCCATTGCCGATGCGGATGGTTTTGCCAGCCTTGCGATTGACCGGCGACAGGCATTATGGGCAGCACGCGGACTGGCGCGGCACCGGCTGCATGATATGCCATTATTTGCCCATGCTGGTCGCCGGCATGAACGGCTTGCGGGGAATGAACCGGTGATCGAATTGCCGCAAGCCGAACTTGGTGAAAACGTGGCTGAAGATTACCGCAATCTTGGCCTGTCATTAAAAGCGCATCCCCTCGATTTGCTGGCAAAGCCGCTTGGTCTGGCTGGCTGGCAGCTTTGCAGCCATGTCCAAAATGCACCTGACGGGAAACGGCTTCGCATTGCTGGTCTGGTGACGATGCGTCAACGACCCGGCACCGCCAGCGGTACGGTTTTCATAACGCTTGAAGATGGGCAGGGCACGGCGAATGTGATTATCTGGCCAAAATTAACCGAAACCTATCGCGAGGCATTGTTGCGGGCGCAGATTTTAGGGCTGGTTGGCCGCGTCCAACGCCAGCAGGCGGTGATACATATCATTGCCGAATCTCTGTTTAACCTGAACGGGTTTTTGCGTCATATCGATGCCAGCAGCGGCAGCAAAAATGCCGTTCGGATGAAAAGCAGAGATTTTCATTAAAGATTAATTTTGAACATGATGACGCAAATGATAAAGCAAATGATGATTGTGGGAGGAAGCTATGGCTCATGTCAAAGATATCGCCATCACCAAAGGTAAAACTTACCTAGGTGGTTGCCATTGCAGGGGGGTCCGGTTTTGCCTAACCGGTCCATTGCGTCAGGCGTTGATTTGCCATTGCCGTGATTGTTTTCAGATTGCCGGTCTTAGCTGGGGTGCGACCTCGGTTCCGGATGACAGCTTTGAGCTGAACGCCCAGCAAACGCTTGGCTGGTATGACAGTTCGGCCTGGGCCAAACGCGGATTTTGCCGAAATTGCGGTGCGTCGTTGTTTTATCGCCTAAATGGCATCTCCCGAACATCAGTTGCCATTGGCATGCTTGATGATGCCAATGATCTGGTGATTGCTGGCCAGATTTTTGCCAATAGCCACCCGCATTGGGATCGGCTGCGCCCCCATGATTTGCCGCATCTTGATGATCAGTTTCGGGGTAAAAAATCCTAAGATATCTTAGCCGCGTGATGTTGGTGACACGGCAATGGCAATGCAGGGCCGTCCAGCGGAAAACAGCGCTGCACAGGCTGCGCGCGCCTGATCTTCTTCAAGATCATTAAATCGAACCCGCCATAATGGAATCGCGCCACGCGTGACAAGATGCAAATTTGCCGGTGTCATGCCAAGCACATCATCGGCCGTGCGCCGTGCCACAATCGCCGCGCGATGTGCGTTAACACGTTGGGCAAAGTTACCAATTTGCACGCTCCAGCTTGGGTTTTCATCAGTGGCAGGGTTGGCGGCACTTGCAATATCAAGCTGGATAAATTCGGCCTTTTTTGGTGCTGCAGCTGGCCGTGTCTTGGTTTTGCTGACTGGCAGGCTTTTGGGCAATTTGTCGCCGCGTTCGGGTGGTGCCACTGGCAGGGTTGTTGGCATGGCAAGCGCGGCACGCCGAACCGTGATGGTTTTGACGCGTTTAAACTGATTATCCAGAATTTGCATCATATGGCGGTCGCGGCTGCGCGACGTTTTCCCGCCAAACACAACACCAATCAGCCGAACACCATTGCGTTCGACCGTGGCAACAAGATTGAATCCCGATGCATTAATATAGCCTGTTTTGATGCCATCTGTGCCGCTATATTTTGCCAACAGCTTGTTATGATTGCCGTATTTCCGGCCTTTCCAGTTAAAGCTTTGGGTGCTGAAATATTTATAAAATTGCGGAAAATCGCGCCGCATGGCAACGGCCAGAACGGCCATATCACGCGCTGTCGATTTCTGCCGGCGATTTGGCAGGCCTGACGCGTTCTTGAAAACCGTACGCCGCATGCCCAGAGCCTTGGCCTTGCGGGTCATGCGTTTGGCAAATTTTCGTTCCGTGCCCGACAGTTTTTCGGCAATTGCTGTTGCCACATCATTGGCCGATTTTGTCACTAGCGCGTAGATGGCTTGTTCGGCGCTGATTGATTGACCTGGTTTCAAATATAATTTGGATGGCGAACGGCCAGCGGCTGTTTTGGAAACCGGAATCCTGCTTTTCAGTGTCATGCGTCCCGCTTCGATATCTTCAAACAAAAGATAAAGCGTCATGATTTTGGTCAAGGATGCCGGGTAGCGCAGATTATCGGCATTGCGCGAAAACAGAACTTTGCCAGTGGCTTCTTCAATGACGATTGACGCATATTTGCTGGCTTTAGCCGGTGTCGCCGGCAACCCAAGCCCAACCATAAAAATGATCATCATTGTCAAAAAGGATTTACCGGGGCGGAAACCCCCAAGCTGTGACAAAGCCAAAAGGCCGGATTTTATCGAAAATAGACATTTTTCACCACGGCGATTGAGTGACCGAAAGGGTGCATGTTGCTTGTTCAGTAGCGTCTTGGCTACATTTGATCGTGCCATTAAGGCCTGCCCCATTCCGAAATTATGACTATCTTGTAACACTGCGCGGCAAAGCATAACGCAATTAGGATTCTATTCAAGAATCTTGCCAAAATTTGGACAATAAACTGCAATATGGTCGCGTCATGTATTTGCGAAAGTTTTTTTGCCGCACCCCTTTTCCTTGATGTATGCGATACCAATATCAAAAGGATGCGGCGGGCGTTTTGTTTCTGTGCTATATTCAACGCCCTGTACGGATGATTGAATTACGAAGGTTTAAAAGAGAATTTATGGCAAATGAAGACGATAAAAACGGCAATGGTCAGTTAATCCTCGACAGCCGTACCAAAACGAAAAAGCCATCAATGTATAAAGTCATTATGCTTAATGACGACTATACACCGATGGAGTTTGTCGTGCATGTCTTGCAGAAATTTTTCGGTCGTTCGGCAGATGAAGCCACCCAGATCATGTTGAATGTGCATCAGCGCGGGGTTGGTGTTTGCGGTGTCTATAGTTTTGAAATCGCCGAAAGCAAAGCGCAAAAAACCATTGATTATGCGCGGAAGAATGATCATCCGCTGCAATTACAACTGGAAAAGGAATAGGCAAAATGCTGTCACGCGAACTCGAAGAAACATTGCGCCGCGCCATGTCGAATGCGGCATCATGTTCGCATGAATTTGCCACTTTAGAACATTTGCTGTTGGCGCTAACCGAAGATAGTGACGCGCTTGAAGTCCTGCATGCCTGCAATGTTGATATTGATGAGCTGGTCAAAAAGCTGGGTGAATTTATCGAAATTGAACTGGCATCGATTGTTGACCCCGAAGGCAATGTTGATGTGCAGCCAACGGCAAGTTTCCAGCGCGTGATCCAGCGCGCCATCATCCATACACAATCATCAGGGCGGGAAGTGGCCACCGGTGCCAATGTTCTGGTGTCGATTTTCTCCGAGCGCGAAAGCCATGCTGTCTGGTTTTTGAAATCATTGAATATGACACGGCTTGATGCGGTGTCCTTTATCAGCCATGGCGCCGACAGCAGTATCGCCAAAAGCCAGAGCGAAGATCAGGCTGGCGAAACCATTGGCGAGGATGGCAAAGACCCGCTTAGCCAGTTTGCTGTCAATTTGATCGCCAAGGCCGCAGCTGGTAGGATTGATCCATTGATTGGCCGCAGCCGTGAATTAGACCGCACGATTCAGGTTTTATGCCGCCGCACGAAAAACAATCCGCTTTATGTTGGTGATCCGGGTGTTGGCAAAACCGCCATCGCCGAAGGGCTTGCCTTGCGAATTTATGACGGCAATGTTCCCGATGTTCTGGCAACAGCGGTGATTTATTCGCTTGATATGGGACAATTGCTGGCTGGAACCCGCTATCGTGGTGATTTTGAAGAACGGTTGAAAGCCGTGATGAAAGCGGTGGCAGACGACGAAAATGCCATTCTGTTCATTGATGAAATCCATACGGTGATTGGCGCAGGGGCGACCTCTGGCGGAGCGATGGATGCGTCAAATCTGCTAAAGCCTGCGTTGCAGGAAGGCACGCTTCGCTGTATCGGGTCGACAACCTATAAAGAATATCGCGGTCATTTTGAAAAGGATCGCGCATTGGTGCGCCGGTTCCAGAAGATTGATGTTGCCGAGCCGACCATCCCCGATACGATCAAAATTCTGAATGGTTTGAAAAGCCGCTATGAAGATCATCACAAAGTGCGCTTTACCGGTGCTGCCTTGAAAACCGCGGTTGATCTGTCTGCTCGCTATATCAATGATCGCAAATTGCCCGATAAAGCGATTGATGTGATTGACGAAGCTGCGGCGGCACAAAATCTGCTGCCACCATCACGCCGCCGCCAAACAATTGGCCAGAAAGAAATCGAAGCCACGGTGGCGACAATGGCGCGGATTCCGTCAAAGCATGTTAGCCGTGATGACAAGGCTGTGTTGGCATCGCTTGAAACTGATTTGAAACGTATGGTGTTTGGCCAAGATCCGGCCATTACCGCCTTGGCATCAGCGATTAAGCTATCGCGTGCTGGCCTTCGTGATGCAGAAAAGCCGGTTGGCAATTATCTGTTTTCCGGCCCAACAGGCGTTGGTAAAACCGAGGTTGCGCGCCAGCTTGCCGAAACGCTTGGCATCAAGCTGATGCGGTTTGATATGTCCGAATATATGGAACGCCATACGGTATCGCGCCTGATTGGTGCGCCTCCAGGCTATGTCGGGTTTGACCAAGGCGGGCTGTTGACCGATGCGGTTGATCAGACGCCGCATGCCGTTCTGCTTCTTGACGAGATCGAAAAAGCGCATCCTGATTTGTTCAATATTCTGCTGCAGGTCATGGATCATGGCAAATTGACCGACAATAATGGCAAGATTGTTGATTTCAGAAATGTCATTTTGATTATGACAACAAATGCCGGAGCGCAGGAATTGTCAAAATCGGCAATCGGCTTTAACCGTACGCATAATGAAGGCGCCGATATTGAAGCTATCGAAAAAATGTTTACGCCTGAATTCCGTAACCGGCTTGATGCGATTATTCCGTTTGCGCCGCTTGGCAAAGATGTCATCCGGTTGGTTGTTGATAAATTTGTCATGCAGCTTGATGCCCAGCTTGCCGATCGTAATGTCGAAATCGAATTGAGCGAAGCGGCGATGGATTGGCTTGCCGAACGTGGCTATGACGCCAAATATGGCGCGCGGCCACTGGCGCGGGTTGTGCAGGAACATATCAAAAAGCCGCTTGCCGATGAAATGCTGTTTGGCGGGCTTGTTGGTGGCGGACTTGTTTTTGTCGATGTTGCCGATGATGCTTTGACGGTTACGGTCAAAGCCCCGCCGCAAAAAGCAATTTCGGGTGGAAATAAACGCGCCGCATTGCCCGCACCGCACGATAGTTAATCAAGCCAGATCACCAGATCAGCCGGATCAGATATCACCCAAGATGGGGCTAGCTGGCTTTAAAGGGGCTAGTCATGGTGATGTGGTTTTTCTCGGCCTCGACGCCGCGCTTTTCCGCGTCTAGGAACCGCGCAACAGCGTCACGAAATCCGTTATGCGCTATCCAATGCACCGAATGGGTGGTAACAGGCAGATAGCCGCGCTGGACTTTGTGAAAGCCCTGCGCCCCCGCTTCGACCCGCGACAGGCCATGTTCAATGGCAAAATCAATCGCCTGATAATAACATGCCTCGAAATGCAGATTGGGAATATCGATATCGGCACCCCAATTGCGGCCATAAAGCGCATCATCACCAATGAAATTAAGTGCGCCGCCGATAATGTTGCCATCATATTCGGCCATTACCAAAAGCATGCGGTCGGCCATGGTTTTGCCTAGCTGGGTAAATACTTCATGCGTCAGATAGGCACCGCCCCATTTTCGGTCGATGGTAGACATATAAAACCGGAAAAAAGCGTCAATATGATCTTGGGTGATTGCCGCACCGGTCAGCCGAAGCATGGTAACGCCTGCCTTGGTAATTGAGGCACGCTCTTTACGGATATTTTTGCGCTTGCGTGATGACAGATGATCCAGAAAATCATCGAAATCGGCATAGTTCTGATTATGCCAATGAAACTGGATGCTGGTTCGGTCAAGCCAGCCTGCGGCGGCAAGCTGATGCGCATCATCAGATGGCAGAAAATTGATATGCGCTGACGATAGCTGATATTTTTCCACCAGCGTTTCCATGCCCTTGGCAAGGGCAGTTTTTAAAACGGTGCGGTTATCACGAACCAAAAAGCGGGGACCGGTTGCTGGCGTAAATGGAACCGCGGCAAGCAATTTTGGGTAATAAGCACCGCCAGCGCGTTCAAAGGCATTGGCCCAACCATGATCGAAAATATATTCACCATAGGAATGATGCTTTAGATAATTTGGCATGGCGCCAAGAAGCTGGCCGTCATCGCTTCGCAATAGCAGATGCATCGGATCCCAGCCGCTGTCACCGCCAACCGCCCCGCCTTTTTCCAGCGCCTGCAAAAAGGCATGGCTGATAAAGGGATTTGCCGATCCGGCAAGCACGTCCCATTCGGAGGCGTCGATTGCTGCCATT